>Ga0154418_1036_pt2 | contig 3256 bp, 3 predicted proteins | sample RifGroC1_FD_115922 | JGI IMG/M metagenome (GOLD analysis project Ga0154418, IMG submission 115922) | Treponema sp. GWC1_61_84 | reverse complement strand
CATGGTGTCCATGAGCCGTTCCTGCGTTTCCTGGCCGGCGCGGAAAACGCCCGACTGCTTGAAGAGGGCGTCGACGAGGGTCGTCTTGCCGTGGTCGACGTGGGCGATGATGGCGATATTGCGGATCGAACTATTGACCGTATCTTTCTTGTGCAAGGAGGTACCTTTCTTGGTTTGGGGGCGGGAGATGGCGAATTGTAGCGGAAAAGGCGCCAGTCGTCCAGCCGCCGCCGTTCAGCGCAGGCCGGACATGATGACGGCCGCCGCGCAGGACACGTTAAGTGATTCGGCCTGGCCGCCGCCAGGAATGGTGACGATCTCGTCGCTGAGCGCCAGGATGTCTTCGGAAGGGCCGCGGGCTTCGTTGGAAAACACGAAGGCCGACTTCCCGCCGCGCTTCCTTTCCCGGTAATCCACTCCGTCCAGGTCCGCGGTGACGATGCGGTATCCGGGCTTGAGAGATCGAAGTTCGGCCAGGAGGTCGGCGGCCAACAGGAAACGGCTATGGAAGATGGAGCCCATGGTGGAGCGCACGACCTTCTCGTTGAAGATGTCCACGCACCCCTCGCCGACGACCAGTTCCCTGATGCCGAACCAGTCGGCGGAACGGATGATCGTGCCCATATTGCGCGGATCGGCCAGATCGAACAGGACGATCAGGTTCGGTTCGATCACGGTTTGAATCAGGAGGCTCCGATAGTCGAACACGCCCAGGACGCCCTGGGGATTCTCCGTGCGCGAGAGCCTGCGGAAGTCCTGTTCGTCCAGTATTTCGACCCGGCGGCTGGACAGCAGGCGGTCCGTCTCCTCGTCATGGCCGAAGAAACCTTCCCGCACCAAGATCGCTTCGCAGGGGCAGGGGGACTTGAGCCCTTCCCGTACGGTCTTGTGGCCTTCGACGATGAACAGGCCGCTTTCCGCGCGGGCGGCGCGTTTGTCCAAGGCGGCATAGAATTTCAACCGGTTCTTGCTGACCATACCTTCCTCAAAAAAAAAGGCCCGGCGCAAGCCGGACCCTTCTCTACGCTTGCGCGTCGCTGGTAATTACCAGCGTCCGCCGCCGCCGTCGCGGTCGCGCTGGGGCTTGTCCATCGCCTCGTTCACCTTGAGCTGGCGGCCGTCGAGTTCCTGGCCGTTGGTTCCGGCGATCGCGGCGCGAGCCTCGTCGTCGGTGCTCATCTCCACGAAGCCGAAGCCCTTGGAAGAGCCGGAATCGCGGTCGGTGATGATCTTCACGGATTCGACGTGGCCGAATGACGAGAAGAGGGTGCGGAGGCTGTCCTCGTAGGTGTTGTAGCTGAGGTTTCCGACATAGAGTTTCTTGGCCATGGTGGCAATTCCTTCGTCCGCGTATATCCGCGGACCCTCGCATTTCACTTATCCAGGATAAGTGTCTCCCCTCCAAGCTTTACGGAGCTAAGTCCGGAGCCGGATGGGCAACGAGCGGAGAGACGGAGGATACGTGCAACGCTTTTCCAGGAAGTTAACGCAACCAAGTCGGTTTTCATGAAAACAGCCCACGGTATGGACTAATCCAAGAACTTCGAAAGGGGATGACGACGGAAAATAACTGTTCGGTCTCTTGAGTTTCTCTCACTCTGAGAATTACCTTACACTCTCCCGGAAAAAGAATCAAGTGATTCCGGTAATTTTTGCCGGCGCATCCGCAAGCGCCGGAATTTGAGTTGCGCCAGGGATTGAATTAGTATTGTAAGCATTGATGAGTATCCGCCTTCAAGGAGGCGCGAGATGACGTTCCCGCCGCGTGGACCTTCCCTGTTGGTATTCGCGATCCTGATGATTCCGTGTTTTTCCGCCTGCGATCTCATATCAGCCAAACCAGATGAGGCATCAGAAGACGGGGCACCGGTTGAAGATTCTGGAGCGCAGGCGAGACCGGAGGCTCTTACCGGCCTTCAGGTGACCGACGGCGGCGCTCTGCGGGCCGAGATCAGTTGGTCCGCGCCCGATGCCGGGACCGTGCGCGTCCTTGTCGCGCTGCTTCCCCCTGACGATCTATGGACCCCGATCGACGGAGTGATCCATACGGTCGGCGAAACGGCGGGCGGCGGCTGCATCGTCTGGAGCGGTACCGGCACGTATACCATGGTTTCCGATCTGGCGATAGGAACGGAATGCCGGTTCGTGGCGTTCGCGGTCAATTCCGGCTTGCGATATTCCAATCCGGCCGAAGTCGCCTTCATCGTTCCGGAGCCGGCCCCGAAATTCGCCGGCTTCGATTTTTCCCTTGCCGAAGGGGACTATTGGGAATACAGGTACTATTACTCCATTTATGCGGATTGGGGAAATACGAACTGGTCGTACACCCGAAATTTCGTCGTGATGCTTGGCGCGCCTTCGACTATCGGCGGTCGGACGGCCTATCCCCTGACGCTGCAGAGCGTTGCGTTGTGTTTCGAGCCGCGCTGGAAATGGCTGGCTCTGGATGATTCCGTCCTATACGGATCGCTGTATTCAGGAGCCGGCGCGCCTGAGTCGGCTACTTGGACGCCGATCCTCGATGCGAAGACGGGATATTGGAAAGGCGGCGGATTCTTCGTAACGAGGGGGGACGAGGATTATTCGATGGCGAAAACGGGAGTGGAGGTCCTCGAAGGCGTCGCTACATCGATCGTGACGATCGGTTCGGGAAGTACGTGCTCCGCCGAATACACCTACGTGCCCGATTACGGCTATGTGGCGAGCGGGGAAGACATATTCTCCAACACCGCCGAGTACTTCATACCCGAGGTGGGTCCGGGCGGCTACAACGAAGCATTCGCCCTGTCTTCTTCCTACTATCAGAGCTCCGAGCGGGAAAGCGTCACTCTCGTCGCCTCTTCGCGCACGAGCGCCGTCCCGCTGGATTTCAAAGCGACTTACCGCTATTCGTTCTCGTCCACGGGGGAGTCCCTCGCCGTCGCGGTCGGACCCGGCCTCGCCGGGATGAAACGCGCCGCTCTCCTGGGCAGTTCGACCGATACGCCCTTCCTGATCGGGGGGACGGCACGGGAAAACCTTTACGGCCTCCTCGCGGCGAACGCGGCCGATTGGACCGTAGCCGCATCATCCCGGGATGTCTCGCCCGACGGCTTGACGGGACTTATCGATCTCGGAGGATTCATCAAAACCGGGAGCAGCTACGAAGGCGTTACGATCATCTCGGACGGCGGGACTTATGCCGTGGCTTCGGGCGCCGCTTCTTTCCAGATGATCAAGGACGCGATACTCGCTCTCGCACCGTGAATTCCTCCAT
>Ga0154418_1012_pt1 | contig 5217 bp, 5 predicted proteins | sample RifGroC1_FD_115922 | JGI IMG/M metagenome (GOLD analysis project Ga0154418, IMG submission 115922) | Treponema sp. GWC1_61_84 | reverse complement strand
TGTTCGTCTGGCGCGCGGGGACGGGGGACCCTTCGACCGCGGTGTTGGCGGAGACCGTGGATCAGCCGGGACTGGCGTACGCCTCCGCTCCGGCCTGGCTGGCCAGCGGCGTCCTGGCCAGCGGCGAACTGGCCGGTAGCGTGCTGGTCTCCGACGGAGCCGCCCGCCTGCTCGCTTCATTCGGCGAGCCCTGAGCTCCGGCGGAGTTCAGCCCTGCATCACGCGGTTGCGGCCGGAATCCTTGGCACGGTACAGGGCAGCGTCCGCGGCGGCTACGGCCGCGGCGGGGGCCGAGGCAACGCCCAGCCGCGTGCAGAACCAGCCGATGCTGACGGTAACCTTGATGACGGCGTCGGCGTAGCGGAATTCGGTCGTTTCGATCCGTTCCCTCAGGCGTTCGCAGAAGGTTCCCGTATGGGCCTCGCCGCTTCCGCGCAGGACGACGGCGAATTCCTCGCCTCCATAGCGGGCGACCAGGTCGCCTGCGCGGATAGAGGAGGACAGGATTCCGGAAAGTTGGGCGAGGACCTGGTCGCCCGCCTGATGGCCCCAGCTGTCGTTGATGGTTTTGAAGCGGTCGATGTCGATCATCGCGAAGCAGATATCCTGCCCTTCGGCCGCGAGCCGGTCCAGGTGGGACATGATGGCCGCATGGTTGAAAAGGCCCGTCAGGCTGTCCCTCCGCGCGTCGTCGATGAGGCCGATTTCGCGATTCTGGACGCGCTTGCGCATGCTGTTGAAGCTCCGGATGAGCCCGTCGAGCTCGTCGCCGGTATGGATGGCGATTTCCCGCGAATAGTCGCTCTCCGCCATCTCGTCGGCCGCGGCGATGAGCAATCGAAGGGGACGATGAATGCGCGCGGCGAGCAGGAAGGATAAACAGAGAGCGAGCGCGGAAACGGCCGCGGCCATGAGGACGGCGAACCGGAGCAGCGTCTCAAGGGGTTTGAGCATGATGTCGCCGTTCAGTTCGACCACTAGGCCCGCCTGGATTTGTTCCAGGTACGAGTAGGCGGCGAGGGTCCTTTCTCCTTTCGGATCGATGTAGGTCGTGATACCGTGGCCTCCGGCGGCCGCTCCGCGGGCCGCTTCGTTGTCCATCCTCCCGTCTCCCGCCGTTCCCGAAGTATCGCGCGGAAGGATGAGGTGGGCCTGGTCGTCCACCAGGTAGGTGGAACCGAGGCCGCCGCGGTTGTGCGCGGTCAGGACCGATTCGAAGCGGCTCAGGGTGATGAAGGCGGCGAAGACGAAAACCTGCCGGTCCGGCGTCGTGAAGCGGGCCGCGACCGTCATCACGGGGCGTCCCTTGTTCCTGCCCGTGAAGAAACCGGTGATGCCGACCCCCGTTTCCAATGCGTCCCTGAAGTATTCCCGGTCCGCCAGCGAGGTGAGGGATTTGGCTCCCTGTTCGGTGCGGGCGTTTACGATCGCTCCGTTCCGGTCGATGACGACCAGATCCGTAAAATCGGGATACGATGAGAGAATGGTCGCGAAACGCCTTCGTACCGCGGCTCCCGGGAGTTCGACGGAGGGGACGCCGTCGAAGATGGCGGTGACCCCCTTGACCATCGCGATCCGGCTGTCGAGCCATTCGCGGAGGGCGGCGTCCTGCTGGTCCCGGTAACGGCCGACAAGTTCCAGCCCGAGGTTGTACGTCTCTTCCCTCGTCTTAAGCGATATCGAGAGGGCGAGCGCGAAGGCGAAAACGGCGACGAGGGCGAAGGAATACAGGAATTGGCGCCTGAAGATCCGCGATTCAAGCAATTCCCTCATATGGGCCCTATCCCCTTTAGCCACGCTTTTCCCTCGGCTTGAGCTCCTGGTCCCCGCTTTTTACGTAGACGAGGGTGTCCGGCGGCACCGATTCGGTGACCCAGACATTACCTCCGATCACCGACCCGCGTCCTATCGTCGTCTCGCCGCCAAGGATGGTCGCGCCCGCGTAGATGGTCACGTCGTCCTCGATCGTCGGGTGCCGCTTGTTGTCGGCCTCGCTCTTGCGCACGCTGAGCGCGCCCAGCGTGACGCCCTGGTATATCTTGACGTTCCGGCCGATCAGGGTGGTTTCGCCGACCACGACTCCCGTGCCGTGGTCGATGAAGAAAGACTCGCCGATGGTCGCGCCGGGATGGATGTCGATGCCGGTCCTGCCGTGCACGATTTCGCTCATCATGCGGGGGATCAGGGGAAGGTCTTTGGACCAGAAGAAGTGCGCGATGCGGTGGACGGCGATGGCCTCCAGTCCCGGGTAGGCGACGACGACCTCCTCCACGCTCTTGGCGGCGGGGTCTCCCTTGAATGCCGCGGCCACGTCCAGGGAAAGGATGCGGCGGATCTGCGGAAGCTCGGCGAAGAATTCCTTCACGATGCGGGCGGCCAGGTCGCGGCAGCCGGCGCCCTCGCAGGCGAAGCGGCCGTTGCGGCAGGAGAAAGACAGGCTCTTTTCCGTCTCCCGCATGAGTTTCCGCGCGGTACGGTGCACGCGCTCGGCGGTGACGTTCGCCAGGCTTCCCTCGTCCGCCGATTCCTCTTCGCGGAAACCCGGAAAGAGCAGGGCGTCGATATCCCGCAGGATGTCCGCGACGGCTTCCTGGGAAGGCAGGTTGGGGCCCCCCGCGTGGTTGATGAGCCCGTAGGCGCCGTAGGATGAGGTCAGGGCTTCTATGCTCCGGTAGAACGCGTCCATCAATTATCCGCCTTGTTTTCCCAGCATTCGGCGTATCGCGGCGATCGGGCCGCTTTCGAAGAAAAGTCCGAGTTCCCGCGTCCGCTCCCTGGCCGCGGCTTCCCCGAGCGCCACGAGCCGCCTGGCGCGGGCGAAATCGAAGGGGCTGGTGCCGTCGTCCGCATGCAGGGTGAGCGTCGCCCGGTCCACCGCGTCGCGGTCCATGCGGGCGGTCGCGATCTCGAAGGCCCGGTAGACGATGACGGGAACCGTCTTGAAGGTTTCCGGCTTGACCCGCCGGATCCCGAACACGTCGACCGCGAGCACGCGGGAAAAGCCGGCTTCCCGGGCGAGCCGCACCGGCAGGTTGTCCACCAGGCCACCGTCCGCGAGCAGCCGATCGCCGTAGCCCACCGGGTCGAAAAAGGCGGGGAAGGCCATGGAAGCGCGTATCGCCTTGGCGACCGAACCTTCGGAAAGGATCACTTCCTCCCCGCTGGCGAGGTCCGCGGCGTTGCAGAGGAAGGGGATCCGCGTCCGGTCGAAGCTGGCGCCGCCGGAAAGCTTTTCAAGCACTTCAAGGACCTTGTTTCCCGAATCGATGCCCGGCCGGGTTGCCAGGTTGCCGAGGGCCTGTCCCGTCCTGATCAGCTTGGCGAAGGGATTGCCCGAGGCGGGAAAGGCGAAGCCGTCCAGGTATTTCCTGATGTCGAAATCGTCCAGAACGAAACGCTCGAGCTCGGCGGCCGACATCCCGCAGGCGTACAGGCCCCCGACGATGGCGCCCATGGACGTGCCCACGATGAGCGAAGGCGGCGGCATTCCCATGGCTTCCAGGACTTTGAGCACTCCGATGTGCGCTATGCCCTTCGCCCCGCCGCCGGACAGCGCGAGCGCCCAGCGCGGCTTTCGTTTCGACCTCATCGGTCGACTATACCCTGTCGGCGCCGGAGGGGAAAGCCGCCTTACGGCTAAAAAAGGTTCGATACGGGCGGCCGCCTGCGCCATGCATCTTTCCGCAAATACGCAATTGCGGTATCATGCAACAATGCCTATCGAATTCTCCACCTCCGAATCCGCACGGGTTCGCGTCCGATTCTCCTACGTCGCCGAGCTCCTGTTCGCCGCGGAATTCATGTCCGGCGGTCTCCTCGTCCGGGCGGGCATAGACGAGGATTGGCGCGAGCGCCAGCGCGCGCTCCTCCCGGAACGCGCGCGCGCCTACCTCGACCTGGTCAGCGGTTTTTCCTGCCCGATACTTTCCCTACTGGATTACGTCACGTTCACCGGCGAACTGGACGATGCTGACGCCTTTTTCTCGCGCGTGGCCGCGGAACCCATCGACCGCTTCCTTTACGTTCTCCTGAACGGGGACCTGGGACAGGAAACCGTCGCGGCCTGCCTCGCGGATCCCGCCGGAGCGGCCGCGGAGACGGGCAAGCTCAGCACGTTTTCGCGGATGGGCGCGGACGATCTGGTCGCCCTCTTCGCCGAACCAGAACGATTCCGGACCGAACTCCTCCAATACGTGTCCGCGAACCGGACCGAAGCCTTCGATCGGAAGATCGCCGAATTGAAGGGCCGCTACGATGATCGCTGCCGGGCGGTGGAGGCCCGGCTCGCCCGCAAGCATCCGATCGAGGTGGCGGAGGAATTCAAGAAACGCGTATTCGAGCGGCGCGAATATCGCGATTACCTATTCGTTCCTTCCTGGTTCATCGGCCGCCTGAACATCACCAGCGCGGTGGGGGACTCTTTCCTGTTCGCCTTCAATATCGATCCCGAAACCGAAGGCGACAACCGCGAAGGCGACGCCATCGCGGCAGGCTTGAGGGTGGTCGCCGACCGCAGCCGGCTGGAGATCCTCCGTCTCCTGGCCAGCGGACCGAGCTACGGCAAGGAGATCGCTTCGCGCCTCTCCCTCACGACCGCGACCGTCTCGCGCCACTTGGACCAGCTGAAGGCCGCGGGCCTCGTGACCGAGGAGAAAGCCGACAACCAGAACGTGAAGCTGGTGCGCCTGAACGCCGAGGGCGTGGAGGTCCTCCTGGAGACGGCACGCCATTTTGTCTGCGGATCCCGTCCGGCCAGCCGCTAGCAAGGCAGGGCACAAGGAGTTTGCTCGCTTGACAAAGGTTTGGGTTGTTACTAATATAGTAATTACGTAAACAGCTAATAACGCAAGGAGTGTAATATGCAACTCTTAAAATTATCCGCCGTCCTGACCATCTTCAGCCGGAACCGCACCGCGGACAAAGGCGGAGCGCCGCAATCCGCCGTCGAGCCGGGGCGAAGCTACGGGCAGGCGGGGCTCCGGGAAGGCGGCCTGGCCCGATTGATGGAAGCGGCCGACCGGGAAGCCCGACTCCGTTCATGGGCGGTGGGGCCCTTCTGAAACGACGCTTGACGCCGATTCCCCCCGCATGTAGCTTTGCCTCCATAGCATTGTCGGGGAAGGCAAACCATGGGGAAAAGCAAAGGCAAAAAGCGGCACCCGCTGGAAGGTGAGATCGAAGAGGGTCTCTGTCCGGGCGACTTCATTTCGTACCGGA
>Ga0154418_1002_pt1 | contig 5872 bp, 3 predicted proteins | sample RifGroC1_FD_115922 | JGI IMG/M metagenome (GOLD analysis project Ga0154418, IMG submission 115922) | Treponema sp. GWC1_61_84 | reverse complement strand
CTTCCTTCTCTACCCCATCGCGCAGTCGGTCTATATGTCCTTCTTCAAATGGAAGGGGATCATGAATACGCCCATGATCTACGCGGGCATCGATAACTACCGGAGGGTCCTCATCGATCCTTTCTTCTGGAATTCGATGCTCAATGTATTCTGGTTCATGGCGGGCGGTTTCCTCGTCCTCATGCCCCTGGCCTTCGGCCTTGCCTTGGTCATCACCTCCAAGCTCCGTGGGCTTCGCTTTTTGAAGACCGCCTATTTCATGCCTGTCATCATTCCCCTTACGGCCGTGGGTCTCATGTGGGTCTACATCCTTCAGCCGAATTGGGGACTCTTCAACACGATACTCCAGGGGCTCGGCGTCAAGGACGCGGCGATCAACTGGCTGGGCGATCCGAAAACAGCGATCTTCTCGGTCGTACTGGTCAACGAATGGATCTACGCGGGCTTCAATATGCTCATCTTCGCGGCCGGGATAATGGCCATACCCGAGGATATCATCGAGTCGGCCATCATCGACGGGGCCAGCTCCTGGCAGCGGCTGTGGCGCTTCACCATCCCCCTCTGCAGCGAGTCCTTCAAGATCTTTTCGATCCTCTGCGTCACCGGCTGCCTACGGCATTTCGACCTGGTCTACATCATGACCCGGGGGGGACCCAACCACGCCACGGAGATGCCCACGACACTCCTCTACAGCCAAGCCTTCGTCTACCGGAATTTCGGCCAGGGCAACGCGATCGGCGTGATCATCCTTGTCTGCGGATTGGTTCTCACTATCATACTCAATAAATTCCTGAGCCGGGAGGACTGAAGATGGCGGTGAAGCGCAGGAAAATTTCGATCCTCAAGGGCTTCGCTTACGCCCTGACGAGCTTCTGGGCCTTCGTAACGATATATCCGTTCTTCATCACGCTCATAAACTCGGTGAAGGTCAACAACGAGATATTCGGCAAGATGTTCCGGATGCCGGGCGAATGGCACTTCGAGTACTACGCCCAGGCCTTCTTCGACGCGCGCATGGGCCGGTATATCCTCAACTCCCTCACGCTCGCCCTGATGACGACGGCTGTAACCGCGATCATGGGTTCGATGGCGGCCTACGTCCTCGCCCGGACCGTCTTCCGGTTCACGAAGGCGATCTATCTCCTATTCATCGTGGGCGTCATGCTGCCCATACACGCGACCATCATACCGGTAGCCAAGATCGTGAGCGGGCTCGGGGGCATAGACAACTATTTCATGCTTACCCTGGTCTACGTGACCTTTCAGTTACCCCAGGCCATATTCCTCCTGACCGGCTACATGAAGGGGATCAACAGGGAGATCGACGAGGCGGCGATGATCGACGGCTGCGCGATGCCCGCGATCCTCTTCAAGATCATCCTCCCCATCTCCATGCCGATGGTCGCGACGGCCTCCATCATCGTCTTCATCTTCACCTACAGCGAGCTGATTTTCTCGGTCATCCTCCTGTCCAAGGTGGACCTCTACACCGTCTCGCGGGGCCTCATGTACTTCACCGGCGTCTACACGGTCCGGATGGGGCCGATCTTCGCCTCCATCGTCATGGCCGTCCTCCCGATGGTCCTGATCTACGTCCTCTTCCACGAAAAGGTCCAGCGGGGCATGCTCGCCGGGGCCGTGAAGGGATAGCCGCGATGCCGAGAAACCGACCGCGCCGCCGCCGGGCGCCTCCCGGCTTCCTCAGGGGAGTGTTGATCCCGCTCACGGAGGCGCCAAGCATTGACCTGCCCCCGGCGCGACTATATTATGACGAACCGCATAGTCCAACGGAGTCCGCAAGTGGCATCGACTATCAAGGACGTGGCGAAGAGCACCGGTCTCTCGATCGCCACCATTTCCAAGTACCTGAACGGCGGCAATCTGCTCGAACCGAACCGGATCGCCATAGAGGCCGCGATCCGGAAGCTCGGGTATCGCGTGAACGAGGCCGCCCGGGGCTTGAAGACCAACATGACGATGACCATCGGCGTCATCGCGCCCAGCTTCAACAGCCTGTACTTCATGATGATCGTCTCGTGGATCGAGAAAACCCTGACCTCCTACGGTTACGCGAGCATCATCCTCGATTCGAGGCTCGACAAGGCCAACGAGATGGCGAACGCGGGCTTCCTCGTGAACAAGAAGGTGGACGGCATCATCGCGTTGCCGCTCTCGAGCAACGGGGCGGCCTTTCGATTCATCGCCAAGGAAGGGGTACCCCTCATCCTCATGGACAAACCTGTGCGGGGCCTTTCCTGCGATCTGGTGAAGGTCGAAAACCGGAAGGGCATGTACGAGGCGGTTTCCGCGCTTATCGGGCTGGGACACAAGGCTATCGGGCTCGTCAGCATGCCCAAGGATACGTACACTGCCATCGAGCGGATGAAAGGCTTCCGGCAGGCTCACGAGGAAGCGGGCTTGCCTGTGGACGACCGTCTCATAGAGTACGAGGACGTCTCGATGATGGGCGGCAGGTTGGCGATGTCCAGGCTGCTCGATTCGAAATCGAAGATGACGGCCGTAATCGTCAACAACGACGAGTTGAGCTTCGGAGCCCTTCAGGTCATTCGGGAAAGAGGATTCTCCATTCCTGGCGACATCTCTTTCCTCGGTTTCGACATCTACGGGATAGCGGAGGCCTTCAATCCCGCGCTATCGGTCGTCGACCAGCCGATCGACGCGCTGGGCAAGCATGCCGCCGAGTTGATCGTCAAGCGAGTCACATCGGGAAACAAAGCCGAGTACGAGACGATTTCCCTCGAGATGAGCCTGTGCCTGAGGGGCTCCGTCAGGAAGCTCTGAGCCCGACCTCCACCCCCGCCCTCACCCTCACCCTCACCCTCACCCTCACCCTCTCACTATTCAACGAAGAGCCATTCTCAATACTTTCCCCAAGGAGCGCCGCATCATGAAAGAACTGCCCTTCCGCCAGATCCACCTCGATTTCCATACCGCTCCGGAGATTTCCGGCGTGGGTTCGGCTTTCGATCCCTCGGCCTTCGCCGCCCGCCTCAAGAGGGCCCATGTCGACTCGATAAGCATGTTCGCCAGGTGCCACCACGGGATGATCTACTACGACTCCAAGCTCAGCCCCGAGCGCGTCCATCCGGGGCTGGTCAGGAAGGAGCTCCTGCGCGAGCAGATCGAAGCCTGTCACGCGGCGGGAATCAGGGCTCCGGTCTACATAACCGTCCAATGGGACATCTTCACCGCACGGCAGCATCCGGAATGGCTGGCGAGGAAGGAGGACGGCAGCGTCAACGACCAGAAGCCCTACGAGGCGGGCTTTTACGGAACGCTCTGCGTCAACACGCCCTACAGGGATTGGCTCAAGGCCCACACCGCCGAGGTCCTGGATACGCTTCCCGTCGACGCGCTTTTCTTCGACATCGTGCAAATCAAGGACTGCTCCTGCGAGAGCTGCCGCCGCGGGATGGCCGCCGAGGGACTTGACGCCCATGACAAGGCGCAGCGGCTCGGTTACGCGGAGAGGATGCTCAACGGTTTCATGGAGGACATGACGGCCTTCGTCAAAAAGCGAAATCCGGAGTGCGGAATATTCTATAATAGGGGCCACGTCGGCACCTCCCACCGCGCGAGCGCGGCCTCCTTCACCCACTTCGAACTCGAGTCCCTTCCCTCCGGCGGCTGGGGCTACATGCACTTCCCCCTCACGATGCGCTACGCCCGCACCCTGGGCCTCGACTGCATGTCGCACACGGGAAAGTTCCATACTTCCTGGGGCGACTTCCACTCGTTCAAGAACCAGGCCGCCCTCGAGTTCGAGTGTTTCCACATGCTCGCGCTCAACGCCAAATGCCTCATCGGCGACCAGCTCGAGCCCAAGGGCGAGCTTTCCGCCCCGGTCTACGAGCTCGTGGGGAAAGTCTACGAACAGGTCGAGGCGAAGGAAGCCTGGTGCAGGGGCGCCAAGGCCATGACCGAAATCGGCCTCCTCACGCCGGAGGAGTTCGTGGGTACGGAGGGTATCGAACTGGACCACTCCCTCATCGGGGCGGGGAGGATGCTCGCCGAGGGCGGGCATCAATTCGACGTGCTCGATTCAAAGAGCGATATATTCCGCTATAAGGTCCTGGTATTGCCGGACAGCATCCCGGTGTCGCCCGCCTTCGCGGCCAAACTCGGCTCCTTCATCGATAAGGGCGGGAGCCTGATCGCATCGTTCGAGTCGGGACTCGATGAGTCCGGGACGGGATTCGCCCTTGACGCGTTGGGCGTCACGGTAATGGATCGTCAGGCCGAGGACTTCCGCGGGAAGCCCGTACGCGGCCTCCATTACGAGCGCGGCGACTACTCCGACTATCTTCTCCCGCGCGGCGCCATAGGCCGGGGACTGCCGGAGACCGAGCACGTGATGTACATGAAGGGACTCATGGTGGAGGCAGGTCCCGGGGCGGAAGTCCTTGCGGACGCGATACTGCCGACCTTCGACAGGGATTACCGCCATTTCTGCTCCCACCGGCAGGCGCCCAGCTCCGGCAAGCGCGGTTACGCGGGCATCGTGAAAAAGGGCAGGGCCATCTACTTCGCCCATCCCATCTTCAAGCAGTACGACAGGAACGCGCCGCGATGGTGCAAGCGACTTTTCCTCAACGCCATCGCGATGCTGCTGCCCGAGCCCGTCCTCCGTCATGATGGACCCTCGGGCGTCATCACGGCGTTGAACGACCAGCCGGCCGAGCGTCGGCTCGTCGCGCACCTCCTGTACTACGTGCCTGAGCGCAGGAGCATGGACATCGACGTCATAGAGGACGTCGTGCCGCTCCGCGATATCGGGCTATCGTTGAATCTGGCGGGGAGGACGATCAAGCGGGTTCGGCTCGCGCCGCAGGGGACCGAGTTGCCGTTCGGCATGAAAGCCGAGAGGCTCGAACTGAGGATTCCGCTGATCGCCGGGCACCAGATGATCAGCCTGGAGTATTAGCATGAAAATGATCATGTTGGGAAAGACCGAGCTCCGCGTGAGCGCGATGTCGCTGGGTTGCCTTTATTTCGGGGCCAGGGACTCCCGGGAAGAATCCTTCAAGAGGCTGGACCAATATCTGGGATACGGCGGCAACTTCCTCGATACCGCGAATATGTATTCCCATTGGATCAGCGACGCGACCAGGGGGGGCGAAAGCGAGTCGCTGCTGGGCGAGTGGCTCAAGGCGAGGGGTTGCCGTTCCAGGGTCGTCATCGCGTCCAAGGTCGGTTTCCCCTATCCCGGCGTGCCGTACGGCACGAGCGCCAAGCGGATAAAGGAAGAATGCGACAAGAGCCTGAAGCGAATGGGAACCGACTATATCGACCTGTATTTCGCCCACTCGGATGACCGCGGCACGCCCATGGAAGAAAGCCTCGGCGCATTCAATGAGCTGATCAAGGAAGGCAAGGTTCGAAACATCGGCGCCAGCAATTTCAAGGCCTGGCGTCTGGAGCGGGCGGCGCGGATCAGCAGGCAAAACGGCTGGGCCGAATACTGTTGCATTCAGCAGAGGTATTCTTACCTTCGGCCCAAGGCGGGCTGGGATTTCGGGGTGCAAGTAGCGGCGAACGATGACTTGCTGGAATACGTGACGGATACCGGGATGGGGTTGATGGCCTACTCGCCCCTGCTCTACGGGGCCTACACCGACCCGAAGAAGGCTTTCCAGGAACAGTACCTGGGACCCGATTCCGACGCCAGGCTCGGGGTCCTTTCTGAGGTCGCGGCCGAGATCGGCGCCACGAAGAATCAGGTCGTGTACGCCTGGCTCATGCGGGGCACCCCGGCCGCCATTCCCCTCGTCGCCTCGACGACGGACTCGCAGTTCGGGGAAGCGATGGGCAGCCTCTCGATCGACCTGACGGCCGACCAGATGAAGCGGCT
>Ga0154418_1044_pt1 | contig 7273 bp, 8 predicted proteins | sample RifGroC1_FD_115922 | JGI IMG/M metagenome (GOLD analysis project Ga0154418, IMG submission 115922) | Treponema sp. GWC1_61_84 | reverse complement strand
CGCTCTCCTTATCTTTTCCCCCCGATGAGTTGCTACTCAAGAAATCGGGAGAAAAACCGCATTCCTTAGAAAAGATCGCGCGCCTCGACACCCCTGTGATAATGCCTTGAACAAATACGCCTTCAGCAAGTTTCACGTGTCCGTATGCATAGGGCGCGATCCCATTGAATCTGGGATTCGGCGGCGGCGCCATGCTGTGGGAGACGTATAACAGTTCGCCTTCTCCCGAAAGTGCGAACGGTTCTACATCTCTGCTTCCGCAGTGTTCGCAAAGCGTCGTCGGCGGAAACGTGATCTTGCCGCATGAAGCGCATTTTTTACCGATCAGCTTGTTCTTCTTCAGGTCCTCATAATATCCTTTGATAATTGAGTCTGCCATAACGTTACTTCCCTCCGTATACCATGACGGTACTGACCATTGCATAGCCGTGTGTATGGATCACTGAAGTCTTGGGAACCTTCTTGATCTGCCTGTCTCCGCACAGTCCACGCATTTGTTTAACAGCTTCGTACGTATCCGCTCCGGCGCTAGCCGCCCATGCATGGCCAAACGCATGACGTCCACCGTGCGTACTCATGGGCCGATCGCCGTCAAAACGCAATCTTCCCGCATCCGCATATTTCAGACCTTCTCCCTTCGGGAGATAGCCGCACAATTCCGCTGTACAGATGCTGGAAATATGAGAACAGTCGTGAACATGCAGATAATCGATCTCCTTGCTCGTTATTCCCGACATTTCAAACGCCTTATCAAACGAGATCCGGTCGTATTCCATGTAAGTCGGATCATCTCCATACCACGGAAGATCGCTGATCGTGACGCCGAAACCTTTGACTTCAACCGGCATATTCGGGCACGACTCGATGCCTTCTTCGCTGCTCAAAACGATAGCGGAAGCGCCGTCCGCCGCCGATACCGCACTCCGCAATCTCGAAGGCCATGCAAGGAACGGATTGTAATTCGATTTCCAGAAGGTAAACGCATCGTCAAACCCGTAGCGTTTTGCTTCGTCTTCGAGCGTTTCCTGAATGATCGCTTTTTTATTCATTGAACCGTGAAGTCTTCTTGTCTTGCAGAGCTCGAACATTCCCTTTTCAAAGGCCTCGATCGAGTAACCGTATTTTTTGCAGTATGCCTGCGCAATGATCCCGTTGTAGGCCGGGAAAATGTCATAGCCCTGCGGTACGGAGTATGCCTGATTCACGCAGTAGTCGGTCCACAGCCACATCTCTTCGGTCGGGATCGTTTCTCTTTCATACGGACTTAATTTCTTAGGCTGGCTCAGCGTTGATTCCAGGCCGACGACCAGAACCTTGCGATAGACTCCCGAAGCGATCCCCATGGCTCCCAACGTAATCCCGATGTTTGTCGTGGAGCAAGCGCCGTCGATATGCACACCTGCTTTAAACTGCATTCCGGTCCACTTCGCGATCTGACTGTATGTGGCAGGCAGCGTCGAGGTATGCATGGTAACATTTCCGACGATGATCGCGTCGATGTCCTTCGGATCGGTTCCCGAATCGTCCAGCGCTTCTTTTACGGCATTCGCAGCCATTTCTTGAAGCGATAAGCCTTTAATCTCGGGCGTCTCAAGCAGGTTCCCGAATCTCGTACATCCGACGCCTAAAATATACACCGGTTCTTTGAGTTTGCTCTTCATCGTGTTCCACCTTCCTATGCATTTGTCTCTAGATTTTCGTTTGCTCCGTTAATTGACTTTTTTGTGACACAGTGTTCAAATTGAGCTATAATTCGACCTCCATTAATGCATTGTAAGTCGATGAACACTGCATAGCTTGTCTTTTAGGGAAGCAATACTATGATAAAAAGGAACAGTTTCCGGTTTTGAACCAGAAGGAGGCTATCCAATGAAATTCGAAGTATCAGAACCTTGGCTAGAATGGAATTCCTCGGTTTATAACCCGAGAGATCAATTTGACGCTTACTGTTCGGCTTTGAATGATTCTCACCTGAAATGGTCGCTGAACAATACGACGCCCGCTCATTATCTTTCAAAAATGCGAATGAGACATCTTGGCGGCATCAGGCTCGTCAACTGTAATTGCGAGCCCTGCTTCGGCGCGCGCACTGCAAGCGATATCCGTATGAGCGACGGCGAGTATTTCGGGCTGCTATATATCTATGAGGGTGCGGAAATCGTTTCCCATGAAGATAAAACGGTTGAAATGAAAAGCAACAGCTTCATGATCTGGGATTCCACCAAGCGAATCGAGTTCAAGCTGCTTTCGGACATAAAAAAATTAACGCTGCTTATACCGCAGGATCGTATGAGAGCGCAATTTCCGCAAATTGATCAGCATATTGGGAAATGCATCGGTTGCGGAAGCGGACTCAATGCCGTTGTCGCTTCCCACATCGCCGCGCTTGGCGGCGAGATGAATGCCATTCGCTATGGCATTGGAGACTCGGCGATCGACCTAAGCCTGGAACTGATAACGACCTGTCTGCAGTCGACCGACACGCACCCGGTGTCGAAAGCCCGCCAGGATCTTTATGATGCCACAATCCGCTTTATCCATGAAAATCTCGATCATACGGAGCTCGGGCCGACTCTGATCGCTAAAAGCTTTCATATTTCGACTAGATACCTTCATCTGCTTTATGCGGAAAACGAAATGTCAGTCAGCAATCTGATACTGAATAAACGGCTGGAACAGTGCCGCAGGCAATTAGTCCATTTTGGCAATGCCAAGGACAACATCACCAACATTGCCTTCCAATGGGGTTTTAATGACTCGTCGCATTTCAGCAAAGTATTCAAGAAGAAATACGGAGTGACACCCAAAGAATATCGGGAAAGACACTTCGCGGTTTAATTGAATCCTTCTGAAAAAGAGTTTCCATACGGTCCCAGACCGCTCACACCACGGTATGCAGGGTTCTTTCCGGTAGCGTTTTTAAATAGCGGCGGCGTAGGCATCGGCCGCGGCATTTCTTTCGCCTTGGTCATCAGCCTCTTTCGCGAGCAAGAACAGGGAGTCCGTTTGCCTGTCTTCGGTGTACCCCTTCAAAGCTTCAGACCATATCCTGCTGTTTCGATATTTATCCCCGAGTATTCGCAGCCATTCAGGAATGCCCTTTTCCCGGTACACCTTCGCCGCGGCTGGAAGTCTTCGCGAGTCGTTCCAGCGCTTTTTTAATATTCTGCCTTTTATGCGACGAAAATCCAGTTCATTGTATAGACCGCTCGGGTCGGCCCCCGCGCTCCCGATGAGGGCCGCCATCTCCAGGCCGCAACGCTTTTCCGCAACGCGTTTTCCAAGTACAGTAATCCCGTCGGAGTATGAAGCCTTGAGATAATGACCGAACACTATCCTATACTGGTAGTAATTGAGGCTGTCCCGTAACCTGGTTCCTTGAATGTTCCATTTTCCGGCAACTCATGTTTCCGATCAGGTAACTGTAGAAAAGCACCTTGAGCATCACGCCCCACAGAGACCGGTTGAACCTCGTGATCCGGCGCGGCTACGCCCCCTTCGTTCGCGTCGTCTGGCGCAGGCGACGGAAAGGCGAGCGCATCGAGACTATCGAGCTCGTCTCCCCGAACGCGCTCTTCGCGCGGATCGGATCGGCCGCGTCCGATTTCCCCCAATATCCCGCCGACGCCCTCGGTCCCTGGGATGCCGCGACGAAGCTCGCCCGCGGATTTGCGTCGGTCAGTAGCGGCTCAGGTCGCTTCCGGCAGGACGATGGTGATCCTCCCCTCCCCCTCGAGCGTCCGGATGGCTTCGACGATGCGTTGACCCGCCGCGTCGGATTCCGAGAGCCGCATCTTGCCGAGTTTCGCGTAGCCTTCCCTCAGCTTTTTAGCATCTTCCGCGTCGAAAAGCATGAATATTCGCTCCCGGATGGCGTCGGAAACCGGCTTCATCGCCACGAGCAGGTCGCGCGCGTCGACGCGATCCACCACGGCGCGGATGGCCTCGTCGTCCAGGAGCACTATGTCCTCGAACACGAACATGTTCCTCTTGATGTCCTCGGCGAGCTCCGGCTTGGAGCGTTCCAGCGACTCGATGACGTTTTTTTCCACCGCCCTCGGGGAGATGTTGAGGATGCCGACCACCTTGTCGATGCCGCCGACCTGGGCGTCATCCTTGCGCGCGTCTCGGAGGAGGTTCAGGAAGGCGTTCTCCAACGTTTCCAAGACCGAGGGCGCGACGCGATGCATCGAGGCTATCTTTTCGACGACCGCGGCTTGCCGGTCCTCGGGCAGGCCATCGAGGATTTTGGCGGCGAGCCCGTCGTCCAGGTTGGCGACGATGAGGGCGACGAGCTGCGCGCTTTCATTGGCGAGGAAGGGCAGGAGGGCCTGGGCCGGATAGTCGCGGAGCGACCCCATAGGAGATGCTGCGACGCCGCGATCCGTCGCGGCCGCTTCTCCGTCGCCGAAATCGAGGCGGTCGGCGAGCGTTTCCTGTTCGCCCTTGATCTTCCGGATTTCCGAGCCGAGGCTGCCGAGCTCTCCGGCCAACGTTTCGCGCAACGCGGCGATGTCGGTCGCGATTCCCGCGACTGCGGGAGCGAGCCGATCATCGAGGCCCGCGCGCGATCCCGTTCCAGTCGGCTCGGCCGAGCCCGCGTTGCGGAGTTCGTATTTGGAGCCGCGTTTTCGCACGAGCGAGAGTTCGAGCTGATCGACTCCCCCGGCGCGGAGCACGCAGTTCCTCCCGTCCAGGACGGGCAGGGGGATGAGCTGGCCTTTCTCTATCCCGGCGATCCCGGATAAGGACAATAAGGGTCCGCGGACGAGGAGCTCGGCGTCGGTCGGGATGAGGCGGGCCGTGTCGGCGATCGCGTAACGTTCCTTCTCCGATCCTCGACGCATCCCGCCGTACCAAAACTTGGCGCTGAGCTTCGGAAGGAGGGGCTCGACGACCAGGAAGGGATATACTAGGTTCATCCGGCCCTCACCCATCGGGCTCTTGATTCTAAGCGTTACGAGGAGGATCATCTCGCTTGGCGGAACAATCTGGCAAAATTGGGTGTACGTTTCCATCGAGCTCAAGGCAGGCCGCAGGTCGATGAGCTGCGACCACGCTTCACGGATATTCCCGAGTATTTTCAGGAAGATCCCTGCCAGGACGCTCCATTCCATGGCGCTCAACTCGCGCCGGACCGTCGGATCGATCTCTCCGACGCCCCCGAAGAGCCGGTCAAGCATGACTCGGCCTTCGACGGGATCGAGCTGGTAGATCGCCTTTCCCTTGAGCGGATCCATATCGCTGACGACGAAAATGTTCGGCGTCGGCAGAGGGCTCATGAACTCGTCAAAGGTCATCTGGTCCACGGACTCGAGCTCCGCGCGCCAATCCTGCCGCAGGGTCGCGGACAGGCTCGTCGTCATGAGGCTCGAAAATGATTTGTGGATATTGCAAACGGTCCAGATCTGTTCCATTGAAAATTTATCGGGTCTTCTGAAATCATAGAGCTTGACGCGATACTCTTTGTCGACCGATCCGGTGTGACCGAGGATTTCGCTTCCTCTCCGGAGGCTCGCCTCCGGTCCTTCGCCGCTCACGGCCGGGCCTCCGCCCGCGCGAGCTCCGTAACCCTGATGCCGAAGTTCTCGTCGATGATCACCACCTCGCCCCAGCCGATACGCTTGCCCGCGGCGCGGAGTTCGACCGGTTCGCCGGCCATCGAATCGAGCTCGATGATGACGCCTTCCCCGAGCGAGGCGAGATCCCTGATCGTCAGGTCTTTTTCCCCGAGGACGACCTGCACGCGTACCCTTACGTCATCCGCCGATTTAAGGTTCATTCGCCCACCTCCACGACCTTGAAAAAACTGCGGCCGAAGCGCCTCACGATACGCCCGGACGCGATGATCACTCCCCCGGCCTCGAGGCAGGCGGCGCCGTCATCGGCCGCCGCAAGTTCAAACCCGCCTTTCTCCGCGAGCCTCGAGACGTCGGCGGCGCAGAGCCTCGTCCGCGCGAGCACGACGTTCGTCGCCACTTCGACCTGGTCCGCGAAGGGCAGTTTTTCGATCCGTGATTTCAAATCGCCCATTCATGCCTCCTTCCTGAGGAAAATCTACATCCCGGCCGCCATGCGCGCTTCCACTATCTTGTATTTCACGGCCGGGAAAGTGATACGATTTTATCGCCGCGCGGCGAGACGGTATTCCCGCGGGCTGTTCCCCATGATCCGATGAAAATAGCGGTTGAAAAACGAGAGGTTGTTGTAGCCGACCGCGAAGGCGATTTCGACTATCGGCATCCCGCTGTCTTTCAAGAGGGAACAGGCGCGTTTGACGCGCTGCCGGTTGATGAATTCGAACAGGGGACATCCCGCGCGGGCCTTGAATCGCCTTGAGAATTCGCTCGTGTTAAGCGCGCACGCGGCCACCAGCTCCGCGAGGGAAAAGCGGTCCGCGTAGTTGGCTTCAATGCGGGCGATAACCTCGTCGATTGTCCAGGGGTCGTCCCGCGCGGCACCGCGCTCCGGGTTCCGCTCGCCGCGGAAACCACGGCGTCCGAAAAGACCCGCGCGGGTCGTGATCACCAACAATTCGACCAAGGCGAGGACAAGGAGGGCATCCGATCCGGGCAGCCTCCCCGCGGCATCGGAAGATCCCTCACGGACGAGGATCATGGCGAGCTCCTGCACTCGTACGGCTACCTCGGGATCGCAACGGACAAATCGGGGTTCGCGGGCGATTTCCCGCGCTTGAGCGAAAAGACCCGCGTCAAGGTCGAGCGTTTCGAGGGCGTCCAGCATATCCGACCGATAGGCGAACGCCAGGAGCGAGGTTCGGGATTCGGCGCGGAGGCGGCGGGCCTGGGCGGCAGTAACCGACGCGAGGCTCCCCTCTCGCACGGCACAGCGCAGGTCGGCAAGATCGGAGGTCAGCTGCCCCCGTTCGACCAAAATGAGAGCCCGGTCATCAACGCAGTTCAGGCATCCGATATCGGCGGGATCTACTTGGAGGAGGGTGAGAGAAATTCGGCGATCCAAAGATATTGGATATATTTTATGTTGCATTGAGCGACGTTTAATGGAAACCCGCAGCCACAAACAGACTATGCACTGAAGTACCGGCTGTCAACAACCGGGAGCCGGGTCCACGCTTTCCTTTGCGATGTCGCGCCGATGCCGCACTGGTGCCGCGCGGTGCCGCGCGGTGTCGCGCGGAAATAAAAAAACGGTTTACCGAATCCGGAATTTCCCGATATAATAGATAGCGGGAAAGAGGATTCCATGATCGATTTCGCTAGTTTTCAAAAGTATTCTTTATTCGGCGGTTTCA
>Ga0154418_1155_pt1 | contig 7597 bp, 7 predicted proteins | sample RifGroC1_FD_115922 | JGI IMG/M metagenome (GOLD analysis project Ga0154418, IMG submission 115922) | Treponema sp. GWC1_61_84 | reverse complement strand
GCGCGGGCGCCTGACCGGAAGGAGCCGCAGCGACCCGGACGCTGCGGGAGGGCGAACGGACTTCGGCGTTTCCCGACCGGACGAGGACGGAGGGCAACTCGACGGATCCCGCGGCCAGGGGCGTGATCCGGAACCGGAGGACCGCGCCGCTGTCCCCCCTTTCCAGGCTTTGGACGAGGGCGTTCTCCTGCACTGCGACGACGCTTTCCAACTCTGCCGGGTTGCCGAAATCCGTCCCGACCAGTCCGGCCGTGAAGGGCTTTCCCGCGACGGCCCGGTCCGGTACCCCCCTCCAGGCGAGCGTGGGAGCCTGCGGAGGCGCCGAAAGCTTGCCGGCTATCAGCAACTCCATCGCTTCCGTCCGCGCGGCCTTGCCGGGCACGGAGATGCCTATCGGCGGAATGAGCGCCTCTCCCGGGAACCGGAGGAACAGGCTCAGTTCCACGGCCGACCAATGTTCCTCGTCGCCGGATGGGCCTTCGACGGAACGGGACAGGGTCGAGTACCTCTCCAGGCCCACCGAGGCAGGCAAGTCCGGAACGGAAACGACGACCTCGGCAGGGCGGGGATGGTTGACCAAAATGGATATGACCATCGATGAATCCGCCGCGGGCCGCTCGGGACGGGTCGACACGATGAGTTCCAGCGCCTCCGCGCTTCCGGATTCGGCCGCCGCGCCGAGGGGCAGGAGAAGCGACAGCATGCAGGGAACGATGGATCGGCTCAGGCGGCGCATGGTCAATAATCCGCCGCGGCCCTGGATTCCGCTTTCCATTCCCGGCTCTTCCATTTATCGCTCTCCTTCTCCCGGATGAAATCGAAGAGCGCATTCGGCTTGGAGGGGCTCCGCGCGTCCTCCGCCGGCGCCGCCGAGGCCGCGGACGACTTTCTGCGGGCAAGCAGGCGCTGGCAAAGCTCAAGGTTGCGCTTCGCTTCTTTCCTGCTTCCGTCGGCCTCCAAGGCACGCTTGAAATAGGCCGCAGCCGCGGAGATGTCGCCCGCGCGGAAGCGCGCCACTCCTCCGTTGTAGCGAGCCCGGTACGCCAGTTCACGGTCCGGAGACGTCGCCGCGGACAATTCCTCCGCCTCGGCGAAGCGGGCGACGGCGGCTTCCGTCTCGCCCAGTTCCAGGTAGACGCAACCGAGGGCATATTGGGCATAGGGAGCCGCCGACGCATCTGCGCCCGCGCGCAGGTAAGCGGCGAGCGCCTCCCGGCTCAGGCCGCGCGAAGCGTAAGCCCCGCCCTCGAGCATGGCAAGGCGGGAGGCGACAAAAGAACACGAAGGCAGCAGGAGGACGAGCGCGGCCAAGTAGAAAAGCCGGGAGACCCGGGAAAAGTTCATGGTTTCCTCCTCGGGCCGCTTTCCGCGAATTTGGAGGCACCGAACAGCAGCAAGGCGAGGACGATGAACTCAGCCCTTCGGGAAACGCTTTCCCGGCGCGAACCGGCGACCGTCCCGCCCGAGGATAGGCTCCCGATGAAGGCGACGAGCCGGTCGGCGGCATCGCGCGAATCCCCGTCCAGGAAGATTCCTCCCGTCCTCGCCGCCGCGTCGCGCAGGGGCTGTTCCCGACGCGAGCTTACGATTCCCGCGCCTCCGGATGACGCGCCTCCGGATGACGCGCCTCCGGATGACGCGCCTCCGGATGACGCGCCTTCGGATAACGCGCCTTCGGATGACGCGCCTCCCGAAAGCGCCCCGTTCGGCGCGGGAGCAAGGGGGCTCCCCTCGGTGCTCCCGAAGGCGACGCTGGCGATTATCGCGCCCGACTCGGAGGCCCGGTCGACGGCTGCGGGCAGGGAGCCGGAGAGCGCTTCCCCGTCGCTGAGGATCACGACGAGCTTGCGGGCCGGCGAGGAGGGCGGGAAGGAAGAGGTCGCGGCGTCCAGCAAGCGCTCCAGGTCCGTTCCCGCCGAGGTCAGGGACGAGGAAGAAACGGACGACAGCAGGGAAAGGACGCTTTCGTCGTCGTCGGTCAGGGGCACGGCGAGGAATCCGGCGCCCTTCCCCAAGGCGACCGCGAAACGGACCGAAGGGCAGGCTTGGACCGTCGCGCGCGCGAGGGCGACGGCGGAAGCCATCCGCGTCGGAGTTCCGTCCCCCGCGTCCATGCTTCGGGAAAGATCCAGGGCGATGGCGACGTCCAGGCCCCGTCGGTATTCGGTCGCGAGGCGCTCGCCCCAGCGCGGGCCGGCAAGGGCGACGATGAGCGTGGCGAACGAGAGCATGAAGAAGAGGGAGGAAAGAGTATGCCTCAGGCGCAGATCCCGCACGATTTCGTCCCGTTCAGCGGAAGCGGATCTGCCGACGAGCCTCAGGAGCCCGGAAAGCCGGCGATTGAAACGCCTCGGAAGATACAGCAGCGGAGGAACCAGGAGAATCAGGGCGAAGAGGAAGCGCGCGCGGTCGAAACTCACAGGAAGGCCCCCAGCGCGTAACGGCGCGAGAGGCGCGCGAGCAGCAGGAGAATCATGCCCGCGATCACGAAAGGCGCGTGCAGGGAGGTCGCGCGCAAACGGGAACGCCACAGGGCCGAAGTGGGTTCCTCTTCGCCGACGCGCGCGAAGGCCCGGACGAACGACTGGGCGGACGGCGCGCCGATGAAGACGCCGCCGCCCGCCCGGGCGATCTCCGCCAAGGATTCCTGATCGTAGCGCGAATCGAAGACCCCCCGGCGGCGGCGGCCCGTTTCGGGGTCCACATAGTCGATCTCCGCCTCCCCCGCGCCTCCGACTCCGATTACCCAAAGGGAAGCTCCCGTGGAGCGAAGGATGGACGCGGCGGTGGCCGGATGGATTTCGCCCGCGTTGTTCTCGCCGTCGGTGATGAGGACCGCTGCCTTCCTTTTCGCGCCGGAGGACGACAGATGCAGGGCGGCGACGGAAAGCCCGAGGCCGAGCGCCGTCCCCTCGCCGAACTCGGCGATCGAAAGGGAATCCAGGCGGCTTTCGAGGGCCTTGCGGTCGATCGTGGGCGGAACGAGCAAGGCCGCATCCGAGCCGACGCCGACCAGTCCTATGGCATCGGCTCCCCGCGCGGCGGCGAAATCCCGGACCAGATTTTTCGCCAGTTCGAACCGGCTCGTCCCGTCCATATCCCGCGCCGACATGCTCGGACTGGCGTCGACCACCATGACGATATCGGCGCCGCGCTCCAGCCAGACGAGCTCCATGGAGAGCGACCGGGGACCGGAGGCCGCCGCCAGCAACGAGAACGCGCCCAGGATTTCGGCGGCCATGATGGCCCGGACAGCCATGCCTGCGCCGACGGGCGCCTCGAAGGAAGCTCCTCCGGGCGGACCGAGGGGCAGGGCCCAGGAGCCCGATTTGCGCCGGGAACGGTCGATGACGAGGGCAAGGACGATCAGGAGGGCGCCGATCGCGAACAGGAACGGATTTTCGAGGTTCAGCATCCGCCGTTCCCCCCGGCCGCGTCCATGCGCGCCGCCAGATCCTCGACGCCCCGAAGGAAGTCGAGGATTTCGGCGGGGGGGCAACCCTTCCCGCCGAAACGCACTTCGTCCCCCCGACGGAAAAGGGCGGCGACGAAAACGTCGTCGCCGCCGGAAAGCCGGCAGGCGCGCCGCACGTCCTCGCTCGTCATGGCCAGGTAATTGAGACCGGTCCTGAAGGTGAGGAAGGCGCGCAGCTCGCGGGACAGAATCGCCAGGGCTTCGGCGGGATCCAGAGCATCGCAGCCTGCGCGCAGGGAAGAGACGACGCGGCGCAGGGACCGGGACGCGAGGGCCCTCCTCCGCCGATCCGCCGCGCCGCGCAGCAGGGGCAGGCCCTTCAGCGCGAGCCAGGAGACGCAGGCGACGAAAGCCAGCAGCGCGAACACCGAACCGTAGATCAGAAGGGCGGTTCCGCTCGCCGCCAATGGTTCCTGCGCGCTCGACAACTCGCCTTGGCCGTCCTCTCCCGCGAGTATGGACGCGATCTGGACCTTCATCGCGCCAGGAGCGAAACCCTCCAGGCGGATTTCCGGAAGTTCGATCGTGCCGCTCCTGAACGCGACGAAGTCTATCAGCGCCCGCAATTCCCCATCGGCGAGGTCGAGTTCGATGCGGCTGACGGTCGCGTCGTCCGTGCGGGGAAGGATCGCGGAGGTGTCCACGACGAGGGGAAGGGGAGCCATCGGCGCGGCCGACGGATCGAAGATGAGGATCAGCCGGGCGGGATCCCCGACGTACACGGTATGAGGCACGAGCGTGGAGCTCCGCGGCTCGGGCGGAGCCGAAAACGCGGCCGCGGGCAGGCTCAGGCCGGCGGCGAGGACCGCAAGACGCAGGAGACATGCCTTCGGACGGTTCACGCGCGCCGCCTGGAGCCGAAGAAACCGGCCAGCGCCAGCGCGGGATCGTCGGCGGTCGATAATTCCAGGCCTGCGACCTTGCGCCGGGCGCAGGCGGCGCGCCAGGCGGCCGAGCGTTCGCCGTGCCAGTCGTTCCAGGCGGAACGGAAGGAGGAGAAGCCCGTCGGCGCGAGGAGCTCGACTTCGGTTTCCGGATCGCGCAGGGCGACGAGTCCCGCGTCCGGCAAATCGAAATCGACCGGATCGACTATCCGGAGGGCGACCACGTCGTGCCTGCGCGCGAGGACTCCCAGTTCGCGCTCCCAATCCACGCAGAGGAAATCGGAAACCACCGCCACGAGGCTCCGGCGTTTCAGCGCGCGGCCTGCCCCCGCGATGGCCTTCCCGAGCGCGCTTCCCTTGACGGCGGGCCTGAAATCCAGGACGGCCTCCACTACGGCCATCGCGTGGGATCGGCCTTTGCGGGGCGGAAACACCCGTTGGACTTCCCCGTCGAACAGCACAGCGCCGATGCGCTCCCCCGCCCGCTCGGCGGACAGGGCGATCAGGGCGGACGCCAGGATGGCCTGCTCGCGCCTGGTCGCCGGGCCGCCGCCCGAATCCATGGATGCCGATCCGTCGAAGACGATGAAGACGTTGAGTTCCCGCTCCTCGCGGTACAGTTTCACGAAGGGCGCCCCCAGGCGCGCGCTCACGTTCCAGTCGATGGACCGCGAATCGTCCCCCGGCTCATAGCGGCGGACTTCGTCGAATTCGATCCCCTGCCCCTTGAACACGGAACGGAAATCGCCGGAAAGCATGTCGTCCGCGAGCCGCCGCGCGATCAGGGGGAAAACCGAAATTCGCGATAACAGTTCGTGGCGATCCATCGGCTGCGGCCTAGGGTACCGGCACGAAGGCGAGGACGCGGGAAAGCACGGCGTCGGCATCCAGCCCGTCGGCCTCGGCCTCGTAGGACAACACCAGCCGGTGCCGGAGAACCGCGGGGGCGACCGCCTTCACGTCCTCGGGCATCACCCAGGAACGCCCCTCGAAGAGGGCGCGCACGCGGGCGCAGCGGAACAGGGCGAGCGAAGCCCTCGGGGAGGCGCCGAATGAGACGTAGCGGTACAGATCGTCCCGGTGGCCTTTCTTCTTGTCGCCGGAGGGTCTTGTGGCGGATACGACGGAAACCAGGTATTCGACCACCTTGTCGTCGACCCGGACGGACTCGGCGGCCGCCGAAAGGGAGCGCAGGGCGGCAGGGTCAAGAATGGCCTTCACCGGCGGCAGGCCAGCCTCGGCGGAAATGCGCACGATCCGCTCCTCCTCCTCCCGCGATGGATATTGAATGGAAAGCTTGAGCAGGAAACGGTCGAGTTCCGCCTCGGGAAGGGCGTAGGTTCCTTCATGCTCGATGGGGTTCTGGGTCGCCAGCACGAAAAAGGGGTCGGGAAGGCGGAGGCTCTCGTCGCCGATGGTGACCTGCCGTTCCTCCATCGCCTCCAGAAGGGCCGACTGGACCTTGGCCGGAGCGCGGTTTATCTCATCCGCGAGCACGACGTTCGCGAAGACCGGGCCGCGGCGGACCGAGAAGCGGCCGACGGATTGTTCCCAGATGAGCGTACCCGTAAGGTCCGCGGGGAGGAGGTCGGGGGTGAACTGCACACGCTTGAAGCTCAAGCCCGTCATTTCCGCAAGGGTTTTCACCGCGAGGGTCTTGGCCAGGCCGGGGACTCCCTCCAGCAAGGCATGCCCACCCGCGATGAGGGCGGTAAGCAGCCCGTCCACCATCTCGCGCTGGCCCACGACGCGTTTGCCGAGCTCTTTCCGGCATTCATCCAGGAGGATTACCGCATCGTTCATCGCCGGGGCTTTTTCCGTACGTTCTTGGCTCATGGGGCCCATTCTATCCGCGCTAAATTGCTATTGCAATATTGACAGCGCCGACCTCTCGCCCTTACGCTTCGATCATGAACCAACTCGCGCTTGAATTGAACGCCGCCCTGGACGGCACCGTCGCCGCCCGCCTCCTGTCGGGACTCGGCAAGCGTCTTTATTTCCCCAAAGGAATCATTTCGCAGTCAGCCGAAGCCAAGAAGCTCGGCCACCGCGCGAACGCGACCATCGGAATGGCGTTCGAAGGCGGCCGGCCGATGGTGCTCTCCGCGATCGCCGACGGAATGCCGACCCTTTCCGCCGCGGAAGCGGTGGCGTACGCGCCCACCGCGGGCGTCGAAAGCGCCAGGACGGCTTGGAAGGACGCGATGGTGCGCAAGAATCCCTCGCTCGACGGCGCGAGGATCTCGCTGCCGGTGGTCGTTCCCGGCTTGACCGCGGGTATTTCCTACATCGCCGACCTCTTCCTGGACGAGGGGACGTCCATCCTGATGAGCGACCCGTCCTGGGATAACTATTCCCTGATTTTCGCGGACCGGCGCGGAGCGAATCCGGTGGAAGTGCCCTTCTTCGCCGCTGGGCCGGGCCTCGACCTGCCCGCCATACGGAAGGCGGTCGCCGAAGCGGCCAAATCCGGCGCGGTCCGCCTCATCCTCAACTTCCCCCAGAATCCGTCGGGCTATTCACCCACCCGGTCAGAGGCCGAAGCGCTCATCGAAATGATCGAAAAAACCGCGAAGGGAGGCGCCGACGTCCTGGCGATCTGCGACGACGCCTATTTCGGACTCTCCTACGAGGACGACATTCATCCGGAATCCCTGTTCGCCCGTCTCTCCTCCATCCACGAACGGGTGCTCGCGGTGAAGATAGACGGACCGACTAAGGAAGATTTCTCGTGGGGCTTGCGTACGGGTTTCGTGACCTTCGGTTGCGCCGCCATGGACGACGCCCGCTACGACGCCCTCGTCAAGAAACTGATGGGAGCCATCCGTTCCTCGGTCTCCTGCGCCAACACCCCTGCCCAGTTCCTCATGGTCAAGGCGCAGGCGGACTCGCGTACAACCGGCGAGAAGGAGCACTTCCGCGCGACGCTCAAGAAGCGTTACGCGGCGGTCAAGGCCTTCATCGCCGCCAATCCGTCCCACCCCGTCCTTTCGCCCCTGCCCTTCAATTCGGGCTACTTCATGAGCTTCCGCTGCAAGGGGATCGGAGCCGAGACCATCCGCCAGGCGCTGCTGAAGGATCACGGGATCGGAACCATCGCCTTCGGCGACAAGTATCTGCGGATCGCGTTCTCCAGCGTCGACGCCGACCACATCCCGGAATTGTACAAGACCGTATTCGAGGTGGCCGCGGTGCTGAACGGAAAATAAGCGGGCAGGAAAGTAGTCAGTAGTCAGTA
>Ga0154418_1133_pt2 | contig 7759 bp, 9 predicted proteins | sample RifGroC1_FD_115922 | JGI IMG/M metagenome (GOLD analysis project Ga0154418, IMG submission 115922) | Treponema sp. GWC1_61_84 | reverse complement strand
CATGATCCGCAATATAATTTAATGAAATTGGCGCTTCTCGCATCCAGACGCAACTCGGGTTGGATCGCCGCCAAGCCTTCTTTGCCGTATGGTTCTCCGGGTCGACGGTAGCCCTGTCGACATCCCAGATATGGACCGATGCGCCGGGTTCCCGATCATGCCGGTTGGGTGATTATTCCTTCTTTATATCGGCCGCGCCGCCGCGCCGCCGCGCCGCCACGCCGCCACGCCACGCCACCGCGGGGCTCCGTGGCATCGACCTTTCCCCGAATTGTATTGCTACCTCACCGGCCATATACTGACAGGGCATATGAACGCGAAATTGCGCTCGACACTGCTGCATCTGCGGTTCCCCTTCTCCTTCTTCCTGTTGCCCATCTATCTGGCTGCCTTGGCGGCGGTATCGTTCGAAGCCGGGAAGGCGCTCGCCGTCTTCGCGATCTTCCATCTTCTGCTGTATCCGGCGAGCAACGGCTTCAATTCGTATTTCGACAAGGACGAGGGGCCGATCGGCGGCCTCGCGTTGCCGCCGCCCGTCTCGCGCAGCCTCCTGTTCGCGGCCCTCTCCCTGGACGCCGTCGCGCTCGTCTTTTCCTTCGCGGTAAGCCCCGCGTGCGGCGCCGCGGCCCTGGTCTACGGAACCGCATCCAAGCTCTACAGCTGGGACCGCGTGCGGATCAAACGCTTGCCCGTGACCGGCTGGCTCATGACGGGCTTCGGCCAGGGGGCGTTCACCTTCCTCTGCATGGCCTTCGTCTCCGCCGGCCGCGGCCCGGCCGGGCTCGGCGCGTCCGCGTACTCGGGCGCGCTTCTCATCACGCTTTTCCTGCTGGGCGTGTATCCGCTCACCCAGATCTACCAACACGGAGAGGACGCGCGGCGCGGAGATCTGACGATAAGCCGGCTCCTGGGGATACGCGGTACCCTCGTCCTGGCCGCCGCCTTCCTCGGCGCCGCGACGACAGGTTTCTGCGCCTGGACGGCCGCGCTCGGAGGACCGTGGTGGGCGGCTGCCTTCCTCCTCGCGCAACTTCCCGCACTGTTCTATTTCCTCCATTGGGCGCTCCGCGTCTTCCGCGATGAAAGGGCGGCCGACCATCGTTCGACGATGCGTATGAACCTGATCGCCTCGAGTTTCATGAGTCTGTATTTCGCGTTGTTCCTGATCTTTCGCTGAATAGGAGGCGCGGCTCCAATGGACACGATCATGCTCGCCCGGATCCAGTTCGGAATTTCCCTGGGATTCCATTACATCTTTCCGCAGACGACGCTGGGCCTGGCGCTCATCATCCTCATCGCCGAATGGCGCTACGTCGCGACTGGGGAAGAGGCCTGGAAGCGCATCTCGACCCTGCTTTCCCGATTCCTCGGCCTGGTCTTCGCCTTCGGGGTCGCTACCGGTTTGGTCCTGCCTTTTTCGTTCGGCATGAACTGGGGGAAGTTTTCCGTTTTCTCCGCCCCCGTCTTCGGGACCCAGCTCGCCATCGAGGCGATGGTCGCGTTTACCCTTGAAGCGGTGTTCCTCTCCATCGTGATGTTCGGAAGGGAGCGCGTCTCAAAGCGCGCGTACCTCGCTTCCGTCTTCTTCGTATTCCTGGGATCCCACCTTTCTGCCTTTTTCATCATCTCCGCGAACTCGTGGCTCCAGACGCCCGCCGGTTACGCGATCGAAGCAGGACGCCTGGTCCTCGCGGACTGGGTCGCCGCAACCTTCAATCCGTCGACCGGCATCCGCTTCCTCCATGCGGTCACGGCCGCATGGATATCGGGCTTCTTCTTCGTCCTGGCGATCTCTTCCTGCCTCATAGCCCAGAATCGCCGGCGCGCGGACGCTAAGCGCCTATTCTCCCTCGCCGCCGCGCTTTCCCTCGCGTTCGGTCTGCTCCAGCCCCTGCTCGGCCACCAGCAAATCATGGAAGTTCTCCGACACCAGCCGGTGAAGGACGCGGCCTACGAAGGCATTTTCGAAAGCGTGAACGGGGCGCCGCTGATCGGATTCGGCCTGCCCGACGCGGCCAACCGACAGATCCGCTTCGCCCTTTCGATCCCCAAAGGCCTCTCGTTCCTGGAGTCGGGGAATCCGGATTCCTTCGTGAAAGGCCTGAACGACTTCCCCGTGGAGACCTGGCCGCCGGTGAACGTCATCTTCACCACTTTCCATATCATGGTGCCCCTCGCGGGCGTCATCATCGCAGTCGCACTTTCGGCGCTGTACTTCACCCGGAAGAAGGAAAGGAAACCGTTGGAGGAGCGGCCGATATTCCTGCGCCTGGTGATGCTCAGCGCCGCCGCTCCGTACCTGGCGAACGAGCTCGGCTGGATCGGCGCGGAAATGGGCCGGCAGCCCTGGACCATATCCGGCCTGCTCATGACGAAGGATGCGGGAACCGCCGCGCAGGGGAAGGGAACCGTCGCCTTCTCGCTTTCGCTTTTCGCGCTCGTCTATGCCGTCCTCGCCGTCCTTTTCTGGAAGTTCACGACCGCTGCCGTGAAGAGCGTGCCGCAGACCGCATCGGAAGGGGGCGACCATGCAAGCGCCTAGTATTCTTCAGACCTTCTGGTTTTGCGCCCTGGCTTCGGTATTCCTCGTCTTCTTCCTCCTTGACGGCTTCGACATGGGAATCGGAATGGCTCTTCCCTTCTTTTCCAAGGAAGAATCCGAACGGAAGAAGCTGATCGATATCGCCTGGCCCTTCTGGGACGGGAACGAGCTCTGGGCCATCATCGGGGGATCCTGCCTTTTCGCGGCCTTTCCCTACGCCTTCGTCGCCCTCATCGGCGGCCTCGCGCCGGTCGTGGCCCTCCTGTTGGTCTTCCTGATGTTCCGGACGGTCTCCTTCGAGGCTTGGTACAAGGATCCCTCCCGTCGGCGATTCTGGGAATACGCCCAGGCGGCGGGTTCGTTCCTCCTGGCCTTCGGCTTCGGCCTCCTGTCGGGAAACCTGATCGCCGGCCTTCCGATGACAGAAACCGGCGCCTTCGCGGGCTCGCCCCTGTCGGCCTTCCAACCCTACGCCATCTTGACGGGGCTGCTCGCGGCTGCCGCCGCGCTCATGCACGGCGCCGCCTACGTGCGGAAGAAGAGCGCGGGTGCGGTCAGGGACAAGGCGACGCGCCTGGCGCGCGGGACTTTCCCCGCGGTCGCGGTGCTGTCGGCCGCGGCCTTCGCCTGGACGGCCGTCATCGTTCCCGAAGCGATGACGCGTTTCCCGTTCCTGCTCGGCGTCGCGGGAGCCGTCGCCTTCGGCGTGTCTTTCCGCGTGTCCCTGGGCAGGCCGGGGGACCGCGCCCCGTTCCGGTGGTCCGCCGCCGCGATGGTTTGCGTCTGGATCGCCGGGGCCTCTGCGCTCTTCCCGTACCTCATCAGGCCGGCTGCCGGCGGACCCCCGGCTGCCGGCGGACCCGCGGCTGTAGGACCCGCGGCCGGCGGACCGGGCCTATCTTTGGCCGCCGCTTCAAGTCCGGCTTCCACCCTGTCCTTCCTGGCCGTCTTCGCGACGGCGGCCTTGGCTGTCGTCGCGTTCTATACCGTTTTCGTGTACCGGACTTTCAAGGGGAAGACCGCGTCCGATGAAGCTGCCCATTGAAGCTGCCCAACGAAGGAGAACCCATGGAATACGTTAAATGCAAAGCATGCGGCTACATCATGGAAGCGCGCAAGGTCGGTGATAAATGTCCGGCGTGCGGGGTTCCGGCCAAGCAGTTCGAGCCGTACATAGAGAAGGTTTCGGAGAAGCGCTTGAGGATACTGAAAATGCATATCCATCCGGTGATCGTGCACATGCCCCAGGCCTTCGCCGCCTTCCTGACAGTCCTGGCCGTTCTCCTGCTCCTCACCGGCGCGGGGACCATCCACGACGCCCTGTACGATACCGCGCTGGTGCTCGCGGCCTGTCTGCCCCTCGCCGTCGCAGTCGCCTTCGCCGCGGGGATCCTGGACGGAAAGATCCGGTTCCGCAAGCTCACGACCCCTCTCCTTCTCCGCAAGATGATCGCGGGAGCGGCGTTCTTCGTATTCTCCGCGGCCGCGGCCGGCCTTGCTTTTGCGGCCGGCCTGAACGGAACCGCGCCGCTTTCCGGTTTCCTCGTCCTGGAAGCCGCCTCCCTCGGGGCGGGAGCCCTGCTGGGCATCTGGGGTACCGGCCTCATGACGGCGGCCTTCCCCGGATAGGGCGGGGCGCGGACGGCGCCGCACATCCACCGTCGTCTCATTTTTCGCTTGCTATGTTTCGTTATTTCGAATATATTCGAAATAACGAAACGCAAGGGAGGTAAGGATGAACGATGTCTTCAAAGCCCTCGCCGATCCGACGCGGAGGCGCATCCTTGAAATGCTGAAACGGCAGGACCTGACTGCCGGCCAGATCGCCGACGCGTTCTCCATCGGGAAGCCGTCCATAAGCCATCATCTGAGCCTGCTCAAGGCCGCGGACCTCGTCCTTTCCGAACGCGCCGGGCAGAACATCATCTATTCGATCAATACGAGCGTCTTCCAGGAAGTCGTCGCCTGGATCTACGGCCTGAAAGGGCAGGAGGAAAAGGAATGAAAGGGAAAAAGACTGATCTCGCCGTTCTGGCCGTCTGCGCGGCATCGCTCGCCGGTCTTGTGGTCGTCTACGGCCGGCTACCGGAAAACATCCCCGTGCATTGGAATTTCAGGAGCGAGGTCGACGGCTGGGGTCCGCGCTGGACCATTTTTCTTATGGGAGCCCTGCCGCCGGCCATATTCCTGATGATGAAGGCGGCTCCGCGCTTCGATCCCCGCCGTGAAGCGTACGTGAAGCACGCGAAAGCCTATGCGATCCTGACTGCCGTCCTGTCGATGGCTTTTATCCCGATCTCCTGGATGGTTGCGATCGCCGGCCTCGGGATCGCGCTCGACATCGGCATCCTTGTCCGCGTCGTGATCGGCGCGCTGTTCATCGCGATCGGCAACTACCTGGGCAAGTTGCGCCCCAACTACTTCATCGGCGTCAGGACGCCCTGGACGCTCTCCGATCCAGAGGTTTGGAAAAAGACCCACCGGCGCGGGGCCTGGGTTTTCGTAGGCATGGGCGCCTGCATGCTCGCCTCGCTGCTGGTCCCGCATTCGGCCGCCGGGGCCGCTCTCGTTCTGGCGTCCATAGTCGGAGGGGTGGCCTACCTGTTCGTTTATTCGTATTTCGAATGGAAGGCCCTCCGCTCCTGAAATACCGATAGCTCGGTGGCGGCCGCCGATGCGCCGCCGGGGGACTGACTCCGCGTCGGAACCTCGCATCCGGAAATAGGAAGGGCGCTCCGGATCATTTTCCGGAACGCATATCATAGTCATCGAATACATTGAAATTCAACCTTGGATGTGAGTCCCCTGCAAAAGGACCCGACTTTTATAAATGGCATAAAAGGCCTGCGGGGGGAAGAGAAGGGGGATCCCTTCTCTCCCCACCCGCGCCCCCTCGCTCATCCCCGTGCGAGGGAGGACGGGGAAAAATTTCCTATCCTACGAGGACCGGTCCACAGATATCGCCCGGATCTCCAGCAGGACGGTGTCGTCAAAATGAAAATATTCCGGCTCCACCCTCGCCCGCCCGGGGACGGGCATGTATAATCATTGAACCCACGCAAGAATCGAGGTTGAAAAGCATGAAACGAAAAAGCGTAGCCATCGTAGTCGTCATCGCGCTCATCGCCGCCCTGGCGGCGTTCGCCGCGACCTTCATGATCCGGATCAAAAAGGAAATCGGCATGATGGACCCGGCTCCGACGGGGCTGGTCGCGTCCGGCGTCTTCGCCATTCTTGACAGCTTCGTGAACCTGTACTTGGTGGAGCGCGACGGGAAATACCTCGCCGTGGACGCCGGGACGGACGCGAAGAACGTTCGCGCCGCGTCCCTGTTCACGAACGCCCGCGTCTACATTTCCGAGCGGGAAGAGGACATGCTGAACGGGAAGGCGCACAAGGTGCTTTTCTTCCGGAATTCGTTGAAAACGGAGCACGGCTTCCTGGCGGACGGCGAGGAAACGAGAATTGGAGGTTGGATGGTCAGGACGATCGTCGTCCGCGGACACACTTCAGGATCGGCCTGCTTCGTCGTGGACGGAAAGTACCTGTTCACGGGCGACAACCTTTCCCTGCGGGAAGGAAAGGCCGCCCCCTTCAACGACTTCTTCAATATGGACACGCCGACGCAGCGCGCCGACCTGCCCAAGATCGCGGGACTCGAGGGGATCGAACTCCTCGCGACGGGGCACTACGGTACGACGAAGGCGTACGCTGGGGCCACGGCGGGCTTGGCGAAGTAGGCGGACCGGGATGGCCGCATCTATCCCCGATTATGCGCGGGGCTCCAACGCGCGCTATCATCGTGGCATGCGCCGTGTAGCCGCTTTCTTCCTGCTTTGCCTCCATCCCCTCGTCTTTCTGCCGGCGGACATAGCCGACGTGGCCAAAAAAGTGGAGCAGGCCGAAGCCGTACCCGATGAGCGGCATCCGATCGAGGCCGGGGCCGCGGCCGACGACGGCGATAACTCGTTCGCCGAATTCGTCTTCGACGTCTTCGCCCTCCTCTGGTTGTGGAACAACCTCGGAACCACCTACGGTCCCTACCCGCACGCCCCGGAAGGCTATGTCCTCTGGCAGGACGCCGAAGGCCATATCCCGCCGGGCGGCCGCGACCAGCGCTATTCCGCGGACGCCCAAGCCTTCGAGCTGGAGGGCTTCGGCCGCGGCGCTTGGGCGCGCCTGGAAGGACGCTTCTTCCGCTTCATCGGCCCCTACGCTGAAGTCTGGACCCTGGACGACGGCCATGCCCTCCAGCACTCCGCCCGCCTGGGCGGCCAGGTCTCCCTGTTCAACGCCGACGGCTTCAACTGGTTCCTCTACGGCCAGTACGTGCATTGGTTCGGCGTCATCGACCGCGACGGCGGCAGCTTCGGCAGCGTCATGCGTTCCTACCCCGTCAAACCGCTCAGCCTGGAATGGCGGGCCGGCGCCCAGACTTTCGACGGATTCGTCATCGGCGAATCGGAAGTTTCGATCGGGGCGTTGTTCGGCCGCTTCGAGCCCTATGTCGGTTACCGCTGGTGGAACCTGGGCACCGGCGGCGACGCCTCCGTCGACATCGGCGCCTACTCCGGCGCCTTCGCGGGCCTGCGCGCGCACTTCTAGCTTGACCGGCACGCGAACCTGTCGGTCGGCGAGTCAGCGGGATCCTACCCCGCGAGGGCGTCACCGGCGGTGGCGCTATGTTGGTCGGGAAAAGTGACCTTTTTCCGGAATGACGCAAAAAGAAGTCTGATGAGCAGATTGAGGATACGACTGAACAACAGCTTGCCCGGCCCCAATTTGACCGGGTAGTAGTAGTCCGAATTCATCCAGCCTTTGGCCTCCCAATAGGCCCGGTCCACCACCGAAATGAGGGTCTTGCTGCGCAAACCCTGAAACATATACAGATCAAAGTAGCCGGGTCCAGGCAGGCCACCGGGCGCGACTGCACGGGCCAATCGTTCTGTTTGCTTGGCGATGGCATGGTCGGCGGCAACCTTATAGGACTGGTCATAAAAATTTTGCGGTCCCGGCCGGTCGAAGTAGAAACTGGATATAACCACAATCTTCCCCACCACTCGGCAGCCCCAGCCGACGGCCGTCATCTCCAAATAGCGTGCCGTTGGTCCGATACCGCCGCCGCCCGTTGTTACCAGGGTCAGCGCAGGTTTTCCGGCCAACGAAGGTCGATGAAACAGCCATGCCAGACGATCTACCAATCGCTTGAATGACGCT
>Ga0154418_1134_pt1 | contig 8176 bp, 5 predicted proteins | sample RifGroC1_FD_115922 | JGI IMG/M metagenome (GOLD analysis project Ga0154418, IMG submission 115922) | Treponema sp. GWC1_61_84 | reverse complement strand
AGAGCTCCAGCGCGGCGCCGAAGGCAGTCAGTCCCAGAGCCCGCTTGATAGCGAATTCGCGCTTGCGTTCGGCGGCCTCCGCCATCATCGCGCTCACTATCCCGAAGGAAGCCACCGCCAGGATGGCCAGGCCGAAGAGCTGGGCCACGAGCGAGAGGCTCTTCAGGCTACGCCGGACCCGGTCCACCGAAGTGGCCCCGCCGAAACCGAGCGAGCCCTCCCAGACCGTTAGTTTGACCTCATCGTCCTTGGCTTGGGCGAGGGACGAGCGCAGCCCCGCCTCCACCTGCGACAGATCGCGGGAGTCCACCCTCGCGGCGAAGGTGCGGACGAAGGGAATCCGGCTCATCCCTTCCGGGAACATGGTGGTATACGGAATGATGTAGTCGGGTATGTCGAATGCGTCCCGTTCGAATTCGGTCACGTCCCGATAGACTCCGGAAATCGTATATGAATCGAAGCTGGATTCCTGCCGTTCCGAGGGCGCGCCGCCGGCTCTCCGTATCACGAAAATGTTGCGGTCCGCGCGGAAGGATTTGCCGACCGCCGACGCCGCGTCCCCGTATAGGATGACCGCGGCCCGTTCGGAGATCGCGGCGGTCTTGGCCCTGGAACTAACGTCCTGGGCCGAGAAGAAGCTTCCGGCGACGAAGGAGAGCCCCATCACGTCGGGGTAGCGTTCGTCCGAACCGAGGACGGTGCCGGGCCTGTAGGCGACTCCTTCTACTTCGATCTGCCGCCAGGGCAGCTCGTTGACGATGGACGCGTTCCGTACTCCCGCCCCGGCATCCAACAGGGTCCGCAGATCGTCGGTGGTAAAGGTCGGAGGCATCTGCCAATCGAAGGAGGAATCGGCGCGCAGATTGGCGTTGGCGATGACGACGCGACGGCCGCCGCCGTCCACGGCGACCGCGACCAGGCGATCCAGCCGCGCGGCGATGCGCTGGGAAAGCGCGAGCGAACCTGTGCCGACCGCGACGACCGCCAGGAGGAGTCCGAGGCGCAGTTTCCTGCGCGCCGAGCCCTTGGTTTTCTTTTCGTTTTCCATGATGTACTCCTTCATTCGTCGCGTAGCGCGTCGACGATCACGGTGCCCGCGGCGTTCGCGGCGGGAGGCGCGGCGAACAGGAAGGCGGCAAGGACGGAAAGCGCCGCCGTCAGAGCCACAAGATCCCAGCGCAGCGAAAGCTCGATCGCCTTCTGTTCGGAGGCTTCCAGGATCGAACCGAGGAAGCGCGCGATCAGGGGAGCGAAGGCCGAACCGAGCGCGGCTCCGGCCGCCGCGAGCAGACCCGATTCAAGCAGCGTCTGCCTGAACACCCGGATCGAGGCGGCTCCAAGCGAACGCTGGATCGCGATGCTCCGGGCGCGGCGGGAAACGCGTCCCGTCATCAGGTTGAACACGTTGACGGCCGCGGCCACTCCGACCGCAGCGGCGAGGGTGGCCAACAGCGCGAGGATGCGCTGCCGTCGTTCGATCTCGCGCTTCTGGCGCGAAATCTGGGTCCGCACGATCACGGATTCCGCGCCGTACAATCGGGAAAAGGTCGCTTCCAGACCCCGTGCGGCCGCCGAGGCGTCCCCGCCGGCTTTCACCGCGAAATTGAGCGAATTCGCCCCGCCGAAGAAGCCGCCTCCCGGTCCGCCCCGTGTAGCCGTCCGGGTCGGCACGAACACGAGCTCATCGAAAGAAGCCGACAAGCCCTCCGATCCGTACGCGTACGGCTCGAGCACGGCGCCTATCGAGTAGACTGTGCCGTTCAGCCGGATCCGTTTGCCGAGCGCCTCGCCGTCGGCGAAGAGCTTGCCCGCGAGTGCCGAGCCGACTACGGCGACCGCATTCCCCGCCGAGACGTCGCGGTCGTCGAAGAGGTAGCCGCGGGCCGCCTTCAGCTCGTACGCGTCGAAATACGAAGCGGAGATCATATAGCCCTGGACCTCATCCAGCAGCGGAACGTCCGCCGTTTCAGCAGCCGCCGCCGCTTCCGCGGTCGCCGCGGTCGCCGCAGCCGCAGTATCGACCACAACGGCCCCGCCGCCCGGACCGCCGCCGGGACCGCCCCCGAGACCGAACCGGGCGACGTTCGCGGTGGTGAAGCGCACGAAGCGCTCCAGGTAGGCCACGGAAAGCTGCTCGTTCTCGGCCAGGGCGGTCGCCGCGTCCGCCAGTGACAAACTGATTTCTTGCTGGGCGCTCGCGTCCAACCGCACGGCGGCTCCGCCCTCCCCGCGTACGCCCCTGTTGCCCTCCACGGACACCTGCCGCGCCTGGGGCTGGCGCGCGTAGCGCTCGAAGGCCGCGTCGTAGGATCCGATCAGGGACACGGTCGAAGAAAGCACGGCGACCGCGATCGCGGTACCGAGGATCGCGAGGGTCGATTCGCCCCTTTTGACGGCGATGTGCCGGAGGCTCATCCGAAGGTCGTCCATGGCTCAAGCCTCCGAGCGCGTTCCGCGCTCGACCACGGAATCCAACGCTCCGTCTTTCAGATGGACCGTCCGCGTCCCCAGCGCGCCGAGAGCCTCATCATGGGTGACCATCACGATGGTCATGCCCTCCCGGTTCAGGTTTTTCAATATATCCATGATCTCCCTACCCTTCTCGGAAGGAAGGTTTCCGGTGGGCTCGTCCGCGAGCAGGAAGCCGGGATCGTTGGCCAACGCCCGGGCCACGGCCACGCGCTGCTGCTCGCCGCCGGACATGGTCGAAGGCCGGTGGCCCAGCCGGTGCGAAAGCCCGACCCGCTCCAGCAATTCGGCGGCGCGCGCCTTCCGCTGTCCTCCGGGGATACCGGCATAGCTCATCGGCAGCATCACGTTCTCCAAGGCGCTGAGATCGGGAAGCAGATGGAAGCGCTGGAAAACGAAACCGAAATGGCGGTTCCGTATCCTCGCAAGTTCCTTATCCGGCAGACCCATCGCATCGCGGCCTTCGATCGCGTAGCTTCCCGCGGAAGCCAGGTCGAGCAACCCGATGATTTGCAGCAAAGTCGACTTGCCCGAGCCGGAAGGACCCATAATGGTCACGAATTCGCCACGGACGATATCCAGGTCGATGCCCTTCAAGCCGTATACGCTGTCGGCGCCGCGCGCCCAGCACTTGTCGATTCCTTTAAGCGTCAGCATGTCTGCTCCTTATTTTCCTTCGTCGAAGGGGAATGTATCGAGGTGGATGAAATCCCGGTAATCGGAAACGATGACGTGTTCTCCCTCGGCCAGTCCCGAAACGACCTGGATAAGCGATCCGTCCGCGATGCCGAACGAGGCGGCCTTTTTGGATGCGGTCCCGCCGGAAACGACGTAGGCCGCGGCGTAGTTCCCGCTGGACAGGAAGGCGCCCCGCGGAAGCACGAGGGCGTCGGCGATGGTGCCGGCGACGATCTCGCCCGAAACCGAACCGCCGATGGTGGGCCGCTCGGGCTTCTTGTCGAAGCCGGCGGTAACGCGGACCACGGACCCGGCCGAGGAGGACGAACTCGTCGCCGAGGGGGCGACCGTCTCCACCCGCGCCGGATAGGACGAATCCCCCACGTATACCGTGACGCTCATGCCCTTGGAAACGGAGGCGATCCGCGTCTCGGGAACATCCAGGGCAGCCCGGACGTCCTGGGGATCGGCCACCACCGCCAGTTCCGCATAGGCCTTCACGGTCCCGCCCGTCTCGGCGGACAGCGAATAAACGGTCCCTCCGCGGACGCTCCTGACGACGCAGGCTGCGATCGTCGCTTGAAGATCGGCGATTTCGGCCGCCAGTATCTCCATGTCGACTTTTTGGTTCTTCTGCGCCAGGAGGTACAGCGTTTCGGCCTGGTCCTGCTTCAGTTTCGACTCCTCCGCCGAGCCCTCCGCATTCGACAATTTGCCCTTGGCCGCCGACAGCTCGGATTCGGAAGCGAACTTCTTCCTATACAGCGACTCGACCCGGTCGGCCTCCGCGCGGGCGTCCGTGAGCGCGCGCTCCGCCGCGGCGATGGAGATCTCGTTCTGGCGGCGGGAGAACCGGCGTTCGGCCTCGTCCTGTTCGCCCTGACGGATGAGCTTCTCCAGGGAGAGCTTCTTCGTCGAAAGGCTCGCCTCAAGCTCGTCGGTGTCGATGCGGAGCAGCTCCTGACCGGCGGCGACCTGGTCGCCTTCGTCCACGAGCACGCGTTCCACCGTTCCGTCGCCCGGGGACGTCAGGATCTCCTTGCGGGAAAGCTCCAGAACGCCGGAAACGGAAACGATGTCGCGGATAGTCTTCCTGGCGACGACGGAAACGGTCGCGCCGCGGACCACTACGGTCTCGGCCTGCGGGCGGGCGGCCAACAGGGACGCTCCGACGAATATCGCCGCTGCCGCGATCGCGGCGACGAACAACCAGATGGGAAGGGGGGGGCGCTTTCTTGAGGAAGCGGCAGTGGAAGCGAAGATCGGTTCGGTATTTGGCATATCTCCTCCGTTTTCAAACAAAGGATAACGAAGCGAAGGAGGAATATGGTTAAGCCCAGGTAAAACCCTTCGTTAAGAATGTAAAAACGGGACGCCCGAGGGGCATGGGGCGGGGACGCGAAATGGGCGCTGCGTTACAATACAGGGCGTGAGATACATCCGCAGACATTGGGCCCTCGTGCTCACCGCCTTCCTCATTCCTCTGCTCGGCTTCCTGGAGATCCTCCAACTTCGCTGGATAAACGAAGTCGCGGAGCGTGAACGATTCCGGCTCATGCAGGGCCTTTCGGCTACGGCGGGGCAACTCGCGGCCGCTTTCCAGAACGAGATAGGCATACTTCCCGCCGTCTTCGGCTTCGATCGGCGCGAGCTGGAAGAAGATATCGCGCGGGACGACTGGTCTGACTTCAAGGAACGCTGGGAACTCTGGAAGGCCTACGCGCTGGAGCCCTCCATCGTCGCGGATTTCCACCTACTGCGCGCGTCGGGCGCGGCGACGGATGGAAGCGCTACGGGGGGGACGCCATCCACGTACGAGTTGCGCGTCTGGGACGGAAGCGACTTCGCGATCGATCGGCGCTCCGACTTGAAGGAGGCCTTGGGAGCTGTCGTCGCGGAACGAAAGCGGAAGTCGGCGTTCCTGGACACCTCCACGCTCTCGGACGGCACGGAAGCCTTGATCCTCCCGCTCGGGCCCGACAGCGAATACTGGTTCATCATCCGCATCGACAGGGAGGTCCTCGTCGAAAGGCTCATTCCCCTCCTCGCGGATCGCTACCTGTACGGCAAGACGGATTACCGTTTCCGCATAGTCGACAGGAGCGACGGATCGACGATCTACGCTTCGGATGCGTCCGAAGCCGGTTTCGGCGAAAACGATCTGAGCTTCCCCCTGCTTCGATCTGATTTCATGATGGCGTTCGGCCCGCCGGAAGGAACCGAAATGGAGTCCGGCGGAGATCCGCCCGCGCTCGGCTTGCTCAAGACGAGGAGGGATGCCTTCTTCGCCCTGGTGGACCCGGATCACGGGGACTCGCAGGGGCCGAAGGACAAGCGGGTGATCCTTCGAATGAGATCCAACAACGACCGATGGGTCCTGGAAGCCGTCCACAAGTCCGGGTCCCTCGCGGCCGCGGTGAGGGCCATGACGATCCGGAGCGCCGCGATCGGCACGAGTATCCTCGCCCTTCTCGCCGTCGCCCTGGTTACCCTCGCCCTGGCCTTCCGCCGCAAGCAGGAACTTGCGGAACGGCAAAGCGAGTTCATCGCCTCCGTCACCCACGAGCTGAAGACCCCCATCGCCGTCATCCGTTCCGCGGCCGACAACCTGGCCGACGGCATAATCCGGGACGCGGACAAGACCGCCCGGTACGGAGAGACGATACGCCAGCAAGGGAAGCGCCTTTCGGACATGATAGACCGGCTCCTGCGCTATTCCCGCATCGGCGACGACGGGCCGATGGAACTCCGTTCCATCGACCTCGCCGAGCTTATCGAACGCACCCTGGATCGCTTCAAGGCGGAATTGAACGACGCCGGCTTCCGCGTCGAACGGACGCTGCCGGCGGGAATCCGGGTTTCCGGCGACGCGACCGCCCTCGAACTCGCGCTCGCGAACCTCGTCTCGAACGCCCTGAAACACGCGCGCGATGGAGCCTTCCTCGGCGTCGACCTCCACGCCGACGGGAAATGGGCGACGGTCTCGGTCCGCGACCACGGGAACGGAATCCCGCGTACCGAGCGGAGGGCGATATTCGAAGCCTTCTATAGGGGACAGGAAGCCAGGGAGCGCCAGACGGGCGGAAGCGGTCTCGGCCTCAACCTGGTGCGCCGCGTCTGCCGATCCCACGGCGGCAACGCGTTCTACCAAGGGCGGGGAGCCCTCGGCGCGGCCTTCCGCATGCGCCTGCCCCTGGAAGTCGCCAATGGATGAGAGCGCGCGAGTGCTCCTGGTCGAAGACGAAGCGGGACTGGCCATGACCGTTGTCGACCGGCTGGAAGCTGAGGGCTACCGTTGCGATACGGCCGCCGACGGGGAGACCGGATTCGCCGCCGCTTGCGACGGAAACTGGGACCTCATCCTTCTGGACGTCATGCTCCCGCGGAAAAGCGGTTTCGACATCTGCCGCGACCTGCGCGCGCGCGGCAAGACGACACCCGTGCTGATGCTCACCGCCCGCGGCCAGGTGATCGACCGCATCCTCGGCCTGAAGCTCGGCGCGGACGATTACCTGTGCAAACCCTTCGACATGGCCGAATTGCTGGCGAGGGTGGAGGCGCTCCTGCGTCGCAGCGCGGTCAAGGCCCTTGGCCCCGCTCCCATCGCGCTCGCCGCTACGGGCGCTGCGGGCGCCGCGGGCGCCGCCTGGGACCGCGCGGCCGATCGCGGCCGCCTCGATTTCGCCTCCTTTACCGTGGATTTCGCCAAAGGAGAAATATCGCGGGGGACTGAAATCCATCCCCTTTCCGGCCAGGAATATAAACTGCTCGCCTTCTTCTGCGAACACCCCAACGAGATCGTGTCCAGGGACAAGCTTCTGGACGCCGTCTGGGGCTACGGAAGCGACACGACCACCCGGACGATCGACGTCCATGTCGCCGCCCTGCGCCGCAAGCTCGGCGACCGCGAGCCCCTGCCCCGCCACATCCGCACCGTACGCGGCCTGGGGTATCGGTTCGTGCCGTGATAGGTATGGTAAGAAGGTAGCCAGGAGCCGGAAGGGGAGAACAGAGCGCAAGCTCCGGGACCCTGGATGCCGTACCCTCAGTACGAAATCCGCAACGCGGCGCCGATGCCGCCGTCCGCGCCGATCGCCGGCAGCAGCGACAGGTGTTCCAGGGCCTTGGCCGTCCGCGAGCGGGCATCGAAATTCCCGGTCAGTTTGGCCGCGATGCCCTTTCCGGCCACCGCCGAACCCATCACCACGACCGCGGCCAGGCGCTCGTTCGCGTCGGGAAACAGCCCGTCGACGATGAGGTTCACGAAGGATCCGACAAGGATACCGCCGACGCCGCCCACGTCCACGAGCCCGGTCCTGGAAGCCGACCAGCCGAACTTGTCCCAATACCGGGCGCCGGCAAGAAGCGCAGCGTCGGGGACGATGATCTGAACCGCGATGATCGCGTCGGAGGACTCGAGCATCAGAAGGCCGGTCGTAGCGAGGAGCGAATAGAAATGTCCCCATACATAGGCGCTCGCCGCGAAAACAGGGCGGTCCACCGAATAATCACCGTCGCGGACGAAAAAATACGCGGCGGAACGTGAACCTGCCGCAGAGGCGGTCGCCACCGCGAGATTCGCGCGGGTCAAATAATCCTCTTTTTCAAAAAGCTCGCCCATCCATTGGGTGGAGGCGAGGGTCGTATTGGTCATGAATGCGATCTGGCCGAGTTCGGTCCACAGCTCCTGCCCGGCCGACCAGTCCCGGTTCTTCGTCATCAACCAAGCGGCGGTGAATCCGCTTCCGACGCCCGTCAGGCCGTACAGGCCGGCGCCGACCAAGCCAGCGTCCAACCCGAAAATCTCGGGCAGGGAATAAGCGGCGAAGGTGGTAGTGGCCATGGTGCCCAAATAAAAGCTCACTATGCCCGAGCGGTCCAGCTGTCCTTCCAGACCCAGAAGATGGGCGCGGGCCCGGTCCGCCAGGTAGGAATCGGGATATTCATCCAACAGCTCGCGGAAGAGGTTCGCGGCCGCCTTCTCGCGGCCGTCGGCCAGCGTTTCCACGGCCTCCAGATACAGCAGCCA
>Ga0154418_1111_pt1 | contig 8762 bp, 9 predicted proteins | sample RifGroC1_FD_115922 | JGI IMG/M metagenome (GOLD analysis project Ga0154418, IMG submission 115922) | Treponema sp. GWC1_61_84 | reverse complement strand
CCGCAGGAGTCGAGGAGGTCGTCGTGGCCTCGCCGCCGCTGGAGGACGGTCTGCCCGACCGGCGTATCCTTGCCGCGGCTTCACTCGCGGGCGCGGACCGCGTCTACGCGATGGGCGGCGCCCAGGCCATCGCGGCTCTGTCCCTCGGCACGGAATCCGTCGGCCGGGCGGACGTGGTCGTCGGTCCTGGCAACAAATACGTCGCGTCCGCCAAGAAACAGCTTTTCGGGGAAGTCGGCATCGATTTCGTCGCCGGTCCCACCGACGTGCTCGTGATCGCCGACGCGGCCGCTGATCCGGACCTGGTCGCCGCCGATCTGCTGGCCCAAGCCGAACACGATCCGGACGCCCGCGCCCGCGCCCTCGTCCCGAGCAGGCTCTTCGCGCAATCGGTTTCCTCCGCGGTCGACCGACGCCTGGCCGTGCTCTCCACCGCGGCGACCGCGCGCGTTTCCCTGGATGCGGGCGGCGTCCTCCTTGTCTATGCGACGATCGAAGAGGCGGTACGCACCGCCGACCGCATAGCCCCCGAACACCTCGAACTCCACCTCGCCGATGCCGGGGCTCTGGCCCCCGCATTCCGCAACTTCGGCTCCCTCTTCATCGGCTCCCGCGCCGCCGAGGCGTTCGGCGACTATTCGGCGGGCATCAACCACACCCTCCCGACCTCAGGGAGCGCCCGCTTCACCGGCGGCCTCTCCGTCCGGCATTTTCTGAAAACCGTCACGACCCTACGCGGTACCGAGGGCTCAGGCTACGATGCCGCCCGCGATGCCGCCATGCGCATCGCGCGGGCGGAAGGGCTGGCGGCCCATGAGGCGAGCGCGAAGGCGAGAACTTCCGTGACGCGACCCGGTACCGGGCAAAATTAGGCTGTTGCGGCGGACCGGCCCCGCTTTGGTATGAGCCCAGCTGCGGTATGAGCCCAGTTGCGGTGTGAGCCCCGCTCTCCGTCCGAAGCATCGGCGAAGTCCTTGGCGAATCCATGCGGTCTGCCCGTGACCCGGGAAAGGACGGAGAAGAGGATCGTTGGTCCATCCGATGCCCGGATGTTCAACGCGGCCAATGCGCTTATTGCGACGCCGACCCATGCAATCCCGGACAATGATTCTGCGGTGAATGTCCAGGCGCCCCAAGGCGCAGTCGGGATGTTGCAGGTCGTTCCGGCGCGGATTCCGGTCGACCTCCCGCCGTCCTTTTTCCTTGTTCCCTGCCTCCCGTTCTATGTATATTACCATAATAGTCATATATAGGAGGCTGTCATGGCATTCATTACCCCCGATCTTCCGTACGCTTACGACGCCCTCGAACCTTGGATCGATGAGGCGACGATGAAGGTTCACCACGACAAGCATCATGTCGCATATACGACGAACCTGAACGCCGCGGTCGAGACCACGCCGCTGGCGTCTTGGTCCGCCGAGGAGTTGGTCGCGCGGCTCGCTGAAGTGCCGGAGAATATCCGGATGGCGGTGCGCAACCATGGGGGCGGGCACTTCAACCACTCGCTCTTCTGGGAAACGCTCGGACCCAAGGCCGGCGGGAAGCCCGAAGGGCGCCTGGCTGCTGCGGTCGATGCGTCCTTCGGTTCTTTCGATGAGTTCGTGAAGCTCTTTTCCGCCGCGGCCATGAAGCGCTTCGGTTCCGGATGGGCTTGGCTGTCTGTCGCCGCGGATCGCCGGCTCGAGATCTCCAGCACCGCCAACCAGGACAGTCCCCGCTCGGAAGGCAAGAAGCCCATACTCGGCCTCGACGTCTGGGAACACGCGTACTACCTGAAGTACCAGAACCGACGAGCTGAATATGTGGATAGTTTTTACCATGTGATCGATTGGAAGAAGGTCGGTTCCCTGTACGAGTCGGCTTTATAGATCGAAGCCGCGCAAACCTCTGGCCCCGTGAGGAAACAACCTCCTCAACCGCGCGGGAAAAGCGGTCGATATAGAAAGGCAGGCTTTTCCTGGAGGATCCGCGATGGCTAGAACCACGGGGCGCAATACGCGCACGGACAGAAGAATTTCCTTAAGCGCTTCGACCCCTTCCGCCTCCCTGGCGGTTCGCTCCGTCCGCACGGACGCCGAGAATCGGGCGGGAGTCGGCGACTATATACGCATACTCGGTCGGGATCTTCATTTCGAGCCGGAAGATGCCCGGTGCGGAGTATTCTTCGTGGACGGAAGCGCCGCGCGCTCGCCCGAATACGAAGTCGTCACGAATGAGGTCGTCGTGGCCCGGGTTCCCGCCGGACTTTCCGCGGGGCCATACCTGTTGCGCTTGCGCAGATCCGGCGGCGAGGGCGGCTATCACGAACTGGGAGCGTCGTCGGTTTTCATCGTCGAATAGGAGACGTCGCAGTTCTGGGCGGTACCTCTTTCGCCGTCCAGACCGCCTCAGGTGTCGATCATGTTGGAGAAATCATGTTCGACTCCCAGCTCGTCGAGGATTTGGGAGACCTGTCCCCTATGGTGGGTCTGGTGGTTGAAAACATGGTTCAGGACGTCGCGGAAGACATAGCGGTGCGGCGTGCCGTGCGAATCGGAATAGGCGAGGATGTCGCCGAAACGGCCGGTATCGGCCTCGGCGACGAAATCCCCGAGTAGGCTGTCCACGACCTTCCGTTCCTGCGAGAGCTCTTCGAGCGTCCGGAATTCGATCCTCGTCCAGGTATGCCCATCGGGTAGCAGCCGCGGGTGGGCCAGACACCCCGCATATCCGAACACTTCCCGAAACCGACGCATCCAGTTGATGTCGCACATAAGCAGATGCCCCATGATGCCGCGTATCGAACCGAAATGTGATCCGCGTCCAGCGCCGAACTCCCCGTCGCTCAAGCTCGTGAAGAGCCCGATGAGAGTTTCGTTGCATGTCCGGTTGTAGCGGGCGAGGATGGAGAAATGGCGGCGGTCATAATCTGTTTCCATCGAATGAGTATGCGCCGCCGCCGCTTTCTAGTGAAGGGGCCAGAGGCTTTGTGGTATCATGCTCCCATGGAAGGTCACCGCATAGCCCGGCGGGAAGCGGGTTTTATCGTCTATCCCGTCATCTCCCGACGTTCGGGCGGTCTTTCAGTCGGCATCAATCTTTTTCCGGACCGCAAAGTGTGCTCCTTCGACTGCCCCTACTGCGAAGTATTTCCGTTCGAAAGCGATCATTCGTTCACTGTCGGAGCAATGGAACGAGAGCTCCGGCTGGAACTCGCCGACGCGGCCGAGGACGGCTTCGAGGTCAAGGATCTCTGCTTTTCGGGAAACGGCGAGCCGACCCTGTCCCCCGACTTCTTTCCGGCGCTCGAAGCGGCCACCCGCGTGCGCGATGTGTCCGTGCCCGGCGCTTCCCTGGTGCTGATCACGAACGGAACGACCCTGCTCGATCCCGGGATCGAGCGAGGCTTGCGTCTCGCTGCTTCGGGCGGGGGCCAGAGGCTGGATATCTGGCTGAAGCTGGACGCGGGAACCGAGGCCTGGTATCGCAGAATCGATCGCGCCTCTGTCCCCTTCGCGGCGCTCATGGACGCGTTCGGACGCTTCGCGGCCACCGCTCCGTTTACCCTGCAGACGATGGTTTGCGCGGTCGGCGGCGAAGCGCCTCCGGCTGCGGAGGCCGAGGCTTTGGAGGCTACCGTGCTCCGCCTCTGCGCCGGCGGAGGCGGGCGACCGAACGTCCGGCGGGTGCAGATTTACGGGAAGGCCCGGTCCGCGCCCGAGGATCCCCTCGCCGAACCTCTGGCCCCCGCGTTTCTGGAAGCGCGCGCCGCATCCTTGCGGGAGGCGCTCCGGCGTGCCGGCTACGACGTCCCCGTGTCCGTATTCCCCTGATCCCGCGGTCCGCACCGGTGCGGGACTGTGCTCGCGCCGCGGATTTCGTTATCCTTGGCCATGGAGGAACGCATGGGATCGATTTGTTTCCATAACGGCACGGTCCTCACCGGCTTCTCCGCGATGGAGAAGTGCGCCGTGCTCGTCGAAGGCGGGCTCATCTCGGACGTGTTCTCTGAGAAGCGCTTCGAGGGGAAGCGTTTTTCTTCCGATTTCCGCATCGTCGATGTCGGCGGCAGCTACATAGCTCCCGGTTTGGTCGATACCCACATCCACGGCTTCGGGGGCTTCGGCACCGACGATGCTTCGACCGAATCCGTGGTGGAAATGTCGCGTTTGCTGGCAGGCTACGGAGTCACCGCGTTCAACCCCACCCTTTACCCCGCTGAACCGAAAGCGCTGCTGGAGGTCGTCCGGAAGGTTTCGGCCGCTATCGGAAAGGAATCGGGTGCTCGCATCATGGGGCTACACCTGGAAGGGCCCTTCCTCTCGGCGGCCCGGCTCGGCGTCCAGAAATCGGACACGCTGAGCCCCGTGGACATCAACTTCATGGACGCCCTTGTCGAGGCTTCAGGCGGCAGGATCGTGAACATGACGGTGGCGCCCGAGCTGAAGGGTATGCGCGAACTGGCACTGTATTGCATCAAGAAAGGCATAGTACTCCAAGCCGGACATACGGACGCGAATTACGACAATATGGTCGAAGGAATGCAGGTCGGCATACTCCATGCCACACATCTGTTCAACGCGATGAGCAAACTGGACCACAGGAATCCGAACGCGGTCGGTGCGGTGCTCATCCATCCGGAGATGTCCTGCGAAATCATCGCGGACGGTTTCCACGTACACCCGGATTTGATGAAGTTGATCAGGCGCGACAAGCCTATCGACAAGATAGTGCTGGTGACCGACAGCCTCAAGCCGACCGAGCAGGCCGTAGGGCCGCTCTTCGCCAACGGGGAAGAAGTCGTCCTGCACGACGGCGTGTTCCACCGAAAAATTGACGATGTCATCGCGGGCTCCTGCCTCACGATGATGCGGGGCGTGCGGAACCTCGTTTCCTACGGCTTCTCGGTCGAGGACGCGGTGAAGACCGCGAGTTCCAATCCGGCCAGGGTCATGCGTTTTTCAAGGAAAGGCACGATAGTCCCCGGCAACGATGCGGACCTTGTGGTCTTCGACAGGGACTTCCGCCCGCTTGCCGTCGTCGTAGCCGGCGAGCTCAAATTGAACGAATTCTAGGAGTATTCATGCGCCTCATCGTACGTCCCGACTACGACGCCGTTGTCTTGTGGGCCGCGAACCACATCGTCCGCCGCATCGGGGAATTCTCGCCGACCGCCGGCCGTCCCTTCGTGCTGGGGCTACCCACCGGTTCCAGCCCCCTCGGCGTCTATCGCGAGCTGATACGCCTGTGCGCCGAAGGACGGGTCTCTTTCGCGGACGTCGTCACCTTCAACATGGACGAGTACGTCGGCCTGGACGCGGAGCATCCGCAGAGCTATCACCGATTCATGTGGGACAACTTCTTCTCCCGCGTGGATATAAAAAAAGAAAACGTGAACATCCTTGACGGGATGGCCAAGGACCCCGACCTGGAATGCGCTTCGTACGAAGAGCGCATCGCACGCTTCGGCGGGATCGATCTATTCCTCGGGGGGGTGGGACCCGACGGACACATAGCCTTCAACGAGCCGGGCTCCTCCCTCGCTTCCCGCACGAGAATGAAGACCCTTACCACCGACACCAAGATAGCGAATTCGCGCTTCTTCGGAGGGGACGTTGCAAAAGTCCCTTCGACCGCGCTGACCGTCGGCGTGGGCACGATCACTGACGCCCGGGAAGTGCTCATAGTGGCAGGCGGCCACGCGAAGGCGCGCGCCCTCCAGGCCGCGGTGGAGGGCGGGGTCAACCACATGTGGACTCTTTCCTGTCTCCAGCTGCACCAGCGCGCCGTCATCGTCTGCGACGAAGCCGCCACCGACGAACTGAAGGTCGGCACCGTGCGCTATTTCAAGGATATCGAGAAGGATGATCCGGAGAGCCTCCGGTAGCGGACGGCGCCGCCGCCGGAGCCGCCGGAGCCGCCGCCGCGGGCGCCGCCGCCGGAGCCGCCGCCGCGGGCGCCGCCGCCGCGGGCGCCGCCGCCGGAGCCATCGCTGGCGGCAGCGCCAGAGCTGCCGGCGCCAGAGCCGCCGCCAGCGCCCGCTCCGCATTCTTCCGGATCGCCGCGGCTCCCAGCCAGGCCATCCCCATCGCGCTCCCGCGGAAAAGCTTCCGGATTTCCTCGTCGGAAGCGGCGACCAGGTCCCGCGCATCGAACGCGGGCGGAAGTGCCCCCCGTTCGGTAGCGGTCCCCGGAATGGGCCTGTGGTTGTAAGGGCATACGTCCTGGCAAACGGAACAACCGTACAGCCTCTGGCCCCATCGCACGACGACTTCCGCTGAAGGCTCGCCGTTTCCCGATGCGTACCACTGGATGCAGCGCGAACGGTCGAAGGAATCCTCCGGTGCCAGAGCCCCTGTCGGGCAGGCATCGACGCAGGCGGTACAGGATCCGCAGACTGATCGTCCCAACGGCTTGTCCGCCTGGACAGGAAAGGGAAGGGAAAGGGCGGCGAGCACCACGAGGGAGCCAGCTTCGGGGGTGATGATCAGCGAATTCCGGCCGGCGGCGCCGATTCCGGCGGCGAGGGCCAGAGGTTTTTCCGGTACGGACGAATTGCAGAGGATGCGGTAATCGCCTTTCGATCCGCCGAAGCGAAGCCGGAGCTCCGCAACGACGGCTTTGAGCCTGGCGACCGCTTCGGCGTAGTAATTCCGTCGCGCGAACGCGGCGATGCGCGCGGGACAGGCCGGTTCCGCGGACGGCTCCGTCGCCCGCGGAAGGCGGGCGTCCGGATCGTCGTTGCCGTAGGGGAGGGCTACGACAAGGAAAGCGGTCGCAGTCCCCCGGGCCGCCAGGAAGCGCGCCCGGGAAAAGCCCGACGCCATCGCGAGCGTACGTATGGCCCCGGTCTGCTCTGCGGCGCGCTCTTCCCCTCCTTCCTCCGCTTCCTCCTCGATTCCCGCCATGCGCTTGATTTATGCACGTTCGGCAACATTTTTCCAGTATTTCGCTTCCGGCGTCCGGCTCTGTCCCCGTTCGCAGTTGACGGCTTCATCTATTTCTCGATACTTTACGGAGAGCGGAACCATATACCGAGGTAACGATGCCCGTGGCTATCCTGGAACGAGTGTTGTCCCTGTTCTCGGGTGCCGGTGACCCGGAAGCCGAGAAAAGAAAACTCCTCAAGCAGATCGTCAAGGAATTGGCCAAGCATAAATATAAATTCTACCGGCCCCGGGGCGAGGACGCCCTTCCCCCATTGGCGAAATTTTTCTATGATTTATACAGGGTGGTGGCCCCTGCGCAGGTTTTCCTCCAGAACGCGGAAAATTCGGCTCAGCTCAAGTCGATCGTCATAGATTCTTTCCTCGACAAAAACCTCCTGGAGCTTCAAGACCGGCTTTCGGACGATACGATCAGGGAGCGGGCCAAGACGACTCCGACCAAGGAGCTTTCCCAGCAATTGAAAGACGAGCTGGTCAATTATTTCTCAGGCTTCGATGGGGACCGGGTCAGGGCCATCGATTCCTGCTATAATTCGATCCTCGCCTTCACGCGCTTCGTGAACTTCGACTATTTCTTCCTTCTGAAAAAATATGATTCGAATCTTTCGGAACGGAATTTTACCTACATCCCGAAATTCGAGTCTATCCGCGCGGAATATGTCGGCGAAGACCTCAAGGATTTTCTCGAGGTCCTGCTCGCGCTCGATTTTGAGCAGGATTGGAAACCGGTCTTCAATGCCCTCCGCGCGTACAAGGGCGTCGAAGTGGTTGCTGCCGACCAGTGGTCCAAGTCCGTCTCGGTGCTCCGTGACGTCAGGCGATCGCTCATCCTGGAGCTCATCGTCCGCCATATCGACAAGAATCCCAACTGGAAGGCGCCAGTGAACCGTTCGGAGGAGCGGATAGTCGATCCCTATCTGCAGAAGCTGAAAACCCAGACCGAAGTCGCGGTCCAGCGGATACTCCAGGAGAAGCGCAACTCAAAGATCGAAGAACTCGCCGTCGCCGTCTTCGGAACTTCCTCGGTCTCCCGGCTCAAGAATTATACCGATAAGGCGAATATCACCTTTTCCAGGAAGATGCTCGGCGGCTATACCAACGTCCAGGGCCTCAACTACCTCAAGGCCTTCCTGCTGGACTTCTTCAAGAAGGACATACGCGAACTCGTGGACCTGTTCCTGATCCGGGGTCAGTGGTCCACGAACATGCTTTCCCAGCAGCTTTCCGAAGGATTCCACGAGTTGATGGAAATTTCCGAAAAACTCATCGCTTTCGACGAATCCCTGGCGGACGACGGAGACCTAGGCGGACGCCTTCGCACTTCTTTGGCGAAGGCCGACCGCGACAAGGATCAGCTCAAGCATCTCCGCATCCTGCTGAAGGGAGTCAACGATGACGCCCAGCGCTTGGTGAACGGGAGCGCCCAGGCGCTCATCGCGGTCGGGAAGAATCTGAAGAGCCTGCTCGAAGATTACCAGCGTATTCCTCACGAGCTCCTCATCAACTGGAAGGAACTCGAACTCGCATCCGAGCATTCCATCGATGAGCGGGTCACCGACGTGTACAAGAAAATCTACTACTTCGTCCAACTGATGCAGTTTTTCGCTAAAAACGCGGAGGAAACGCCGAAACCCTGAGTCCGTCCCCTGACGCGACGGGAGCGGATCCATCATTACCGTATCCGACCATTCCGATCCCCTCGGCCGCCTTGCGTTGCGGCCTTGTTCGCCATGCAACCTAATTTCCCGGATCATTGTAGCTAGGACTTTGTAAATCGCTTTGCTATATAAGAATATCTATTGACAACCCTCCTTCTGCTAGCTACAATTGTAG
>Ga0154418_1110_pt1 | contig 8875 bp, 5 predicted proteins | sample RifGroC1_FD_115922 | JGI IMG/M metagenome (GOLD analysis project Ga0154418, IMG submission 115922) | Treponema sp. GWC1_61_84 | reverse complement strand
GTGACGAAACGCAGGAGGTTGTGGGCATGGGTGCCGATGTCGCCCATCACCAGGGAGGGCCCCCCGCGCACCGGATCGTAACGCCAGGGCAGGGCTTTGGAGGGATCGGGTTCCTTGCCTTCTGCCTTTCCGCCCTGCACGTATTCCACCTGGACAAGTCGCACGGTTCCGAGCTGGCCCGCTTCGATCATGGCACGCGCCTGGCGCACCATCGGGTACCCCGTATAGTTGTGGGTGAGGCAGAACACCTTCCCCGACCGCAGGACCCTGTCGTGCAGGGCCTCCGCTTCTTGCAGCGTATTGGTCATGGGCTTGTCGCAGATCACGTCGAAACCGTTTTCCAAGGCCGCCGAAGCGTAGCCGAAATGGCTGTCGTTCGGCGTCATGATAGCGACGACTTCCGCGCCGTCTTCGCGCGCGGCTTCCGCGGCGAGCATGGAAGCCACGTCCCCGTAGATCCTGTCTCCCGCGATGCCGAGGGAGCGCGCGCTTTCCCTGGCGCGCCCGGGATCGGACGAGAGGACTCCCGTCACCAGTTCGTAGCGATCGTCCAGGCGCGCGGCCTGCCGGTGCATGGCGCCGATGAAGGAACCGGGACCGCCACCGATCACCGCGAGCCTGAGTCGGCGCCCCATCACGGAAACAACGGGATTCTGCTTCATTTCCGGCCTCCGTCGGATCGTCAGATCATTGATTCGTATCGGACGACAAGCTTCGACATTTTTTCGAAGATGATCGACCTGTCGATCGGCTTCACTATGTAATCGACCGCGCCCGCCTCGAGGAGCTTGCCGACCGTTGCCTTGTCATCCACGCTGGTGCACATGATGACGAGGGCATGCGGATTATCGAACTTTATGCTTCTGAGGACGGCGAGGCCGCTCATCCCGGGCATGAGCATGTCCAGTATGATGATCCTCGGTTTCTTTTTGCAGTACAGATCAAGGGCGGTCTTGCCGTTTTCGGCCTCGCCGATGATCTCGAATCCGAACGATCTGAGTATCTGGGTCATGAGCTTCCGATCCGCGAATTCGTCGTCCACGATGAGGACGCTGATTTTCTTGCCGCGTTTCGTGAGGCCTATGTCTCCGGGGTTGAGGTAGGCCCTGTCCGCATGCTGGGTGGCCGGCATCTTCCCACTATACCCGTTTGTTCGCAAAATCATAGCCCTCCGCGTGCCGGGTCGGAAGGAAGGCCGGGAAGCTCCACCACCACGCTCGTGCGGCCCTCTTCCGTCGCGTCCAGAGTCATTGACCCTCCGAGCGTGAGTGCCATAAGTCTGGCTGAATACGTGCCGAGCCCCGTCCCGAACTGCTTTCCCCGGGTCACGTATTTATCGAAAAAGGATTGCCGTATCGCCTGGGGAACTTCCCCGTCGTTCGTGATCCGGATTCTCACGGGATCCTTCCCCGAGACTTGTATCCGGATGCCGGAAGAAGGGGGCGCGGCCTCGATGCCGTTTTTCAGCAGGTTCGAAATGAGGGAATAGCAGAGGAGCTCCTCGGCCATGACTATACGCTCATCCGTTCGGGTGCAGGTCCTTCCGTCGACGGACAGCTCCAGCTCGATGGCCGAGGTCCGCGCGGGCCGGATGAATTCAAGCCGGGCTTCGCCCAGTACCTTGAGTATATCGACCTCGACCGGCGAGACGGGGTATATGCCCCGTTCCATCTTGAAGAGGTCCAGGGAAAGGTTGATCATGCCGAGCATTTTCTTGCCCGCATCGAGTATCATGCCCAGATTGTCCCGCTGGGCGCTGCTGAGGTTCTCCTGCAGGAGCATTATCTGGGGGAGGCCGATGATCGCGTTCAGGGGGCTTTTCAGGTCGTGGCGCATGATGAGTTCCACGTCTTCCTTGAGTTTCGCCGCCTCGACGAGTTCGCGGTTCTGGGCTTCCAATTTATTCCTCGCCCGGACCAGCGCTATATGGGTGCCGATACGGGCCACGACTTCTTCGCTAGTGAAGGGCTTCGTTATATAATCGACTGCGCCCATCGCGAAGCCCCGCGTCTTCATGTCTATATCATCCGAGGCCGTGAGGAAAATGATGGGGATTTTCCTGCTGCGTTCATGCCTTTTCAGCGCTTCGCAGACCGCGAATCCGTTCATGCCGGGCATCATGATGTCCATCAGTATCAGGTCCGGAGGGGCGGGCGACAGGGCTATCCTCAGCGCGGTTTCTCCGTCGATGGCCGCCAGGACCGTGTATTCGTCGGAAAGGGTTTCGGAAAGGATGCCGATGCTGTCGGGAACATCGTCGACGACGAGCACCCTGGGTCTAGCGGAGGTCATCGATGATCTCCCAGCTGTTTACAGGATGATGGATCCCCTTGATCGCGAGCGGCGTCCTCGGGACGTTGCTGAATCGGTCCCGGACAAGGTACTCGGTTTCCTCCGACACGACGACGCTTCCGGTTATGCCGGTGGATTCCAGCCGGGAAGCGAGGTTGACCGGAGTGCCCAGGATGGTGTAGGTGAGCTGGGAACTCGAGCCGAAATTGCCCACGGCGCAGAAGCCGGAGGCGATGCCGATCCGGATGCGCAGGGATGCCAGGATGCCGCGTTCCCTCCAGGCCGCCTCGACCAGCGGGATCGCGCGCTGCATTTCCAGCGCCATGGACACGCAGGCGACGGCGTCTTCTTTGAGCCCCTGACTCTCGGGATCGCCGAAGAAGACCATGATCGCATCCCCGATGTATTTGTCCAGGGTGCCCCGTCGGGCGATGACGATGCGCGCCATGGCCTCGAAATAGAAATTGAGAGCGAAGGTCATATCCTCGGGGCTCATCGACTCGGAAATCCGGGTGAAGCCCTCGATATCCGAGAAGAACACCGTCATCTTCTTCCTGCGGGTGCCCACCGACGAGGCGATGCCGCCCGCCCGGATGCCGGCGACTAGCTCGGGAGATAGATAGGACGAATAATGGAGGCTCAGGCTCTCCAGCTTCCGCCGGGCTGCCAGCAGTTCCAGGTGGGTTCTGACGCGCTGCACCACGATGGTGGGACTGATGGGCTTGATGATGTAATCCACCGCGCCGAGGGCCAGTCCCTTGGCTTCGTCGTCATCGTCATTCATCGAGGTGACGAAGATGACGGGAATCCTCGCGGTACGGGGATCTTCCTTCAGCCGCGCGCAGACGGCATAACCGTCCATGCCGGGCATCATGATGTCCAGAAGGACAAGGTCGGGCGGATCGGCTTCCCCGCAGATCTCCAGGGCTCTGGCCCCTGACGTCGCCGCCTGGATGCGGAACTGTCCGCAGAGCACTTCTTCCATGAAGGCGATATTATCGGGCGTGTCGTCTACGACGAGTATCGTGGATTTTGCCATATCAGGGTCCGATGCCCCGCGAACCCGAGGCATTCTTCAATCCCGCCAAGGCCGCCTTGAAATCGTAGTTCCCGATAGCCGATTCGACCGAAGCGAAGTCCTCGCCGAGGACCGACCTGAGCAATTCGCTTTCCTTCTCGACGACGCGCCTCGCGCTCGCGTCGTTTTCTGTCAGGAGGGCTTCCAGCCGCAGGAACGCTTCTCGAGCCCGTCCCGGATCAACGGAAGCCGCGGACGCGACGGGAGCTTCTTCGGCGGGAAGCTGCGCGTCGATCGCGTCCAGCAGGGACCGCATCAGGGTCCCGACCGCGCTCAGCCGCGCATTCATGGGCCCGCCGGCCTGTCCCCTGCGGATCGCCGCCTCAAGATCCGCAGCTTCTCCCTGCAATGCGGTAGCGCCGATGGTTCCCGCCAGTCCTTTCAGCGTATGCGCAAGGCGTTGCGCCGTCTCCCGATCGTCCGAGGCCATGGCCGCCTGGATTCCTTCGATCGTATTCCTCTGTCCCCGACTGAATTTCCTCAACATGGAGAGATAGAACGGCTTCTTGCCCTGGATCCTCTTGAGTCCGAGTCCGATATCCAGACCCGCGATTCCCGCAGGCAGGAACGCCTCTTCATCCCCGGGGCGGTTCCGGACCTGCCCTTCGGACCCGGGGATCACGGTTTGCCCCCGCGGAGGGATCCATCGGAGGAGGGTTCCGAAAAGCTTCTCGGGATCGATCGGTTTGGCCATGTGGTCGTTCATGCCGGCCGCGACGCAGATATCCCGGTCATCCGACATGGCGTTCGCGGTCATCGCGATGATGGGAAGGCGCGCGAAGCGGGGCTGCTTCCGGATTTCCGCAGTCGCCGCCAGGCCATCCATCACCGGCATCTGCATATCCATAAGGACCGCGTCGTACTCGGCTTCCTCCACCATGCAGACCGCGACGGCCCCGTTGATCGCCAGGTCCACCATGAAGCCCGCGTCTACGAGGATTTCGGTCGCGACCTCCTGATTGAGATCGTTGTCCTCCACGAGGAGGATCCGGGCGCCCTTCAGCGCGACCAGGCGGCGCTCGATGTCCGAAGGGGATGCATCGTACCTGTTTTCCGCGGATTCCTCGCGCCCGACAAGCCGCATGACCGTATCCAGCAGGGCGGACGGCGTAACGGGTTTTACGAGGAGGCCTTCGATGCCCGCTTCTTCCGCCTGTTTGGCGAGGTCCTCGCTCCCGAAGGCGGCGATCAGGACGAGCCGGGGGGGCTTTTCCAGTCCGAGCGCGATAACCCGCCTTGCGGTCTCCACGCCGTCGATACCGGGCATCCCGGAATCGATGAAAATGATTTCGAAACCGCCGCCCTCCAGCGCCAGGTTTTTGACTTCTTCGATCGCCCCTTCGCCCGAATTCCGGTCGGTGACGACGAAGAGCATCCGCCGGAGCATATCGACCATCGCGGCCCTGGCGTTCTCGTTGTCGTCCACCACGAGGACCGGCAGACCGCGCAAAAACGGGTCCAGCGGAATCCTGCGGGAATGGGCGTCGCTTTTTCCGAGTCGGGCCGTGAACCAGAAGGTGGATCCCATGCCGTATACGCTTTCCACCCCGACCGATCCTCCCATGCCCTCGGCCAGTTTCTTGGAGATCGCCAGTCCCAGGCCGGTACCCCCGTAACGCCTGGTCGTGGAGGAGTCGGCTTGCTGGAAGGTCTGGAACAGGCGGCTTTTCTGTTCCGGCGAAAGCCCGATTCCCGTATCCTTCACGGCGAAATACAGGAGGACGTCCGCATCGCTTTCCTCGTGCAGCCGCACGGTGATGGTAATCTCTCCCCGCTCGGTGAACTTGACCGCGTTGTTGGAATAATTTATGAGGACCTGCCCCAGGTGCAGGGGATCCCCGATCAGGAGGTTCGGCACGTTTTCGTCCACATCGACCACGAATTCCAGGCCCTTGGCGCCGGCCTTTTCGCCGGTGAGGTTGATGACATCCTCCAGTACCTTGTCCAGTTCGAAGTCGACGCGTTCGACGTTGAGCTTTCCGGCTTCGATCTTGGATAGGTCGAGTATGTCGTTGATGATGCCCATGAGGTGCTGTCCGGAACTCTGTATTTTCTGGATGAATCCCCGCTGCTTCGCCGTCATGTCGGTCCTGAGCGCGAGGTAGGACATGCCGATTATCGCGCTCATCGGAGTGCGGATCTCGTGGCTCATGTTCGCGAGGAAGTTCGATTTGAGCCGTGTGGCGTCCTCCGCAAGCTCCTTGGTTTCCTTCATCGCCTTCTCGATCGCCTTGCGGTCGGCGATGTCCCTGAAGATGATGACTGATCCCGTTATCACGCCGTCCCTGATAACCGGCGTGGTGGAATACTCGACGGGAAAGGATGTCCCGTCCTTTCGCCACAGGACCTCATCGTCGACCTGCCGAGGCTTTCCGTCTATGGAAGTCAGGAACATCGGCCATGCCTCGGCTTCGGGGGGGCTGTCGCCGTCCTGCGTATGGCGGATCAGCGAATGGATGTCCCGATCCAGCAATTCGCGCTCCTCGTAGCCGAGCAGCCGCGCGGCGGCCGGATTCACCATGGTCGCCCTGCCTTCGGGATTCATTCCCAGGATACCGTCGGGGACGGCGGAGAGCAGGAGGCGGGATCGTTCCTCGGTGGCGATCAGGCTCGCCTGTTGCCTTTCCAATTCATAGGCCTGTTCCTTCAGGGTGCCCGCCTGGGCTTCGCTGATTTTCAGGAGCTCCGTGGAACGGAGGGTACGCAGGAGGATGTCGAGCCGAGGGAGGATGATGGCCGAGAGATCGTCGAAAAAGGAGGTCCTTTGACCTTCGAGCATCGAAAAGGATTCCAGTTCCATGACGGCGCGGACGGTCCCGCCGTTCGACAAGGGTATGACGACGCTCGTGAATGCCGGGCCCGGGATGACGGCCTTTTTGCCGGTGAGAGCCACCCGTTCCAGCAGGCCTTCGCCTTGGTGCTGCGCGTCCGTACGGTCGATCCCGATGCCGTTATCTCCGATGAGCTCGAAGTAATCCCCTCCATCCCGCCGCAGGTAGAAATTGCCTCCCCCGCAGGACAGATGGACGGCCAAGCCTCCGATAAGGACGGAAGCGAACTTGGCGAGCGAGTCCGCCTTCTGCAGGGGTTCGGAAATTTCGGCCAGAACCTGTTTGATCCAGCGTCGGGCCTCAATCTCATCGCTCATTCCCCGGTAGTCGCTGATGGCGCGGGTCAGATCGCCTATTTCCGAATCGTCCTCCGGCGAGTCGAAACGGACGCTGCGGTCGCCTGCGAGCAGGGCTTTGGTCTTCCGGGTCAGGCTCAGGACGGGATTCACCAGTCTCCGCTGGTAGAAGATCAGCAGGGCCGCCATGACTATCGCCGCGTTGAAGGCCAGCATGACGATGGATAGCGTAAGGTACTTGTCCGAACGGTCGGTCAGATCCTGTATTTTCCCGCTCAGGCGATCGTTGATGCCCGATTGCGCTTTTCGTATCGACGCCATGGCCTCGTCCTTCCTGTCGATGAGGGAATCGCTGTAGACGAGGCGCATGGCTTCCGGGAAATCGCCCCTGAGGCCGGCCTCGAAGGCCTGCTCCTCCAATTCGACCAGGGAATCGGACAGGGCCTTTGCAGACCGGACCAAGCCGAGTTCGTCGGAATTGATGCCCAATTCGATCAGGCGTTCGATTGCCCGCTCCCTGGATCGCGTAACCCTCAGTTCTTGGATGAACGCGCTCAGATAGCGGGGATCTCCGGTGGAGGCTCCGCTCCTCGCGGAGTTCGTAAGGATATCGCTGCCCGCCGCCAGAATAACGGTGGCGGCGATCGATTCCTGTTGTATGCCGTGCGTGAGCCGGCGCTGTTCCAGGTAGCGGGACGAAAGGATCAAGGCGCCGAGATTGAGCACGGAGATGCAGAAAATGATCAACGTGATCAGGTTGCTCGCGGTTTTTATCTTGATGGCGACCTCTTCCTCGGCTGGAATGGAGAACCGAGTGGACGGGTCGGGGCCATTCTTGATTGTACCGAAGAAGCCGAGCCGGGGCCGATCTTGGCTTCAGTATACCTTATAAGACCGTTCGGCGATAGGGCGGACGCGGGGGCGTACCTGAACGCCGTTCGATGGTGTAGACTCCTTGGGGAAGAGGTCGATCTTCCCGGGAGGCTCCATGACCGTGCTCGCGCCGATGCGCCCCATGGCTTTCGAATCCTACATTACGGCGGCCGCGGCCGCGTATGCCGAGGACAACGTCGCCGCGGGCCGCTGGCCGATCGAAGGAGCGCTTGAGCGCTCGTGCGCGGACCTCGCGGACTCCCTGCCGCAGGGTCTCGCGACGCCGGATCATTACCTCTTCGAGATTCTGGACGGCGCGGATGGACCAGCCGTCGGAATCCTCTGGTTCGGCATCGTGACGCGGCACGGACTCCGTTCGGCCTTCGTCTACGACATCGAGATCAAGCCCGAATTCCGCCGCCGCGGCCATGCGAAGCGGGCCTTCGAGGCCATGGAAAAGCTGGTCGGCGCCCTGGGCCTGGACAGCATCGGCCTTCACGTGTTCGGCCACAATCCCGGCGCCCAGGACCTGTACGCCAAGCTCGGGTACCGCGTCACCGGGATCAACATGGCCAAGAAGCTCGGATCGGGCGCCGTGCCCGCTGAGCCCGGCGCCATCGGCGGTACTAATCCCTGAGCAGGTGCACGGCGAAGCCGCCGATTTCCTTGTCCAGGTAGATGGTCTTCAGATGTCCTTTTTCCGTCTTCGCGGTTTCCTCCACCGGGGAATAGCCGAGGCGGGCGAGGAAGGCCAGGGCGCGCTCCACGTTGAAGCATTTGATCGCCAGGTGGCCGTGGGTGCCGCGGAAGGGCGTTTTCATTATCTCGAAGGAAGAGCCGGCAAAGATCGAGGAGTTGCCTTCCTTTGACGGAAGCCCGAGAGAGGCCAGGATGCCGGCGGTTTCCCGGGCGACGGCCTCGTCGGCCTGGTTGACGCCGAGGTGGCCGAAGGAGAAGCCGTTGACGGCGGCGACGGCCTGGGCGCAGAGGCCGGAGATCTCATCCCATTTTTTGGCCGAGACCAGGTCGGCCTTCACCATCCAGCTGCCGCCGATGGCGAGCACCGCGTCGCGCCTGGCGTAGTCGCCGACGTTGGACGCGTCGATACCGCCGGTGGGCACGAACTTGATGGCTCCGAAGGGAGCGGCCAGGGCGTCGATCATGGCGACGCCGCCGGAGGCTTCGGCAGGAAAGAATTTGAACACGTCCAGGCCCTTTTCCAGACCGGCTTCTATCAGCGAGGGGTTGTTCGCGCCGGGAAGCACGGGCACCCCGCGTTCAAGGCAATAGTCGACGGTGGCGGGATTGAAGCCGGGGGAGACGATGAAGGCGGCTCCCGCCGCTATCGCCTTTTTCGCGAGCTCGACGTTGATGACCGTACCGGCGCCCACGAGGAGCCCGGGGCATTCGGCTTTCATGGAACGGATCGCGTCCTCGGCCGCGGCGGTGCGGAAGGTCACCTCGGCGACGGGGATGCCGCCCGCCAGCAGGGCCTTTCCGAGGGG
>Ga0154418_1109_pt1 | contig 9058 bp, 7 predicted proteins | sample RifGroC1_FD_115922 | JGI IMG/M metagenome (GOLD analysis project Ga0154418, IMG submission 115922) | Treponema sp. GWC1_61_84 | reverse complement strand
GCCGCGGCCGCCGCAGGCAAGCTCAGCTTCAAGGAGCGGAAAGAGTTCGACGGCCTGATGGCGGAGATCGATACGCTGGAAGCGGAGAAGGTCGATTGGGAAGGACGTTTCGCCGATCCGGCGAGCGGACTTTCCCGCGCCGCCGAAGCCTTCGCCGCCGCGCGCTGCCGCTACGACGAGGTCTGCGCCCTCATCGCCGCAAGGACCGATCGCTGGGAAGAACTCGCGGAGCGCGCCGGCCTCTGACTCCCGGCAGCCTCAGACCCCGCGGCAGGCCTCTGACCCTCGGCTGGCCTCTGACCCCGCGGCCGGCCTCTGACCCCGGCAGCCTCTGACCCCGCGGCCGGCCTCTGACCCCGGCAGCCTCTGACCCCGCCGCCGGCCTCTGACTCCCGGCAGCCTCAGACCCCGCGGCAGGCCTCTGACCCTCGGCCGGCCTATGACCCCGGGCTAGCTCCGGTTAGTCTCCACGCCCTCGACCCGGTTCCGCCCCTTCGCCTTGGCCCGGTACAGCGCGTTCTCCGCGCTTCGGACCAGGAGGTCGTAGAGGAGCCGCGGCTCGTCTATGTCCTCGACCTTGAGCGAGGCTACGCCTATCGAAATGGTGGCCTTCACGAGTTTCGAGGAGATGAGGATGGGTATGGCTTCAATGGCTTTCCGCACCGTGTCGGCGACGGCCAGGGCTTCCTCCAGGTCCGTCCTCGGCAGCACCGCCAGGAATTCCTCGCCCGCCCAGCGGCCGGCCGCGTCCGAGGGCCTCAGCGCGACCGCGAAACGGCGAGCGCTCTCCGCGATGGCTAGGTCTCCCGCCTGGTCTCCGTTCAATTCATTGATCCGTTTCAGCCCGTCCAGGTCCCCGAGGAGGACCGAGACCCTTTCTCCCCGTTTCCGCGCCTGGGACAGCGTCCGTTCCAGCCGCGCCGAAATCGTCTTGCGGTTGGCCAGCGAGGTGAGTTCGTCCATGGAGGACAGCCTGTCGAGCCGGGAGGACAGCTCGTGCAGCCGCGCGTCCTTCTGTTCCAGCAGGCTGAACGTCCTGCGGGTGTCGTCCGCCGCCGCGGCCGGCAGGAATCCCGAGCCGAGGAACACGATGGTCTCCGGCGAGTTGCCCGCCACCGTCGTGGAGGGTATTGAAATGTCGAAACGCGTGCCGCGGTTCGGCTCGCTGTCGCAGCGTATGCCCGCGCCCATCAGGTCCAGGAGCCTTTTCGCGATCGCCAGGCCCAGCCCCGTTCCCCCGTACTTGCGTTCGATGATCGAATCCTGCTGCGTGAAGGGTTCGAACAGCCGCCTGCGGTATTCCTCCGTCATCCCGATGCCGGTGTCCGCCACCGTGATGAGGATGGTCGCCTTCCACGACTTCAGCGGATCTTGCGGAACCTCTCCCTCCTGCTCGCTGACGGCATCCATGAGGACGGAGACGGATCCCCGATCCGTGAATTTCAGCGCGTTCCCTACGAGGTTGACCAGGACTTGCCGCAACCGGGCCGCGTCCAGCAACACGGTTTTCGGGAGGCGCTCGGTCGAATGGAACTCCAGATCCAGGGCCTTCTCCTCCGCAGCGAAGCGGAAGATCTGGGAGAGCTCTTGAAGGAGAACGCGCGGGTCGAAGGGAGCCGGCGTCAGCTCGATGCGGCCGGATTCGGCCTTGGTAAGGTCCAGCAGGTCGTTGATGATGGTCAGCAGGGCGCGGCCGGCGCTCCCGATGGATTTCAGGAACAGGCGTCCGCGCTCGTCGCTCACCGAGCCTTCCAGCAGGGCGCAGTATCCGAGCACCGCGTTCAGCGGCGTGCGGAGTTCGTGGCTCATGGTCGAAATGAACTGGGACTTGGACCGGCTCGCCCGCTCGGCCTCTTCGCGGGCCGCCTTCAGCGTCTCCATGGTGGCGACGCGGGAGGTGATGTCGTGGGCGACGCCGATCACGAGGTTCCGGTCGGGAATGGCTACCGATGACCATGAGAACCAGAGGTATTCGCCGTCCGCCCGACGCACGCGGTTCTGGAAATCCGCCATGCCGGTCCGTTCCCGCAGGATGTCGGCGATGCGCTCTGTGGGCGCCCGGTCGTCTTCATGGACGAATTCCGCCAACTTTTTCCCCGCCAGCTCGTCGGCCCTCCAGCCGAGTTCGCGGGTCCAGGAAGGATTGGTCTTCAGGATACGGCCCGCCGAATCCAGGACGCACAGGAATTCGCCGGTCAGGTCGAAGAAGATGTCGATGTCCCGCTTGGCATCCAGCAACTCCTTCGTGCGGAGTTCCACGCGCCGCTCGAGTTCCGCGCTCAATTCCCGGAAGCGCTTCTCGCTCTCCATGAGGGCTTCCTGTTCGCGCTTCCGCCCTGTCACGTCCTTGAAGGTGAACAAGACGCCTTCTATCGAACCGTCGGCGGCACGAACCGGACCCTTGACCGTCTCGATCCATAACGGCTTCCCGTTTATCTCGCCCCGCTCCACCATTTCGATCGTGCGGCCGCTCTCGATCACCTTGCGGTCGTTCGCCCGGTATTCCTCCGCCAGTTCCGCGGGGTACAGGTCGTCGTCGCGGAGCCCCACGATCCCCCTCGGCTCCTTGCCGACGGAGCGCGCGAAAGCTTCGTTGCACGCCAGGTAGCGGGAATTGAGGTCCTTGTAACCGATGTACTGCGGCAACGCGTCGATGATGGTCTTCACGAGCCGGTCCCGCTCGCGCCGGCCCGATTCCCTCTCGTGCGTCGCCAGTTCTTCCACCAGGCGGGTCGCCGCCATGAGCACCAGGCCGAAAGTCCAGGCAAGGCAGCTGGCGATCATCGCCAGGAGCAGGAAGGTCAGGATCGGCGATGCCCTGCGCACGCCCGCGTTTCCCCACTCGGAGGCGTATCCGAAGAGGGCGAAGTTCGTGACGGCCGTCACGAGATAAGTTCCCGCGGTGAAACGGGCGGCGGCTTTCCTTTCGTAGGGGAAGCGCGAAAGGAGGACGACGGCGGAGGCGACGAACTGGATGGAAAGAAAGCCTGATACGATCAGGTTCCGCGTCGCCGGCGATGGCCGGACGTACGTGAAGTACGCCAGCAGGGGAAAGATAACCGCGGGAGGAATCCAGCCGAGAATCGAATATTTTTGATCCTTTTCTAGAAATGCCCAAGTGCCGGTACCGACGCATGCGACCCCCGCGACGATCGCGGTATCGGCGAGGACGATGGAGATGAAGGGATCAAGATCGAACGGGTGGGCGAGGAGGAGGAAGCCGACGCCGACGAGGGCATCCCCCGCGGCCCAGCGGATGATGCCCCTGAAGCGGGGCATCATCGCCTGCAGGACGACGAGGAAGACGGAAAGGGTGAGGCTCCCCGTGACGAAGACGACCGAAATCGTCGCGGTATCGAGCCCGAAGTAGGTCGCCATGTCAATGCTATCGGCGCGAAGCGCCCCGATTCTTAGCGTCCTCCCCGCCCTCCGCGCGCCTTTCGCGGAAGGAACGCAATCCCGCCGAGGCGGAATACAGTACCAAAGCCATAGCCGAAGGCAGGCCGAGAAGCGCCGTGGCGGACAATCCCCCGCTCCCCTGCGCGAAAGAGGCCGCCTGCTCGGCCAGGGCGAATACGAGGGCGGCGAGGGCGACGCCCCAGGCGTTGCGGAATCCCAGATAGACCGCCGCCAGGGCGATCCAGCCGCGGCCCGCCGTTCCGCCGGGGGCATATGCGCCGATCCTGAAGGTCAGGCTCGCTCCCGCCAAGGCCGCGACGGCCGCCGCGAAGGCCCAGGCGCCTTCCCGGTACAGCCGCGCGTCCGCGCCCCGCTCGGCCAGCGTTTCCGGAGCCCGGCCCGCCGCCCGCAGGCGCAGGCCGAGCCGGGTCCGCTTGGCGATGAAGGCCGCGAACGCGACGATGACGAGGGTCAGCAGGATGAAAGGAAGGCGCGTGGAACGGATCGCCCCGCTTGCGGGATCAGCCAGAACGCCCTTCGTGCCGTACCAGGCCGAGGAGAGCGCCTCCGTCGTACCGACCGCGGCCAGGTTAAGTGCGAGACCCGCGATGAAGGGATTGGCGCCGCTGGAACGTACGAAGCGGGCGAGCAGCCAGCCCAGGAACCCGCAGATCGCGGCGGCCGCCGCGGCGGCGGCTGGAACTGAACCCGTAGTTCGGAAAAGCGCCCACGCGAAGAAAGATCCGAGGGTCATGAAACCCTCGAGGAAGACGGCGAGGGAACCGGAAAGCTCGGTCGCCAAGCCTCCGACCCCGGCCAGGGCGACGGGGACAGAGGCGGCTGTAGCCGCGGCTACCGCCGCTGCGGCAGACGAAGCGACTGTAGAGCTGACCGCCGAGGCCAGGAGCGCGAAGATGTCGTTCATGCGCGCTTCCCGCGGAAAAAGCGCGCGGTCACAAGAAGGAAGACCGCGGCCTGGACGAAGGAAGCCGTCTCGAAGGAAAGGTCCGTCGACATGAGCGCGGCGTCGGAGCCGGCCCTGATCCAGGCGTAGGCGAGGGCGGCCGGAAGGATGGCCGCCGGGGAGTTCCGCGCGATCAAGGCCACCGCGATCGCGTTCCACCCGAGGCCGCCCGCGAAACCCTGGTGGCAGATCCCGTAGGTTCCCGCCACCGCGAAGAAGCCCGCCAGTCCGTGCAACCCGCCTGAGACGGCCAGCGCCGGCGTCCAATACCTGCTGCTGTCGATGCCCGCGAAGCGGGCGAACGAGGGACTGGAGCCGGCGGCGCGGAGCCGGAAACCCATGATGCCCCGTTCCAGCACCACGAGCGCGAGGAAAGCGAGCAGCAGCGCGGCGAAAAGGGAGGCGTTCAGGCTGGACGGCGCCATGAGCCGGGGCAGCACGCGGTCGCCGGAAAAGCGGACGGTCGCGAGGAGGCTTCCGTCCGGATCGCGCAACGGACCCGCGATCAGGAAATCGGCGACGGGGGAAACCGCGGCGGACAGCAGGAAAGTGGCGATCATCTCGTCGGCTCCCAACCTCGCCTTCAGAATGCCCGGAACGGCGGCCATCGCCGAGCCCGCCAGGACGGCCGCGGCGCCCGCGAGGGCCAGTGCCGCCGGGCCGGGTAACGCCGGATTTCCGGCAAGAATGGCCGCTGCCGCGAGCCCTCCGGAGTAGACTTGCCCTTCGCCGCCCAGATTGAAGGTGCCCGCCTTGAAGGCGATCGCGACGCCGAGGGCGGCGACCGACAGCAGCGCCGCCTGATCCAGCATGTTGCCGAGGAACCAGGCGGAGGACCAGGGCGTGACGAAAAAGGCGCGGAGGGCAGTCGACGGCTCCGCCGACGCGAACGACAGCAGGATGACCGCCGCCGCGGCCGCGGCGAGCGCAAGCAGCGAAGGGGCCGCGGGGCCAAGCGCCGCCGGGCCGAGCGCGGAACCGAGCGCCTCGGCCATGGAACGCCATCCGGATCTACGCTTCATTGTACGCCTCCGCGCCGATCATCGCCTCTCCGATGCTTTCGCGGAAGGAGGAGCCCGGCTGTCCTCCGCGCAGGTCGAAGCGCGCCGCCACCGTCCCGTCCCGCAGAACCGCGACCGAATCGGCTAGCGCCAGGAGTTCGTCTATGTCGGTCGAAAAGAGGAGCACCGCCTTTCCCCCGCGCGCGAGGTCCAGCACGCGCTTCCGCATCCTCGCCCTGTGCCGCGCGTCCAGGCCCCAGCCGGGCTCGGAAAGCACCAGGAGCTCCGGATTCTCGGCCAGCTCCCGCGCGAGCGCCAGGCGCTGCAAGGTACCGCCGGACAGCGATCCCGCGCTCGTGCGCGGATCAGCGTCCACTTCCGCGTCCTTCATGATCCCGGTGGCCCAGGAGCGGAGAAAGCGCGCGTCCAGCAATCCGAAGGATCCGGCCAGGCCGACCCTCGCCCGGGAAACTACATGGGCGGATAGATTGTCCAGGATCGAAAGTTCCGGAGCCGTCGCTATCTGCGTGCGGTCGGCGCTCGCGTAGGCCGCCCCCGCTTCGCGGAACGCGCGCGGTCCCCGGTTTTCCACCCTTACGCCGTTCACCTCGACGCTGCCCTCGGCGCATTCCAGGAGTCCCGCGATCGCGAGTTCCAGGGTTTCCAGGCCGCTCTCGCGCACCCCCGCTATGGCGGCCACCTGGCCTTGCACTACATCGAGATCGACGCCCCGCACGTGGGGCCTGCCCCTTGCCCGGACCTCCAACCCCCGCACCTTGAGGATAGTGTCACGAAGCTTGTGGTCGGCATCATACCTGGTGGCCTTTTCCTTCGGCACGCCCGATCCGGCGCTGTCGAAGGGGTCTGCAACAAGCTTCGTGACACTGCCGAACATCAACGCGGCGACCTCGTCGGGACGGGCCTCCGCGGCACCCATGGTCGCGACGGTCCGACCCCTCCTGATCACGGTCACCCGGTCGGCGATCGAAAGCGTCTCCTCAAGCTTGTGTGAGATCAGCACGATGGTCCTGCCGTCATGGCGGAGCCGGCGCAACAGGTCGAAGAGCCGCTCCGTCTCCCGAGGGGCGAGCACCGCGGTCGGCTCGTCCAGCACCAGGCAGCGGACGCCGCGCAGCAGGAGCGCCAGCACGGCGGCCTTCTGCCGCTGGCTCACGGCCAGGTCCTCGGTCCTGGCGTCGACGTCCAGGTCGAAACTCCAGCGGGACGAAAGCTCGCTCGTCCGCTCCCGGGCTTTCCGCGCGTCCAAAATCCCGTAGCGCAGCGGCTCGGCCCCCAGGACGCAGTCCTCCCAGAGCGCGAAGCCGGGAACCAGCACCGGATGCTGCCTGACCATGCCGATCCCGGCGCCAAGGGCGTCCGCGCAGGACCGGAAGCGGCGCTCCGCTCCGTCGATCAGGATCGTTCCGGCGGTCGGTTCCAGGGCGCCGGCGAGCACGTGCATCAGGGTGGATTTCCCGGCTCCGTTCTCGCCCAGCAGGGCATGGACCTCCCCCGCGCGCAGTTCCATGCCTGCGTCCGCGAGGGCCTGCACGCCGTTGACGGGGAAATATTTGCTGACGTTTTTCAATACGATCGAATTCACCGATTCCGTTCCCGTCTCCGGCACCGCCGCGTCGTCAACCTCATTTGGAGCCCGGGTTCCCTCCGAGCGGGAGCTTGATGGTCCCGGATTTCAAGCCCGCCACGAGGCCGGCCTGGCTGGCCCGTGCACTTTCGCTCACCGCCTTTATGTATTCCGGATCGTCCTGGATGAAGTCGACGTAGCCGTCGGCCACGCCGAGCACGACGGCGGTCCCGAAGGGGAGCTTGCCGTCCAGCCAGCGCTTGACCTGCTCGTAGGCCGCTTTGTCCTGGCGGAGGACCGAGCTGCCGATCACCGTGCCGGGACGGACGGCGTAGCCGTTGACGTCGAACCAGATCACCGACGCCTTCGCGTCCGCGGCCGCCTGCACCACGCCCTGGTTGGCCCCGCCCGAGATCGCGAGCACGACGTCCACGCCCTCCCGGATCATCGCGGCCGCCAATTCGGCCCCCTTGGCCGCGTCGTACCAGTTGCCGACCACGCGGAAATCCACTTCGATCGAAGGATCCACGGCCTTCGCCCCTTCCGTGTAGGCGGGGAGTATGGTCCCGTTCATCGCCGGATATTCCTGCCCCGCGACCAGCCCTATTTTCTTGGCCGCATTGGCGCCCGCGACCCCGCCGGTGGTGGCCAGTCCCGCCAGGAAGCCGGCCATGTATCCCTGTTCGCGCTGGTTGTAGGCGAGGGTGAAGATCGAAGGATTGCCGGACAACTCGCCGTCCAGCAGCAGGAAGCGCTGGGTCGGGAATCGCTGGGACACGCTCGCCGCGATCGCGGGCATCGCCTGATTGGAGCTCACGATGAGGCCGTACTCGCCGGTCGCCGCGAGTGAGGTGAGCTTGGATTCCCAGTCGGCCTGGTTGAAGCCGCCCTCCACCGTCTTGACCTTGGTTCCTGGACGCTCGGCCGCCGCTTGTTGCACGCCCGCCACCAGCAGTTCGTAGATGGGGCTGCCCGACACCACGCCGGGGACGAAGATCGCGATGGACGCTTCCGTGGCCTTCGTCGCGTCCGGCGCTCCTTCGGTGAAGCCCAGGGTTGTCACCGACATCATCATGAGAACCGCAAGGGCGGCCTTCGACCCGATCCTTCCTTTCCGCTCGTTTCCTTCCATAATTTGCCTCCGAAAAAATGCATGAATCCTCCGGGGCATAAAAAAGCCCCGGATGCGGATTCCGGGGCGAAAAAAAGCGAAGTCGTCGGGCGTGCGGGAAGTACCGGCCGGTCTCCTTCCGTGCGCTCGATTTTCTTCCATCCGGACTATACCGTCGGCACCGGAATCTCACCGGTTCAGTTCCTCCGCCGCCCCATCGGGGCCGCTCGGGAAGTCGCGGGCTATAACCGCCGGTTGGGATTTGCATCGCCATCCATCAAAACCCCTATAAGAAGGAGTTTTGAAGAAAAGCAACATTCACCCGACCCTGAAAATCTCGCTGTCTATATCAATGATACCGAAGGCCGCGGGAAAGGTCAACGCGCCCGTGTTGATTGATCCGCTCGCCTTTGATCGCGGATGTCCTTTTTCACTCCCAGATGGTCTTCGCGTCAGGGTAGTTCCGTATCAGCGGATCACCCGTTGCGAGGGTCAAATTCTCGCAGATGGACTGGGCTATGAGCATCCGGTCGAAGGGATCGCGGTTCAGGGGCGGCAGGCCATGCAGAGTATAAGTATGCTCCAATTTTACCGGAAGTATGGCCAGCGCGTTCTCCCGAATCTCACGGGCGACGATTTCGTTCCACTTCTCGTCCGTCTTCAATTTCCCCAAGCCAATTTTTATCATTGCTTCCCATGAAGAGGCGACGCTAAGGACCAAACGGGTCTCCGGGAGACGCATGATCCTCAGAAGTTCCGCCGGCAGGCGATCCTGATCGCCGGTCCACCATAAAAAAGCATGCGTATCCAAAAGAATATTCACGATTCGATTTCCTGCATGATAGCTTCCGTGAGCGGCGCGTCGAAGTCTTCCGCGATCCAAATCTTTCCCCGTGACAGACCGGGCGTCCGCGCTTGCGGCGGCGCCGCTAGTGGAACCAGCTTCAACAGCGGCTTGCCGCTCCTGGCGATGATGATTTCCTCGCCGCTGAGCGCCT
>Ga0154418_1105_pt1 | contig 9426 bp, 9 predicted proteins | sample RifGroC1_FD_115922 | JGI IMG/M metagenome (GOLD analysis project Ga0154418, IMG submission 115922) | Treponema sp. GWC1_61_84 | reverse complement strand
CCGGACCGGTCGAACTAACGGAAGGCGCGGTGGTGTCCGATTTCCCGACAGGACTGTTGCAGGCGGAAAGCAAAGCGCCTGCCAATATGAACGCAGAAAAATATTTCATGTACTTTTTCAAACAAATACCTCCGTAACTGATCGGTTGATTTTGAAGATCGCCGCCGGATTATACCGGCGACGCTCCCTCCTCATACGGATATATTAAATGGGGGCTTTTTCGGCGTCTGTTCGCCAGCGCACACAGGAAGTTCGATTTACCGGAGAACACCGGTTAATGTTGACGGTCTCCATGTTGACCTCACATCGGATTTGCCTGGTATCCCGAGGCAACCGACAATATTATGCCATGTGCTAAAACGGCGTTCCCGGACGTAAACGCAGCACCCGGGAAAAACGGCAGACGAATTCAGTCTATATTTCCACGCATCCAATGCATTACACTTGCATTTGATACGGAGACTGCCGAATGGGTTTTTCGGCGGGGAGGGGGAGCGTTTGAGCGCGGAAATCAAGGGCCGGAAAGCCAAACCCTCCTTAATAAATAAGGTCCTGGCCCTTTTCATCATTGTCTCCACCATTCCGATGGCGCTCGCGGGCATCTTTTCCGTGCAATTCTTGTCGCGCTTTTCCGTAGAGAATATGCAGGAGCGGCTGCGCGACAAGTTGACGAAGGCTGAGCTCATCTTCGGGAAGAGGGAAAACGAACTGGAGAAGATCGCCCGCTCCATCGCCGGCGAGAATCTCGTGATCGTGAACCTCCAGCTCCTTCTTCAGCAGTCGATTTCGACCTACATGGATAAAGTGGTCATAGCCAACGACCTGAGCTTCGCCGTTATCCTCAAGCCGGACGGGAGCGTTCTGACCGACGCATACGTGGATGGAGCGGCGGCCTCGGCGGTGCCGGCGGTGGACGGAGAAACGCTCTCGCGGGCCGCATCCGATGCCGCTTCGACTTTCGCCGCGAACGCTGGCTACCGGAGTCCGATCGACTTTCGGGCGCTGGGGGTCGAGATCAGGAGCGACGATATATATATCGCTTCGATCGCTCCTATTCGGGACTTCAGCGGAGACCTGCTGGGCTTCGCGCTGGCCGGGGAGGCGCTCGCCCAGACCGCGGACGGCAGCCGGGACGCGCTCTTCGATGAAATATGCCGGAGCGTGGAGGCGCCGGTCCTCGTCAGCAACGCCGTCCGGCCGCTGATCTTCTCCGAATCGGGAGAACTCGACGGCACGACGGTACGGTTCCTTGACGCCGGGGCGGCATTCGACCGGATCGAGGACTCCCGCTATTACCGGATATCGATCGGATCCGACGCGTACGTCTTCCTCTTTTCGCGGCTCGAGGGTGCGGCAGATGAGCCCATCGGAAGCCTCGCTCTCGGCATTTCAGAGAAGGATTTTTATCGGGTCCGGAATCAGGCGATCGCGGCCTTCGTCTGCGTCGCGATTATTGCCCTCATGTTCTCGACGATACTCGCGTACTTTTCGGCCAGGAGCATCACGCGTCCTGTGATCACGATATTGGAAGGGACGAGGCGGATCATCGAGGGGGATACCGGCAACGCTATCGTCGTACGATCGAAGGATGAGATCGGCGCACTCGCCGAAGGCTTCAACACCATGTCCGCCTGGCTGAAGGATACCCTTGACGAGCTGAAGCGCGAAATCGCGGAAAGGATCGGGGCGGAAACGGAGATCAAGCGGCTGAACGAAGGGCTCGAGATGACGATCCGCGAGAGGACCCTCGAGCTGGAAAAATCGAACGACGAGCTGGGCGGAACGATTCGGGACTTGCAGGCGACCCGGGACCAGCTCGTCGAATCCGAGAAGATGGCGGTGCTCGGCCAGCTGGTCGCGGGAATAGCCCACGAGCTGAATACTCCGCTGGGGGCCATCACTTCGTCGAACCAGAATTTCATCGAAGCGCTCGATAGGACGCTCCGGAAGCTCCCGGCCTTGCTCGCGGCCCTTTCGGAACGGGAACTCGCCTTTTTCATGACTCTGTACGGGATGGCCGCCGATCCGGCGAGATCCCCGGATGCTATTCTCGGCGATCGCGGGGCGAACAGCCGGTTGATGGCAAAGCTACAGGCCCTCGGCGTCGAAGATCCCTTCTGCATGGCCGACGACCTCCTGGAGATCGGTTTCTCCGGTGACCCGGCCGTATACTCACGCGAAATCGTCTCGCCGCGTGCCGCCGATTTGGTACGCGTCGCCAACGAGATCTCCTGGCTCATCCGATCGAGCAAGATAATCGAAACGGCATCGGAAAAGGCATCGAAGGTCATACAGGCGCTTAAGACCTACATGCGCCTCGACATCGCCGGCGAAACGACAGTTGTTGATATCCGCGGCGAGATCGACGTAATCCTCACGCTATACTACAACAAGCTCAAGCAAGGCATCGAGATACGGAAGGAGTATGAAGAGGTCCCCCGCCTTCGGTGCCACCGCGACAGACTGAACCAAGTGTGGGTAAACTTGATAAATAATGCGATACAGGCTATGAATTACCGGGGCCTTCTCGGGATACGCGTATTCGATCGGGAGTCGCATATCGGAGTATCGATCTCCGACTCCGGTCCAGGAATACCGGAGGCTCACAGGAGCAAGCTATTCACCCCCTTCTTCACGACGAAGCAGCCGGGCCAGGGTACAGGACTCGGGTTGTCCATATCGAAGGGGATAATCGAAGAGCATGAGGGAACGCTCGTTTTGGAAAGCGGACCAGGCATGACCACGTTCACCGTACTGCTGCCAAAGACGAGCGAGGAAAGAACAAATGACGAATAGCGCGATAGTGATTGTGGACGACGAGGCGATAATCCTTCTTTCCCTCAAGCAACTCATCAAGGCGCATTTCGGGAGCCGTTTCCGCTATGAGACCGTGATGGACGCGGGATCCGCCATCGGCCTGATCGACGACTTCGTTTCGGAAGGAATCGAGGTCATCATCGTGATCACCGATTGGCTCATGCCGGTGATCAAAGGCGATGAACTTCTGAGGAAAGTCCATTCGAAGCACCCGGGAATCAAGCTGATCATGATCACCGGTCAAGCCGACGCTTCCATCGTGGAAGAACTCAAGAAACAAGTGAAGCTTGAAGGCGTCATCATGAAGCCCTGGAATACCGCTGAATTGCTTGTCCTGCTCGATCGCTGCGTTCTGGAAGCATCTTGACAAGAATGCCGGCCGGCAGAGGGATCGATCAGCGCGGACCGACCGTCCCCCCATTCCCGGCATCCAGGCGGCGATCGACCGTACGAAACCCGACCAGATCCGCGACATCAACAACCCCGCGGTTTTCGCCGACGATGTGAATACCAAGAAGCCGGGGGAGGGACGTGACCGGCCTGGGCGTCTTCACCCAGATGAATTCCAGTATCCGCCTGGCCAATACGGACCTCAACGGACATTTCGCCGGGCCGAATTGGATAAAACAGCATGCCGCGGGGGCGCGGACATGGTTACTCCTCTCACCTGTCCGGGCGGCATTCAGTTGCTTGATCGAAAAGATGATTTTGCACCGAGGTGGTTTTGCCCAACCGGTTGTTTTTTTTGTTGGCGCTAAACGGAGGGAATCGGCTTGCTCCGAACGCTTGATGACGGATTTTCCGCAAAAAAACAACTGCTTGGAATTTTAGTCGGTCGTGATCGGAATTCGGTTCGATGTACATCGAATTCATGAATGCATATCGTACTTTAACTTCGGTGATTTCATCCTTGGTCGTCAGCCATCCTTCAAGAGGAGTTGGAGAGCCATCCCCATCGATGCAAGCCCACCCCTCACCGGGAGAAGAGAATATACTTTTCATTTTTGACGGAACAGGTCTTGCTTCTGTTTCAATATTTCCGAACGGCACCATATATGCACGAAATACGTTTGGGGGTCCTGAGTATCCCTCGAGAACATCGAGGGGACCTACGAGACTGAGCCGCGGGGAAGATGATCCCTTTCTTCGGCTGGTTTCGGCGCGGGCGCCTTCTTGTCCTTTCGGTCGGCCTCCCGCTTGCGTTCCGACTTCATCGCGTACAGGCGCGCGTCCGCTACCGAGATGAGGCCTGCCACGTCCTGCGCATCGGCGGGGAAGTCGGCGAAACCGAAGGAGAACGAAGGCGCGATCTCCTTCCCGCCGAAAGAGAGGGGGGCGGCCCGGAGTTCCTTCAGTTTTTCGAGGGATCTTTCGGTCATTTCCTTCGCGTCGGTGTTGTAGTGGACGGCGATGAACTCGTCGCCGCCGTACCTGCCGAATATGTCCGATTTCCTTGCCGTTCCGGAGATGGCCTTCGCGGCCGCGACGAGGAGCAGGTCGCCGGCGGGATGGCCCAATCCATCGTTCACCTGCTTGAGGCCGTCAAGGTCGTACATTCCGAAGGTGAGCGCCAGATCGTACCGGGTGGCGTGCTTGACCGCGTGGGCCCCCAGCTCCTCGAAGTATCCTCTCGTCAGGAGGCCCGTCAGAGCGTCCGTACGCGACTCGGCCAGGGAAGAGCGGTAGCGCGTCCGGGCGAGGAGGCAGACTTCGATCTGGCCGGAGAGATTTTTCAACAAGGCGAGATCGGCGGGGCCGAAACGCTTGGCGTGGACTGAATCCACGTTGAGGAAGCCGTACAATCTTCCTCCGACGAACAGCGGGGCGCTGATGATCGATTTGTATTCGCGGCCTTCCGAATCCAGCTTATCGGCGAATCCCTTGATGATCTCCGGTTCGATGATCATCGCTTGGGAGATATTCCCCCCCGATTGCCGGTATTGGAAGGTGTCTTCAAGCCGGAGCCTGAAATTCCGGACGAAATCCGGATCGAAACCATGGGAGGCGATTATGACCAGGTACCCGTTCGGGTCGAAGGAGAGGACCGAACCGAGATTGACCTTTTCGAGTATCCTGAACGCATAGTCGAGGATGGTGGAGAAAATTATTTCCTCGTCCTCATTGAACAGGATCGCGCGGTTCACTTCGGATGCCAGTTCCCCGAGGAGCCGGTACTTCCGGCTGCGGCGGACCGCCCGAAGGTGGGTGATCGCCAGGAACGCGACGAAGACCGCCGTGAGCGCTGCGGCGCCGACGACCAGCCCCGAGACGAATAGACTCCGGTCCAGGATGATCTTATTGATGCGATGCCCCTGGTGCAATTCTAAAGGCGGTTCATCGATAATACAACATTTCTTTTCCGCCCCGAACCTTGTTTGCCATCCAGTACACGAAATACGCGGGAATGTCCAAGATGGACAATCGGCGCGGTTGAGACGCCCCTTCGGAATGCCTTACGCCAACTGAAGGGCAGGTTCCGTCACGATCGCCTTGTCCAGCGCGACGCTGGTCTGGGCGAAAGCCCTTCCGTTGATTCTCGCTCCCGTATTCAGCGTGATGGAAGTCTTGCACAGGATGATGCCCTCCACACGGGAGGCTGTGCCCAGCGTAACGGTTCCGGCAACCTGCCAGAAGATGTTTTTCGGCTGCGCTCCGCCAGCCAGGATGAAATTGACCGCGTAGTTTACGACGAGATCGCCCGAAATCTGGAAGACCCATAAGTCATCTACGCCGCCCGAGACAGTTACATCCGACATAACCAGGACCCTGGTATTCCATTTGTACAGGCCGGGCAGAAGGAGGTTCCCACCGAGAAGGCCCGAAAAATCATCGAGGTGATCCGGGCATTCCCGGCCGGCCGCGTCCGCATAGGCGGTTTCCATGTCGACGATCGCGGCCCCCATTTTCGCCGGGGTCGGAGCGGCCATGTCGGCGGCATACATGAAACCGGTGACTTGCTGTGAAGTGGAATACGCGATCACCCTGGTCTGGGAAAATCCCGTCATCAGCGATTCGGTTGCGGGACTGATTCCGATATCGCCGACGATAAGGGAAAAAGGAATTGCGGAAATCCCCGATTTGGCGAGGATCGCATAATTGGCGGCGCTGCCGAGATCGACGGGGGGCGGACCCGGACGGGTCGCGACGATAGGCGTGGCATCCCCTATCGAGCATCCTGCGAAGCCGAGGACCCCGCTCAGTAATCTCGTGATCCTGATGCAGCCGGTCATTCCGATTTTCATTTTTCCAACCCCGTCGATCAAATTCCGCCGGAGAAACGCATCGCCGCCTGTATCGATTCAGCGGTATTCTTCTCTGCCGGTAAGTTCAACGTAACGATCTGCAGGGCAACGGTCTGTTCGGCAACGTACATTGGGAACGGCGGAGCTCCGACACCGCCGTTTCATAAGCGTCGAAACTCACTTCCCCGGCGGGGAGAACCGGAAAAAATCGAAGTCGGCGTAGTCGGCGGTCGGGAACGGACCGCCGGAGACGCAGTAAAGGCCGACCCGGGCGCCGACCCAATCGCCTTTCCTGGCCTGCATGGAGGGGCCGACCCAGTCGATGCGCGCGGCTTCGGCCCGCAGACCGAAACGGCAGGCGCCGCCGAAGGAGAAGTCCAGAACCAGGTGGAGGCGACCCGGAGGGCAGGGGACGGCGCAGAGCTCTACGGCGTTCTTCTTGATCGCCAGGACCCGTTTTCTTGCGCCGTCCTTTCCGGTCCAGGAGGCGAGGCCGTTCTGGAGACAGTCGATGCCGAAGATCGCGAGTCCCGCTTCGGTTGCCATCGAAGCGGGATTGAAATCCATCTCCGTCTCCGCCTGGAAGGCGCCTGCTGGGACGCGCTGGCTGAGGGAGTAGGGGCTCTTGGCGATATCCGCCTGGGGCACCTGCACCGCGGCGCGCGGAGTCGCCGGCAGGTTTCTTGTGGGAGATGACGGGGCGGCCGATACCCTCCTCGTTCTGGTCGATACCGATGAGGGGCCAGCCGTCCTCCCAGCGCACGGGCTGGAGGTGGCAGATGCGGCCGTAGGGCAGGTGTTCCTGGAAGTGGAAGAACCAACCGTCCTTCTTGTGGAATTTGGGACCTTCCAGGGTCGGGTGGTCCTCGGTCCCGTCAAAGACGATCCGGCCGTCGCCCAGAAGGGCGCCCGCGTCGGGGGACATTGGGCGGACGTGCAGGCGGTGCTTTATCCCGGCCCGGGAGCCGGCGTAGGCGAAAGCCAGATAGGCCGAACCGTCGTCGTCCCAGAGGGGGCAGGGATCGATGATGCCCTTCCCCTCCTGCAGAAACCGGGGCTCGGACCATTCGCCCGCGGGATCACGGGCGGTGACGGTGTAGATGCCTTCGTCGGGCATTGGGAAAAAGATCATGAACAGGCCGTCCCGACAGCGGATCGCGGGAGCCCAAACGGCGCACCCCGGGTGGACCTCATCGTACCGGTGGCCGGGGATTCTCTTGAGGGCGTGGCGATGATCGTCCAGTTGACAAGATCCGTCGACCGGAGGACCGGCAGGCCGGGCACGAAGTTGAAGGTCGAAGCGACCATGAAGTATTCGGCCCCGACCCTGATGACGTCCGGGTCGGAGTAATCGGCGAAGAGGACGGGATTGGAGTAGGTTCGGTCGCCGCGGTCGGAGAAATACGGGTATTCGGCATCGAACATCGGGCTACCTCGTCGAGCATCGGGATCAGCGCAGTAGAGGGGATGATCGGGGAAACGGCCCGCTCCCGATCGGTTTTTCCAAGCGTATCCGTCTTTCCAATTTACGGATTCCGGAAGCGGCCGCAAGATCGGCAGATCATGTCGTCCGAGGAGCGCTTCCGCATGCGCCGTTCTACAATGATGGACCGAGGGATCTCCCCGAAGCTCGTCCTCGCTTTCATGGTCCTGCCCAGCATCGTCGGGTTCTCCATGTTCAGGCTCTTACCGCTGGCGGGATCGATCATCGCGTTCATGGATTACCGGATTCTGCGGGGTTTCATGGCAAGCCCGTGGATCGGCCTCAAGCACTTCCGATACCTGTTCGCATATCCCGATTTCTATAAGATCTTCAGGAATACCCTGATCCTCGGGCTGTACACGATTTTTTTCACCTACCCCATTCCCGTCGCCATCGCCCTGATGATGAACGAATTCCGGAACAGACGCTTCAAGGGCTTCGTCCAGACCGCGATCTACATTCCCTTACCAGGAGTTCTTCCGGACCATCGTCACCGGGGCGACCATTTTCCGGGAGACCGGCTGGAGCGCCATCATTTTCATCGCCGCGATGGCTTCCATCGACCCGTCCCTCTACGAGTCGGCCATGATCGACGGCGCCGATCGGTGGAAGCGGGCGGTCCACATCACCCTTCCTTGCATCGCCGAGACGGTGACCATCATGCTCCTCCTGAAGCTCGGGCAGTTCATGGCCCAGGGCTTCGACCGGGTCTGCGTCTTCCTCAAGCCCATGACGCTGGAGGTGGGGGACATCTTCGATACCTTCGTCTTCCGGGTCGGCATTATCGAAGGCCAACACAGCCTGGCAACTGCCATAGGCTTGTTCCAGTCCCTCATCGGGCTGATCCTGGTCGTGGCCTTCAATAAGCTGTCGAAGAAAATCACCGGGGAGGGCGCGATATGGTGAAGTCCCTGCGCGGGGTTCGACGGGCGACCGCCTCCGACGCGGCGCTGCTTTCTCTCTGCTTCATGTTCCTGATGTTTTTCGCGCTCCTGTGCCTTTACCCGATATCCAATATGCTGGCGCTCTCCTTCTCGGCGGGATTCAACGCGGACCGGGGGACGTCGCCCTCGTCCCGGTCGGATTCAATCTGGATTCCTGGAAGCAGGTGCTTGCGTCCGGACAGCTGTGGATAGGACTCCGGAACACCGTCTTCGTGACCGGCCTCGGTACGGCCTTGGGCCTCCTGTTCACCGCCCTCTTCGCCTATCCGCTCTCCAAGAGCGATTTCCCTTTCGCCCGGGCGGCGATGTTCCTCGTGGTCTTCTGCTTCATCTTCCGCTACCCGGTCATCCCGTACTTCATCGCTGTGAAGAGCTACGGGCTAATGAACACCCTGTGGTCGCTCATCGCCACCCACCTCCTCGCGGAGATGATCATGCGGAGCGTGCCGGATCCCGAAAGCGGACTCCCGTATGTGGGGCTGCTTCCGGCCCTGCCAGCCGCCTGGCCCGACGGTTCATGCCGCGGATTGCGCGCCCGCGGAGGATTCGGGATCGATATCGAATGGAAGGACGGGCTCCCCGGCCGGACGTCGATCAGGACGATCGAGGAGTCTGACAGCGACCGGGCGGGACCGAAGGAACTGATCGTCCGTTATGGCGAACATGAGCGCCGGCTACGCCTGATTCAGCGCCTTCACCAGTTCCGCGGCGTTCCGGTCGGTTTCCACCACCAGGATTCCTTCCGCTCCGTCTTCGCGCGCATAGCGGATCTCGAGCGCGGGGGAACGGGGAGAAAGCAGATTTTGCCACCAGGGACCCGCCGAGCGGTATGCGACGGACTTGATTCGGTTCCCGGGGAGGAAAAGCGTCCGTTCCTGGGGCGGATTTCCGCCGCCGCCGCTGGCGCGGGAGAGCGTGAGTATCCAGCTCTCATGGGGAA
>Ga0154418_1123_pt1 | contig 9744 bp, 9 predicted proteins | sample RifGroC1_FD_115922 | JGI IMG/M metagenome (GOLD analysis project Ga0154418, IMG submission 115922) | Treponema sp. GWC1_61_84 | reverse complement strand
CCCCCGAGGTGATTCGAACACCTGACCCAGTGGTTAACAGCCACTTGCTCTGCCAGCTGAGCTACAGGGGAATGTTCCCTACGAGAAGGCACTTTACTGGAACGAAAAAAAAGAGTCAAGGGGAATGGTGTCCCGGCAGCGGAGACCTCCCGTCGGAGGGGGTTGCGGAGGTCGTCCATCTAGGAATCGGGCGCGCCGTTGAAGCGGTCCGCGCGCCATGGTATGCTCGGAACGAGGTGGATTGTAATGACCGTAAGCGATGCGGTGCGAACCGTTGAAGGGACCTTCCATTGCGGCGAAACCGAAGGCAAGATCGATGTGAAATCGGCGTGCGGCGCCGACCTGCTGAGCGACGTGATGGCTTTCGTGAAGGACCGCGTGCTGCTCCTGACGGGCCTCGTGAATCCGCAGGTCATCAGGACCGCCGAGCTCCTGGATATCAAAGCCATCATCTTCGTCCGGGGCAAACACCCGACCCCCGATATGATCGAAATGGCGGACGACGCAGGAATCATGCTCGCGAGCACGAAACTGACCATGTTCATCGCCTGCGGAAAGCTGTACGAGGCGGGGCTGCGCGAAGGCGGGACCCGGCCGATATGAGCGGAGAAACCCGGGCGGACGCCTTATCGGAATCGAAACGCGCGATGCGCAAACGCATGGAGTCCCTTCTTTCCGGCCTGCGCGAGTCCGAACTTGTCCGGGAGGGTCGGGCCGCAGCGGCGGCGCTGTCTGGTTCGGAAAAATGGATCGAAGCTCGGACCGTCCTCTGCTTCCTTTCCATGGGCGGGGAAATCGGCACCGGCGCCCTGCTGGAGGCCGCTTTCGCGGCGGGCAAGGCCGTGGCGATGCCCGTGGTGGCCGGAGGGGACATCGTCTTCCGGTACGCGGACGGTCTGGACCTTGCCTGGAACCGCGGCCCCTTCGGCATCCGCGAACCGCCGGCCTCCTGCCGGCAAGCCGTTCCCGCCGACTTGGAAGGTCCGGTGCTGGTCGTGGTGCCCGGCGTGGCCTTCGATGCCTCAGGCGGGCGCCTCGGCCACGGGAAGGGCTTCTATGATCGCTTCCTCAAGAGCCTGCGTCTGATCCGCGCCGATTCATACGCTGTGGGCTTCTGTCTCGGGAGCCAGATCGTCGGGAGCGTGCCGATGTCCGATCATGACGAGCGGCTGGACGCGCTCTGCTCATCGGGCGGATTTTCGCCCTCCCGCGCATAGAGCTCGGCCAAGGCGCGGAGGCGGGCGCCGGCTTCCGCGAGCGACGCGGATTCCGCCAGCCTCCATGTCCAGTTGCCGCCGATGGTGGACGGCGTGTTCATGCGAGCCTCCGAACCCAGGCCCAGGACATCCTGCATGGGGATCACGCAGAAGTCCGCCACCGAAGCGTAGGCGAGACGGATGAGCCGCCAAAGCAGGCCTTCCCCGTTCTCCCCTCCCAGGTACGAACGGATGAAGGCGAGTTCCTCGCCGGTCGCCTTGGCGAGCCAGCCGGCCAGAGTGTCGTTGTCGTGGGTTCCCGTATAGACGACGCAGTTCCTTTCGTACATGTGCGGCAGGAATCCGTTGCGCGTGTTCAACCCCTCGCCGCTTTCCTTGGCGTCGAAGGCGAATTGAAGGATCTTCATGCCGGGAAGGGCGAAGGAATCGCGCAGGTTGCGGACTTCTTCGGTGATGAATCCCAGGTCCTCGGCGAGTATGGGGAGTTCGCCGAGCTCCCTTCGGAGGGCGGTGAAGAACTTGGAGCCGGGCGCTTTCTTCCAGACTCCGCCCACGGCGGTGGAGTCTCCCGAGGGAACGGCCCAAAAGGATTCGAATCCGCGGAAATGGTCGATGCGAAGCCAGTCGACGAGGCGGAGGTTCCCCCTGATCCGGTCGATCCACCAGCGGAAGCCGTTGGCCGCGTGCTTTTCCCAGGCGTACAGCGGATTGCCCCAGAGTTGGCCGGTCGCGCTGAAATAGTCGGGGGGGACGCCCGCGACCTCGCGGGGAGCTCCGTCCGCGTCCAGGAGGAACAGGTCGCGGTGGGCCCATACGTCCACCGAATCGGAGGCGACGAAAATCGGCAGGTCGCCGATGATGCGCACGCCCCGTCCATTCGCGTAGGCTTTCAGTTTCCTCCACTGAGAGAAGAAGAAATACTGGACGGCCTTCCGGATACGGATCGATCGGGCATGGCTGCCGGTCCAGGCTTCCAAAGTGCCGGCGTCACGGAGGGCGTACTCCCGCGGCCAGTAATTCGACCACATCGCGCCTTCCTTTCCTTCCTCCCGCGCTTTCCGGTCGAAGTGCTCCTTGAGGTCCATGAACAGGGCGTAATCGTCCAACCAGTACGCTTCCTCACGGGCGAAAGCCTCGAAGTCCGCCGCCTCGCCGCCCGAATCGAGCATACGGGCGGCGGCGAGATTCAGCAGGTCGCTTTTCCACGGAAGCATGCTGCCGTACTCGACCCTATCCGCGCGGGCGGCGGGGAGCGGGATCGTCTCCGATCGGCTGAGCCATCCGGCCTGGATCAACGGCTCCAGGGCCACCAGCATGCCGTTCCCCGCGAAGGTGGAAAAGGATGCATAGGGCGAATCGCCGTAGCCCGTCGGCCCGAGTGGAAGCACCTGCCAGAGCGATTGTCCGCTTTCCGCCAGCCAATCCACGAAACGGCAGGCTTCCGCGCCGAGATCGCCGATGCCGAACGGCGAAGGGAGGGAGGTAGGATGCAACAGGATTCCGCACGCTCTATGCATGATCGCTCCATGTAAACCGGTTTAGCTGATTGTATAAGGAATTGATGATCAGCGCAATAAAAAGCCGATCCTTTCGGATCGGCTATCATTCGCAAGTTACCGTTCGCCTATTTTTCGGCGATCAGCAGGGTCTTGGTATCGAGCTTCAGCTCGAGGGCGCTCGGATTGTAGGTTTCGCGGTCTTTGGGGACCGTGAATTGGATGAAATCCTGCTTGGGCTCAAGGACGACCACCACGTCGATTGTGTCGATGTAGTCCTTCAGCATGAGGGGTATGTTATGCTTGTCGTACGCCGGTTCTTCGCCGGCGATGGTACAAGTATACCAGACTTCGATGCCGAGCTCCGCGGCGAACTTCTTGACGCCCGCGAGCCGGTCGGCCGTGGCGCGGGCGAAGTCGTAGCCGTCGATGATGAGGGCGTCCGCCTTGAAGCTGCCGTCCACGATCATAGCCCGGAGGCTCTTCAGGATCTGCTCGCTGGTGATGCTGTCCTGGTTGAAGTTCATGAGGACGCGGTTCTTGACGAGCTCGCTCTTCACTTCGACCGCGTTCTCCAGATTCTTCTTCTTCGCGATCTCGGAAAAGATATCTTCGTACCAGGCGATCACGTAGTCGGTATGCTGGGCGAAGGAGACGTGGATCACCTTCTTGCCCTGGAGCAGCTTGTCCAGGGCGATCTGCACGAGCACGGACGTTTTGCCGACGCCCTTGCGGGAAGCGATGACGCCCACGTCACCGGCCTTGAGACCCCCGTGGATGGATTTCTCGAAGACGCGGACGGGGCTGCGTTGGATAAGTTCCTGCTTGACCATGTCCTCTCCTTACTTCTGATGCTCTTTCCGGCGCTTCTCTTCATATTCCTTGATGAGAGCGTCGGAAATGCTGGTCGGAACCTTACCGTACTTTTCGAACTCCATCGAGAACTCGGCTTTCCCCTGGGTCAGGGACCGGAGCACGGTGGAATAACCGAACATTTCGCTGAGCGGAACCTCCGCGTCGACGCGGGAGAAGGCGCCGTCCTCGGAGGAGGACGTGATGATGCCGCGGCGCTGGTTGATGGACGCGAAAATGTTGCCCTGGAACTCGGTCGGGCCTTCGACGGATACCTTCATGATAGGTTCGAGGATGACGGGCTTGGCCTTGGAATAGGCTTCGCGGAAGGCTCCGATCGCGGCGAGCTGGAACGCGATGTCGGAGGAGTCGACCGCGTGGGAAGCTCCGTCGTTGATCACGCAGCGGATGTTGACGATCGGGAAGCCGATGAGGCTGCCTTTTTTCTTCGCCTCGCGGAAACCCTTGTCGCAGCTGGAGATGTATTCGTTCGGGATGGACCCGCCCTTGACGGAATCGACGAACTCGTAATCTCCGGCTTCGATGGGCTCCATGTAGCCGGCGACGCGGCCGTACTGGCCGGAACCGCCGGTCTGTTTCTTGTGGGTATAGTTGAAATCCGAGCGCTGGACGATGGCCTCGCGGTACGCGACCTGCGGCATGCCGGTGTCGACCTCGCACTTGTACTCGCGCCTCATGCGCTCGACGTATACGTCCAGGTGGAGTTCGCCCATGCCCCTGATGATGGTCTGGTTGGACTCGGGATCTACGTAGGTCTGGAAGGTCGGATCTTCCTTGGTGAAACGGTTGAGCGCCTTTCCCAGCTGGTCCGCGGATTTCTTGTCCTTCGGGGTGATGGAAAGGGCGATGACCGGCTCGGGAACGAACATGGAGGTCATGGCGTAGTTGATGTCGGGATGGCAGAAGGTGTCGCCCGAGGCGCATTCCACGCCGAACAGGGCGACGATGTCGCCGGGAGAGCCCTCGGTGATGTCTTCCATGTTGTTGGAATGCATGCGCACCAGGCGTCCGACCTTGAACTTCTTGCGGGAACGGGTGTTGTAGAGTTCCGAGCCTTTCTTCAGATCGCCCTGGTAGATGCGGACGTACGTCAGCTGGCCGTACTGGCCGTCCTCTAGCTTGAAGCCGAGGGCGACGGTCGGGAGAATGCCGTCCGAATGGAGTTCGACCTGCTTTTCGCCGTCGTCGAGGTCGAGCGCGAAGTTCTGGACCTGGGTCGGATCGGGCAGGTAGTGGGTGACGCCGTCGAGCAGGAGCTGGATGCCCTTGTTCTTGTAGGCCGAACCCATCATCACGGGGACGAACTGTTCGGAAAGGGTAGCCATGCGCACCGCTTCGTAGATCAGCTCGTCTTCGATCAGCTCGCCGGCGAGGAACTTTTCCGCGAGATCGTCGGAGAACATGGACACCGCGTCAAGCAGCTCTTCGCGATACTTCTCGGCGTCCCCTTTGAGGTGCGCGGGAATTTCGGCGTAGCGCATGTCCGTGCCCTGGTCGCCGTCGAAGTAGACCGCCTTCATGGTGATGAGGTCCACGACGCCTTCAAGCTTGTCTTCCAGGCCGATCGGGATCTGCAGGAGGACGGCGTTCAGGCCGAGCTTTTCGCGCAGCTGCATGCGGACCTTGAAGGGATTGGCTCCCGTGCGGTCGCACTTGTTGATGAAGGCGATGCGCGGGACGTGGTAACGCTTCAACTGACGGTCGACGGTGATGGACTGGGACTGGACGCCGCCGACCGCGCAAAGGACGAGAATGGCTCCGTCCAGAACGCGGAGGGAGCGCTCGACTTCGATAGTGAAGTCGACGTGTCCGGGCGTATCGATCAGGTTGATCGTGTGGTCTTTCCACTGGACCTGGGTGGCCGCGGACTGGATCGTGATTCCCCGTTCGCGCTCGAGCTCCATGTTGTCCATGACGGCGCCGACGCCGTCTTTTCCGCGTACCTCGTGGATAGCGTGGATCTTATCGCAATAAAACAGGATGCGTTCGGAAAGCGTCGTCTTGCCGGAGTCGATATGCGCGCTTATTCCGATGTTACGCATCTTCGATAATTCGATGCCCATCTCGTCTTCTACCTCTCGTGCCAAGAATTGGTTTCAAGCCGGACGGGAGGCTTCCCGCTCGGCATCCCTCTTCAACGCCGGACCGATCACGAATCAAGCGGCCGAAGCAGCGGAAGCGATCGTATCGACTATGAAGGCTTATCTGGAAATATGGATTCCTTACCGTATACTTCCAGTTGATGCAATATATTGATATATGCCGCAAGTTTCAAGAGGGGAGCGGGAGGCGGGATGGCGGCTATCATCGGCACATCGGGATACAGCTACGAAGATTGGAGAGGTTCCTTCTACCCCGCGGACCTCGGGAAAGAGGACTTCCTCCGCTTCTATGCGATGTTCTTCCACTTCGTGGAACTGGACTTTTCCTATTACCGCATGCCGGACGCGCGCGGACTCATCCGCATGGCCGAATCGGTTCCGAGCGACTTCCTGTTCTCCCTGAAGGTCCACCGATCGCTCACCCATGAAGGCGGGGCCGATTGGCCCGCGCGCGCCGGGGAATTCCTGGCCGCCGTCGGCGCCCGTCCCTTCCGCGACAAGCTGGCCGCCGTGCTGCTCCAATTCCCCTTCGGCTTCCGCTATACCGATCCCAACCGGGTGTACCTGGGCGAATTGACCGAAGCCTTGGCCGGCCTTCCACTCGTACTGGAATTCCGGAACGCCGAGTGGCAGCGGCAGTCCGTGACGGAGGAGGCCGCCAGGCGTTCCCTGGCGATAGCGGCGGTGGACGTTCCCGCCCTGGACGGCCTGCCCCGCCCCGGGGGAGACGGAACGACCTTCGGAAGCCCGGGCTTCGATGCCGCGGCCTCCGGCGGCCGGTCCGGGCTGTCCTACCTCCGTTTCCACGGCAGGAATGCCGCGGCATGGTGGGACGGGGACGCCGCCGGCCGTTATTCCTGGCTATACTCGGATGCGGAGTTGGAGGAATGGCGGCCGCGGGTCCTGCAGGAGGAGGGGAGGGCGAAGACCCTACTGGTCGCCTTCAACAATCATCAGGGCGGAAACGCCGTCCGCAATGCCCGGAGGTTCAAGGAAATCCTCGACGAAGGCCGTCCCCGCCTCTCCCTTGGCGAGTAGCCTCCAGCGCAGGCCGATTCTCCAGGAACCGTCCGAAGAGCGGGACTCGGCCTGGACCGCGAAAGCGGCATGCGAGGTGACGATGCCGATGGAGCCGAGGATGCCGACGCCCGTCAGCCGGTCCGGTCCGGCTTCAAGGCGCGGCGCGAGGCGGAAGCGGAAGGGTCCGACCGGGAGGGCGAGCGAAAGACGGGCGGAAACCGCCGCGGGGATCGTGCCTCCAAAGCCTACCGCTGTCGGCGACGGCGTTGCCGGAGCCGCCGCCGCCGCCGGAGCCGCGGCCGGAGCCGCCGCACTGACAGTGACCTCGGCACGGAGGCGACCCACCTTCGTGGCGCCCGAGAGTTCGCAGGCGAAAGGCGGCTCCTCCCCCGCGGCGAGATCCAGCGAGGCGCCGACCGCGATACTCAGGACCTCGAAGTGCAGCACGGGCGCGGCCGACTTCCGCGAAGCGCCCTCCGAAGTTCCCAACACCGCCTCCGCCCTTTCGGGCTTGCCCCTGCCGTCGAATGCGAGGGTCGTGCGGACGGTCCTGATGCCATCGGCTTCATGCAGGAGATGGAATGAGGCGCGTCGGGCCGCTCCCGTGCGCTCGCCGCGCGCGTCCCGGAAATCCTCGCTGGCGCCGCCGGCGGCGCCGGACAGCAACCAACGGCCGAGGCGGACGTCGAGGGCCGCGTCGGCATACAGGCCGGCTTCCCCGATCTCCGCTTCCGAAGCCGCCAGGTCCAGGGCGAGGGCGCCTGAGGGAAGGGAAGCGCGGGAACCGAAGGCGAAGATCGAGGCTGCGCGCCCGGGCAGGGGAGCCTTCTCCGAAAACCATCCTTCCGCCTTCTCCGCCTCGTCCGTCGTCCCGGCGCCGAAAGCTTCGGCCTCGAAAAATGAATCGCGCCCTTTTTCGGCGCGGAATGCCGCGTGGAAGGCCGATTCCCGGACGGCCGCGAGCGCGAACGCGCCGGAGGCGATGGGGAGGCCGAGCAGCGCGCAGGCCTGGGCCGGTGCCAAAACCGATGCGTCGCCGTCGATCCGAGCGCCCAAGGAAGTCCGTTCGGACGCGCCCGTCTGCCGCTTCGCGAAGGGATCTCCCAGCCGGAAGGCTATCCCCGAAAGCTCCAGGGGGCCGTACAGCAGGGCCGAACGCGATGCCTTGTGGACCAGCTTGAGGGAAAAAGAGTCGTCGGCCATCGGCGCGTTGCCGGAAATATCCCGTCGATCGGCGACGCCGGCGGCCAGTTCCAGACCGTTGTAGCCGAGTTCGCAATGCGCGCGGTTCTCCATACTGGTAAAATCGTCGAGGGAGCCGCTCGCCGCGGCGAGGACCGATGCCGACCGGACGGGTCGCCCGCCCGGGGAGGCTCCGATTTGTGAGGAGAACGCCATGCAAAGGGTCGGGATAAAGAAAAGGCCGCGGTTCATGCCCTTTCTACGGGGCTGCCGCGGCCTGCGCTTGAGCCGGAAGGATTATCTTTTGGCTTTCGTCATGGATACGTAGCTTTCCCCGAATCCGTCCACGGTCTTGACAAGGGCGAGCCAGTAGTCTGCTTCGTTCTTGGACGAATAGGGGCCGAGCCTGACCCGGTAGAAGGTCTTCCCGTTCACGTCCTTGGTCTCGACGAGGGAGGTGATGCCCTTGGTCTTCAGCTGGACCGAAGCGTCGTCCGCGCGGACCTTGGCCGAAAAGGACCCGGTCTGGACCCAGAATTCATCCACCAGTCTGGGAGCCGGCTTGCCGGCGGATTTTGCTGCCGCGGGCGCATTTTTGGGCGCTTCCTGGACGGCCGCCGGTTTTTTTGGAAGCGCGGGAACCGAAGGCGAAGATCGAGGCTGCGCGCCCGGGCAGGGGAGCCTTCTCCGAAAACCATCCTTCCGCCTTCTCCGCCTCGTCCGTCGTCCCGGCGCCGAAAGCTTCGGCCTCGAAAAATGAATCGCGCCCTTTTTCGGCGCGGAATGCCGCGTGGAAGGCCGATTCCCGGACGGCCGCGAGCGCGAACGCGCCGGAGGCGATGGGGAGGCCGAGCAGCGCGCAGGCCTGGGCCGGTGCCAAAACCGATGCGTCGCCGTCGATCCGAGCGCCCAAGGAAGTCCGTTCGGACGCGCCCGTCTGCCGCTTCGCGAAGGGATCTCCCAGCCGGAAGGCTATCCCCGAAAGCTCCAGGGGGCCGTACAGCAGGGCCGAACGCGATGCCTTGTGGACCAGCTTGAGGGAAAAAGAGTCGTCGGCCATCGGCGCGTTGCCGGAAATATCCCGTCGATCGGCGACGCCGGCGGCCAGTTCCAGACCGTTGTAGCCGAGTTCGCAATGCGCGCGGTTCTCCATACTGGTAAAATCGTCGAGGGAGCCGCTCGCCGCGGCGAGGACCGATGCCGACCGGACGGGTCGCCCGCCCGGGGAGGCTCCGATTTGTGAGGAGAACGCCATGCAAAGGGTCGGGATAAAGAAAAGGCCGCGGTTCATGCCCTTTCTACGGGGCTGCCGCGGCCTGCGCTTGAGCCGGAAGGATTATCTTTTGGCTTTCGTCATGGATACGTAGCTTTCCCCGAATCCGTCCACGGTCTTGACAAGGGCGAGCCAGTAGTCTGCTTCGTTCTTGGACGAATAGGGGCCGAGCCTGACCCGGTAGAAGGTCTTCCCGTTCACGTCCTTGGTCTCGACGAGGGAGGTGATGCCCTTGGTCTTCAGCTGGACCGAAGCGTCGTCCGCGCGGACCTTGGCCGAAAAGGACCCGGTCTGGACCCAGAATTCATCCACCAGTCTGGGAGCCGGCTTGCCGGCGGATTTTGCTGCCGCGGGCGCATTTTTGGGCGCTTCCTGGACGGCCGCCGGTTTTTTTGCGGGCGCGGGAACCGGTGCGGCGTTCTTGGCCGCGGGATCCGTCGCTTCCGGCTTCCGCTCCGCGGAGGCGCCGGGAACGGCAGGCTGTTCCAGCGGCGCGGGAACGACGGGGCCGGACGATGCAGGCAGGTCCAATACGATCCTGCCGTCCCGGTCCGCGCCGGCCGTCCGGGACGTTACGTCGA
>Ga0154418_1097_pt1 | contig 10297 bp, 9 predicted proteins | sample RifGroC1_FD_115922 | JGI IMG/M metagenome (GOLD analysis project Ga0154418, IMG submission 115922) | Treponema sp. GWC1_61_84 | reverse complement strand
TGCTCGCCTCGGCCCCGACACCGGCCGCCGCCATCGCGAAGATCGCGGACGGCTACAGGCTCGGCTACCACAAGGCCGCCAAGATGGCCGCCGTCTCCGAGAGGGCCACCGTAGTCGCCAAAACCGAACTGGACGGCGAACGGCTGCGGAGCATGTTCATCCAGCCGGTCGGATCGGTGCAGGAAGCGGTGGACGCCGCCCTGGCGCGGGCGCGGGACCGGGGCGTGAAGGAACCCAAGGTCCTCGTGCTCGCCGACGGTTGCGTGACGGTGCCGGAACCTTCGGATTCCTAACCGCCTGCACCCGCGCCTGCCCCCGCCCCTAACCTCGCCGCCCCAGCCTGTGCGTCCGCCCCAGCGCCCACCCCCGCGCCTGCTCCAGCGCCCGCACCCGCGCCTGCTCCAGCACCCGCACCCGCCACTGCGGCGGTCAAGCGCTGGATCAATGCTCTTTGGGCTGCCTCAGCCCCGGTACGCCCATGGTCCTGATCTGGGCATTATGGAATACGTCATGGGTGCAGAGCCAGGCGATCGCCTCGCGGAAGGGAACGCCCCATTCGGAGAACATGGCATCCAGCTCCTCGCTCGAAGCATCTCGGAAAGTCTGCATCGCCTCGTGATGGGCTCGCCTGAGCACCGCGCGGGTGGTTTTCCAGGCGACGTCGTCGGGAGGGGCGGGGATCGGCGCGAAGTTCTTCTCGGCGTAGGGGTAGGGGAAAAGTTCGACCTTCGCGCCGAGCGAACGCGCTATGAAATGCTTGTACCAGGCGCAGTGGATCGCGATCTCCCAGGCTGAATAGCCTTCGAAAGTCGCCTCCGATGCGGCCTGCTCCGCCGTAAGCGAATCCAGGGTCGCCATGAGCGACGGCCCGTTGAAGGATTCTCCGTCGAATTCCTTGTCCGCCATGCCGAGCATGGATTCCAATCGTATATCCATGCATGTAGTATAGGACAAGCGGCCGCTGCGCGCCGTCAAATAATTCGGGAGAGGGCTTACATGGATACAATTCGTTTCAAGGGATTCGCGATACCCGGTTCTGTGGATTTAGTCGAAGGAACCGGCGGACTGCCCAAGATACTCATCCGCTCCGATTCCGGAGAGGCGGAAGTCTACCTCCACGGCGCCCATGTGACGTCCTTCACGCCCAAGGGGGCCAAGGACCTGCTCTGGCTGAGCCCCCTGAGCCCCTTCGCCTCAGGAAAGAACATCCGCGGCGGCGTCCCGGTCGTATTTCCCTGGTTCGGCCCTCACCATGCGCGCAAGGATCTCCCCGCGCACGGCTTCGTCAGATCGAAGTCCTGGGAAATCGCCTCCAGCGCCCGTTTGTCCGACGGCCGCGTCCGGGTCGCCCTGCGTACCCATTCGGACGAGGCCACCCTGGCCTTCTGGCCCCACGACTTCACGCTCGAACTCGCCGTCACCGTCGGCGCGGAGCTCGGGCTGGAGCTCACCGCGACGAATACCGGCTGCGATCCCTTCGCCTACGAGGATTGCCTGCATACGCACTTCGCCGTCGGCGCGGTGGCCGCTTCGGGAGTCTCAGGCCTGGAAGGCTCCTGCTGCATCGACAAGGTCGCGGACGGCAAACGCGCCGTGCGCGCGGGAGAAATCAAGCCCGCCGCCGCGCTCACCGACGTATTCACCCTCGCGCCGCCCCGTACGGTCATCCGCGACGAGAAGAACGGCCGTTCGATAGTCTGCGAACAGGAAGGTTTCCGGGGTACCGTCGTCTGGACTCCCTGGACGGGCGCCGAGACGAACTTTCCCGACATCGGAGCCAACTGGAAGGATTTCCTCTGCGTGGAAGCCGCCAACTGCATCGATTACGACGTGACCCTGCTTCCCGGCACCTCGCACCGGAGCGCCGTCCGCTACCGCCTGGCCTGATCCGGCTTCCGCGCCCGCCTGCCGCTGCGCCGGCTTCCGCGCCGGCGGCGGCCGCCGCCTCCGCGCCGCCTCAGGGCCTCGCGAGGCGGTGGGCGCAGAAGGTTTCCAGGGCGCGCATCGCCGAGCGGATGTCCGGGTAGACCGGGAGCCCGCCTTCCTCGATCGCGCGCACCAGGCCCTGGTAATGGTTGCCCGAATTGACCGAGACGACCACCGGTTTGGAATGCCGGGAGGCCGCCCGCACGAGCTGGGCCGCCAGGGCGTCGCTGTCGCGGCAGACGTCGTCGGTGGTTTTCAGGGTCTCCACGTGGGGCACGATCGCGACGAAGGCGCAATCCACGCCCGGATCGGCCAGGACGGTCTCCACGATCTCCCCGAACAGCTTGTCGTCGGTCATCGGCGTGACGTCCAGGAAGGTCGCTCCGACGTTCAGCAGGCCATGTTTGTTCAGCTTCGCAAGCCGTTCGTTGGTCTCGCTCTTGTAGGAGGCCGGAACAAGGGAGCCGAGCTGATCGGCCCCCATCGTCGCGTCCAGGCCCGCATTGACCACCCCCGCCACGCGGAGGCCCTTGGGCGGCTTGGCGCTGAGCATCGAAAAGACCTTGATCGCGTTGTAGAAGTCGGGCAGCTCGTCGATGAGGACCACCCCCGCCTGTCCGCAGGCGGCGCTGAAGATGTCGTAGTTGCCCGACATGGCGGCCGTATGGCTCGCGGCCGCCTTCGCGCCTGCCTCCGTCCGTCCTGCCTTGTAGACCACCAGGGGCTTGTGCGTGCCCTTGGCAAGTTCGAAAAAGTCCCGGCCTTCGCCCGCGCCCAGGCCTTCCAGGTACATCGCCATGACCTCCACCGAATCCTCGTCCCGGAAGTAGCGGACCAGGTCGGCCAGGTTGACGTCCGCCTTGTTTCCGAAGGAGACGATGGCCTTGAAAACCGGCGCGTTCTGGGTCCGCTCCAGGGCGGTGATCGCCATGGCGCCGGATTGGGTGAACAGGGCCGTATTGGAGCGGGCGGTCCAACCGATCTTCAGCCGCTCTTCCCCGATGAACAGCGTATTGACGCCTGCCCGCTTGGAGTCCGGCGCGAAGAAGACGCCCATGCAGTTGGGGCCGATCAGCCGAACGCCGCGCGATCGGTGCAGCCTCGCCTTCGCCGCGAATTCTTCGAACTTCAGCTCCGCTGGTATGCCCGATATGAGCACCGCCGAGGAACCGTCCGGCAGGGCGTCCAGGAAACCCACGGTATGGTGGGCGGGGGCGGCGAAAACGAAGAGGCCGCATTCGGCGGGCAATTCGGAGACTGTCCGGTACAGTGGCCAGGTTTTTCCGGCTATTTCGGCGGTGCCGCCCTTGGGGTTCAGGCAGTAGACGTCGGTCCTGCCGAGATCGGCCAGCAGTTCCACGATGATGCGCGCCATGCTGTACTTGCCCGCGTCGCTGGTCACGCCGGCCACCGCGATGCCCTTCGGTTCGAAGAAGGCCCGCAGGCCAGCGACGTCGGGCCTTTTGGCCGGCAGCTCGCGCTCGGCCGCGGTCGCGAACTCTGCGAAGCCGTCCACCGCGACGAAGCGGCCGTCCTTCGAGAATACGAAGGGATTGATGTCCATCTGGGTGAGCAGGAAACGGGGAGTCCGTTCCGCGATGAAGGAATACCGGGCCGCCAGCAGGCTCACCGCGCGCAAGGCGTCCCCGATCATGGGGCAATATTCCGGATGGCCGTTCGCCTCGTACTTGTGGCGGATCTTCAGCGACTGGGACAGTGCCGCCGCGTCCGCCGCGGACAGGGGCGCCAGCGAAAGGTTTGCCGGATCGTACCAGCGCGCGAAAAATTCCGCGTCGTCCCCGCCCTTGGACAGGGTCACGGTTGGCCCGAAGGAAGGATCCTCCTTCATGCCGATGAGGACCTCGCTGCCGATTGACTGGGTGAACGGAATGAACTCGGCGATGAGGAAGCCGTCTATCGTCGGCTGCTTGTCCCGGTCGAAGTGCGAAAGCACCTCTTCCCGCATCGACGCGAGCACGAAGCGCACGTACAGGGGATCCTCCGTCGCCACCGCGCGCACGCCGCCCAGCTTGGATTTGTGGGCGATGTCGCGCGACACGATCTTGACGATGGCCTTGGCGCCGAAGGGCTCCAGCATGCGCTCGTCGACCTTCGACGGATCCTCCAGGTAGACGTGGCGCGGCGTTCCGAGGCCCAGGGCTTCCAGGATACGGTATACCTCGAATTCGTGCAGTATCCTCCGTCCCTCGGCGGCGGCCCGCGCGAAAACCTCGTCGATCCGATCGGTCGTCCTGGCGTCAAGCATGGAATGATCCCCCTGCGACCATTCTACACGATTATTTTCGATGTTTGACCCACATTCCGCCGCCGATAATCGGTGTATGGAAAAGTCGTCGCCGAAACCGGTCCTGTTTCTCCTCGTCCTCGCCGGCCTGGCCCAGCCCTTCTCCGCCGTGTCGGCGGACCTGGCCATAGGGCCCGAAGACCTCCGGATCGAACAGCGGGTGGACGGCGGCTACCACCTTTTCGTGCGCAGGAAGGGCGATGTCCGATCGGTCCTGCTCACCGAATCCACCCGGGATCCCAGCGGAAAGGCCGACAACTACGCATACCGTTCCGCCGCCTGGAATCCGGTCAACGGCGACGAGGTCCGGCTCCTGGACGGCGCGCCGATTCCGAAGGAGCGCGGGATCTGGTCGCTTATCGATTCTTCGGTCGAAAGCGACGCGGCCTTCGGCGAAGCCTTCCATATCTACATCCCCTACCTGGTTCTGTACGGATACGCCTGGACCCGGAACGGAGAAACCTACGTCGTGGACGGGACGTATCTGAACATCCGGGCCTTCGAGAAGCCGTTCGGCGACTACGCCGGAGGTTTCAAGGACAATCCCTTCGTACTGAAGGTGATCCAGAAGCCCCTGGAAGGGCCGCCCGAAGGCAACTTCATGAAGGATACCGTGGACGCCTTCACCGAGATCGCCAAAAAAGGCGAGACGGTGCGTTCGACGGGGGCCGACGATCTGGTTCCCAAGATCAAGAACTTGCTTGAGGACGCCAGGGGAAAGTCCGTGGACCTGGTGCTCGCCTTGGACACGACGAGCAGCATGAAGGACGACATAGATTCGGTGCGGAAAATGCTCATCCCGATGCTGCAGGAGCTGATCTCCGGCTTCCGCTCGTTCAGGATCGGAATGGTCCTTTACAAGGACTACTTCGACGAGTACGTGACGAAGATCGTGCCCTACACCAGCGATTTCGGCGCCTTCCAGCGGAACCTGAACGCGATCCGCGTCGCGGGCGGCCGGGATATTCCCGAGGCCGTCCACGAGGCGCTCTATGCGGCGGCGACGAAGTTCGCGTGGGAGGCGGAGGCCCGCAAGATCATCCTGATCGGCGACGCGCCGCCCCATCTGAGGCCGATGGGCGACGTGACGGCCAGGATGGTCGATGAGGCCGCGGCCGAGCGCGGCCTGGAAGTCGACACGATCATCCTGCCGCAGTAGCGGTTTATTCTTTCAGTTCGATCATCGCCAGGATCTTCTCTCCGAGCACCTTGTATTGCGCGGGCAGGAGAGCCGCGTCGGGGCTATCGTAACGGGCGAGCAGGCGGATGAAAAGCGGCTTGGCCTGCCCGTAGTCTTTTTCCTTGTAGCGGATGAAGGCGATCTCGTACTCCGCGGCGCAAACCGACGGCAGATCCTCGGGAAACCGGTCCAGGACCGCCTGGTAGTATTGGACGGCAGCCTCGTTCTTTCCGCGCTCGGCGGCATTCTGGGCCATCTGGACCAGTTCGGCGGGCGAGGCCCCTTCCGGAACGGAAACGGGCAAGGAAGCGCAGGAGAGCACGGCGGCCGCGGATACGGCCATGAGGACGGACAATCTGAGGAATCGCATGGTTCACCTTCCCTTCGTGATGCGCCGGGAAGCCCGGCGAAGGTCAGAATACGAAAATTTCATCCTTTACGGGAAGGGATTTCTTTAAATCGCGGATATAATCCTTCGCGTCCCCCATATCCTCGTAGGCGTCGCAGGAGCCGATGCTCCTTCGGGCGACGGTGCAATACTTGTAGACCTTCTCCTCGCCGAGCTTCTTCCGCCATTTGCCCGCGGCGCAGCGGACGCGCAGGAAATAGCGTTCGTCGCCGTCGGGGCTGGAAGGAACGAGTTTGCAGTGGATGCAATTTGCGCAGTAGATCTTGCCGGCGCAATAGTCATCGGAAGTTCCGGTTTCATCGACCGCTGCTTCCTCGATATCGACGGCTTCGATCATCGCCTGCCCCCTTTTCTTTATGAAGGAAATAGTAGCGCGGGCATTTCCGGCCGTCAAGCCGCGGGACCCGTGCCGCCGATGCGTTTCGCTGTATAAATATGCTGAACGCGTGTGATCCGTCAAGCGGTCCGGACTCTCCGACAGAGCCGCTCTTGAGAAAAATTCATCAGTCCTTGTTCGAGCTTGATATGATAACCTCATATTTATGAACGAAATAAGATTAATATCTCTATTATTCACAATTCCGGGCCGTCTTTTTGTGCCAAAATCAATATCCGGACTTTGCTTGACATAAATTAATATTTATGCAAAAACTAAATATGCATCGATATCGGGAGGATGTTATGTTCCAACAAAGCGATCACGGCAAACCGCCGTCCGTCTCCGCTTCCCCGACCGTCGCCTCTCCGCTCTCTTTTCACGTCCTCTCCGCCCGTCGCCTCCGTCGTCGTTGATCCCCCCTCTCGCAACTCCCCCGTCGTCGCGTATAATCGTCCAGGAGGTTTTCCATGAAGACCGCAGGTATCATCGGCTCCACTGGCTATGCCGGGGCCGAGCTCGTCAGGCTGCTATCGGCCCATCCCCAGATCGACCGTCTCGTTCTCTCGTCCACCAGTTTCGAAGGCGGCCGGATAGAGGACGTATATCCCAATCTTATCGGAAAGGTTGCAGCGCCCCTGGTCTCGGGCGAGGCCGTCGTCGCCGATTCCGACGTGGTCTTCTCGGCTCTTCCCCACGGAGTCGGGGAACGATTCGCCCGGCTGTGCATGGACAAGGGCATACCCTTCATCGACCTTTCTGCGGATTTCCGCTTCGGGGATGACGAAGAAACCTTTTCCGCCTGGTACGGCAAGGTGTGGGAAGCGAGGGAGCTTCATCCCAAGGCGGTCTACGGACTGCCCGAACTCAACCGCGCGCAAATCCGCGGCGCCGCCATCGTCGGCAATCCCGGCTGTTATCCGACGGGCGCTTCGCTCGCCCTGTATCCGGCGCTCAAGCTCGGCCTTATCGCCGGAGGAACCGTGATCATCGATTCCGCCTCGGGCGTCACCGGCGCCGGCCGCTCTCCCAGCCAGGCCACGCACTTCCCGGACTGCTCGGATTCCATCGCGCCGTACAAGGTTGGCGATCACCGGCATGTGCCGGAGATCGCACGCAACCTGGCGATCATGGCCGGCCGGCCGGTCCCCCTTGTGTTCACGCCCCACCTGGCGCCCATGAACCGCGGAATCCTGACCACGGCCTACGCCCCGCTCGCCGCCCCGGTCGGATCCGCCGCGCCGGCCTCGGCTCCGCGTCCGCCGAACAAGGAGATGCTGGCCGTCGCCGCTTCCGTCCGCGCCGCCTACGCCGAGTTCTATAAGGAAGAACCTTTCGTACGCGTGCTGCCCTCCGGCGCGATCGCGAGTACGCGCAACGTGCGCGCTTCAAATTATTGCGACATTTCCGTGCATATCGACCAGGGAGGGACGACCCTCATCATCGTCTCCGCCATCGACAACATGGTGAAAGGCGCCGCCGGGCAGGCGATCCAGAACATGAACATCGTTCTGGGTTTCCGCGAAACCGACGGGATCAACGCGATTCCCGCCGCGTTCTAGCGCGGGGGCAAAGGAGCAGCCGGATGGATAGGATCGAAGGCGGCGTCTGCGCGCCGAAGGGTTTCAAGGCGGGCGGCGTCTGGTGCGGGATCAGGAAGAACAAGGGCAAGCGCGACCTCGCCCTCATCGTCTCGGACGTTTCCTGTTCCGCCGCGGGCATGTACACCACGAACAAGGTCAAGGCGGCCAGCGTCCTGGTGACCCGCGAGAACCTGGCCTCGGGAAGGGCCCGCGCCGTGATCTGCAACTCGGGGAACGCGAACGCATGCACGGGAGAGCCGGGACTCGCCGCCGCCCGCAGGATGGCGCTGCTCGCCGCCGAAAGGATTGGCTGCGCGGTAAGCGAGGTCGCCGTCGGCTCCACGGGCGTCATCGGCGTCCCGCTCCCCATCGCCGCGGTGGAGTCGGGCATCGACGCCCTCTTCGCGAGCCTGTCGGCCGATGCCTCAGGCCATGACGCCGCCCTTGAGGCCATCATGACCACCGATACCCGGAAGAAGGAGATCGCGGTCGAATTCGAACTGGGCGGCAGGAAGGCGCGCATCGGGGCGATGGCCAAGGGCGCGGGCATGATACACCCGAACATGGCCACCATGCTCTCCTGGGTGACGACCGACGCGGCGATCGCCCCCGGTCCTCTGGACGCCGCGCTCCGCGCGGCCGTGGGCCGCTCCTTCAACCGCGTCACCGTGGACGGCGACACGAGTACCAACGACTGCGTGGTGGCCCTGGCGAACGGCCGGGCGGGCAACGCGCAAATCGCGTCCGCCTCGGGGTCGGACTGGGCTTCCTTCGCGGCGGCCTTGGAGGAGGTCCTGGTCTACCTCGCCCGCGCCATCGCGCGGGACGGGGAGGGCGCTACCCGGCTCGTCGCCTGCACCGTATCCGGCGCCGCCTCCGAGACCGACGCCGAGACCCTCGCCAAGGCCGTGGTGGGCTCCAGCCTCGTGAAGGCCGCCTGCTTCGGCGCCGACGCCAACTGGGGCCGCATCCTCTGCGCGATGGGCTACTCCGGCGCCGACTTCGATCCGGAAACCGTGGACGTGCGCTTCCGGAGCGCGGCTGGCGTCGTGGAAGTCTGCGCGGCGGGAGCCTCCATCCCCTTCTCCGAGGAGACCGCCAAGAAGGTGCTCTCCGAGGAGGAGATCGAGATCGTCGTGGACCTGCGCGCGGGCGCCGGCAAGAGCCGGGGCGCGGGCCAGGGCGCGGGCAGCGCCACGGCCTGGGGCTGCGACCTCACCTACGATTACGTGAAGATCAACGGCGACTACCGGTCGTAAGGAGAATGATGATGAGCGCGCCAGTCATAACGAACAAGGTCAGGGCCGAGGTCCTCGTGCAAGCTCTGCCCTACATCCAGGAATTCATGGGCAAGACCATCGTCGTCAAATACGGCGGCAACGCGATGATCAACGAAGACCTCAAGGCCGCGGTGATCCAGGACCTCGTGCTGATGTCCTGCGTCGGTGTCCGGGTGGTTCTCGTCCACGGCGGCGGCCCCGAGATCGAGAGCATGCTCAAGCGGGTCGGGCTGGAAAGCCGCTTCGTCGCCGGCCTCCGCTACACCGACGATGCCACCATGGAAATCGTGCAGATGGTCCTCTGCGGCAAGGTGAACAAGGACATCGTCGCCCTGCTGCAGGTCGCCGGCGGGAAAGCCCTCGGCCTCTGCGGCCTGGACGGCGGCATGCTCTCCGGAGAACGCCTGCGCAAGGACGGCGTTGACCTCGGCCTCGTCGGCGACGTGAAGTCGGTCAACGTCGCCCCCCTGCTGGACGCGCTGGAGAAGGGTTACGTGCCGGTGGTGTCCACCGTCGCCCTCGGCGTCGGCCCGGACGCCGGCCTCTCCCTGAACGTGAACGCCGACACTGCGGCCGCCAAAATCGCCGTTGCCCTCGGCGCCGAGAAACTCGTCCTCATGACCGACGTCCGAGGCATCCTCCGCGATGTCGCCGATCCTGATTCACTTATCAAGAAGGCGAGCCTCTCCGAGCTCGACGTCCTTGTGGCGGACGGCATCGTCAGCAAGGGCATGATTCCCAAGACCGAATGCTGCCGCGTTGCCCTGGAAGGCGGCGTCAAGAAAGCCCACATCATAGACGGCCGCATCCCCCACTCCATCCTGGTGGAGTTGTTCACCGATGAGGGCGTAGGCACCATGATTGAATGAAACCGCTGCGCGGTTTCATTCTTCCAGTTTCGCCTGCGGCGAAACTGGCGAGGTGAAGCGCGCAAAAAGACACCCGTAAGGGTATGGTTATTGGTCGGGCAGGAGTCGAAGTATTCCTGCATATTTGCGCTTGTGGGGGGAGGGGCGTTCCGCTTCCGAGCGGCTTCCGAGTCCGTCGCGAAGCCAGGATGGCTGAGCAGGACTCGGGCAGCCAAAAAAATCCAGGAGGGATTTTTTTGGCGGAGCGAGGAAGCGGGTTGCCCCTCTCCCCATGCGATGATGATCAGGGAACACTATGAACGACTATTTCATGAATACCTACCACCGGCTTCCCGCCGTCTTCACCGAAGGCAAGGGTTGCAGGCTCAC
>Ga0154418_1116_pt1 | contig 10417 bp, 6 predicted proteins | sample RifGroC1_FD_115922 | JGI IMG/M metagenome (GOLD analysis project Ga0154418, IMG submission 115922) | Treponema sp. GWC1_61_84 | reverse complement strand
CTGCCTGCGCATGAGGCGGCCGCAATGCTTGGAGACGATGAAGAAGCCCGTATAGTTGACGTCGGTGACGAATTTGAAGGCGGCAAGGTCCTGCTCCAGCACGCCGGCGGCTTTCAGCACGCCCGCGTTGCTCACGCAGAGGTCCAGCCCGCCGGCGGTCTCGGCGATCAGGCGGAACATGGCTTCCACCGAGGCCTCGTCGGCGACATTTGACGCAAGCGCGATGGCGACGGTTTTTCCGCGCTCGGCGTTCAGTTCGGCGGCGAGCTTTTCGGCTCCGGCGAGGTTCAGGTCGGCGATGAAGACCGACGCTCCTGAAGCGGCGAGCCCCCGCACGATCTCCTCGCCGAAACCCTGGGCGCCGCCGGTGACGAGCGCTATCCTGTTCGCGACCACGGATGAGCGTGCGATCGCCGAGGAGCCGAGGGAGCGCGCGTCGGCTGCCGGTTTCGCGACGTACCAGGGCGACGCGTCGTTCGCGTCGCGGCGGGCGCGCGCCTCGTCCAGATCGGCTCCGCTCCAGTACAGGGCTTCCTCGCCGCCCGCGCGGACGAGGACGCAGGACGGGAGGATCACGGTGGCGGCCTTCCCGCTCGCCTCGGCTCCTGACGGCGCGCGCTCGAATTTCCATTCGTCGCAGGCTTCGGTGAGGGCCTTCGCCGCGGCTTCCTCGTCCAGGGCGCCGCTCTTCAGGGCAGCGGTCAGGTCGATCTCGAAGCAGCCGGCGGGCGCCGGGGAAACGCCCGCTCCCGGGATGACCGCGCGGGGAAGTTTTGACGCGCTCATGCACAGTCCGCGTATGAGCGGCGCGACGATGGAATGGTCGATGGCATTCATGATGAGAACCTCCCGTTGCGCAGATCGGCGGCGATGGCCGCGGCGGTGCCGACGGCGTTTTTGGGGTCCAGCGCGCGTCCTGCGCGCGCATAGGCATCAAGCCTCTTTGAGAGCGGAAGACCCGCGAGCGGATTGGCGGCCGAGAATAGATCCAGGGCCGCGTCCGTCGAGGCCAGACGCTCGTGGGCGATAAGTGCCCAGGTCGTATCCACAAGGTGGCGGAATTCCGGCTTCAGTACCTCGGGGCAATTGAAGGACTGGCGCGAGCTGTTGATGTCGACGCCGGATATCTCCATGAAACCCCGCTCCGCGCAGAGTTTCTGCACCCGGCGCAGTTGTTCGACCGTATTCCTCGGCGGCATGTAGGTCACGGCCTTGTAGCCCAGCCTCGCCAGTTCGTCGAACAGTTCTTCCAGATAGTCGTCTTCGAACTTCTCGGCTTTCTTGTCGCCGGTGGGCGATTCCCCCACGTCGCCCAGATAGGCGTAGGCCGGGATGGCTCCGACGGAACGCGCGAAATCGACCACGAGCCCGGCGTCCACGCACTCGGCCCCGTCGGGCTGGATGAAGACGCGCTCCAGGAAACCCGTCTTCAGGATGCCGATGAGGTCGAACAGGTAATGCGGATTGGCCGCGTCGCCGAGCAGCGACGCCTGTTTCGGCGCGCATACGACGCCGAGCGAAGATCCCAGGGCCGCGGCCAGTGCGGCCCCCTTGCCGCAGCGTTCGATCAGGACAGCGGAGACTGCCGCGAGCAGGTGGCGTTCGGTGACTCCTCCGCCATCGGCGGCTCGGGAGATCGCCAGCACGTCCCGGTCGTAGTCCAGCTGGCGCAATCGCGCATCGCGGAGGATCGCGTTGATCGCTTCGACCATTTTCCGGTTGCGTTCGTTCCGCCGCTGTTGTATGGGCTTCAGGAAGGCGCGGACTGCGGGGGTCGAGGGACTCGGTACGCCCTGGACGGTCATGTACACCAGACCCCGGGAATCGGGATTGTTGATCTTCCGTTCGGCGAAGGGGGACGCCCGGCCGCCGGGCCCCTTCTTGAAGGAGACGCGCAGCTCGAAGCCTACGCAACCGCCGATGCCGACAGTCTCGCAGGCTCGGACCATCTCCTCAGCCGCTCCGATGGAATCGTGGTCCACCGACCCCGCGGCCCCGAGCCCCGCGTCCCGCGAGCGAAGGGCCGCCATGGACGGGGTATAGGGACTGAAGCTGTAGATCGTATGAACGTGGTTGTTGATCTCCCCGGTCATCGCCGCCGCAGCCCGTCCCGCGGCGATGCGCTCGGCCTCATAGGCTCGCAAGGCCGCCAGCCGCCCGTCGCGCCCAGCCGCGGGATCATTGATAGTATTCAGCAATTCGCTCATAAGACTCCATTAAGGTGCTGACCACGAAACCACGAAAACACGAACTATAATTTTCGTGACTTTGCGCATTCACACTTTCGTGTTTTCGTGCCTTCGTGGTTTCTCGCCTTCGCCTCTTCTCACCTTCGCGCCTTCTCGCCTTGGTGCCTTCGTGGTTCAATTCTTCTGTTCGACCTACACGCCCTGCCGGTTCCTGCGCAGGATGTCCAAGGAAGTCTGCACGGTCGTCGGTTGGTGGCCGGTCAGCGGCAGGATGCGTTCATGGATAGTATCGACGATCCATTCGACCTGCGGGAAGTACAGCTGCTCCATTTCCGCCGCGGGAGTGATCCAGTTGCGGCTGCCGACGACGGCCACCGGCGCGTCCAGGTAATCGAACGCGAGGGTCTGCATGTTGCTGGCGATGGTATGGAGGTAGGAACCCCGCTCGGCCGCGTCGCTGGCCAGCACGAGCTTGCCGGTCTTCTTCACGGATTCCACGATCTTCTCGTAGTTGAGCGGATTGATCCAGCGGATATCGATGACCTCCACCGAAAGTCCGTATTTCTGTTCCAGGACCTTGGCGGCGTCCATGGCCCGATACAGGGTGGCGCCGAGGGTCGCGATAGTGAGGTCCGTTCCCCGTTTGCGGACCGCCGGTTCCCCCTCGGGAATCTCGAAATAGCCTTCGGGGACGCCGTTTTTTTCGAACTGCTCGCTCATGTCGTACAGAAGCTGGCTTTCGAAGTAGATCACCGGATCGGTGCCGCGCAGCGCCCAGTTCAACATGCCCTTCGCGTCGTTGGGAGTAGCGGGGAACACGGCTTTCAGGCCCGGAATGTGGGCGATGATGGCCGCCCAGTCCTGGCTGTGCTGGGCGCCGTACTTGTTGCCGACTGACACGCGGACGGTGAGCGGCATCTTCAGGAGGCCGGCCGACATGGACTGCCACTTGGACGCCTGGTTGAACAGCTCGTCTCCGGCGCGTCCCATGAAGTCGCAGTACATGAGCTCCACCAGCGCGCGGCCGCCGGCCATCGCGTAACCTACCCCGGCGCCGACTATGGCGGCTTCGGAGATGGAGCTGTTGAACAGGCGGTGGTAGGGCAGGAGTTCGGTAAGTCCGCGATAAGCGGCGAAGGCGCCGCCCCAGTCGCGGTTCTCCTCGCCCCAGGCGGCCATGGTCGGGTCTATCGCGAAGCGGTGCGCGACAGCCTCGAAGATGCCGTCGCGGTACTGGTAGGCCTTGTTCTTGGAGACGGCCTTGCCGTCGGCGTCGAAACCGTAGCGGATCTTGCCCGCCAGGGACTTCACCCGGGCATTCTCGGCCAGGGGCTGAAGAAGCTCGGGAGCGCGGTCGTCCAGCTTCTCGGCCTTGCCGTTGGAGAACATGACGGATTCGATGAAAGCGCCGCCGACGCGCTCGGAGACCTTGTCGTCGGTCGCGAGCTTGACGACGTCCAGGAGCTTGGCCGCGACAGTCGCGCGCAGGCCGTCCAGTTCCGCTCGGGTCGCCGCTCCGTTGTCGATCAGGTACTTGGCGTAGGAATCGATGGCGTCGGCTTCCTGCCAGAGCTTGATCTCCTCGGGGGTGCGGTAGCTTGAGGCGTCGGACGGTGAATGGCCGGATACCCGGTAGGTCATCGTGTCCATGAGGACCGGTCCCTTCCCGGCGGCGAGCAGCTTCTTCTTGCGGGCCACGGCGTCGGCGACCGCAAGCGGATTGTAGCCGTCCACGCGTTCGCTGTGCATGTTGTCGGGATTCACGCCTGCGCCGACGCGGGCCAGAATCTCGTAGCCCATGGTTTCGCCCGCGGTCTGGCCGCCCATACCGTAGAAGTTGTTGAAGAAGTTGAACAGGATAGGGGGAGCCCCGCCTACGTCCTTCTGCCAGAGCGTGCGGTACTGGTCCATGGACGCGAGCATCATGGCTTCCCATACCGGACCGCAACCCATGGAGGCGTCGCCGATGTTGGCGATCACGATGCCGCTCTTGCGGTTGATGCGCTTGAACAGGGCCGCTCCCGTGGCGATGTCCGCCGAGCCGCCCACGATGGCGTTGTTGGGCATGGAACCGAAGGGCGTGAAGTATGCGTGCATGGAGCCGCCGAGGCCTCGGTTGATGCCCGCCTTGCGTGCGAAAATCTCGGCGAGGGTGCCGTACAACACGAAGTTTTCGGCGAGGTCCTTTACGTCCGAGTACTTGATCTTCTCGGCGATCGCTAGCGTCTCGCCGCCGAGGAAGCCTTTCATGATCTCTTCCAGCTTCTTCCCGTCCAGTTGCCAGACCGCCGAGTAGCACTTGGCGAGAATCTCTCCGTGGCTGCGGTGGCTGCCGAAGATGAAGTCGTCGGTTCCGAGGTTGACGCTCTGGCCGACCGCGGCCGCCTCCTGGCCGATGGAAAGATGGGCAGGACCCTTGTGGTTGTATTCGATCCCCTGATAGGAGCCCTGGGTCTTGAAGGCGTTGAGCATGGTCTCGAATTCCCTGATGGTGACCATGTCGTACCAGATCCGCTTGAGCTTTTCCTTGCCGTACAGGGACAGCTCCACCTTGAAATCACCCTTGTACTGGTTGACAGGGATATCCTTGATCTTCAGGACCTGGGCTTTCCGGACCTCTTTCGGATCCACGATTATCGATTTAGGCACCTTGAACCTCCATGAATTTTAAGTTGAACCACTAAGTCACGAAACCACGAAAGAAAAAAACAAATTAAATTGATTCAATATTTCCCCTTCATGTTTTCGCGTTTTCGTGGTTGCTTGCTCCCTTGCATTTGTAGTTTCCAGCTCTCCTGCTCTCCTGCTCTCGTGTTTCATCGTGAAAATTCTTTTTACTCAATCTCCCACGCGCAGTCGCGGATAAGCTCGCAGACGGTCGGGTGGGGGAATATCAGCTGCTTCACGTCCCGGACGCGGAGTTCCTGCTCGATGAGGGCGGCGCCTCCCCAGATTAACTCCGAGGAGTAGGCGCCCACGGCGTGCAGGCCGAGGATGCGGCCGTCCCCGGCGTCGGCGATCAGCTTCACTGCGCCAGCCCCGGTGAAGGTGTTCTCGGCCACAAACCGGCCGGATATCTTCATCGGGAGGCTCGCCTTTTTCACGGTGATGCCCTTGGCGGCGGCATCCTGTTCGGTCATGCCCACGCCCGCGGCTTCCGGAATCCCGTAGACTGCCCAGGGAATCGCATTCCAGCGCATCAGGTTCGGAAAGGTCGCGGCTACGGTTCCGATCGCGCCGCCGTCCAGCGTGGCCGCTATGTCCGTCACGGCAACTTCCGCCATGCGGTACGCCGAATGCGCCAGCAAGCTCTTTCCGGTCACGTCGCCGGCGGCCCAGATTCCGGGAAGGTTCGTCCTCATCCGGTCGTCCACGCTGACGCCGCGCGGCGAAAAGTCCAGCCCGACCTTTTCGGCTCCCCAGCCCGAAAGGTTCGGCCTGCGGCCCACCGCCATGAGCACGAGGTCCGATTCGACCTTCTCCGCGATCCCCGCCTTTGTGGTGTAGTGCACCGTCCCGCCTTCCAGCTTCTCAACCTTGCAGCCGAGCTTGAACTCCACGCCTTTCATCGCCCGGCGGAGCAGGGGAGCCTGCTCCTTGTCCATGAAGGGAACGATTTCGTCCATCATTTCGACAACGGTGACGACCGACCCTAGCGCCGAGAAGAGACTCGCGAATTCAACGCCGATGACACCGCCCCCGATGACGCACAGGCGCCCGGGAACGGAAGCGATGTCCAGGAGCCCGGTGGAATCGACCATCTTCGGATTGTCTTTGGAACCGGGAATGGGCGGAATGGCAGGGGATGATCCGGTCGAAACGAGGATGGCCCGGCAGTCGTATTCGTTCACCGCGCCGTCGGCGCCGACTATACGGACTTTGCCGTTGCCCCCGACGGGCGCGCGGAGGATCTCGCCCGAGCCTTCGACCACATCAACCTTGAAGCGCTTCATCTGGGCGGCGATACCGCCGCGGAGCTTGCCCACGACATCCTGCTTCCAGGCCAGCATTGCTGTCCAGTCGTAGGAGACGCCTTCAACCTTTACGCCGAATTTATGCGCTTCCAGCGCGTGCGCGTACTGCTTGGCCGAATTCAGGAGCGTCTTGGTCGGGATGCAGCCCACGTTAAGGCAGGTTCCTCCCAGGAAGCCTTTCTCCGCCAGCAGCACCTTTTTCCCCAGGTGGCCGAGGCGTTCCGCCGCCAGGTATCCCCCCGGCCCGCCTCCGATTATCGCTACATCGTACAAATTATGCTCCTTGCAATAAATCACGAATTCACGAAATTAAGCATTGAAAAAATGATGACATCTTTTTTCCGTGATTTCGCGTCTTCGTGGTTCGTTTCACCATGCTCATTTCGCCAGCCAAAGATCGATGTCGGCCACCGCCTCCCGGAAAGCCTTGAGGAAACGGGCGGCGGGAGCCCCGTCCACGACTTGGTGGTTGATGGTGAGGCTGAAGCCGATGTGCGGCACGAAGGCCACGCCCGAATTCTCCGGATCGTCCCCGTCGAGCACCGGTTTGGGCTCGATACCGCAAACGCCGAGGATGGCTACCTCGGGGGTGTTGATCACCGGCGTGAAACTTTCGATGCCGAGCGAGCCGAGGTTGGTGACCGTGAAGGTAGAACCGGAAAGCTCTTCCGGCTTGACGCTCCCGCCCTGGCAGGCCGCGGCCAGGCGCTTGGCCTCCGAGGATATCCGCTCCAGCGTGAGGAGATCGGCGTTCCTGATCACCGGCACCATGAGTCCGCGCGGGGTGTCCACCGCGACGCCCAGGTGCACGCGGTCGAAGGTCCGCAGCGAATCGCCGTTCTTGTGGGCGTTCATGAAGGGGAACTTCGGCAGCACGCGGGAAACGGCGAAGAGCAGCAGGTCGTTGATCGTCACCTTGGACAGGCCGAGCTCCTCGCCGGAGCCTTTGAAGCGGGCGCGCAGTTCCTGCATGCGGACGGCGCTCGCGCTCGCGTTTAGGGTGAACTGGGCCGTGGTCGAAAGCGAATCCAGCATACGGTCGGCGATGAGCTTGCGTATGCCCTTGACCGGAACATCCGCGTACGCTCCCGGGAAGTCGGCCGGGGCGGATACGGCCGCGGCAGCGGTTGTCGCGGCTGATCCGACGGAACCGGCCGCAGTCGGCGAGACCGGCACGCCCGCCTCAATGTCTGCCATGTTGGCCCTTCCTCCCAACCCGGTTCCGGTCGAAGGAACGGCGCCCCCGACGGCGAGTGCCGCTCTCGCGCCTGCGGTGAGAGCCGGCCGGCCTTCCAGCGCCGCTCTCACGTCGCGCTCAATCACCCGGCCTTCAGGACCGCTGCCCGCAAGCGCCGAGGCATCCACGGCCTCTTTCGCGGCCAGATTGCGGGCCCGGGGGGAAATGGCGCCTGATCCGTGACCGGCGGCCGCTACGGAAACCGCGGCAATAGCCGGCGCGGCGCCCGCGGCAGTAGCCAGCGCTGCAGCAGGAACCGACGCAGCAGGAGCCGGCGCGGCAATAGCCGCGGCGCCGGAAGCGCCGAGCGCGGCTTTCCAGTCTTCGCCCTTGGCTCCGATGACGGCGATCGCTTCCAGGACCGGGACATCGTCGCCTGCGGCATGCAGGATCTTCAATAAAATGCCCGCTTCCCCCGCAGGGACCTCGAAGGTCGCCTTGTCGGTCTCTATCTCGCAGATGCCCGAATCGGCGGAGACTTCGTCCCCTTCCTTGGCCTTCCATTCGACGATGACGCAGGATTCCACGGTGTTGCCCTGCCGGGGCATGATCAGCACGTGTGCCATATTCTCTCCCTATACTGTCCGGACCGCGACGGCGGCCTCGGCGAGTTCCCTGGCAGCCGCGGCGTCCAGGCTTGAATCGGTAATGATGAGATCGACGTCCGTCAGGGCCAGCACGCCGGCAAAGCCGATTTTCCCGTATTTGGAAGCGTCCGCGACAAGCACGGTCGTCAGCGCGCGCGCCTTCATCGCCCTGACGATCTCGGCGCCTTCGACAAGATGGGTCGTCATGCCGCGCGCAAGGCTGAAGCCGTCGGTTCCGACGAAGGCGAGGCGGACGTTGAGCCTGCCGATGGTCTCCAGCGCGATAGGCCCTACCAAGGATTCCGTCGGTCTGCGGAATTCTCCCCCGGTCATCGTGATCTGGAGGGCGGGATTCATGCGGGCGTACGAGAAGACGAGGGTCGAATTGGTGACGAGGTGGATGTCGCGTTTGCCGATCAGGTGTTTGGCGATGAGGGCCGTCGTCGTCCCCGCCTCTATCATGATCGAGTCCCCGTCGCTGACCAGTTCCGCCGCGGCCTTCGCGATGCGGTTCTTCTCTTCCTGCCGTTCCCTCTGGCGGTCGAGGACGTCCCGGTGCATCACGGGTGCGGCTCCGCCCCTGGTGCGGTTGAGGAAGCCCCTTTCTTCAAGTTCTTTGAGATCCGAGCGGATGGTGACTTCCGAGAGGCCGAGTTCGAGTGCGAGGGCGCTGACGGACACCGTTCCCAGGTCCGAAAGCATTTCGAGAATTCGTCGCTCCCTCAGGTTCAGATCGCTCTGTATTTTCGGTCCCCTTTCGATGTGCTTGCGATTCACTTGCGATACTAGTTAAGTTCGAAAATTTATGCAAGTGCCGCAATCCGTTCCGGGGGCGAATTCGACCGTCTCATTGACGGTTCCGCCCGGCGCGCGCTATCTTTCAACCATGTACTCCCTGCGCGTTGAAGCCGAATTCGCCGCCGCCCATTCGCTAACCCATTTCCACGGAAAGTGCGAACGGCTGCACGGCCACAACTACCGCGTCCGCGCCTGGGCCCGCGGCTCATCCCTCGGCGAAGGCGGCATGTTGCTGGATTTCGGCATCCTGAAGGGCGCCCTGCGCGAGGTCGTCGGAATCTTCGACCACAGCTATCTGAACGACGAATCCGCCTTCGCGGGAGATCCTAGCGCGGAGCGAATAGCCCGGCTGGTATTCGAACGCCTGGAAGCGAAGCTGTCGGAAGCGGGTGCGGATTCTTCACTGCTCAACGCGGTGGAAGTCTACGAGACTCCGACGAGCATGGCCCGGTGGGAACGGGACGGAAGCGCGCTGCGCTGACGCCGTGGTAATCCGATCGGTCGATTTCAAGTCGCCTTACCTTTCCCGCTCCCTCATCGCTTATATAGGAAACAAGCGGACCCTTCTCCCGTTCATCGGGCGCGAGCTGGAACGCTGCGCCGAATTTTCGGGCGATCGGCCGGGCGGGAGGGCGGCGCTCAGGCTCCTGGATCCCTTCGCGGGTTCCGGCGGCGTCTCTCGCCTGGGCCGCGCGCTCGGATTCCGCGTCCTCTCCAATGACCTCGAGTATTACGCAACGCTCATTGCCCGTTGCCGGATAGTGCTGGATCCGGGCAGGCTGGAGCGCGCCTTCGCCGCGGAGGGCGGCAGCGAGGCGGCATTCGCGGCCGTGGACGCCTTCGCGGCTTCGGCGCCGGCGGAGGAAGCCGCGGCCCGCCTGCCGGGCGGAAGAGCCAGGGACGCATGGTTCGCGGCCTTTGCCGCCGCCGAAGGGAAGGACGCCTACCTGGCCGCCCATTATGCGCCGAAGCGCACGGAAGGCGCGGACTGGAAGAGCGAGCGTCTATTCTATACCGCGGAGAACGCCCGCTGGCTGGATCGCGCCCGCGAATCGGTCGAGCTCCGATATCCCTTCGATCCGCTGAATCCACCGGATCCGCCGGCACTGAAGGATCCGGCAGATACATTGAATCCGCGAGCCGCGGAGGCGGACGCGAAAGCGGCCCTTGTGGACGCCCTGCTGTACGAGGCCGCAACGCGGACCAACACTTCGGGTGTTTTCAAGGCCTGCCACCGGGGTTTCGGCGGCCACGGATCGGATGCCTTGCAGCGGATCATGGCCCCCATGAACCTGAAGCGCCCCTTCCTGATCGAAGGCGAAGAGGCGGAAGCGGGAAACGGGGACGCCGCGTCCTTCTGCGCTTCGCGGAGCGCGGACATCGCTTACTTGGACCCTCCGTACAACCAACACCAGTACGGATCCAATTACCATCTCTTGACGACCGTCGCGCGTTGGGACAAGCCGCCAGTGGACGGGGAAGCCGATCCGGATGGCCGCCTGCTGAACCGCGCCGGCATCCGCGCCGACTGGACGGAAACCCGCTCGGACTTTTGCCGCCGCGGAAAGGCTCTCGACGCCTTTTCCCGCCTGCTGGATGCCGTGGATGCGCGTTTCGTGCTGCTTTCCTACA
>Ga0154418_1132_pt1 | contig 10605 bp, 8 predicted proteins | sample RifGroC1_FD_115922 | JGI IMG/M metagenome (GOLD analysis project Ga0154418, IMG submission 115922) | Treponema sp. GWC1_61_84 | reverse complement strand
TCGGGGATGCCGTGGTTCCGTCACGGCAAAACGACGATTGTCAATACGGGGTAGCGGCGCCGCTTGACGGGGAGCTCCGGGCGCACCAGAATTCAAACATGCCGATCGACCCATTCCAATACGATCTATTCCGCGTCGTCGCGCCCTTGGTCGCGGCCCTCGTCGCGGCACTGCTCGCGGTTTCCCGTACGCGCTCATACAGGACGAATCCGGCCTCCAGGATCTTCGCCCTGTACGCGATGGCGACCATCGGCTTCCTCGTCTCGAACACCCTCGAGATTTCCGCGACGACCGAGGCGGGCAACCTTTTCTGGTCCCGCGTCATCTACCTGTTCATTCCCTTCTTTCCCATATTCTGGCTGACGTTCGCCCTCAGGATTTCAGGCAGAAACCAGCCTCTCCCCCTTATCGCTCTCGGCATGCTCCTGATCGTCCCCGTACTTACCCTCGTATTCGTCTTTTCCGATCCGCTCATGTTCCTGGTCTGGAGTTCCATCGAATATGCCGAACTCGGGGCTTACGTAATTTCCCGCCGTAGCCACGGGCCCTGGTTCGCCATTTTCGCGGTCTACACCTATCTGGTCTCCGGTGCGGGCCTGGTCATCGCGGTTCGGGCGTTCTCGTTGGACCGCAGCTATTACCGGAAGCGGACGGCGATGATATTGGCCGGCGCTCTCTTTCCCTATGCCACTAGCCTGATTTTCGTATTCCGGCCTTTCCCCGGGCTCCTGAAGGATCTGACTCCCCTTGGTTACGGGATCGGCGCTTTCTTTTTCTTTTCCGCGTTGTACCCGCTGGATGCCTTCGCGATCATTCCCATGGCGCGTACACGGCTCGTCGAACACATGAGGGACGGCATCCTCGTTTTCGACGCGGAGCTCAGGATCGCGGACGCCAACCGCTCGGCCTTGCGTATGTTGCGCGCGGACGAATCGCTGTTGGGCAAGGGCCTCGAAGATACCGGCAAAAACCGCGCGGTCCTCCCGCCAGCGGTGGAGGACGCGGCCAGGCACGGACATGACGGGACTTTCGACGGGGAGACGGACTACGGATCGACAAGGCACTACGCGGTGGATGCCGTGGACCTCCCCGGCGCCGCGCGCCGGCGAGGCCGGCTCGTGGTCATCCGGGACGAGACGGTCCTGATCGACGCTCTGGGCCGGCTCGACGACCTGGCCCGCAGGGACTCGCTGACCGAACTCTCAAACCGGCGCGGTTTCATGGAAGCCGCGGAAGCCGCCGCCGCCTCGACGGCGCGCTACGGCGAACCCCTGACGGTCGCCATGTTCGACCTCGACAACTTCAAGAGGGTCAACGACGAACGTGGCCACGCCAAAGGCGACGAGGTTCTCCGCGCCTTCGCCCGGACACTTTCCCTGGACCTGCGCGGCTCCGACTCCGTGGGACGAATCGGCGGCGAGGAATTCGCCCTTGCGCTTCCCCGCACCACTCTGGAAGGCGCATGGATGGTCTGCGAACGTATCCGCCGGGATTTCGCGGGATTGGCCTTCGTGGACGGGAACGGGGAAGTCTTCCGCTGCACGGTGAGCGTGGGCATAGCCGTGAAGACGCCGGATTTGGTCGATTTCGCTGCGGTGTTGGCGGCCGCCGACGCAGCACTGTACAGGGCAAAAGCCCAAGGCCGCGATAAGGTCGCGTCCTGATGGAAGGAGAGACGATGGCGATGACGATTTTCGACCTTTCTGCCAAGTCGGGAAACGGAAACGACGTTCCGTTCAGGAGTTTCGAAGGGAAAACCCTGCTCGTGGTGAACACCGCCAGCAAGTGCGGCTTTACGCCCCAGTATAAGGGACTGGAAGCCCTGCACGAGAAATACCGCCAGCAGGGACTCGTGGTCATCGGTTTTCCCTGCGACCAGTTCGCGCATCAGGAACCGGGGACCGACTCCGAGATCGCGCGGTTCTGCGAGCTGAATTTCGGCGTGACCTTTCCCCTCATGGCCAAGATCGAAGTCAACGGACCGAACGCCCACCCGGTTTTCGCCTTTCTGAAAGGAAAAGCGGGCGGCCGGCTCGGTTCCGACATCAAGTGGAATTTCACCAAGTTCCTCGTGGACAAGGACGGCATCGCGGTGAAGCGTTTCGCGCCGACCGTGGAACCCGAGGAACTTGTGAAGGACATCGAAGCCGCCCTCGCGCGATAGGGCTCCGGCTTCGACCCGGCCTCGCTCCGGCTTCGACCCGGCTTCAGTCCACGAACGCTTCCTTCAGAAGTTTCAGGTCCAGTTGCGGATAGACGGGGAAGCGCGCCAGGAGCTTGGCGATCCGGGCGAGGGCCTCGGCCTTGACCGCGGCGTCCACGACGAATTTTGCCTTGCTCTGCTTGGCGGGGTCCTTGGCGTCGGGGGCGGGCTTGGTCCCTTTTAGCACGAAGGCCATGATCGAACCGAGCTCCTCCATCTCCGCCGTTCCCATGCCGAGGGTCGTCATGGCGGCGGTTCCGACGCGGAGGCCGGAAGTGTACCAGGGACCGTTCGGGTCGAAGGGAAGGCTGTTCCGGTTAAGGGTCACGCCGCATTCGTGCAGGGCGCTCTCGGCTTGGCGGCCGGTGAGCCCGACATCGCGCACGTTCACGAGCAGCAGGTGGTTGTCGGTACCGCCGGTGAGCACCGTCAATCCGTTCTTGATGCAGGAAGCGGCCAGCGCCCGGCAGTTCTCCACGATTTTCGCGGCGTAGATCCTGAAAGCCGGCGTGCCGGCCTCGCGGAAGGCGACCGCCTTGGCGGCGATTACGTGGGGCAAAGGGCCGCCCATGGTGAGCGGACAACCCTTGTCCAGCTGATCAGCGAACTCCATGGTGGAGAGGATCATGCCCGCGCGGGGTCCGCGCAGGGTCTTGTGGGTCGTGGTGGTCACGACGTGGGCATGGGGGAAGGGGCTGAAGTCCCCCGTGAAAACTCCGCCAGCGACGAGACCCGCGAAATGCGCCATGTCCACCATGAACACCGCCCCTATTTTGTCCGCGATCGCCCTCATGCGCTTGAAGTCTATCTTCCGGGGATAGGCGGAATAGCCGGCCAGCAGGATAAGCGGCCTGATTTCAAGCGCCTTGCGCTCGATATCGTCGTAGTCCAGCAGGCCCGTCTCCTTGGAAACGGTATAGGAGTAAACGTCGAACATGCGGGCCGACATGTTGTAGCGGTAGCCGTGGGTGAGATGCCCGCCGGAATAGTAGTCAAGGCCGAGAAGCTTCTGGTTGCCGAGGTCGGCCTTCAGGCTCTTCCATTGCTCGTCGGTCAGCTTGTAGAGGTTGGTCTCCCCAAGCTTCTCCAGCGCGGGCGCTTCAACGCGGGTGGCCAGGATGGCCCAGTAGGCCAGGATATTGGCGTCGGCGCCGCAGTGGGGCTGGACGTTCGCGTATTCGGCGCCGAAAAGCTTGCGCGCCTCGGATGCCGCCAGGGATTCGATCGCGTCGACGTTCTCGTTGCCGGCATAAAAACGATGGTCGGGCATGCCCTCCGCGTACTTGTCGGTGAGAAGGTTGCCCATGGCCAGCTGGACGGCCATGGAACAGTAATTCTCGCTGGCGATAAGCTTCACTCGCTTGCGCTGGTTCTCCAGCTCCTTGACGATGGAAGAGGCGATCTCGGGGGCGACCGCCGCGGTCTCCTGCAGGTTGCAGAGATAGGCGAGCAGGGAAACGTCCACCTTGTCGGGGGCTGTCTTGGCTAGGTATGCGGCTACGGCATTCTTGGGCATGGGTAACTCCTTGGAAGGCCGTCCGGCCCAGGCGCGCGATCGGACGATGAATTTTTTGCCGCTTCCCGATGGTGGACCATCTCTCGGGCGCCAGTCGCGTATGGGACATGCTAGCGCGAGGGAAGTCCCTTACGCAAGCGGAGGACCGAAAGACCGGACGGTCAGGCGCTCTTGCCGCAGCAATGCTTGTACTTTTTGCCGCTGCCGCAGGGACAGGGATCGTTGCGGCCGACCTTCGGACCGGAACGCACGATGGTGGTCGGAACGATGTCGCCGTCTTCGTACAGCCAGACGCCGTCCTTCTTCTTGAATTTGGCGCGTTCGCGGTGCTGGTCCTTGAGTTTGTCCATCGTGTAGGAGGCGATGAATTCCACGACTCCCTCTTCGTCCGCAACGCCGCCCTTCTCCACCGACACTATCTTCAGGCCGAGCCACTCCGACTTCTCGCTCCATTTCCGCGTCTGCTCGACGTCGATGTCGCGCGTGCCGTCCCGCACGCAGGTATCGACGATGTAGTCGACTTTCTGTTTGGCGTAGGCGGTGTAGCGGCTGCGCATCAGGGCTTCGGCCGTGGGCGCCTTCTTGGCGCCGGAGATGTATTGGCCGCAGCAATCGGCGTAGGAGCGGCCGGAGCCGCAGGGACATGCTTCCATCAGGTGATCTCCTCATTCGATCGTATCTCGTCAGCGAAGTTGTACCACGGGAACGCCCTTCCTTCCAGCGCCGGGCGCGGGCTATACTCGCTTCCATGCGCGTGAAAGGTCCCAATCCCCTCCAGGTCCTCCATCCCTCGGGCGACGTCGACCTCGCCTCCTTTCTCCAGGTCCTCCAGCTCAAGCGCCTGTTCCGCCAGGGCTGGCTTAAGCGCGGCGTGGCCGAGTCCGACTGCGAATCGGTGGCTGACCACAGCTTCGGAGTGGCCCTGCTGGCGCTTCTGGCGCCGCTTCCCTCAACCGGGCGGGGCGGCGGGAAGGAGATCGCGCCCCTCGACCGGACGAAGGCGGCCATGCTGGCCCTGGTGCACGAGCTCGGGGAAGTATACGCCGGCGACATCACCCCCGTGGACGGGATCACGGTCGAAGAAAAGTCGCGCCTGGAACGGGCATCCCTGGAGCGCGTCCTGGCCGGCCACGCCGAGGCGGGACCGATATCGGCGCTTTGGGAAGAATTCGAGACGGGCTCCACGGCGGAAGCCCGCTGGGTGAAGGAACTGGACCGGCTGGAGATGGGCCTTCAGGCGGCGCTGTACCGCGCGGAGGGTCACCCGCGGATGGAGGAATTCATCGCGAGCGCCGACCGCTCGGTCCGCGACCGTCAGTTGCGTTCCATCTTGCGGAGCGCCGCCGCCCCCGATACGATCCCCTGATGAACCAACGCCGCGGCGCCCTCGCTTCGATCATCCTTGCGGTCATCTTCTGGGGCTTTTCTTTCATTTCCATCAAGATCTCGGTGGCGGTGCTGCCGCCCATGAGCCTCGGCGCCGCCCGCTTCGCCCTGGCGGTCGCGTTCCTCTGGATCGTGAAGAAACTCACCGCCCCGGAGGAACGCTTCGATCCGCGCGACTTTCCCTATCTCGCCGGAGCGGGGCTGGCGGGCGTCACCGCCTATTTCTACTTTGAGAACAACGGCGTCATGCGGGTCAGCGCTTCCGAGGCCTCCATCATCGTCGCCACCATTCCCGTGTTCACCATGATCGCCGAAAGCCTCTTCCCCGGCAAAGACGGCCGCCGCCGGATAGCCCTCCGCCGCTGGACGGGGGCCGCGCTCTCGGTCGCCGGAGTCTGGCTCGTGGCAGGTGCCACCTTCGCGATCTCCGGCAGCATCGCCGGCTACCTGTTCATGCTGGGCGCGGCCATGAGCTGGGTGCTTTACTGCTTCCTCACCCGTCCCCTATTCGCCCGCCGCTCGCGGATCTACATCGTGTTCTGGCAGTCGGTTTTCGGTTTCGTCGGCTTCCTCCCCTTCGCCGCCCTGGAGGCGCCGGGCTGGAACCGCCCCGACCCCGTCGTGCTTCTGCATATCGCCTACCTCGGCATCTTCTGTTCGGCGATCGGCTACTGGTTCTACGCCCGCGCCCTGGAAGTCCTGGGCGTGGCCACGGCAACCGTCTTCGTCAACCTGATCCCCGTCGTCACCGTCGCCGCGGGCTTCGTCTTCCTCGGCGAACGCCTTGCGCCCGTGCAATGGCTGGGCGCCGCAGCGGTGCTCGCCGGCGTATATCTTGCGACGTTGGAGGGGAGCCGGCGGGATTAGTCCGGGAAATATCCTTTATTGGATATCATTACCCATACTAAATTCCGGTCATCGGCGGCATTCCGAATTCGGCGGCAAAAGACTCCCTCTCACAACGGCAATGAAATATCCGCGGCCATCCCTTCGGAAACGCTGAAGTGAAAATCGCCCGAGAGCTGCGAGACGAGGGCCTGCACGATGATATTGCTGACGCTATCGTTCCTCGCCAGATCGTTCGTCCCGGCTCCAGCGGCCGAACCGGCTCTGACCCCGATCAGAAGCCTGCCGTTCGCCGCTCCTACCCGGATCGCGATTTCTTCCCGTTCCGGGCTGTTCGCCGCATGCCTGAAAGCGTTAAAAACCAATTCGCCAAAAATCAAGGAGCACGGAATGGCCTTGTCAAAGGAAAGGCGGACAGATTTGAAGTCGAAATCCCGCTTTACGTTCCTGGAGCAAGGTTCGTTGCCGGCCACGATTTCTACGATCGATTGGGCCACGTCCTTGAAATCGATCATGTCGATATTCTCGCAGCCATAAAAGCAATCGTGGATCGCCGCCATGCTCTGTATCCTGTTGCGGATATTGATCAGCCGCGTTTCCGAATCGGCCGCCAGGTCGGAAACCTCGAAATCGATGAGACTGGAAATTACCTGCAGGTTGTTCTTCACCCGGTGGTCGACTTCCTTGAGCAAAGCCCCGCGTTCTCTCGCGAGCTTCTCGACTTCATTGTATAGAGTCAGGTTGGTATAAGCCGATTTGATACTCGCGTGCGAAACGTCCAGTAGCTCCCGTTCGAAAAGGTAGTCGGGCGACCGGTACTTCATGAACAGGACGCTCTCGTTTTTCTCGCTTCCCTTGATATCCATGGCGAAGCAAATACCGCCGTAAACCGTCTTTCGTCCCTCGACGGCGGCCTTCATAAGATCGAACGCCTCGCAGTCGAGGACCGCCTTGGCATCCATCCCGACGAACTGAGAGTAAGCGCCGATACCCGCGATGATCGTGAATACGGGGCTCCCCTTGTTTCCCGCGGTTTGGGTGACAACGGCAAAAACGCCATCGTTGCCCTTTTGTAAAAGCGAATCGAAGAGGAGCAACGCCTCTTCCGCATATTTCGCGAAGGGCTGGAAACCGAAGATCCTGTCGGATGAATGGATGATCATCCTCAGAAACTTCTTGCTCTTCTCGATGATTTCGATATCCCTGTATGATCGGATCGCGGACATAACGGCGGTAATCAATTTTTGCGCGGTGAGTTCCGTCTTCTCCCTATAGTCATTGATTTCATATTGTTCCATGATGGAATGTTCGGGAGCCCGGCCGGGTTGTCCCGTGCGCAGGATTATCCTGATTTTCGAATTCCCCATCGTATCCCTGATTTTCTTGACGAGGGTCAAGCCGGAATCTTCTTTTTCCATCACCACATCCAGCAGGGTGCAGGCGATTTCATCAGTGATGAGCAGCTCCTCGGCTTCTTGCACGCTCGACGCGAAAAGCAATTCCAGCGGCCTTCCGACCAGTATCTTTTCGGTCAACACGAATTTCGTCATCCTATGAACTTCCAAATCGTCGTCAACGACCAATATTTTCCACGGAGCGCCGTAGTATTCTTTCACCTGAGGAGGATCTTCGGCAAAGACCATCGGTTCCCCGGTCCCTTCGCTGATTTTTGAATTATCGGGGAATATTTCCAATCTCGCCCTCCGAAATGTTTGTTGGCACGGTGATCCTGAAAAGGGCCCCTCCGCCAATGACCGATTCGCACTCTATTTTACCCCGACATTTCACGGTTATGAGGTTGAAAACGATTGAAAGTCCCAGGCCGGTCCCGCCTTTCCCCCGTTTCGTCGTAAAAAACGGTTCAAAGATGTGCTTTTTTATGCTTTCGGAAATCCCTATACCGTCGTCGGAATATTCCATCATGAAAACCGATCCGGCTAAATGGCCCGCTATGCGTATATGGCCGGCTTCCCTGTTCTCGAATCCGTGCAAGAACGAATTCATGACTAAATTGGCTATCATTTGATAGAGTGCTCCTGGATAAGTTTCTATCTTGATTTTTTCCGGAATAATATTTTCCATCGTTATCCGCTTGGTACGTAAATTTGGGCTCAACGCCTTGAAGATGTCGTCCACGAACTCCTTCACGCCGAGTGCCCGCAGGGCTTCCGTTTCCTGGTCCACGGCTACCTGCTTGAAAACGCGGACTTGGGACGCAGCCCGGTGGAGGTTGAATTCTATTATGCTTCCGCCTTCTCCGACCTTGGACAGATACTTTCCCAACTCCGATTTCGTAATTTGATTCTTTTCGAACCGGGACGTAAAAGTCCGGGTCTCGTTCACGATGAACGATGCCGCGGTGATGCTGGTGCCCAGGGGCGTATTCAGTTCATGCGCCATACCCGAGACCATCGTGCCGAGCGCGGCCATTTTCTCCGATTCCACCAACTGCGCTTGAGCCGATTTCAGGAATTCCAGGGATTTGCATAGAGCGGAATTCGCCGCGTTCAATTCTTGGGTTCTTTCCGCTACCCGGTCCTCAAGGGCTTCATTCAGCACCCTGACTCTGGATTCGGCTTCCTGGTGTTCCCTTTTTTCCGTCTCGAGCCTGTTAAGGGTGCGCTGGAGCTCCGCCGTCATCAAATTGAATTCCTTGGCCAGTGTCCCGATTTCGTCGCTTGAGACTTCCGGTATCCTGACGTCGAAATGCCCTTCCGCGATCCCGACCGCCGCTTTTGAGACCGAAACGATGGCTTTTGAGATCGCGCCGGCGAGGGCGAACGCCACGACGGTCGCGACGACGGTACCCAGCAGAATGATTGACAGTATATTTAAGACGGTTTGATTCCGGGCAGCGAGTATGTCGGTTTCCGGATACGCGATCACGAAACGCGCGATCGCGTCGGAACCCTGACCGGATATCGGGAACCATGAAATCATGAAGGTATCACCTCCGATGTTTATCCTGGGAGCGGGTCCCCTCAACGGAAAAGAAGAAGCGATTGCACCGGCAATCCGGAAAGGCGCGTCGCCGTCCGAGAAGACGAAGACCTCATCGTCGTCAATGATCAGGTAAGGACAATTCAACTGCTCGCGGATATCGACCTGGTACTCGTCCGTGCGGCCGTTCGGTTGGGAAAACAAGTAACCGGCCAACGCGTAGCCGATGAGACTCCCCAAGTCGTCCTGTATCTTGACGGCCGCGATCAGGACAAGGCCGTCGGAGATCGATCCTGAATCACCCAGTGCCTTGCCCAGGAATTCCGATTCGAAAAGACGGGCCGCGAAAAACGCCTGTCCGCCTTCCGCGACTCTGGACCGCAACTCGGAGCTCAAAGCTTCGGGGCCGGGTTGGTTGGGATAGACGCTCGAACCCCAAGCGCGGACCCTTCCGCTCGCATCCAGTATGGCCGTGAACGTGGAGCCGCGAACGTCTTCGGTGGAAGCGATGTAGTTGCCGATCGCTTCGTATAGCATGAGCTGTAGGTCCAGCCTGACCAGATTATCGGCGGCCAAAGTGTTCGCCGTGGAATGGAGCATTTGCGTCAGATTTTTATAAAGAAGCTCGGCGAGCTTGAGTTTGTCGTCCAACATGGCTCTCGCGTTTTTGGTCGATATATCAATGAAGAAGCTGAGCGAAAGTACGGCCGCCAGTAAGATCGGCAGGCCGACTGCTCCCAAGAACACCAGGAGGAACTTCTTCTTGATGGGAAGCGATCCCGCTATCCGCGCCGGCATCCCCAACATCCTTTTGGCCATTATTGACTCTCCAGCGCTTCCATCAGGTATTCGTCGTCCTTATCCAAGCCCATCATGATCCGGACATGCCCCTTCGCCGACGCTTCATCTCCGGGCACCTGGGCGACGAGGATCACGTCGGCGGCGAAAGCTTCCCGCAGCCGATCCGTATGGAGGGATTCTTCCGGCCGCCGTTAGGACCGAATTCCTGTTCCCGGAAATCTTCATGCATTAACCGGAGAAGGCGTTCGCTTCGTTTATCATTCGCGCCAATCTCGGCGATAGGGGGGGGCACAGTTCAAGCAACCGCGCGACGAGGTACTTCTTCCCGTCCGCGCGCATCACCATCAGCGTCGCCCCGCCGCTTAGCGTCCGTATGAATCGAAATCTCGGACTATCCGCTCCGCACCCTCGTCCAATCCCGTTATCGCAAACCGCACTTGGTGCTCCAAACACGATGTCCACCTGGTTCGGGTCCTGTCCGATTCAACGCCCCACGTAATTTCCCGCATAATCCGTGTACACCCTGTACGCGGCTCCGATCACGTCTTGCGGAATTTTAACTCCTATTTTCTGCGCTGTTTTCAAATTGAGGATGATGTTATAAATCCTCGGATAATCCCAAGGAATATCACCCGGGGATTTCCCCTCGAGCACGAGCACCCCTTTCTCGGCCAGCTGGATCCCGATATCTTTCCATACCACGCTCGCGCCGCCCAAAGCTCCGTAGCTGATTACCGTTTCATCGTAGGCGAGCACCTGCACTTTCTTGAGTCCGTTCTGGAAGAAGGGAGGCTCGTCCGCGGTGATATTCGCCGGAGATCCGTCCGCGTGGACGAAGGCGGAAATCACTCCCATGACGAAGTACTCGTCCGATTTCGCGTCGTATTCCCTGAAAAAAGCGAATTCCGCCTCT
>Ga0154418_1085_pt2 | contig 11135 bp, 10 predicted proteins | sample RifGroC1_FD_115922 | JGI IMG/M metagenome (GOLD analysis project Ga0154418, IMG submission 115922) | Treponema sp. GWC1_61_84 | reverse complement strand
GATACCGAAGGAAACATCGTCCACAGCCTTCACCGGCCCGTAATTCTTCGAAAGCCGTTCGACCGAAACCAAATCTGCCATGGGATGTAAGTTACTTCGGGGAAGTTGGAGGGGCAAGGTTTATCTGCCGCTTCCGGGAGGCCGCCTCCGGAGGACGGGACCATCGATCGGCGCTAGAACGACCAATCCTCGTGGCGGGTCGGCAGGCGGTTCAAGAGTTCGCGGGTTTCCCGCCAAGTGGGCAGCGCTTCGTCCATGACGGCGATGAAGCGCGGACCGTGGGTCGTCTCGATCAGGTGGGCGAGTTCGTGGACGATGACGTATTCCAGGCATTCCTGCGGCTTCTTCGCCAGCTCGGTATTCAATCGGATAGTGCCGCGCCGGGTGTTGCAGGTCCCCCAGCGAGTACGCATATGCCGGACGAACAACGCGGTCGCCTTGACTCCTAGCCGCGGTTCCCAGAGGGCGAACAGCCGGCCGGCCTCCGCGCGCAACAAGCGCCGGTACCAGGCGGTCATCGTTTCGGCACGTTTGGTTTGGTCACTGCCGGGGCGGACCGAGAGGACGATCTTGGCCGGCTGGACTTCCACGCCGGGCGCCCGGTCGGCTTCCCGGATCGACAGGAGATAGCGTTGGCCCCAGAGATAATGGCTCTCCCGCTCGCGGTATTCGCGCGGCGTTTCCCGCGGCTGCTCGCGCATTTTTGTCCGCTGGGCCTTGATCCAATCCATCTTGGCGATAACGAAGAGCCGGATGGTTTCCCGGGGCATACGCCGGGGCGCCGAGACGCGGACTGAGCCGTCCGGCGGGTACACGCTCAAGCGGATGGTCTTGACGTCCTTCCTGACCAGCTCGATGGGGAGCCCGTTCAGATCGATCGTTTCCGCCATCAGTATTCGCCCTGCCGGATTATGATCGCGAACACCCGCTCGACCTCGGCGACATCGTTTTCCAGCAAGGGCAGGAGGGCCCGCTTGATTTCGTTCTCCTTGGCTTGGTTTCCCCGGAAATCGTCCGGTTTGACCCGCTGGACTGTCGCGTCGATGCGCAGCGCCAAATCCAAGGCGGCTTCCGGGTCTTTGCGGTAAACGCCGGCCGGAATCGAGGCCGACCATTCCGGACTATAGAGATTGTCGTACAGGGCGCGTTGGGCTTGGGTCTTGTTTTTCGCCGGCGAAGCGTCGTCGGCGCCGGTCCGAATTTTCCGGGCCAGCTCGGCGGTTTTTTGCAGCAGCTGGGCGTAATCGATGCGCTTGGCCTTCAGGTCGGCGATGATCTCCTCCAGGATCGCCGACATCCGGTCGTAGTAGGCCGGGTTGTTCAGGCGCTCCTGTTTGATCGAGACGCGGACGTTGTTGACGATGGTCTCGGCGACGGCGTCGGGATCGTCGCGCAGGCCTGAGGGCAGGGCGGCGACGGCCCGATCGATGCCCAGGCGCGCGATCAGCTCCAATAGGGGAAGGTCGTCGAAGGCCGATATCTTCCGCGGCGGCTCGGCGCTGATGTAGGCATCGATCAGGTGGCGCATATCGGCTTCGTAAGCCTTCAGGTCGATCGTTTCGCTGGCGGCCAGCCGGACGGCTTGGCGGATTTCCAGGTAGCGGGCGCTTTCCCGGCGGATCCGTTCGCGGTCGGCGGGGGTATAACCGGCGGCTTCCAGCTCATCGGCGATGGCGGCGTAGGCGCGGACCAGGCTTACCGTCGCCGTATACAGGCTGGTCCGCCGGCCTTCGCGTTCGGCCAGGTCTTCAGGAAGCTCGGTATTGCCGCAGAAGTAACGGATGTGCTGCAAGAGTCCTTGCGGCGGCTCCACGGCTTCGCAGAGCAGGGCCAAGGCTTCCAGGCTGGCGTCCAGCCGGTCGCGCCCTTTCTTCAGGCGATCCTGGAGGAAGACCTCCGGATTCGCTCCGCCCGAGCTATGGTCCAGTTCGGAAGCGTAGACGGCGATCGCGTCCTCCACCCGCTTGAACAGGTCCTTGTAGTCGACGATGTAGCCGAAGGGTTTGTCGTCGCCGTCCAGCCGGTTGGTCCGGCAGACGGCCTGGAAAAGCCCGTGGTCGCGCATCGACTTGTCGATGTACAGGTAGGTGCAGTGGGGCGCGTCGAAACCGGTGAGCAGCTTGTCGACGACGACCAAGAGCCGCATATCGGCCGGACGCTCCTTGAAGGCCTTTTTGGCCGCGTCCTCGTAGGTCTCGGTCCTGGATTTTCCGGCCGCGGCGTCGACGGCGCCCAGGAGCTCCGTATAGACCTGGTAGATGAACTGCTTGTCCGTTTCGGTGTTGGCGCCGGTCTCCTCCAAAGCGACGTCCTTGGCCTGCGGATTGTAGGAAGTGACGACGGCGCATTTTCCCCGCAGCGGCGTCCGGCCCAGCAATTCGAAATACTTGCAGGCGTCGTAGATGCTGGCGGCCACCAGCATGGAGTTGCCCCGGCCGTCGAACAAGCGCGGCTTGACGCTGAAATCGAAGACGATGTCCTGGATTATCCGGTCCATGCGCGAAGCCGAACTGAGCACTTTCTGCATCGTTCCCCATTGCTCGCGCAAGGCGGACTTTTGCCAGTCGTTCAGGCCGCGGGTCTTGGCTTCGAACCAGGCGTCGACCCTATCCTCGGACGCAAGGCGCTGTTCGACATCGCGGGCTTCGTAGATTAGATCGAGCACCACACGGTCGGCGACGGCCTCGTCGAATTTGTAGGTATGGATATAGCCGCCGAAGACTTCGAAGGTGGTTCGGCGGTCGGCGGCCAAGAGGGGCGTTCCGGTGAAGCCGATGAAGACGGCGCCGCCCAAACGGGCCTTCATCGTCCGGTGCAGTTTTCCGCTTTGGGTGCGGTGGCATTCGTCCACGAAGACGAACAAGTCGCCGACGGCACGGACCGGCAGGGCGGACAGTTCGGAGATGAAGGCTTCGAAATCGTCGACGCCCCTGGGGCCGAATTTGTGGATAAGCGAGCACAGGAGGCGCGGCGTCGCCTTGCCCAAAAGCCCCATCAATTCGCGGCCGGAGCCGGTGCGCGTGATCGGCTCGCCGGCTTCGCGGAAGACGCCTTCGATCTGCTTGTCCAATTCGTCCCGGTCGGTGACGATGACGACGCGGGCGTTCGGCGAGTTGGCCAAGAGCCATTTGGCGAGCAGCACCATGACGATGCTTTTGCCGCTGCCCTGGGTGTGCCAAATGATGCCGCCCCGGCCGGCGGCGATCGCTTCCTGGGCGGCCTTGACGGCGAAGTACTGGTGGACGCGGGGCAGCTTCTTCTCGCCGCCGTCGAAGACCACGAAATCGCGCATCAGCTCGATGCAGCGTTCCGGGCGGCACATCTTCACCAGGTATTTATCCAGCTTGAAGCCGGAATCGTCGGTCTCGTCCTCCTTCCAGCTGAGGAAGTATTTTTCCGGGGTGCCGACGGCGCCGTAGTGCAGGCCTTCCGAATCGTTGCCGGCAAAGACGAACTGGACCGTCGGGAAGAACCAGGCGTTGAATTCCGGCAGCTGGTTGGACAGGTTTTGCCGGATGCCGTCGTTCAGCGACACGCCTGAGCGCTTGAGCTCCAGGACGGCGAAGGCCAAGCCGTTGACGTAGAGCACCAGGTCCGGCCGCCGTTCATGGCCGCCACGCAGGGTGACTTCCTGGGCGAGGGCGAAGGAGTTGGCGCCGGGGCGCTCCCAGTCGATCAGCCGGACGGATTCGGTCGGCCGTCCTGGAGCGGATTTCACCGGGACGCCGTAGCGCAAGAGGCCGTAGACCTGGCGGTTGTTCTCGTACAACGAGCGGTTGGGGTGGAAGGCTTCCGTCCGCAAGGCATGCAGGGCCTTGGCGATCTGGTCCGGGCCGTAGCCGCGGCCGGCCAGCCAAGCGGATACCAGGCCTTCCTCGATATTGGAATTGTCCGGCCTGTCCGTCCAGTCGCCCAGGTACGCGTAACCCAAAACGTCCCGAAATAAGGCGACGACACGGTTCTGGGTAACGCGTTCGGCCAGTTCGCACAACGCCATTTTTAGCCCTCGACTATACTTATGATGGAATCGGTATACACCCGGGGGCGCGTATTGTCACTAGCGCAAGTGTTGATGATCAATATAACGCTTTATTATACGTATTATAAAGCGCTTTATAATTGACATTCCTTGGTGATGGCCCTATCCTTATCGCAGGAGCAACGCCATGATCACCTTCGCTAAAAACGAGATCATCTCTTCCACCACAGTGGCGCGGTCGTTCAGCGCCTTGCTCAACGAGCTCAAGTCCCGCCGCCTGGAAAAGATCGCCGTCATACGAAACAACGAAATGGAGGCGATCATCCTGCCGCTCCGCGAGTACGAGCTGATGCAGGAGGCGTTGGAGAAGGACGAATATAAAAACCTCTACGCCCAACTGAAGGAAAGGCGGGACACGCCCTTGGACCTATACGTCCCCCTTGCGGACGCCTTGGCGTCGTCGGCGGCCGAACCGGACGCGTAGAGTGGCCGCTTACCGTATCCTGTTCCATCCGGCGGCCCTGCGCGAATTCCGGTCCCTGGACGGCGGCGTCCGCGCCCTCGTGGCCAAACAGATCGCCAAGCTGGAGCTGTACCCGTACCTGGGCGATCCCTTGGGCAATAAGCACGGCTACGACCTTACCGGCTACCGGAAAATGTACGCCGACCGCAAGCGCATCCGCATCGTCTACTCGATCGTCGAAGACCTGGTCCTGGTCAAGATCATCGCCGTCGGCCGCCGCGCCGACGATGAAGTCTACCGCGACGCTGACGCGCGGGTCGAATGATTCGTTTGGCGTTGATTTATATTATGTGTACACATATACTGTGTTAGGAGGTGCATCATGAAAAATATTACGCTTTCCATCGATGACGATATGCTTCAAGCCGGGCGGGAATATGCCCGCATCCATAAAATGTCATTCAATGTGCTCGTCCGAAAACTCATCGAACAAACGGTCGTAACCAAGAAAGGGCAATGGTTGGACGACACGTTTTCTTTGATGGATAAACTCGATGTTTCATCCGGAACCCGGAAATGGACCAGGGAAGAATTATACCGTGTCTAAAATATTCATCGATACGAACGTCTTCCTTTATTTGCTTGATAATAAAGATGAAACCAAACGAGAGAAAGCAAGAAAGATATTGAAGAAAATAGTCGCCTTGCATCAACCGGTACTATCGACCCAGGTAATAAAAGAGTTCTATGTAGCCGCCACAAGCAAATTGAAAGCGGATAGTTTTATCGTTAAAAATATCATCCATAATTTCCGGAATATGGAAATCGTGAACAACGATCTTGAGCTCATCGAACAAGCTATCGATATCAGCGCCATCTCCCAAATTTCTTTTTGGGACTCGCTGATCGTCGCCGCCGCGGAAAAAGCCAATTGCGAATTCATCTTTTCCGAAGACTTGAATTCGGGTCAAACCTACCGTGGAGTGAAGGTAGTCAACCCTTTTGAAAAAGCCGATTTTTAGCGATCGCTTTGGCCGGACTTAGGGCAGAATCCGTCAAGACGCAGCCTGAATTCTGTACATTATTGCTAGGTAGGCAAATCAAATATATGGAGATATTGGATATTAATAATATAAATGTTGTTCTAGTTGATAGAAAATGCTATTATTTCAAGGGGGCAGAAATGACCTACATAGGGAATGGCATCTATACAATAACTGAAGCCTCTCAAATCACCGGGATAAAAAAAGAGTCTATCCGTCGGTGGATTAGTGGATACAAATATAAATTACATAATGAAATAAGCATCTCAACTCCGATTTTTGATAAGGATTATTCTGAAGCCTCAGGCAAAGTAGCTTTGAGTTTTCTTGACCTAATTGAAATTAAATTCATACAGTCATTTCGAGATCTGGGTGTTAAGTGGAGTGTTATCAGGGAAGCTGCAAGGATTGCAGAAAAACTAGTTGATAAACCCCACCCATTCGCTTCAAGAAAGTTCTTTACTGATACGAAAACGATTCTTATGAGGATAGCTGATGAGAGTGGAGAAACAGATTTAATTGATCTTATTAAAAAACAATATACGCTTGAGAAGGTAATTGAACCTTTTCTCCATGAATGCATTGATTTTGATATTGATGATATGGCTTCCCGGTGGTGGCCACTTGGACGAGATGGGAAAGTACTAATTGATCCTAAGCTTAACTTTGGTAAGCCGGTATTGGATTCATTCAACATCCCAACGGAAACGATTTACTCTGCATATCTAGCAGAGCACTCAATAACTACTGTTGCAGAGTGGTATGAGATTGATGAATATTCAATTCGTAAAGCTATTGAATATGAAAAAAATAAAGCCGCATGAAATTTTTTATAGATAATAACCTTTCACCAAGAATTGCACGTGCATTGGATGCACTAGAAGGCGAACATGGTGAAAGGGTTGTACACCTAAAAGAAATATTTCAACAAGATGCTACGGATGAATATTGGATGCAGACATTAGGAAAAGAAAAAGGCTGGATCATAATTACCTGTGATAAAAGAATTTCAAAAAACCCGCATGAAGTAAAAGCATGGAAAGAAAGCGGTTTGATCGTTTTTTTCTTGAAAAGTTCGTGGCTTTCTTTACAGTTCTGGGAACAATCCTGGCAAATAATCAAACGGTGGCAAGAGATTAAAAGCCTTGCGAAAACGGCAGATCAGAACAAAGCATATTTAGTTCCAGTCAAAGGTAAGATTGAGTAAAAAGCTGTGATTGCTGAAGAAGGATATTTTCGAGTTGATGAGGAAACTCATCAGTACCGGTTTGTTGAAAAACAGTAGCTACACAAGCCGTATCCGCCTCGTCAAAAGTACTAAATACAACTTGCCTTAGAGTGCGATATATAGTACTATTTATTCAAGGGAGAATCCAATGATCGCTCAAATTACTGCCAATGACCTTAAGGTTAAGGGTATCTCGGCGATCGACGCGATCGTCGGCGATAACGATGGCGTTGTCATTACCGTCCGCGGAGTTGAAAAATATGTTGTCCTACCAATCGAAGAATACAACCTTTTAAGGGAATTTGAACTGGACGCGGCAATACAGGAATCCCTGAAAGATATTGCGGAAGGAAAGTTCTTTACCGGTTCCATCGATGACCATTTGAATAGGGTAAAAAGTGTTTAAATTACTTTTTCCGGAATCTTATGAGGAAAAGGTCAGAAAATTTCTACGAAAACATCAAGAAATAACAAACCAATATCAAAAAACCTTACGGCTTCTCGAACTAAACCCATTCCATCCATCTTTACGCCTTCATCGTTTCAAGACAACGTCTTTCGAAGCTTATTCTGTTTCCATCAACTTGTCGTATAGAATTGCGCTTGAGTTTATTATCAAGGACAAGGAAATTTTCTTAATCAACATCGGCGACCATCAAGAAATCTATGGAAAGAAGTAATCGACTACACCAGTCGTATCCGCCCCGTCAACAATTCCCGCATCATGCCTTCCTTGACGCGCCGAGCCTTGGCCAGCTTATCCTCCAGCGCGGCGATTTCTGCGTCCATGTCGGAGAGGATTGCGGCGATGGCGGATTGCTCGGGGAGGGGAGGGAGGGAAATAGCAAATGCTTTTAACCAGCGAAATTCAATGCTCTCTACGGTAGTTCCTGATTTTAAGCATTGAGATAGTATTTTTTCCCCATTCATAATTAGGGTATGTAAAAGATAGCCCGATGTAATAGTAGGTAATGGTATAATTGCTTTGATATCTTGATTTATTGACATGGGTACCATGTTCATGCAAACGGGGAAAAACTTCCGTAATATTCCGCTTCGCATAACTACAATGATTGATAGAGCTTGTATCAGTGGTGCCATATTTTGTTTAATCGCCAAATCTGAAACACTAAATGCTGTAGAAAATAAAAATACTGATTTTACATCCCCAGACGATATCCATGGTGTTGTTGGATTATTCCAATATCGTGGATTTTGCATCGAAGGGGTCATGCCACCAGTCCAATGACCAATTTCGTCTAAACGCTTTGTCTCCCATTCCCCTCTAAACCCCGGCAACCTTCTCTTCCCCGTCAGCAATTCCTGCATGGCGCCTTGTTTGACCAGGCTTTTCTTGGCGATGACTTGTTCCAGGGCTTCGATGAGGGCGTCCGCGTCGGAAAGGGCTGCGGCGATGGCTTCTTGTTCGGCGAGGGTGGGAGGGAGGGGAACTAATAGATTCTTAAGAGATCCTGCATTAACATTTTTTTGACCGCCGCCGATCTGGTTCTGCTCGAAATATAACTGACCATTCTCGGAATTAATATAGTCGCAAAGGTATTGAGAACCTACTCGCTCATTATTTGGTCGTGTAATGAGTGTGGTAAAACTCTGCGCACCTTCATGTTTTTTTGGAACCACACATGTTGTTCCTGGATAACCAGTACGGGCAGTTAATATATCCCCATCTTTCAATCTTTTATTTTTAAAAGTCGCTTCATAATTTTCATCTATAAACAGAACATCATTATCTTCCAAGTATCCTGGCTTTATGTTTTGATTCCTAAACATTATTATCCCAGAATTCCTATATGCATGGGTCGCAGCGCTGGCAATACCGACCATAATTCTGCTGGCTATATCGGAAAGCGGCACCACCTCCCAATCCTCCGGAATAACCCCCACTTCCGTCTGCTTGTAGCCCGGCTTCACTCCCATGAAAAGCCCATCCTTTCCAGGTGCGCTTTGACTCGCGTTTCCAAATCGTCGGCGCGGGCGCTTAAGGCGGGGAGCGGGGTGGCGTAGCGTTCGGCCAGGTCTTTGACCCGGGTGGTCAGGCGCTGGCTGACCCTATCCATTTCGCCGTGGACGGCGGCTTCCAGGGCGGCCAGCCATTTGGCGTCGACGACGAGGGTTTTAATTTGCGCTTCGGTCAAGCGGGGATATTGGGCGAGGGCCTTGGCGTCCAGGGCGGACTCGGCGTTCTTCAGGCGTTGTTTCAGGTCGCTTGCGGCGGTATTCAAGGCCAGCCACTTGGTCAGGACGGCGCGTTCGGCGGCGGCGTCGGGATCGTCCTTTATGTCCTTGAGCCGGGCGCTGACGAAGGGTTTGGCGATTTTTTCCAGTTCGGCCAAGCCGCCCTCCTCGCCGCCCTCCTCTTCTTCGAGTTCGGCGATGGCCGCGTTAGCGTTTTCCAGGTCGGCGGCCAGGGCGTCCAGGGTGGTTTGGTCGGCGGCGTAGTAGCGAGCGACGACCAGATCCTTGGGGATGAGGTCGCAGGCCCAGCCGCGGTCGATGGATTTGGCGGGCTTGCCGTCCTTGGCCGGCTTGGTTTCGGTCACCCGGTAGACGGCGGCCTTCCAGCCGTCGGCGGCGACCAGGTAAGCGTCGTCCTGCATCGGCGCGGCCCAATAGTCCATCAGGCGCTGGAAGACGTCGTAGCGGTCGATCAAGGGCAAACCGGCGTAGTGGGCAAGGAGGCTATCGGCTAGGCCGACGATCAATTCCTTGGGGTGGAAGCCGGGCTTGAGACCTTTGAGCTTGGCGGCGCCGGAGTCGCGCCAGAGGGCGAAGTGGCCGTTCATCCGCGCCAGGAAGCCGACGAATTCGGGGTGCTCGAATATGCGCTTCTTGATGTCGGCCTTGGCCGCCTTCACCTCGAAATAGCCTTTGCGGCTTTTTTTGAACAACGCGGCTTTGAGGCCGGGGAAGACGTCCCAATAGGGCGCCAGGGCGTCGACGTCGGCTTGGGGAATGCCGCCGTGCAGGTGGCCGTCGATATCCTGGACGTCCTCGGCCTCCGTCCCGTCGATGTAGCGCGGCAGATTGAGGTTGTAGTCGTTCTTGGCGATTTCCGCGTAGGACGCCAGCCGGGCGTATTTGGCGACGTCGACACCCCCGGAGAACACGTCGACGATCTTGCGGATGTCCTGTTCGCGCAGGCGATTCTTGGGGCCGTCCTTGGCAAAGCCCCGGCTGGCGTCGATCAAAAAAACGCCGGTACGGTCGCGGGCGCCGGCCTTGTCCACCACGACGATGCAGGCGGGGATGCCGGTGCCGTAGAACAGGTTGGCCGGCAGGCCGATGATGCCCTTGAGGTAGCCGCGCTCGACCAGTTGGCGCCTGATGGCCGCTTCGGCGCCGCCGCGGAACAGGACGCCGTGCGGCAGGATGCAGGCTCCCCGACCGGAGCTTTTGAGCGAGCGGACGAGGTGCAACAAGTAGGCGTAGTCGCCCTGCTTGGCCGGCGGCACGCCCAAGGCGAAGCGGCCGTAGGCGTCATCCTCCGGCTTGAAGCCGGTGCTCCAGCGCTTGTCGGAGAAAGGCGGATTGGCGACGACGTAATCGAAGGTCTTGAGCTCGCCGGACGCTTCCTTGTAGACGGGCGCGGCTAGGGTGTTGCCCTGGCTGATCAGCGCCGTCGGGTAATTGTGCAGGATCATGTTCATGCGGGCGAGCCCCGCGGTGGCGGCGTCCTTCTCCTGCCCGTAAAGCGTCACCTTGGCCCGCGCCGCGTCGCCCACCTTGAGGAGCAGCGAGCCCGAGCCGCAGGTGGGATCGTAGACGGTGGTCGCGGCGGTGGTGGCGGCGGCACCGATACCGACGATGCTGGCCATGATCCGGCTGACCTCCGCCGGAGTGTAGAACTGGCCCTTGCTCTTGCCGCTTTCTGTGGCGAAGTGGCGCATCAGGTATTCGTAGGCGTCGCCCAGGATGTCGTCGCCGTCGGCCCGGTTCTTGGAAAAATCCAGGGCCGGGTCTTCGAAGATGGCGATCAAAGCGGTCAGCCGGTCGACCATTTCCTTGCCGCTGCCCAGCTTGGCAGCGTCGTTGAAGTCCGGCATGTCGGACAGCTTGTTGGCCGCGGCCAACGGCGCCAGGATCGCTTTGTTGATTTGGTCGCCGATGTCCGCTTTTCCCTTGAGGGCGACCATATCCTTGAACGACGAACCCGTGGGCACGACGATCGAAGCGAAGGGAACGCCGGCGTATTTGTCGCTGACGTATTTGACGAACAGCAGCACCAGAACGTAGTCCTTGTACTGGGAAGCGTCCATGCCGCCGCGCAACTCATCGCAGCTTCGCCACAGGGAGGAGTACAGCTCGGATTTCTTGATGGCCATGGCCGGATTATACCCGGAAATTCCGCAGCGCGTCCGCCGGGAGGAGCGGGAAGGGGATGAGTGAGGGGGCGCGGGAGGG
>Ga0154418_1079_pt1 | contig 12361 bp, 10 predicted proteins | sample RifGroC1_FD_115922 | JGI IMG/M metagenome (GOLD analysis project Ga0154418, IMG submission 115922) | Treponema sp. GWC1_61_84 | reverse complement strand
TTCCTTCAGATTCCGCCTCGCGACGGACACCCTTGCCGTTCGGCTAACAGTTCCCCTTACCGGGTCTGTACGGGACTTGGCATCTTGCAGCCTTACCCGCTAATGGGTGCGCCCTGCCGGGCGCACAAACAAAAGCCGTCCTTTCGGACGGCTTTAGACAAAAATTGTGGAGAATGGGGGATTCGGCTTCCAGTCCTCGGCATCCTGCCTCGGACCTCCAGCCCGCCTCCGACTACTCTCGGCGCATCCCTGCGCCTCGTCCTCGCTATCGCTCGGATCGTAGTCTCCGGTTCGAATCCCCCACGCTACTGGAAATGTAAAAGCCTGTCCTTTCGGACAGGCTTTTGACTGAATGGAGAATGGGGGATTCGAACCCCCGACCTATTGATTGCGAACCAATCGCTCTACCAACTGAGCTAATTCCCCGGCTCGGGGTGAATGTAGCAAGCCGGGTTTAAAAAATCAAGCCCCGGGGGCAAGCGGACGCGGCGCGCAGAAGGCGGGGGATCAGGGCGTTTCCTTCTTTATACCGAGGGCGGCGCTGTAGGTATCGCTGTTGATCATGAGGATGGGCTGGTGGGTAGCCTCCATGGTGTCGCGCCAGAGGCTGCCCTCGGGGTCTACGTGGTTCCGGCTGGAGACGGCGGCCTTCATGGGCAGATGGACGAATTCGTTGTTGACGAGGCCGATGAGGACCTTCGTCTTGCCCGCCATGGCGGCGTGGACCGCGCTGTTGCCGAGGCGTTCGCAGTAGATGGAGTCCACGGGTTCGGCGGGGGAGGAGCGGATCAGGTAGCTCGGGTCGATGTACTTCAGGTTGATCTCCACGCCCTTCGCGTCGAAGTGGGCCTGTATCTTATCCTTGAGGTATACGCCGACATCCCCCATCTTCAGGTTTCCCGAAGCGTCCGTCTTGGCTTCCTTGGCCAGGATGTCCTGGCAGGCGCCCTCGGCGATGACGATGACGGCGTGCTGGCGTTTCTCAAGCCGCTTTTCGAGGTGCCTGAGGAGGCCGTTCGGGCCGTCAAGGTCGAAGGGAACCTCGGGGATAAGCACGAAATTGACCTCATGGCTGGCCAGGGCGGTGTGCGCGGCGATGAATCCCGATTCGCGGCCCATGACCTTCACGAGGCCGATGCCGTTGATTTGCGAGTGGGCTTCCATATGGGCCGCGGTGACGGCCTCCACGGCCTTAACGACCGCGGTATCAAAACCGAAGGACCTCTGGATGAAGGAGAAGTCGTTGTCGACCGTCTTCGGTATGCCGATGACAGCGATCTTCAGATTGCGCTTCTCGATCTCGTTGGCGATGTCCAGGGATCCGCGCTGGGTACCGTCCCCGCCGATCGAGAAAAGCATGTTGAGATTGAGCCGTTCCATCGCGTCCACAATCTCGACGACCTGCTTTCCGCCGCCCCGGGCGGTTCCGAGTATGGTACCGCCGATCTTGTGGATATCGTCGACTATATCCGGATCCAGAGCCTTCACGTCGAAATTGTACTCGGGGAGGAAGCCCTTGTAGCCGTAGCGTATACCGGAAATTCGCTTGATGCCGTAACGGTACCAGAGGCAGCGGACGATGGCGCGGATCACGTCGTTGAGGCCCGGGCAAAGCCCGCCGCAGGTCACGATGCCGGCATGGACATGATGGGGACTGAAGTAGATCTTCTCCCGGGGACCGGCCCGCTCGAAGAGCTCCGCCCGTGCGATGGGGGTCTGGGGGCCGGGCTGCGCGTCCACGAGATAACGCACGTACGAGTCGTCGGAAACGTAATTGGCCATGTAGTCGCCGGACACCTTGGAGAGGTTGATGGGCGATTCGATCGTCCTTTTTCCGAGATCATCGATGCTGAAATCGTACCCTTCGCCCATCGCGCGCCTCCTGCGGATTCCGTATCGGGAGAAGTATACTCGGGCCGACCCCGTCTTTCAACGCGGCAGCGGCTCATATATACTCCGGCAATGGAACGGAACGAGATCGAAGCACGCTTCGAGACCCTTGAAACCAAGCTCGCCTATCTTGAGGACTTCATCGCGCGCCTGCAGAATGAAGTCGTGGAGCGGAACGCCGCGACGGACAAGCTCCTGGCGGAGCACGAGGCGGTCAAGGAAAAGCTTCTGCAGATCGCCTCGGAGCTGGAAGAATTGCCCAACCGCAAGCCGCCGCATTATTGAGGCGCCGCTGCGACACAGTGCCACCCGGCCGCGGTGCCATAGCGGTCGCTTGACCCGTCGGTGTTATATTCAATATTATCCTATATAGAGGAGATCAATATGCTCGAAGAGAAGGTAAGGACCGCGCTTGAAGACGTGCGTCCCCAGTTGCAGGCGGACGGTGGAGATGTGGAGTTCGTGTCCGTCGACGCCGCGGGCGTCGTTTCGGTCAAGCTCACGGGAGCCTGCGGATCCTGCCCGATGTCGCAGATGACCCTCAAATTGGGCATTGAGAAGTACCTCGTAAAGGAAGTTCCCGAAGTCACCGAGGTGGTTTCCGTCTAGCCGCCCGGCGGAGACGCCGGGATAGGATCAGCTCCATCATAAAGAACGAATTCCTGCCCGTCTCCCGACGGGACATGGACGAGCTCGGCTGGGACCAAGCGGACTTCATCTTCGTCTCGGGCGATGCCTACGTCGACCACCCGTCCTTCGCGGCTGCGGTTGTATCCCGGATATTGGAAGCCGACGGCTACCGTGTCGGAATCATCGCCCAGCCGGCGGACGATGCGTCCGCCTTCGCCGTCCTCGGCAAGCCCCGGCTCGGCTTCCTCATCGGCGCGGGCAACATCGATTCGATGGTCAGCCGTTATACTTCCGCGCGGAAGCCCCGCTCGGAGGACGCCTATTCCCCCGGCGGCAAGGCGGGTTTCAGACCGGACCGGGCGACCCTGCGTTACGTCGCCCTTGCCCGGCAAGCCTTCAAGGAAACGCCGGTGATCATCGGCGGGGTGGAGGCGAGCCTCCGTCGTCTTGCCCACTACGATTACTGGTCCGACACAGTCCGCCGTTCGATACTGCTGGATTCCAAGGCCGATATCCTGGTCTACGGGATGGGCGAGAACGCGATCCGCGAGATCGCCGGCCGGCTGCGGGACGGGGAAGACGTCGCCGCCATCCGCGACGTCCGCGGCACCTGCGTCCGTTCGCACGGCGGCCCCCGGCTGTCCGAGGGGGCTTACGTCCGGCTACCCGATTACGGGAGCGTCTCGGGCACCGATCCGGCTTCCCTGCGCGCATTCGCCGAGCACTTCATGATCCAGAACCGGAACGCCGACGCCCTCGGCGCTGGCATCCTGGCCGAGAAGACGGACGAACGCTGGATCGTACAGAATCCGCCCTCTTTTCCGCTCTCAGGCGCCGAACTTGACCGGGTCTACGAGCTTCCCTACACGCGCAAAGCGCATCCCATGTACGACGGAGCAGGCGGCGTGCCCGCCCTGAAGGAAGTGGAATATTCCCTGGTTTCAAGCCGCGGCTGCTACGGCGGCTGCTCCTTCTGCGCGATCACCTTCCACCAGGGACGCGCCGTGCGAGGCAGGACCCGGGAATCCCTGGTCCGCGAGGCCCGCGTCCTCGCGCGGACCGAAGGTTTCAAGGGCTACATCCACGACGTCGGCGGGCCGACGGCGAACTTCCGCGCGCCAGCCTGCGCCCTGCAGGAGAAAGGCGGGGCCTGCGCCGACCGGGAATGCCTGCACCCCGAACCCTGTCCGCGGCTGCGGGTAGACCACAGGGAATACCTTGATACCCTGCGCGCGATACGTTCGGTGCCGGGCATCAAGAAGGTCTTCATCCGTTCGGGCATACGCTTCGACTACCTGATGCTGGACGAGACGGGCGGGCGGGACTTCATGGATGAGCTCTGCGAATTCCACGTGAGCGGCCAACTCAAGGTAGCCCCGGAGCATGTCTCGGACCGGGTCCTGGAGGCGATGGGAAAATCGGGGAACGCGGCTTATGAGCGCTTCCGCGGACTATTCAAGGAAACGAACGGGAGGCTCGGCCTCAAGCAATACCTGATACCCTACTTCATCTCCAGCCATCCCGGTTCCACTCTGGACGACGCGATCGAATTGGCCCTTCACCTGAAACGCACCGGCTTCGTGCCGGACCAGGCCCAGGACTTCTACCCGACCCCGGGGACCCTGGCGACCGCGATGTATCGCACCGGCCTGGATCCGCGCGACATGAAGCCCATACCTGTTGCCCGCGGGGAACGGGAGAAGCGCCTGCAGCGGGCTCTCCTGCAGTACGACCGGCCCGAAAACCGTTCCCTGGTGCTGGAAGCCTTGCGGGAAGCGGGAAGGGCGGACTTGATCGGGGACGGGCCGGGGAAGCTGGTATCGTCCGGAAACGCGGAGGGCGGAAGGAATTTCCGTGTCAGGCAAAAAAAAGAACCGCGGCCGGAAGGAGGAAGCCGGCCGCGGTAGGTGAAGAACAACTACGTTCGCTCATCGATAAGGTAACAACGCTTAAGGCCGAGGGTTACGTTCCGGAAGAAAAAAGATCCGATTTTCGATTCTTTTCATAGAAACAAACACGAATACGATCAAGTCCTCTCCGGAAAGGAATGCATAACCTCCCGCGGTGCCCTGCCCTCATGACGCCTGAAAGCCCTGCTGAAACAGCTCTGGCTTTCATAACCGCAGGCGGCGGCGATTTCCTTTATGGAGGCGTCGCCGCGGCGCAGCATGGCCGCCGCGCGCTCCAGGCGCAACCGCTCGAAAGCTTCCTGAGGAGAGGCGCCCCGGGCTCTGCGGAACAGCCGCCTGAAATGGCTTTCGGAGCAATTGGCCGCGCGGGCTGCATCGGCCAGGGTCGGTCCCTCCGCCAGATGTTCGGAGTACCATGCCATAGCGAGGGAGGCGGCATATTCCGCCCTATCCACGAGGGGAGCGAGTTCCGCTGCGCTCAAGTCCCCCAGCGCGATCAGGGACAGCTCGATCGCGGCCTTTTCGGCCCTCAGGGGATATAGAGGATCGTCCGCAGCGCGCGATTCGGATAGCCCAGCCGCGAGGCTACGGATGAGCGACTTTGCTTCATCGTCCAAACGGGCGACGACGAAGCCTCGGCGCCGGAGGAAGGCCGCGGCAGGCTCGGCCAAGGTATCGAAATGGAAGACGGCGATCTCGGCCGCGTTGCCCGGCCGCCCCGACCAACCGTGCTCAAACGCGGGAGGGAATATCCAGAGCGAATTTTCCCTCAACTGCCCGCGGGCGCCAGCGGGATCGCGGTTTTCCCCCGGAAAAACCGGCCGGATTTCGCCCCCAAGCACCGCTTCGAACTCCCAAGACTGGCGACCGTACACGCGGACCGGCATCTCGCCATAACGGCGCTCGCCGGCTCCCAGATAGGTTAGCATCGGAGCAATATCGATTCAATGAGCGAAAATGTCAAATACCTGAGCGCCCGTGCGATCGCCCCGAAGCCAAAAACCGGTTACTTTGATTCCATCCTGAGGAGGAAACCGATGTCCGGAAAAAAACGCTACGCGATCGTCGGAACCGGGTCGCGCTCGCAGATGTATTCACACGCGCTGCTGGGCGACTATGCTTCCGCCTGCGAACTCGTCGGCCTGTGCGACTCCAATCCGACGCGGATGGCCTGGGCGAACGCCCAATTGGCAGAAAAATTCGCCGCGCCGCCCGTTCCCGCCTTCGCGCCCGCCGAATTCGAGAAAATGATCGCGACCGGGAAGGTGGATACGGTCATCGTCACCTCGATGGACCGTACCCACCACCTGTATATCGTCCGGGCCATGGAAGCCGGATGCGATGTCATCACCGAGAAGCCGATGACCATAGACGCCGAAAAATCCGCGACCATCGAGGACGCGATAGCGAGGACAGGCAGGAAGCTGAGGGTCGCCTTCAATTACCGCTACGCCCCGCGCAACAGCAAAGTGAAGGAAGTCCTCATGGGCGGCGCGATCGGGGAAGTGAAATCCGTCCACTTCGAGTGGCTGCTGGACACCAAGCACGGGGCGGACTATTTCCGGCGCTGGCACCGCGACAAGAAGAACTCGGGCGGCCTGTTCGTGCACAAGGCGACCCACCACTTCGATCTGGTCAACTGGTGGCTGGACACCAATCCGACCCTGGTCTACGCGCAGGGCGGATTGGTGTTCTACGGCCGGGAGAACGCGGAAGCGCGCGGCGTGACCGCCTTCTACGACCGCGGCACGGGCCATCCGAACGCGGCAGCCGATCCCTTCGCCCTGGACCTGTCCAAGGACGAGGCGTTCCGCGGGATGTACCTGGATGCAGAAAAGGACGACGGCTACCGGCGCGACCAGAGCGTCTTCTCGGATTGCATCTCCATCGAGGACGACATGGCCGCCCTAGTCCGTTACGCCAGCGGCGCGACGATGAGCTACCACCTGACCGCATATTCCCCCTGGGAAGGCTACCGGGTCGCGTTCAACGGTACCAAGGGCCGGCTGGAATACGAAGTAGTCGAGAATTCCTATGTTTCCGGCTCGGAGAAGGACCAGAACCGACCCGACCTGCGCGATTCGCGTGAGGTCGAACTTGACGAATCGGTCCGCATCCTGGTGCGGCCGCTCTGGGGAAAACCGCTGGAAATACCGATCGCGTCGGACGCCGAAGCAGGCCACGGCGGCGGAGACAAGCGCCTCCTCCGCGACCTCTTCCTCGGCGACCTGGCCGATCCTCTGGGGCGGGCGGCCGACCACCGCTCGGGCAGCGATTCCATCATGGTGGGCATCGCCGCCAACAAGAGCCTGGCGACCGGCCTGCCCGTCACGATCGCGGAGCTCAGACGCCGGTGATCTCCCGGGCCCGGTCGCCCACCGCGCGCCTGATCGCCTCGTCGCGGACGCGCGGGGAGCCTGAGTAGGCGGGCGTCCGGCCCGCGTCCTGGGCCGCGACCGCCGCCGAGATCGCGTCCACGAACACGCTGCCCGCGACCACCGCGTGCACGTACGGCGCCACGCTCCGCGCCTGGGCGCCGGTCCGTATGCCGAAGCCTCCCAGCACCTTGGAGCCGCCGACGGCGGCCGCGGCGAGGAAGGACTTGGTGTCCTCCCCTACCTCGGTCGCGGCGCCGGTGATGCCGGCCCGAAGGGCCGCGTACAGCCAGGGGCGTCCGAGGGAGGCCATCGCCGCGAGGCGTTCCCTGCGCATGGATGGCGCGGCGACGGGCACCGAGGCAAGGCCTTCGGCGGCGCAGGCCGCAGCGAGGCCCTCGTCGGCATCGTAGGGGAGGTCGGGAACGATGAGGCCCGCGACTCCCGCCTTGCGAGCAGCCGCGCAGAAGGCGGGAGCGCCCGGAGTGGCCACGAGGCTCGCATAGGCCATGAGAAACACGGGAACGGCCGGGAACTCGGCGCGCAGCTCCGCGACGAAGGCGAAGGCATCGGCCACCCTGGTTCCGCCTGCGAGGGAGCGCGCACAGGCGTCGCGGATGGAAGGACCGTCCGCGCTCGGGTCGCTGAAGGGGATCTGCACCTCAAGGATCGAAGCGCCGCCCTCCACAAGGCCGCGCGCGGCGGCCCGGCATCCGGAAGCGTCGGGGTAACCGGCCACCAGATGGGCCATCAGGACGATTCGGTCGCTCATTTCTTTCCCTCCGCATTCAACGCGGCCAGCTCCCGTTCCAGAAAGGCCTTCCATTCGACCGGCCGGAACACGGGCGCGGTGATGAAGAGGTCCTTGTCCCCCCGCCCGGACATGTTGACGACAACGGCTTTGCCGGGACGGAGCGAGCGGGCCAGGGAGATGGCCGCGGCGGCCGCGTGCGCGCTTTCCAGGGCGAAGACGACCCCCTCGTTCTTCGCGATGAAGGACAGGGCCTCCAGGGCCTCGGCGTCCGTCGCGCGCCGGAATTCGACCCGGCCCGAACGGCCGAGGGCGGCGAGTTCGGGGCCGATCCCCGGATAGTCCAGGCCCGCGGAGATGGAACGGGTCTCGGCCACCTGGCCGTCCTCGTCCAGGAGGAAGCGGCTCTTGTACCCGTGGACTATGCCCGTGCGGGCCCCTTCACCCGTCATGCGGGAAGCGTGCTCTCCCGGGCCGGGACCTATTCCCCCCGCTTCCACGCCGATGAGGCGGGGATTCTCCAGATCCAGGAAGGGTTCGAAGAAGCCGATCGCGTTGGAGCCGCCGCCGACGCAGGCGACCAGGGCTTCGGGCACCACGCCCCGTTCGGCGAGCTGGTTTTTCGTTTCCCGGCCGACGACCGACTGGAAGGTGCGGACCATGTCCGGATACGGCGAGGGACCGAGGGCCGAGCCGATCACGTAGAAGGTGTCCGCGAAGCTTCCCGCCCAGTCCCGGAAGGCCTCGTTGATGGCGTCCTTCAGGGTACGCGAACCGGAACTCACCGGAATGACCTTCGCGCCGAAGAGTTCCATGGTCGCGACGTTCGGCTGCTGCCGGTCCACGTCGGTTGAGCCCATGTAGACCACGCATTCGACGCCCAGCTTTGCGCAGGCCGCGGCGGTCGCCACCCCGTGCTGGCCGGCTCCCGTCTCCGCGATCACGCGCCGCTTGCCCATGCGCCTGGCCAGCAGGACCTGGCCGACCGCGTTGTTGATCTTGTGCGCGCCGGTGTGCGCCAGGCCTTCCATCTTGATGTACAGATCCGCGCCGCCCAGGAGGCGTGAGGCGTTCTCCGCATGGAGCAGCGGCGTCGGACGGCCGATAAAGTCGCTCCGGAGACGCTGCAGCTCGGCGGCGAAGGCGGGATCGGCCATCGCCTTCACGAAGGCGGCTTCGATCTCTTCTATCGCGCTCCTGAGCACTTCGGGAACGTAGCGTCCGCCGTAGGGTCCGAAATATCCGTCCCGGGAGCGGCGGGCATCCTTCCGATCCGTATCTTCATTGACGCGCATGGTTGTCGATCTCCTTGAAGAATGCTTGAAGCGCCCGGTGGTCCTTGCGCCCTTTTTCGGATTCCAGCCTGCTGGAAGCGTCGATCAGCTCGGGTCGGTACGCATCCATGATGCCGCCGACATTATCCGCCCCCAGGCCGCCGGCAAGCCAGAGGGCACCGCGCGATGCGATCGAGGCAATGAGCTCGCGGGGAACGCCCGTTCCGGTGCCGCCCGCGGTTCCCGCGACCTTCGCGTCCACGAGTACCCTCGGCTCCCCCGCCTCCAGCAGGCGGTCCACACCGTCCAGATCGGTTGCGCTCGCAACGCGTACGACCGAATAGCGGCCGGCGGGCGCTGCGTCCAGGGCAGCCAAAGCCTCCGGTCCACCGTCCCCATGGTACTGGATGGCGTCCAGCAATCCTTTCCGCGCCAGGTCCAGCGCAACGCGGCCTCGGTCGGAAGCGGGGTCCGTGATGACGCCGACCAGGAGCGGCTTTCCGGCGCGGGCGGCCGGGGCATGGGCGGCAGGCGCCCGGACGGTCAGCGCACGGGCGGCCAGCGCACGGGCGGTCTCGGCGACCGCGCGGGCGTCGGCCGCTCGGGGACTTTCAGCGAACACGAAGCCGAGCAGGTCGGCGCCCAGGCGGGCGGCCTCCAGCGCGTCGTCCACGAGCGTCAGTCCGCAGATCTTGACGAGAGGACGGCGCGGGGCGGCACCTTCGTCAGCGACTCCCCGCTGCTCGGCCACCGCACGCCAGAATTTCCCGTCGGTGTCACGAAGCTTAGGGTGATTCGGGGAACCGGAGTCCTCGCCGAGGAAGGCGGAAACGAGGCCGGCAGCCTTGGCCGGATCGCGTGCCGCGGATTCCCCGACGAGGATGCCCTGGAAGCCGAGGCGCCGCGCGTAGGCGGCCTTGCCGGGTGTATCGATACCGGATTCGTAGACGGCCCGCTCGCCCAGGAGGCTCCGGAGCGCGGCGGGCGCCAGGGGATCGATGCGGAAGGTGGCGAGGTCGCGGGAGTTGACGCCGCCGAGTACGGGACCGTCAGCCGCGACGGCGCGGAATTTCTCCGCGTCGGCCGCGTCGCGGACCTCCACGAAGGGGGTCAGGCCCCGGGATCGACAGGCCGCGGCCATTTTTCGCAGGAGGTCTTCGTCCAGGATGCGGGCAATCAGGAGCACCGCATCGGCACCCGCGCGGTAGGATACATCGATCTCCTCCGCTTCCAGCAGGAAGTCCTTCCTGAGGAAGGCGATTTCCGGACGGGCGGCGGCGGCCGCCATGAGATCGTCCAGGGAGCCACGGAAGTGGTTGCGTTCGGTGAGGACCGAAACGTCGCGCGCCCCCGCCTCCGCATAGGCGCGGACCAGGCGCGCCGGATCCAGGTCGGCCGCGATGGCCCCCCTGGAGGGCGAGGCCCGCTTGATCTCCAGGATGGCGCCCGGCCGGGCCAGGAAGGGGACCACCGGCCGGCTCCTGCGGGCGGGAACCGGCGAACCGAAAAAAGGACCGAGCGAGGCCAGGTCGCGCCGCCTGTCGGCGACTATGCGGTCCAGGATGGTGCCCGTTACGGATGCGGATGACTCAGGCACGTGCGGTATCCCTAAGGTTCGTAACACTGGGGGCGGGCTGCCTCAACTCCTCCAGCTTGGCGGCGACGGCGCCGGAAGCCAGACAGGAAGCGGCTATCCGCGCGCCTTCCGCGATGCTTGCGGCGCGGCCGCTGACGTACAGGGCGGCTCCCGCGTTGAAGGCGACCGCGGCCTCGATGGCCGGCCTGCCCGCGCCGCCGATCAGCTCCCGCGCCAGGCGCGCGTTCTCCGCCGCGTCGCCGCCCGAGAGTTCTTCGAGCCGGTAGGTTCCGAATCCCTCCATGACCGGATCGAAGACGTATTCCTTCATGATCCCGTCGCTTCCGATCTCCACGACATCGGTAGGGGCGCAGGGGGAAATCTCGTCCATGCCGTCGCGGCTCTTCACCGTCAGAACCCGCTCCACGCCCAGCAGGCGCGCGGCTTCGGCGACCGGCTTCAGCAGCCCTTCGTCGTAGACGCCTATCACCTGGTACTTCGCGCTCGCGGGATTGGACAAGGGGCCCACGAGGTTCATGATGGTTTTCAGCCCGATGGACTTGCGCGCGGCGGCGGCGTGCTTCATCGCGCCGTGGTACAGGGGCGCGAAAAGGAAGGCAAAGTTCGTCCGCTCAAGTAGTTCCTCCGCCGCCGCCGGCGTAATGTTCACCGGGATGCCGAGGGCTTCGTAGAAATCGGCGCTTCCCGACTTGCTGGACACCGCGCGGTTGCCGTGCTTCGCCACCGGAACGCCGCAGGCGGCCGCGACGAGGGCGGCCATGGAGCTGATGTTGAAGGATCCCGATTCGTCCCCGCCCGTCCCGCAGGTATCGGTCGTCTCCAGCTTGGTGACGAAGCGGGTCTTCTTCCGGCGGAGCACCGCCGCGCAACCGGCTATCTCCACGGCGGCCGGCTTCTTGGCGGCGAAGGCCACGAGCAGGGCGGTCACCTTGGAAGCGTCCAGCGTTCCGTCGGTCAGTTCTTCCATGAACGCTTCGGCGCCCGCGCGGTCAAGATCCTGGCCTGCGATGAGCTTGGAGAGGGTGGCCTTGAAGGCGAAGGGTTCGCGCCGGTAGGACAGAAAGGCCTTGATGAGGGCTTCGCCCCCGTCCGAAGCGATGGACTCCGGATGGAACTGCACCCCTTCGATATCGAACTGCCGGTGCCGCACGCCCATCACATCGCCGTCTGAACTCCGCGCGGTCACTTCAAGCTCTGCGGGCATGCTGTCCTCGGCGATAACGAGGCTGTGATAGCGGGTGAAGACCGAGGAAGTTCCGATCGTGCGGAACACGCCGCGTCCGTCCAGCGCGATCGGCTCCGCCTCGCCGTGACGTATGCGCTTGGCGCCGACGATCCTGCCTCCGAAGGCGTAGCCGATGGCCTGGTGGCCGAGGCAGATGCCGAGGATCGGAATCCTGCCCGCGAAATGCCTGATGGCCTGGACGCTGATGCCCGCGTCCTCAGGTCGGCCGGGGCCGGGGGAGATCACCAGGCGGGAAGGGGCCAGAGCGTCCAGGCCTTCGATATCGATCTCGTCGTTCCGGATCACCCTGATTTCTTCCGACGAGAGCCGGGCAAAGTACTGGTACACGTTGTAGGTGAATGAATCATAATTGTCGATGAGGACGATCATCTGGAACCTCCCGCAAGTGCCGCGCGCAGGGCGGCGAGTTTCTCGTTCGTCTCTTCCCATTCGCGTTCCGGTTTGGAGGCGTAGACGATGCCCGCCCCCGCCTGGAGGTTCCACTTCCCGTCCTTCACGAGGGCCGAGCGGATCGCGATGCAGGTATCGAAGCCGCCGTGGGCGTCCAGGTAGCCGACGGCTCCCGCGTAGAAACTCCGGTCAAAACGCTCAAGCTCGGAGACGATCTCCATGGCCCTGATCTTGGGCGCGCCCGAAACCGTCCCCGCCGGGAAGGCCGCGCGCAGCAGGTCGTAGGGCGATTTTCCCG
>Ga0154418_1085_pt1 | contig 13292 bp, 9 predicted proteins | sample RifGroC1_FD_115922 | JGI IMG/M metagenome (GOLD analysis project Ga0154418, IMG submission 115922) | Treponema sp. GWC1_61_84 | reverse complement strand
CCCGCACGGCTTCCTCTTTACTTCACCACGATGTTGACCAGCTTGTCCTGGACGACGATGACCTTGGCGATCTCCCTGCCGGCGGTCCATTCCTGCGTCTTGGGCAGGGCGAAGGCGAGGCGCTGGAGTTCTTCCTTGGACGTGCCGACGGGGGCCTGGAACTTGTCGCGGAGCTTGCCGTTGATCTGGACGACAACGGTCGCCTCGTCGTCAGCCGCGGCCGCGGCGTCGTACTCGGGCCAGCGCGCCGCCGAAAGCGACTGCTTTTCACCCAGGCGTTCCCAGAGCTCCTCGGCCAGGTGCGGGGCGTAGGGGCCGACCATCTTCACCATCGGCACCCACAGCGCCCTCGGAGTCCGCACGCAGCGGGCGATCTCGGCCGACAGGACCATCATCGCGCTGATGGCGGTGTTGAAGTTCAGGGTGTCGGTGTCATCGCCGACCTTTTTGATCGTCTTGTGCAGGAGCTTCAGCTGTTCGGCCGTCGGCGCCTCGTCGGAGAGCGGCTTGTCGGCTATGGCCCAGAGCCGTTCCAGAAAGCGGGAGACGCCCACGAGGCCCGCGGTGGCCCAGGGCTTGGACACTTCAAGGGGTCCCATGAACATCTCGTAGACGCGCATCGCGTCCGCGCCGAATTCCGTGATGATGTCGTCGGGGTTGATCACGTTGCCGCGGCTCTTGGACATCTTCTGGTTGTCCTCGCCGAGGATCATGCCCTGGTTCACGAGGCGCTGGAAGGGTTCCTTGGAGTTGACCGCGCCGATGTCGTACAGGACCTTGTGCCAGAAGCGGCTGTACAGGAGGTGGAGCACCGCGTGTTCGGTGCCGCCGACGTACAGATCCACCGGCATCCAGTAGTCCACGGCCGCCCGGTCGGCAAAGGCTTTCTCGTTATGGGGGTCGAGGTAGCGAAGGAAATACCAGCAGGATCCCGCCCATTGGGGCATGGTGTTCGTCTCGCGCTTTCCGGGGCCTCCGCAATTGGGGCAGGCGCAGTTCACCCAGGCGTCGATGCCGGCCAGGGGGGACTCGCCGGTGCCGGTCGGTACGTAGGTCTTCACGTCGGGGAGGCGCAACGGCAGGTCCGACTCGTGGACGGCCACGGTGCCGCACTTGGCGCAGTGGACGAGGGGGATGGGCTCGCCCCAATAGCGCTGACGGCTGAAGATCCAGTCGCGGAGCTTGTAGTTGATGGCCTTGCGGCCGATCTTCTTCTTTTCGAGCCATTCGGTTATCGACTTCTTGAAGGTTTCGGTCGGCGTCCCGTCGAATTCGCCGGAGTTGATGGCCCAGCCGTCGGCGGCCGCGCACTCGGCGGGAGGCGCCGAGTAGTCCGTGCCGGGAACGGGTTTTTCGGGGGCGACCACCTGGATGATGGGAAGGTCGAAAGCCTTGGCGAAGTCCCAGTCCCGCTCGTCGTGGGCGGGCACTGCCATGATGGCGCCCGTGCCGTAGGAGATCAGTACGTAGTCGGCGATCCAGATCGGGATCTTCTTGTCGTTCACCGGGTTCACCGCGTAGGCGCCGGAGAAGACGCCGGTCTTCTCCTTGGCCAGGTCGGTGCGTTCCAGGTCGCTCTTCTTGGCGGCGGCTTCGATGTAGGCATCGACGGCGGGTCGCCGGGCGGCGGTCGTGATTTCTCCGACCAGTTCGTGTTCGGGCGACAGGACCATGTAGGTGGCGCCGAAGAGGGTATCCGGCCGCGTCGTGTAGATCTCGAGGGCGGCTTCGTGCCCGTCGATCCTGAAGACGACGTTGGCGCCTTCGGACTTGCCGATCCAGTTGCGCTGCATGAGCTTCACGGGCTCGGGCCAGTCCAGTCCATCCAGATCGTCCAGCAGGCGCTCGGCGTAGTCGGTGATCCTGAGGATCCATTGGCGGATGCGCTTCCTGGTGGTTTTGGTCCCGCAGCGGTCGCAGAAACCGTCCTTGACCTCTTCGTTCGCCAGGCCCGTCTTGCAGGAGGGACACCAGTTGATCGGGGTGTCCGACTCGTAGGCCAGTCCGCGTTCGAAAAGCTTCAGGAAGATCCACTGCGTCCAATTGTAATAGTCTGCGTCGCAGGTTGAGACCTCGCGGTCCCAGTCGTAGGAGAAGCCGAGGGCCTTGATCTGCCTGCGGAACATGTCAATGTTCAAGTGTGTGGTGGCTGCGGGATGGGTCCCCGTCTTGATCGCGTAATTCTCGGCGGGCAGGCCGAAGGAGTCGAAGCCCATCGGGTGCAGCACGTTGTAGCCGTTCATGCGCAGGTAGCGGCAGTAGATGTCGGTGGCCGTGTAGCCCTCGGGATGTCCGACGTGCAGGCCCGCTCCCGACGGATAGGGGAACATGTCCAGTACGTAACGCCGCCTGGCCTTCGGGTAGGCGGGGTCCTCGAAGGCCTTGAAGGTCTTGTGCTCTTCCCAGTATTTCTGCCATTTGGGCTCGATGGTGTCGAAGGGATATTTGGCCATGGCGCTGCGGCTCCTTGGAATATGCGTGTCCGCCGATAATAGCCCGCCGACGCCCCTTGGGCAAGGCGACTATAGTGTCACGAAGCTTAGGTAAGAATTCTCAGCGTTTCGGCGGCCAGCCTTCACCCTCGATCCTGCCGAGCAGGCGCAGGAGTCCGTCCAGGATGGTCAGCGGATGCGGGGGACAGCCGGGAACGAAGAGGTCCGCCTTCAGGTCGGGGGCGAAGCCATTGATCCCGTCGTCCGTCTCCGCGTGGCCGATGTACGGTCCGCCCGAGATGGCGCAGGAACCGACGGCGATGAGCAGCTTGGGCTCCGCGATCGCGTTCCAGGTCTTCCGGAGGGCGAGTTCCATGTTTTTGGTGACGGGACCGGTCAGCAGGAGGCCGTCGGCGTGGCGCGGAGACGCGACCATCTGGATGCCGAAGCGCCCGAGATCCCAGCCTATCGTGCCCAGCACGTTGACGTCGGCCTCGCAGGCATTGCAGCCTCCCGCGCTGACCTGGCGGAGCTTGAGCGATCGGCCGAACAGGTGTTTCATTTTCTTTTCGAGCGCGGACGCCAGCAGGGGGCCGCTCTTCTCCAGTTCGACGTCCAGGTCCTCCCGGCGGGAGGCCGACAAACGGTAATCGGCGGCATGGACAAGGGCGCCCTCGGGGCAGGCGGCGACGCAGTCCGCACAGAACAGGCATTTTCCGAGGTCGATCCTCCGGCCGCCTTCCAGGGAGATGGCTCCGGTCGGACAGGCGTCGGCGCAGGCGCGGCAGCCTTCCCGGCACCTGGCCCCGTCAAGCACGGGCCTGCCGCGGAAGCGGTCGGGCAACGACGGGGGCGGGGCGGACGGGAATTTGATGGTACGGTGGCCCTGCCGCAGGCGGGCGATGACGGCTTTCAGCATGGTCGCTCCCCGGGCCTACAGATCGTGCCCGCAATAGGAAAGGTTGAAGCTCTTGTTGCAGATCGGAAAATCGGAGATTTCCTGGTCGCGCAGGGAGCGCGCCAGGGCGGGCCAGTTATGGAAGGACGGATCGACGACCTTGTAGCGCGCGAAGCGCCCCCCCGCGTCAGTTATCGCCACATGACAGGCTTCCCCGCGCCATCCCTCATTAAGTGAGACCGAGAGGCTGTCGGCCGCGAGGTTCTCCGGGCGCGCGCGGATTTCGCCGCCGGGTAAGTCCTTCATCCGATCGCGGATGAACTGGATGGACTGCTTGATTTCCATCCAGCGTACGTAAGCCCGAGCGAAGACGTCCCCCGTCTCGCAAGTGGACACGGGCACCTGGGCGAATCGCCAGATTCCCGCCGGCTGGTCGCGCCGCGAATCACGGGAAAGCCCCGAAGCGCGCGCCGCGGGACCGACGAGGCCGAGTTCGGTCGCGGTCGCCATATCGATCATGCCCGTATCTTCGAACCTGGCCAGAACGGACTGGGTGTCCCAGAGCAGGTTCACCGCGATCGAGGTGTCCGTCTCCGCCGCGTCCAGCCGCAGCTTGAGTTCGTCTATCCTGGCGGCGTCGCAGTCGAACAGGATCCCGCCCGGCGCTACGAAACCTCGGCCGAAACGGTTGCCGCAGAAATTGGCGGTGGGAAGATAGGCGACATCGCCTGCGAGGGCTCCCAGGTCGCCGACATGGTTCGCAAGACGCTCCAGTTCCAGCGCGATACCTCGGAGCGCCTGGGCCCGCGCGGGCGCCCTGCATCCGGAAAGGGACTCCAGGATCTGACAGTACGAGGTGGCATGGGCGATCGTCGAGTCGCCCGCCATGGTTTCGGCGTAATGGAGCGACCGTTTGTCCGGTCCCCCGATCAGAGAACGCTCGATGCCGCGGTGCTGGTAGCCGAGCGCGATTTCCAGATGGAATACCTGTTCTCCGTGGCACTGGAAGCGGAAATGACCCGGTTCGATCACGCCGGCATGAACGGGTCCGACGGCGACCTCGTGCACCTGTTCGCCCTCGACGCGGTAGAAATCACCGACGGCGGGGAGGATGGGTTCGTCCGCTTTGCGGCCCCAGGCGTCGCGCCCGGTCCACGAGCGCTGGTAGCGCACCGGCTTGAACCAGGGATGGCCGGCAGGAATGAGGCCGTACTGCTCGGCGATCTCGCGTTCGAAAAGCTGGGCCTGCGGGCAGGCGACGGCGATGGACGGGAAGGAATCCCCTTCGACCTTCGCGCGGGCCACCAGGAGGCGGTTCTGCTCGTCATCGGCGAGCAGCGCGTACAGGGTCACCGCGCCGCCGCCGGAGGAGGCTCCGCCGGCAGCGGCTCCGGCAGCATCAGGTCCGCCGGCCATTCCGAAATAGGACGAAATGCGGAGGCCGGCGGCGATCCCCGCGGTCAGGGCATTCGTGAAGTATTCCAACGGCAGGGTCGGAATTTTACTGAGCGGAAGACTGGTGCCGTTGGTCAGGGATGCAAAGTCCGCTACGGAAACAATCATGCCCCCACCTCCAGGAAGCGGACCGCATCCTCGATCAACGCGCGGAGCGGGGCGGGAATGTGCAAGCCCAGCATCAGGACCAGGGCCATGAAGGCGAATATGGGCAGCAAGGTCAGGGCGGTATCCCGGAAACGTTCGGCGCCTTCGGGCATGTCGCCCTGGACGACCCTCAGGGTGGTCTTGCCCATGCCGATGAAGACCACCAGCAGGAACACCAGAAAGAGGGCGGCCGTCAGGAAATTACCGGAGGCGAAGGCTCCGGTCACGATGGCGAATTCGCTGACGAAGGGGCCGAAGGGCGGAGAACCGGTGATGGCGATGAAGCCCGCCAGGAAAAGGATGCCGGAGACCGGCTGGCGGCGTATGGCGCCCCGGACCTCGTCGGTGGTCTTGGCGTCGTAGGCGCGATGGATGTTCGCCGCGCTCAGGAAAAGGACTCCCTTGGTGGAGGCGTTCGTCATCACGTGTAACAGGGTGCCGAAAAGCGCTGCTTTGCCCACCCCGAGTCCTATCATGAGGATGCCCATGTGTTCGACGCTCGAGTAGGCCAGCATGCGTTTGAAATCCTTCTGCCCGAGCATGAACAAGCCCGCGACGGCCATCGACAGGAGTCCCATGAACAGCAGGAGCCGCGACGCGTAGGCGCCTTCCCCCGAGGCGTTCACGATCGCGTAGATACGCAGGAACGCGAGGAAGGCGCAACTGGTGACGCCGGCTGCGAGGATCGCGCCGACGAGTCCGGGAGCTTCGCCGTACGCGTCGGGCTTCCAGGTCTGCATCGGAGCCAGGCCCATCTTGGTGCCGTAGCCGATCAGGAGCAGCACGAAAGCCGCGCGGAGCCAGGGCTTGGACAGGTCGGGCGCCAGGCGGCGCAGTTCCGCAAAATCCAGGGTAGGCGCGATTCCTTCGTGCAGAAGGGCGTAGGCCAGGAAGAACGTCCCGAGCAACGCCAGGGCTATGCCTACCGATCCCACGAGGAGGTATTTCCAGGTAGCCTCGATGCTGCGTTTGGTGCGGTTGAAGTAGATCAGCGGCGCCGTCGCGAGCGTGGTTCCTTCTATCGCCACCCAGGTGAGTCCGAGGTGGTTTGACCAGGCCACCAGGGTGGCGAGGCCCAGGAAGGAGAGCAGGCAGGAAACGAAAACCCGATTGTTCCGTTCGCTCCGTATCTTCAGATATCCGACGGCGTAGACCGAACCGAACAGGAACAGCATGCCCGTGACAAGGGCGACTATCTTCCCGAGCGGATCCAGGACCAGGACGGACGTCCCGGTTTCAAAGCCCGGTCCCCGGATGGCCAGGAGCGTGGCGGCGGCATGGACGGCCGCGGTCACGGGAAGGAACCATGGACGGAAGCGATTGGAGGGAAACAGGGCGGCGAACGCCGCCATGACGAAAGGAAAGCAGAGCAACGCGTACGCCATGGTCACTCCTTCAGCGCGTCGAGTCGGCGCGTATCCAGGGACGCGAAGGCCTGGTTGATGTGGTTGGTGATGATCGAAATGACGAAGATGCCCACGAAGAGGTCCAGAAGGACGCCCATCTCCACGACCAGGGGAATCGCCTCCACGAGCAGAACGCCGAAAATGAATATACCGTTCTCCAGTACGAGGTAGCCGACGACCTGGGAGATCGCCTTGTAGCGCGTGGTGAGGAGGATGAAACCGACGAGGACCGTGGCGATGGATGTGGGGATGATCAGGGAAGCGGCCTCATGGGCTGACGGCGTGAGCCCGCCGGTCAGAACGAGGGCGAAGGCGGTCGCCGCGGCGCCGAGGATGATCGAAGGCATGAAGCCGACGAGGGGTTCCACTTCCCGCTTGATGTTCGCGTCGCGGAGAGCCCTCATCATGATGGACGGGATGACGAAGCCCTTCAGGATCACCGCCACGGCCGCCGCGAGGATGGCCGGCAATCCGACGTGTTCGTGCGCCAGCAGCGGAACGATGCCGAGCAGGGCTCCCTGAAAGGAGACGATACGGATGACCGCGGCCAGGCGGCTCGTTCCCAGGGCGAACAGGTTCAATACGAGGACCAGCACCAGCACGGCGTTCAGAATGTCCGTCATCGCTATAACCTCACCAACAAGATGAAAGCGGAAGCGCAGAACAGCAGGGAACCCACCAAAAGATAAGGGACCCTGCGCATCCGCAGACGCGCGATTATCGATTCCAGCACGCCGATCGCGGCCGCGAGGGCGAGCATCTCGGCGACGAAGATGGGCCAGTCGAGCCAGGCGGTCCCCGTCCCGAAGGGAGCGACGACGTGCAGGAGGAAAGCGCCGAGCACGAAGAGCTTCATGGACGCCGCGTACAGCGCCGTGCCGAGCAAGGGACCGGAATGGTCCAGAATCATGACCTCGTGGATCATCGTCAATTCCAGGTGGGTGTTCGGGTCGTCCACCGGAACGCGGCAGGTTTCCGCCAGCATCACGATGAACAGGCCGATGGCCGTGAGCACGAGGGGAGCGACGGTTCCCGCGCTGAAGCCCCCCGCGTAGCCGTGCAGCATGCCCGTCAGGGAGAGCGATCCGGATACCTTGGCGAGCGTCAGGTAGGCGAAAAAGAGGGCCGGCTCGGACAGCACGGCGAAGGTGACCTCGCGGGAAGCGCCCATGCCCTCGAAGGCCGAACCGGTATCAAGAGCCGCCGCGGTCGTGAAGAAGCGGCCGAGGGCCATGAGGTAGGCGAAAAGGATCAGGTCTCCGGTGAAGGAGAGCGGGGAGACGAAGCGTCCGAGGGGGATGAGGAGCCCGGCCCCCGCCGTTGCGGCCAGGGTGACGAGAGGCCCGGCGCGGAAGATCCATGTGGTGCTGTCGCTCAGCACGTAGCCCTTGCGGAACAACTTGAACAGGTCGCGGTAAAGCTGCAGGAAAGGCACCCCCGTCCGTCCGCCGAACCAGGCTTTGGTCTTGTTGATGACGCCGAGTAGCAGGGGCGGCAAGGCCAGAAGGAGAGCGAGGTGGATCAGGATATTCATCATAGGATCCCTCCGACGGCAAGAAGGACGAACAGGATGACGAGCATGTACAGGATGTAGTGGTGGGTCTGTCCCTGCTGCAACCATCGCATCCGGGGCAAGCTGCGCTCGATGAAGGCGACGAAGGGCAAGACGATCCGTTCGTGGATAGTATCCGGAACCTCGTCGTCATGCCGTGAAACCACAGGAAAAGCTCCCACGACATCCGGATTCAGTTTTTTCGGGTACAGCAGGTATTTAAAGAGGGTGACGATCGACCGGGCGAACGATGAGGAGCTGTACTGCATCCGCGCGGTCGGTCGCGCGTAGCCGCAGTCCCAGGTTCCGATCCGCACGGCGGATCCGCGCCGGCCTATCCCGGCGGGCTTCCTCGCGATCGCGATGAGGGCAAGCAAGCCGACGGCCGCCGCGAGCGCGGGCCCCGCGATGCCGAGCGCGCGGTAGGGCGCGGCCGCGCCGAGGGACGGCAGGCCGGCGCTCGCCGCCCAGAACGCGACGACGCGGTCGAGCAGGGGGACGACCAGGAGGGGAGCGGAGCCGAGCGCCGCGCAAGCGACGGCCGTCAGGACCATCGGGCCGAGCATGGCCGCCGACGGGTCCCGCGCCGGGGAAAGGGCTGCCCCCCTCGTGTTTCCGAGGAATATGGCGGACAGCGCCTTCACGAAAGCGGCTACCGCGAGGGCCCCGGCCATGGCCAGGGCGGCGACCGCGACGGCCGCTCCCGGATGGGCCGGCCTCCCGTCCAGTCCCAGGGTAGAGAACAGTCCGATATAGATCGGCAACTCGCTGGCGAAGCCGTTGAGCGGGGGCAACCCGCAGATGGCGAGTGCGCCAACGGTGAACAGGAAAGCAGTTTTCGGCATCCGGGCGGCCAGGCCACCCAGCTTGTCCATATCCCGGCTGCCCGCTGCCCGCTCCGCCGAACCCGCCGCCATGAACAACAGGGACTTGAATAGCCCGTGGTTCCACACGTGGAACAGGGCTCCGCCGGCGCCGAGCGCGATCCAGGCGCCCCGGCCGGAAACGCGGCCCAGCAGGGCCAGGCCGAACCCCATGACGATGATGCCCACGTTCTCCACGCTCGAATAGGCCAGAAGGCGCTTGGCGTCGCTCTGGGCGGCCGCGAAGGCAATGCCGCCGACAGCGGTGATCGCGCCTACGGCCAGCGCGGCCTCGCCCCACCACGCTTCGCCCGAGGGAAGCATGACCGTGACGAGAAATAGTCCGTAGACGCCCATCTTGGACATCACCGGGGACAGGACGGCCGCGACCTGGCTCGGCGCGTGCGCATAGAAACCGGGCAGCCAGACATGCAGCGGCATCAGGCCGGCCTTGAAACCGAAACCGACAAGAGCCAGTACGAACAGGGTACCCGCCGTTCCGCTGTCCACAGCGGCGTTCGGCACCAGGGCGAAGGAACCGGTGGCCCTGTTCCAGAGCGCGAACATGGCTATGAGGCACAGGGTTCCCGCATGGGTCGCGACCAGGTAGATCCACCCCGCCCTGCGGGCCTCCGCGTCATCCTCGTCGATCGAACCCGCGAAGAAGGCCGCGATAGCCATGATCTCCCATGACAACAGGAACAGCGCTCCGTCGCGCGCGACGGCCGTCACCGTCATACCCGCCGCCAGGATACCGAAGGACAGGCCGAGCCTCGGCCCGTCTTCATCCTTCGTCCCCTGCCCGGCATATCCCAGGCCGTAAATCGACGCGAGCGTCGGGAGGATGAAGACGGGGAGCAGGAAAACCAGGGCGAGGGGATCGGCGCGGACGGAAAAGCCGCCCCAGGGCAACGACCATGCGGCATCAAATGAAGGGGTCAAAGCCGAGACGATCGCGGCGGCGACGCCGGCCAGGCCGAGGGCGCTCCCGCAAATCATGGCGACGGTCGCGATCCGCCGGCCCGCAGCCGGATGCCGCCGCAACAGCAACGCGGGGAAACCGCTGAGGAAGAAAATGCCGCTCGCCGAAAGGATCAAAACCATACTATCCATGTACCGTTCCAAAATAAACGCTTCCCGGTTCACCGGGCGAAGACGCGGGCGAGAAGGTCGCCGATAGGTATCAAGGCACCGAGCATGAGCACCAAAGTGACGAGAATATACAAAAGGTACTGCTGCGTCCTGCCCTGCTGGAAGTTGCGGATCCAGCGGAAACGCCGGAGGGAGAGCCGCGCCGCCGGAAAGAGGACCCGATCCAGCACCGCGTCGTCCACGGAGCTCCGCATGGCCGCCGGAAGCGGGAAAGATCCGGATACCGGGTTTCCCCTGGTGCGGGGTTTCAGGAGCCACGCGAAAAGCAGGATGATGGGTCGGGCGAACGAGGAAGCGCCGTACTGCATCCTGGCGTCCGGCGCGGCATAACCGCAATCCCAGGTTCCGACCCCGCGCCGCGCCTTCCGCCCGGACGCCCAAGCGATGGCCGTTCCGGCGGCGGCGATGGCGGCCGTCAGAGCGACCAGCGCGACGGCTATCCTCCCCATCAAACCCAGGGGGAGCAGGCTCGCGACGGACGGAAGGCGCAGAAGGCCGGGCGTGGCGGAAATCCAGCAGGTGACCGCCCGGTCCAGGGCGGGCGCAACGAAGACCGAAGCCAGACCGATGAACGCGCAGAGCGCGGCGTAGACGAACATGGGCAGCAGCATGGTCCAGGGCGCCTCGTGCGCCTTTCCCGCGTCCGTGGTCCGGCCGGTGCCGAGGAAGACCCCGCCCCATGCTTTCACGAAAGCCGCGACCGCCAGAGCGCCTATCGTCGCGAGCACCGGGGCGACGACAGCCGCCGCCGCTCCGGCTATTCCGTCCGCACCCACGCCCGCGAACAGGCCTCGGTACAGGACGGCTTCGCTCACGAAGCCGTTGAAGGGCGGAAGGGCGCAGACGGCGAGGGATCCGGCGAGGAAAAGCGCGGAGGTGAGCGGCAGATGCCTGGCGAGCCCGCCGAGCCTGTCTATCCTGCGCGTACGTGTTCCGTGGATCACCGAACCCGCCCCCATGAACAGGAGAGGCTTGAAGAATGCATGATTCCAGGTATGGAGCAGACAGGAGGCCATCCCCAGGACGATCCAGTCCACCCGGTGCAGGGTCCGCCCCAGCAGCGCGAGTCCCAAGCCCATGAGGATGATGCCGACGTTCTCGATGCTGCTGTATGCCAGCAAGCGCTTCAGGTCCCGCTGACCAATCGCGAAGACGATCCCGAGCAGGCCGCTGGACGCGCCCAGGAAGAGCATGATGATGCCCCAGGCGACGGGCGGATCGGGGAGAAGGGAGGCGAATCGGACGAGTCCGTAGACGCCCATCTTCAGGACCACGCCCGACATGAAGGCGGAGACATGGCTCGGCGCGGCCGCGTGGGCGCCCGGCAACCAGAAATGAAAGGGCATCATGCCTGCCTTGATACCGAAGCCCAGAAGGGCCAGGAAGAACAGGACATCCGCATCGCGGTGGCTGATGCCCGACGCGGCCAGGAGGGAAAAGGATCCCGTCGTCCTCCGCCAGAACGCGAACAGGGCGAACAGGGTGAGGGTCCCGACATGCGTCGCGATGAAATAGATCCAGCCTGCCCGCCTGCTTTCCGTCAGGTCGTCTTCGGTATCGATCAGGAAGTAGGCCGAAAGAGCCATGAACTCCCACCCGACCAGAAAGAAGACGGCATGATTCGCGACGACGAGGGTCGACATTCCGGCCGTCAACAGCCCCCAGAAAAGCTGAAGCTTGCGAGCGTTCCGCGCATGTTCGCCCGCGGGCCAGTATCCCAGTCCATAGAAGGAACCGAGCCCGCCCATCAGGAAAATCGGGACAAGGAAGAAGGCGCTCAGGGCATCGACGCGCAGGAAGGCGCCGAAGAATCGTGTCGGGACCGAGGGTCCGAAAAGAGGGGACAGGGTTCCCGACAATCCCGCCGCCGCGCCGGCCGCCATAAGAAGGGTCGCGAGACGCTGGCCCCGGGCGGAGGAGACTCCCATGAACAGGGCGGGAACGCCGCTCATCGCCGAAAGCGCGATGCCGGCGACTATCAGGAGGAGGCTCATAGTCCGCCCCGGGTTTTCATTTGGCCCCGCCGCCAGCGCCCAGGTCCAGCGGCGGCTCCTGCGGCATCGGTATGGCGGCCTCGGCCCGCTCCAGGATCATCGTCAACTCATCACGGGAGACCTTGCGTCTCAGCGCGTCCTTGAATTCGGGGTTCCTGAGGAGGAATCCGAGACGGGAAAGCAGGTGCAGATGCGCGCGGACGGTCGGGCTGATGAGGGTAAAGAGGATATCGACCGGCTTGCCGTCGATCGCGTTGAATTCGATGGGGTCCTCAAGGAAGCAGAGGGTCACGGTCGGCTTGGATACATGGAGGACCACCGGATTACGGACATGGGGAATCGCGATCCCGTCCCCGATGCCCGTCGATCCAAGGGTCTCGCGCGCCAACAGGACCTGGAACAGGAATTCCCTGTCCACCTCTTCCGGCAGCTTCATGATGTCCACGATGGACCGGAGCACCGAAGCCGGGTCCTTCCCGCTGATCCGGTAAGCCACGCCGCCTGCCTTCAGGGCTTCGGAAAAACTCGGCAAGGGCAGCCTTCCGGTATCCCCTTCCTTGAAAATGTCGGCGGAGACCGGAATCCTGCGCGAAGTCGCCCATTCAAGCAGTTCAGCCCGGTTGAAGCGGATCTGCTCGTTGATCTTGTAGGAAGGGATGGCTTCCTGCTTGATCCAGCGGTAGATGGTTTTCTCGGATACGTTCAGGATGAGGGCGGCGTCCTTGACGGATAATTGCATGCGTGGTCCTTTATTGACAATACTGCCTTCAATAGGACATTAAGGGAAGCTTGCACCCAATGTCCGGAAATGTCAATTGAACATGCGGGTCGAAAAAGCCCGCTTCCGCGGAAACGGTCCCGGCCCGATCCTGTCGTATAACCTTCGTATATTGATGATCGGCCTCCCGTCGGCTACACTCGATCGGATATGGCGAACGATCCTTCCAACCCGCTCATCATCCAGAGCGACCGCACCCTCCTCCTCGACGTCCATGCGGCGCGGTCGGAAGAGGCGCGTTCGGCCATCCTCCCCTTCGCGGAACTGGAGAAGTCTCCGGAGCACATCCACACCTACCGTATCACGCCGCTTTCCCTCTGGAACGCGGCCAGCGCCGGCTTCACGCCGGGCGACGTGGCGCGCGTGCTCCAGGAATACTCCCGCTACGATGTCCCGCGCGGCGTCGTGGACGGCTTCGCCGACGTGATGGGCCGCTTCGGCCTGGTCCGCATGGTGGAAGCGCCCGTAAATCCCGCGGTCCCTCTTTCCCCCGACATACCTGAGGAACTTCTCCTCGTCTGCGATGTGGAAGCCGTCGCCGCCGAAATCGCCGCGTCCAAAACGCTCGCCAAGTACCTATACCCCGTTTCCGGGGGTTTCGGGCTCAGGCTGACC
>Ga0154418_1104_pt1 | contig 13518 bp, 17 predicted proteins | sample RifGroC1_FD_115922 | JGI IMG/M metagenome (GOLD analysis project Ga0154418, IMG submission 115922) | Treponema sp. GWC1_61_84 | reverse complement strand
GTAGTACCCGGATTGCTCGCATCGGTTTCCGGCGACTTTCCGAGCCTGACCGTCTTGCAACGCCAACCGCCATCCTCCTCCTGGGTCGAGAGGAATTTGGCGTACGCGGCGTGGATCCTGTCGTCCTCCACCCCGAGTTTCCGGAGGCCGGCCGCAATCCGGGCGCTGAGGCAGGGTAGCTCGCCGCCCTTCGGCGTATAGCGGAATCCTCCGCGTCCGTCGGAGCGTTCCAGCACGAAGGTTGCGGCCTTCTCCACGATTGGATGATCCGTTGCGCGTACGCCGAGATCGCCCAGGACGGCTGCTTCGACCGATGCTTCCATCGCGATACCCTCCGAAGGCGTCATTCTGCCTTTATCGCGTCCAATCCTCTTCGAGGACCCCGTACGAAAGGCAGTCGCGCCACAGGGGTTTCCCGTTGGCGTTCGCACGGAAGAAGGCGTGCTTCCTGAAGTGGCCCTCGCGTTTCAGCCCGATCCGTTCCAGAGTCCGCCAGGACGCCTCGTTGCGCGGATCACAGTTGGCGACGACGCGGTGCGCCCCGAGCGCGGAGAAGCCGTAGCCGACAAGGGTATGCGCGGACTCGGAGCAGTAGCCGCGCCGATGGTAGGCGGGGTTGAAGATGTAGCCCAATTCCCAGGTCAGAAACTTGGTCGGGTTCAGGCGCTGGAAGTACAGGTGGCCGACCATTTTCCCCGTCTCCTTCAGCTCCACCGCGAAGAAGTTGCCGGTCGTCGCCCTCTCGGCCGCGACCTCCCCCGCCGTCGCACGGTCGATCGGCTCCCCCGGCTCAAAGGTGTAGATCTCCGGTAGCGAGAGGAATTCGAACAAGTCATCCCCGTCCTCGGCCCGGAATTTACGGACCAGGAGCCGCGCGGTTTCGATCAACGCTTGGATATCTCCGTTTTGGTGAACCGGAGCTCTTCCTTGAGCCGTTCGCTGATCCATAGTTTGATGAGGGCTTGCCGGCTGACTCCGATCACCTTGGACTGCATATCCAGGCTTTTTATGACCCATGCCGGAAAGTCGACATTTACCCGTTGGGTTTCCAATCCCGGCCGGGAGATGCTATCGGGATCAATAAATTCGGAGATATTCTCGCCTTCGTCGAACTTTCGATCGAACTCAGCGGTCGTCATTGCCGGAGTAGATGTCTTCTTCATAATCGCGTGCCCTCCGCACCGAGATTATCCGGACGACCTTGTTCCTCCAAGTGTAGATCGCACACCAGAGTTTTCCGGAATATTCGGCGATGATTCCATAGCGCTTCTCATTCACGAATTGAGTTTCAAACTCAACACGCCGAGGATCGTCCCACAAGCCTTGAGCTTCAATAAAATCGATACCGTGTTTCAACTTGTTCGAAACGTTTTTTGACGGATCGAATTCAACTTTCATTATGGTATAAATATTATACCATTATCCCTGAGAATGCCAATAGTCAATGATACTGTGCATTGATAAATTCTCCAGGAACGGAACCAGCGAAAGGATCCGGGGACTGTCCGTGCCTGGCTAGCAAAACTCCGGCGATTCCGCCCGGCATTCCCGGTCCGGGTTGGCCCGTTTGCGATCGCGTGTCCACCAAGAAAGGAGGGGACTCATCGATCGCTTGAAGCACCGGGAGCTGCACCCGCACCTTCAATACGCTGCGGTGAAATGCGCGCGGATATGCGCGCCGCTTTCAAGCTCGTCCACGAGCGCAGCCGCGTAATCCTCGTAACTGATGCGGCTGACGCCGGCGGCGTCCTTGATCTGCGCGTTGCCGCCTACGCGGTACTTGCCAGTACGCTCCCCCGCCTCGATGGTCATGGCGGGGCTGAAGTAGGTCCAGGCGATCCCGGATTCCTTGAGCATGTCGAGGGTGTCCACGTGGGACTGGAGGTAAGGCATCCATTCCGGCGGGAAAAGACCAAGGTCGAAAAGGCGCTCGCCTTTCTCGTTCAGCGTAGTGGATGCGCCGCCGACCACGATGAAGCGGCCGACGCCGTATTCGGCGACCGCGCGCGCCAGAGCCTTGTTGGCATCGAAAAAAGGCCGCGGTTCGGCGAACGAGGGCGAGAGGGCGGCCACGAGAGCGTCCGCGCCGCGCAGGATGTCCGCGAAGCCCTCGGGCTTGAACGCGTCTCCCCTGACGACGCGGAGTCCGGTCCGCGGCGCCAACTTGGCGGTATCCCGGACGACGGCCGTCACCGTGAAGCCGCGCGCCAGGGCTTCCGCCAGTATCCGCGATCCGATATTTCCGGTCGCTCCGATCAAAACGATGTTCTTCATATCAGCCTCCAAGTTGTATTCATCATGGTTACAACCACGGTAGTAACTTCCCGTTCCTTCAGATATTCTTGCCGCCGCATATTATTTTCCTGCCCGCGCGTGCGCGATGACCCCCGCGAGCACGTCGGCGACGGTCCGTTTTTCCAGCACCGCCTCCATGGCCGCCTGCGCCTCCCCCAGGACCTCGCCGAGCGCGACGTTGATGTTGGCTCCCACCGGACAGGCGGGATTCGGCTGATCGTGGAGCGAAAAAAGCCCGGGTGGCTCAACCGCTTCCACCGCCCGGTATACGTCCAATAACCTCACGGCCGCGAGGGGTTTGGTCACAGAGGCGCCGCCCGTCCCCGCCCGCACCTCGATGAGCGAGGCGCGTTTGAGAAGTCCGGATAGCTTCCGTATCACCACCGGGTTCGTGTTGACGCTGCCCGCCATGAGCTCGGAAGTGCACAAGTTTCCGCGCCTCTCGCATTCGTCCATGAGTATGAGCATATGCACCGCTACGGCGAAACGGCTTGCTATTCGCATCGTTGTAACCATTATAAATACAACGAGCGATACCGTCAAGAAAAAAGGCTGCTACGGATATTATTTTTCGGCGGCGGGGTTTTCGGCGGCGGGCTTTTCGGCGGCGGGCTTTTCGGTGAGGACGCGCGTGATGGAGTAGGGATCCGCCTCGAGCAGGGGGATGCGCAGGCCGGCAGAAACCAAAGAGCGGCGATGTGACGCAACGCGTCCGCTTGCTTGGGGCTTGACGAGATGGGAGAGAGCTTGTACTTATCTAAAGACTTTAATAAAGTAACAACATGAAGAAGAATTCCCCGTCGGGCGCCAATGCGCTGGTGATCAAAGACCTCAACACCCGTCTCGTCCGGCAAGCGTTGAAGAATGCCCGAGTGTCCACCGTGCGTGATCTGGCCGGAATGACCGGGCTGTCGACGGTCACGGTGGCCGGCATCGTTCAAGCCCTGGTAGCAGGCGGTGCCGCCCGGGAAGGCGAGTTGGTGCCGTCCAACGGCGGGCGGCCGTCCCGCCTTTACCGGTTCGATGAACAGCAGGCGTCGGTGTTGGTGTTGTTCACCCGGGAGATCGAAGGCCGGGACACGGCCTGCCTGAGGGTGGCCGATCTTTACGGGCAGATCGTCGCGAGCGAGAATCACCCCCTGGAAGCGGGATCGCTCGAAGCATTCGAACCGTTCATCGACCGGATGTTGGTTCGCTTTCCTTCTATCAGTGCTTTGGGTTTCGGGCTTCCCGGAATCGAATACGGGGGAACCATTGTCGCCCTCGACTACCACAAGCTGGTCGGAGCGCCCATTATCGACCATTTCCAAAGCCGCTACGGGATCCCCGTGGTCTTTGAAAACGACGTGAACGCCGCGGTCCTGGGCCGGGGAAGGCAGGAGGGGGCTGCGACCTCCGAAGCCTATCTCTACTTCCCGCGAAAATACCCGCCAGGTTCCGGAATTCGCATTGAAGGACGACTGCTCAAAGGCAGCCGCCATTTCGCGGGCGAGGTCGGTTTTCTCCCCTTGGGAATTGCCTGGGGAGACCCGAACCTGACCGAGTCCATCGAGGCTTCTTCCTCCGCCGCGGCTCAAGTCATCGTCTCATTGGCGGCAGTCCTCGACCCCGAATCGGTGGTTCTGTTCGGCGAATTTCTCACCCCGACCCATCTGGCGGAGATCCGAATCCGATGCCGAAGTCTGATGCCGGAGGAATCGTTGCCGCAAATCTCCCTGACGGAAGATTTTACCCAAGATTTTCAGGATGGCTTGGTGGGTCTGACATTGGAGCTTCTTGATCTGTAGGAGGAGATAGGCCATGGCCACGTCGCTGCTCGTTCTGATCTACATCGCGTTCATCAGTCTTGGACTGCCCGATGCCCTATTGGGGGCCGGATGGCCGGTCATGCAGCCCGAACTCGGTGTCCCTTATGGATTCGCGGGTCTGGTATCGATGACCATTTCGGGGGGCACCATCCTCTCTGCCGTGTTCAGCAGCCGGGTTCTGAAAAAGCACGGTACCGGTCGGGTCACGGCTTTCAGCGTCACACTGACCGCCATGGCTCTGTTCTCTTTCGCGGCGACCCCGTCGTTCTGGTGGCTACTGGTCGCTGCCGTACCTCTGGGCCTGGGGGGCGGTGCCGTCGACTCGGGTCTCAACGCCTATGTCGCCGAACATTATGAATCAAGGCATATGAGCTGGCTCCATAGTTCCTGGGGCGTGGGCGCGCTGACGGGCCCATTGGCGCTGTCGGCCATGCTGGCCCAAGGAACGACCTGGCGAAAAGGGTACCTGGCCATCGCCATCTTTCAGGTGGCGCTGGTCCTTGCGCTCATCGCCGCGGTGCCCCTGTGGGATAAAGTCAGGGCACGGATCCGCGCCGACCGGCCCCCTGCGGACGTTCCTCATCAACCTCTTTTTTTTCCATTGAAAATCAGGGGGGTGAAGCTTGCCTTGGCCGCGTTCTTCTTCTATTGCGGTATCGAATCCACCATGGGCCTCTGGGGCGGTAGCTTCCTGTTCAAAACCAAAGGCCTCGGCGCCGCTTCGGTTGCCACTTGGGTCTCCCTGTTTTATGCCAGCATCACTGTGGGCCGATTCCTGACAGGATTCGTGACTTACCGTGTTCCGAACAAAGTCCTGATCCGTTGGGGCGGCATGGTGATTCTGGCCGGCGTCGTTTTGATGTTGGTTCCCTTCGCTCTCCCGTTCACCTTGACCGGTTTCCTGCTGGTCGGCTTCGGTTGCGCCCCCCTGTTTCCCTGCATGCTCCACGAAACCCCGAACCGGTTCGGAGCCGGCCATTCCCAGGCGGTGATGGGTTTCCAGATGGCCGTAGCCTACATGGGCGCCACTTTCCTGCCGCCTCTGTTCGGGTTCATCGCCAGCGCCACGACTCTTGCCCTTCTGCCGGTATTCCTGGCGGGCTACATCGTCCTTTTGATCCTTAGCTCCGAACTCCTGAGGAAGAAGCTGGGCCACTCATGAAAATAGAACACGTCGCCCTATGGGCCCGAGATTTGGAATCCCTCAAGGACTTTTATGTCCGCTGGTTCGGGGCCAGTGCCGGCGATCGGCATGAGAACGCCGCCCACGGATTCCGCTCGTACTTTCTTGCCTTTGAATCGGGTCCGCGGCTTGAACTTATGCAAATGCCCGGCATTCTGGTACGGGGAGCCCGCGAAGGTCGCCAGAGTCTTGGTTTGGTGCATTTCGCCGTACAAGTGGCCGACCGCTCGGCCGTAATCGAACTGACCGAAAGGCTGCGTCTGGGAGGTGTCCGGGTTGCGTCCGAACCCCACCTGACTGGTGACGGCTACTTCGAGTCATGCGTCTTCGACCCGGAAAATAACCGTGTCGAGATCACCGCCTGATCCGCGGCTTCGATGGGCCGGGAGTCTGGCGTTTCCGCATACGAACCCGAAACCGCCTCCCCTGCGGCAGAGGGCGTCGAGATTATCGGTGGGAATGTGCGTGATGGGAAAAGGGACCTACCCCTAACAGGGGGATGCGTTTGCGCCTGAATTCGGAGCGGTTTTCCTTGAACCAGGAGCCGTGGCGGCCTGTCACTTCCTTCAGGGAGTGCGTATCGTGTATCCACCTTTTATTCGCGTAGAGGGTCTGCATATGGCACGGAAGCACAAACAGGCTGTCCGGCGGAGAGGAGGTCACGGTATACCCGGTGCGGAATCATCTGGGAATGTGCAAGCCTTCGAGCCTGGCGTTCTATTCAGTAGAAGAGTGAGGTTCCGTTGCTCCCCGTGTTGTCTTGATCGGACCAAGGATTGTATGTGCGCGATGTGCTACTAGTCACTGCGGCGGTGTAATGCCGGAACACGAGGGTACCTTCACCATCTGAACCCCAGACGGTGTCACCAGTGTTTATGGTATGACTGCCGTCATTGTCCAGTACAACGGTCCATCCCCATTGGTTGATCCGGTTGATGGTCAAAACCAGAGTAAGGGCCCCGTTGGCATCTGCGGTCCCGAAGATGGGGGTACCGGTTGTATATATCGCGTTTGTCCAATCCTCACTGGTAGCTGCATTGGCCGCATAATAGGGCTGGATGACGACGGCTTGGTTTTCGCCGGCTTGGCCGATGGTGAAGGTGATCACATTGAGCGGTTGGGCCATTACCGGGGCAATCAGTGGGGAATCATAGCCATTTGCTGTCGGCTGGACCGAGTACTTGTAGGTTTTGGTCTCATCAGGACCGGTCTGGGTCAGGGTGGTTACCGTGGTATTGACGCTGGTGGAAGACGTAGTCGGGGTAGAGCCGTCAACGTTGTACCATACAGTGTACCCGGAAGCGGTGGCAACCGCGTCCCAGGTGAGGGTCATCGATCTGCCGCCGGGGGTCGCGACCAGATTCTTGGCCATGTCCAAATCAGGGTTCGAAGCAGTTGGGCTGGCGCACGGTATAATTCTCCTCGAAGAGATAAAGCTGAAGAAAAGTTGGCACGGATAATTACTGATATCAACTCAACCGATTCGGTAATCTACACGAAGCAGGGGACCAAGACAAAGGATCTGCATTTTGACATTGCAGTTCTTGAGGGAAGCTGGACCGGGAGAAAAACCCAAAGAAGCAACCTGTGTGAAACCAGCCCACACCGAACGTTTTTCGCGGAGGTGCCCGCTTTTAACCCCAACGCAGCCAAGATCACCGGCCTTATTTATGGTTGCCGGGTTGAAGACATCTAAGCCCCAATTCTTCAGAAGGCCCGGTACCTCGACAAGCTCATCGACGAACTGGCGAGGGGTAAGTGCATGAAGAAGGTTCAATTCGTAACCCTTGACGCCGAAGATTCCCGTTTCCTGTTTTCAAATTACGGCAACGATACCACTGTGGCCGTATCCAGGCCTTCACCGCGCAGGACCTGCAGGATGCTCTAGCCGCGATAAACACTACCAACGAAGGCGTGCCCGATATCAAAGAAACGGCGTGCGTCTTCGCGAGTCTCCTGCGGAAATTACAGAAATCGCTTGCTACTGAATTAGAAGTGTGCTACTGTTTGTGTAGCGCGCTACAAATACAGAAGCAAAGGGAGTACTTATGCCGGTAATCACCATTGACATGCACAAAACAGGAACGGCGGAAAAAACCGCCCTGATCCGTAATTTAACCGCGGCAGCCGCGGATGCCACCAAAATTCCTCCGCAATCCTTCATCGTCCTGATAAATGAGATGGACGATGTGAATATCGGTTTGGGAGGCGTTCCTTTGGACGAGGTGAAACGCAACCGAAAGTAAGTCAAGGCAGGCCCGTTTCCTTTTTGAAGACGACAGGATGCGGGCCGTCTTTTCAATCCGCCTGACTTTGAGTATATTTTCCCGGCTTAGTAGCATGCCGCATCTTCGGCCGGGAGCTCCAATGTCCATTCCTAAACCCGGATCACGTGTCCGAGGCTCGACCAGCGGGTCACCGATCAATGCCCTTCTGGATTTGTTGGGAAGGCGTTGGGCATTGGGTATACTCTGGAACCTAGGTGACGGCGCCGCCACATTCCGCGATCTCCAGCAACGCTGCGGAAACATATCTCCTTCCATCCTTTGCAGCCGTTTGAAAGATCTTAGGGATGCCGATATCGTAGAGCGAACGCTGGACGGGTATGCCCTGACTGAGCGAGGGCAGGCTCTCCACGCGATCGTCGTGCCTCTCGGCGCTTGGTCGGCCGTATGGTCTGAAGAAATATTTCAATATAGTAAGCCGGGTATGAAAGAAAAGATGCTCGCCAAAGCGGAGGGCGTCCGCGAATTGGACGCCATTACCGATATTGCCTCACCACCGAGAGAAATCGATGAAACGTAAGGTACTGATTCCCGCTGATCCCTTGAGAACGATAACGAAAATATCGATTTAGACATCGAAGTAAATCAGACTTTTTCTTCAAAACCGGGACTCCCTATGAACTCCGGTTACGGAGAACGAAAGAATAATTCGTTCTATTCGGATCTATTAAGAGAATACTGTTTATCGTATAAGTACCGAGAATTCCGGCTATCCGCTTGCCGCGGTAACCGTTTCGGGAGTCCTATTTTCGTACTTGGTTTTTTCCGCTGCCCAGATGCCGGTTGAGACAGCGAGACCGATTATCAGAAGCAGAATCGCCGCTATCGGTATGAAACCCGGAGCCGTCCATTTGCGTACGAGCCGGGCGCGAAATACGCAAGCGATCGCGGCGATCAATGCGCAGCCGAAGGTCGCTCCCGGCGCGAAGGTGCAGATTGACTTGTACCCGAGAATGTTCGGCCAGGACGCGCCGGGATTCGGAACGAGGGTGAGCGCCGCGCCGAGCGCCGCGAAAGCGCTCAGCGCGAGCAGGGCCGGATACGCCGGCCCGTAGGCTTTTATATTCAGGCGCGCACCCCGGCCAAGAATCCGTGGAATTTATGGAAACCGCCTCCGAGCGCCATCATCGGGCAGGCGACGGCGGTTTGGATGCCGAGCGTCTTGCAGCGCTCTAGAGTAGCCTCGTCAACCGACATCATCGATTGGAAAAGCGCCCGTTTGACGCCCTTGGCCGCCAATTTGTCGATAAGAGAAGCCGTGACGTCTTTCCTTGTCAGCACGTAGGCGAATTCCGGTCGCGCGGGAACCTCGTCGAGATTCGCGAATACGGGCACCGAAAAACCCGAAGGATCCGGGTTCACGGGGAAAATATTCGTTCCCCGTTTCGCGTACGCTTCGTAAACGGCTTTGCAGAAGGGTTCGTGCTTGCGGGAATACCCCACGAAAAGCACCTCGTTCGCCTCAAAAAATGAGCGCGAAATCCTCTTTCCCATAATAACCTCCCCGTCCCGCGCGACGACGAATCGCTCGCAAGCGGAACGCGATGTGGAGAATGTAAATCCGCGCGCCCTCTACGTCAAGGGAAAGATGCCCCGTCTCCGCCGCGCTGTACGGGAAACGGTAGGCGATAGCAAGAGACTTGCGGGGGGAAGAGAAGGGGGATCCCTTCTCTCCCCGCCCGCGCCCCCTCACTCATCCCCCGGAGATTTTATGCGATCGGAAACGCGCTTCCGCACGTGCCAGGGGTATGGGAGCTACCGATCCTTCGGTGGACTTTTGGCGCAGCTTCCAGCAGTTTGAGCTGGGTGAGATTGTAGCGGAAGGTCTACGAAGCCGATCCATTCATCTGTCCGAAATGACCTATCGATCATTTTTTGTTCCCCTCTGGGCTTGTCTCTTCACACGGGGCTAGTCCCCCAATATCTCCGCAAGGTAAGTTGCGAATGTAAGTCTATCCTTTTCGTTTTCCAACGAGAGCCCGCATCTGACAAAAAAAAGGTCCGGTCGTAAAAAGGCTTCGTGAATTGATCCTATAACGGACCAAACGGCGATATTTTCTTTTTCGGAGTTTTCATGATCGAGGATGCGTACAAGTATGTCTTTCAGCCCCGTCCAGGAGAGATCAGCATTGTCGCCCGATTCCGGATACGTTAAATCATTCAGGATGGATGCGCGCGATAATTTCCGGTGTTCCATAAGGTAGTCTAAAATACCCACTATTACTCTTTTCAGTCGCTCCACCGGAGTCATTTTTTTATTCGGACGCAGCGCTTCGGGAGAATATACTGAAATGACATTTTTATTGATATGTGCGCGGACGGCTTCTCGAATCAGGCGCTCTCTTGAACCGAAGTAGTAGTTAATCAAACCTAAACTGGCGCCCGCCGCCGATGCGATTTCCCGAATACTCGGTTCACCGGAAGGTTTGTTTTCAATAAGCTGGATAGTCGATTCAATAATTCTTGTTTTTTGGTCAGAATTCATAAATTGATAATACCTAGTACTTGAACAGTGTTCAAGTCTACGTTATATTGAACACTGTTCAATACCAAATGGTTTTGACAGAGGATGCATGCATGAAATACCCGAGACATCTTACCGCTCCATTGATTGTACTGGCCGGTATTATTCAGGCGCTGTTTTCTGGATGTACGACAATGCCTTCCCGGGCCGAACGTATCGCGCTTGAGCAGTTCCGGCAAACAGATGGGGCAAAACGGCTGGCATTATGGCCGGTCCCCTATAAAGAACGGCTCATTCCCACGCGTTTTGGGACGACCTATGCGATCGAAAGCGGACGCGCGGACGGACAGGTGATGCTTCTTGTCCACGCGATGGGATTCAACGCGATGACTTGGGCTCCAAACATTGATAGTTTGGGAAAGGACTATCGCGTAATAGCGCTGGATACAATTGGAGACCAGGGGAAAAGCGTTGTCCGGCGGGACTATCCGAAAACCGGCGCGGAATATGCCGATTGGATGGTTGATATCATCGATTCGCTTGGCGAAGAGAAAGTCGTTCTTGTCGGATGCTCGATGGGAGGATGGATAGCCCTTAATACCGCCGTCGAATATCCCTCGCGCGTTTCCGCGCTTGTGCTCAATTCGCCTGCGGCGGGGCTTCCGGTGAAAACAACCTGGATGAAATATCTGAACGATATAATATTTACTTCATCTGTAGAAAAACACCGCAAAGCCGCCCGGTTTCTTCTGGGAAATGGACGGGCAACCAGAGATTGGGTAGAGTATATGGTAGAAGTCGTCGCCGACACCGGCGGTGCGAAAATGGGAATTCCTTCAGACATAAAAGCAGAAAAACTCGCTCTTCTTGATATGCCGATATTGTTGTTGGTGGGAACAGATGAAGTTATCTATGAAAACAAGCAGGCTGTTTTCGAAACAGGGCGATCACTGTTACCTTCCGTTCACTGCGAATGGATACCCGATGCAGGACATATGGGGCATTATGATAATCCCGATTTTGTCAATTCTATCGTGGAGGAATTTCTTGCAGGCAAGCTTGTCCGAGAGTAGCGGCGGCAAGCCATTTTTTTCAATCGTCCCGTTCGGTGATATTAATTTGCTGAGGCCGAAAAAGAATAGGTGCTCTCCTGGAGCGACGGGCTTTCACTTTTTCTTTGTAGACCCTGTTCCGGCTATCCGCTTGCCGCTGTAACCGTTTCGGGAGTCCTATTTTCGTACTTGGCTTTTTCCGTTGCCCAGATGCCGGTTGAGGCAGCGAGTCCGATTATCAGAAGCAGAATCGCCGCTATCGGTATGAAACCCGGAGCCGTCCATTTGCACACGAGCGGGACCGGATACGCCGGCCCGTAGTCTTTTATATTTAAGCGCGTACCCCGGCCAAGAAACCGTGGAATTAATGGAAACTCCCTCCGAGTGCCGTCATCGGAGAGGCGACGGCGGTTTGGATGCCTAGCGGCTTACAGCGCTCGAGAGTAACCTCGTCGACCAACATCATCGATTTGAAAAGCACCCGTTTGACGCCTTTGGCGGCCATTCTGTCGATAAGAGTCGCCGTGACGTTTTTCCTAGTAAGCAGGTAGGCGAATTCCGGCCGCGCGGGAACCTCGTCGAGATTCGCGAAACCGGGCACCGAAAAACCTGAAGGATCCGGTTCATGGGGAAAATATTCGTTCCCCGTTCCGTGCGATGACGAATCGCCCGCAAGCGGAACGCGATGCGGAACGCTTTGCGGAGAAGGAAAGTCCGCGCTCCCTATACGTTAAGAGATAGACGTCCCGTCTACGCCGAAGCGATCGACGGGCGGCGGCGGCCTCCGCGATCCTATGTGCAGAGTATCGTTCCTTCGCAGTTGATCCCATGCCCTCCCCGTATTTCTTTCCGCACAACCGGGCTTGATGTACGCCACCGAACCCCTCATCGATTCCGCCATTCAGGCTTGGGCGAAAAAGGGATCCGCGGTTGCCATCACGGTCCCGGCATACTTGAAAAATTATTCGGTTTGTATCATCAGGGGCGAGAAATGCGCCAAAGATTTCGCAACGGGTCTTGGTATCAAAGCTGATTCTGTCAGCATGAATACTATGGATCGGTACCTTTCTCGTGCCTACATCGAAGTGGGCATCCTGAGTTCCGATTTTGTCACGCCGGACTTATTCCGGAATTTAATGCCATCCTGAAGGCCATGAGAGCGGACGGGCGTTCCCGGGAGTTATTATTCGACATTTAGGAATCCGTACTCCCCCCGGATATGCGCGTCGATTCGGAGCAGAACTGGCGATTCGCCCATGAAGAGTTGAAGAAATCACTTTACGGCGACAGAGCCTTTCTACCGCCAGTTGACGGGTGTCTTCAACGAACTGACCGTCGGAAGAATTCCTGATCGGACGAGTTCCCCTATATCTTCAGGCAACTGCCCGTAGCTTTCCCTCGGGCGATGGGTGTCGGGGATGATGCCCACCCACGCGTTCCGCCCGCTGTTTTTGGCCGCATAAAGGCATTGGTCGGCCATGGCCACGATTTGTTCCCAGGTGAACGCGCTAGTGTTCCACGAGAGCGTCGGGTAGACCGAGAACCCCACCGAGCAGGTGAGACGAATGGTCGTCTTTTCGTCGATGCGGAAGGGATAAGCTTCGACCGAGGCGCGGATGCGTTCGGCGACGACCCCCGAATCCGCCCGTGCCATCTGCCGGGCCACAACCAGGAATTCCTCGCCTCCCACCCTGGCCACCATGTCGGAGTTTCGGGCCGCTTTCCGCAGGACCTCCCCCATCTGCTGGAGCACGAGATCGCCGGCCTGATGGCCAAACCGGTCGTTCACCTCCTTGAAATGGTCCACATCGATCATGGCGAAGAGAATGTCGACATTCAGCAGGATCCGGTCCACGTTGGTATCGGAGAGGTTCCTGTAGGCCCTCTCGGCCAAAGCCACATCCTCGGGCAGCTGGTTCGTCACAAACCGACGGTTCCACAAAAGGGTCAGAGGATCCTTGAAGCTCATTTCTTGAAGGGCCGCATTGGCCTCAGCCAGTCTGCTGTTAGTGTCCGCCAGTTCTTCGGCCAGCCGGCGATAATCCGCCTCGCTCTTTCTGAGGGCTTCCTGGGTCGCCTTTTGCTCCGTAGTATCCCGGGAAATGCCCAGGGTCCCCACGATTTTTCCTTCCCTGTTTTTGAGGGGCGCCTTGGAAGTCGAACACCAGGTGATTCTTCCGTCGGGCCAGGTTTCCATTTCTTCCAGGTTCAGCTTCGGCACCCCGGTCCGGATGATCTCCTGCTCGTCTTGGAAGGCCGCACCGGCGTGGTCGCTGGAGAAGAAGTCATGGTCGGTTTTCCCGAGAATCTCCCCCAGGCTTTTCCGCCCGAAAAGCTGTACGTAGGAGGGGTTCCCGTAAACGATACGGCTCTGGAGGTCCTTGAAATAAATTCGATCAAGAAAGTGTCCCATCAGAGAATGGAAGAATTC
>Ga0154418_1032_pt2 | contig 15519 bp, 7 predicted proteins | sample RifGroC1_FD_115922 | JGI IMG/M metagenome (GOLD analysis project Ga0154418, IMG submission 115922) | Treponema sp. GWC1_61_84 | reverse complement strand
GAAAAAGGGCGAGGATTGAGGGCCATACTTCCTGTATGGCCCGATTGACGAGCCATTTTTACGCCGCGGATCGCCGAGTCCAACAAAAAAGCGCAATAAAGGTACCAATTTACCATTCACGTCACTATCGCGATCATAAGTCCGACAGGCTCCTAGTACTTTGAAAAATATCGACCCGATAAGTAGGCGCCAACGAGGGGAGAGGGCTTGGGCTGTCAGGATTCCGGAGATTCTTTCAAGAATATTCTCCGCGACCGCGAAAAGCATGCCACAGCGTACCAAGATTTGGGTTATTTGTGACCCCGATGTAAGATCTGCTGGTTCGAGTAATCTCATTGGGGACAGGCTGACAAGAAAGATTCTTGTTCACGCGAAACTTATATAGTATACTGCATTAGTTTCGTGTCGACGCGAATCAGGATGCAAGCTACGGTGGCTTGCCGGAGGTCTCCATGACAGACATCAGTAGACCGCTATACCTGTCGCGGATCGTTCCCTTTCTGGACAAACCTCTGATCAAAGTGCTCACTGGAATGCGACGGGTCGGAAAGAGCAGCCTTGTGCGCTTGCTTATACACTATCTGCTTGGAAAAGGCACACCCGAATCCCGGATCATCTATATAAACAAGGAGTCAATGGAATGGGATTTCATCCGGGACGATGCGGAACTGTACCGTTATGTAACAGGTCGAATCCATGACAGCCCCGGGAAGCCATACCTCTTCATCGATGAGGTGCAGGAGATAGCCAACTGGGAGCGGGTTGTGAACTCCTTGTTGGCTGACGACCGCGCCGATATAACCATCACAGGATCCAACGCAGGGTTGCTTTCTTCCGAACTCGCTACGCTGATAGCCGGGCGCTATGTGGAGGTTCCGGTTTTTCCGCTGAGCTACCGGGAGTTCCTGGATTTCCGGGGGGCCGCCGGCAACGATAGTCCAGCGGAATTCCGCCGCTACCTACGATACGGTGGGCTTCCCGGTATCCATACCCTGGAGCTGATTGACGAGATGGTCTTCCCGTACCTGAACGCACTGTACAATACGATCGTTCTGAAGGATGTTGTCTCCCGGAACAGGGTTCAGGATCCGGATCAACTGGACAGGATAGTCCGCTTCATCTTTGACAATGCCGGCAATATCACCACCGCCAAGAGGATTGCGGATTTCCTCAAGAACCAGAAGATAAGCGCGGGTGTAGATAAAGTGATGCATTACCTGTCGTGCCTGGAGCAGGCCTTCCTGATCCGTCGGGTGCTTCGCTACGATATCAAGGGCTTGCGCCATCTGGAACTCTACGAAAAATACTACAGCGGGGATGTTGGCTTGCGACATGGTTTTCTGGGATATCGCGATGGCGATATCAGCGGCATGCTGGAAAACGTTGTATATCTGGAATTACTCCGACGCGGCCACCGCGTATCCATCGGCAAGCTGGACGACCGGGAGATCGATTTTGTTGCCGAAAAACAGGATGGACGTATCTATATCCAGGTATGCCTGACTCTGGAAAGCCCGGAAACGCTGGAACGCGAGTTCTCAGCGCTTGAGCGCATTCCCGACAACCACCCCAAGCTGGTGCTCAGCCTTGACGAGTACCAGCGCGTCAAACGCGGTGGAATAATGCACGGGAACCTTCGGGATTGGCTGACCCAGGGTTGAGGACCGCGTTTTGTATCCAGTTCCTGCGGACGCATGATAATTCAATCAGGTGTCGTTGGGTAGAGTCATAGCTGATATCGGTTCCATAGCACCCATGTGGGTCAGACCATGTGCAGGATCGGGTAAACATCCATTTCAGTGGAATGGCTTGACGATCCAACCGGGATTGACTTGAGATCTGGCACAGTAGAAGGTCGTTGAAAGGAAGGACCGCAAGAACCAAAGCCGGACGTCGTTTAGCATTCGTAAGATCCAAGAATGGAAAGGGGATGATGACCACTTGGCCCCATATAAACCTTTCCATGCCTCATCTTCTTCCGGACTGTTCCGGATTTTGGGACTTCAGGCTTTTTGGATGTGACTTTTTAGAGGGGACTCAGGTTTCATTCAGACAGGGCCGCCACGGCGGCGCCGTACAGGGAAGCCTGCTCCACGGGGGCGATCGCCACGCTCCGCGGAGCCTTGGACGAAAGCATGGTGTGGAGGTAGGACTCAAGCGCGGGACGCATGCCCTTGTAGATCATATAGGTCGTCCCCTCCACCGCGACGCGCACCGGAACGAAGGGATCGAAGCCGCCCCCCGTACGTTCCACCGCGGACGCGACGGCCGCGGCGGCGAACAGGGCGGCCCGTTCGGTGATGATGGAAACCAGGAAAACCAGGGAGGAGAGCGCATCCCTCTCGTTCTTGCCGAAAAGTGAACCTATGGGGCCTTCGCCCTCCAGCGGGGCGTGCATGAAGGCGTTCAGGTCCTTGGTCTGCAGGCTTTCCATGGTAGCCAACTCGTCCGACCGGGCGAAGGCGAGAATGCCGTCGGATATGGCCTTCTTGAGCATGAACAGGGACAGGGGGCCGAGGTAGGCGCCCGACATTGTCTTCTCGAAGGTGTACTGACCCGGATTTTTCAGCGTCGCGTCGAATTCGTCGTCCAAGCGGCCGGTGAAGCGGGTCCGGAAATTGCCCGTCTCGCAGACGACCAGCTGGGGCGCGTCCGGCCGGTCAAAGCCGATCTTCGGGATCCTGGATTCGGGATACGCCACGTTCATGCCGGTACCCAGGATGAAGCCGATCATCGGACCGCCCTCCACCCCGTAGTTGTCCTTGCCGCGGCGCAAGCCGCCGTCCGCAGGTATCTCCACGAGACCCGACAGCAGGGTCGCGACGGTATCGTTCAGCAACACGATCCGTCCGGAGTACTTTATGCCGCGCCGCGCGAGCGCCTCGCGCAACCCCGCGCCGATGGCGCTCCCGATCACTTCCGGCGCGTCCACTTCCTTGCTGAATGCTATAAGAATTCCGTCGGCGTCCTTGGTGGCCTGCATGGGATAGGAGAAGCAGAAGCCGATGCCGTCCACCGCTTCGCCCTCGGAAAGCAGGGGCGCGGCGACGGCCGCGATCTCGTCGAAGAAGCGCGGCGCATCCAACCGGCCCTTCGTTCCCGGCATGTGGGCCTTCCGCATCCCCTCCGCGACGGCCTTGCCGTCAGAGCCGAAGCGCACGCGCGCCGCGCGCAGGTTGGTGCCGCCTGCGTCCAGGGCCAGTACGGTCCGCCCCGCGGGAACGGAGCCGCAGGGGGTGATGTAGGAGGGAATCATGGGAAGGGTCGACGCGTCGCCGCGCAAGCCGCGTTCCATTTCGATCACCAGATCCTTGACCAAGGCCGCGGAATCGCACACGCCGTAATGGAATCCGTAGTAGCGGGCGAAGTCGGCCAGGAGACGGGGATCGAACGATGGACGCATCAAGGAACCTCCGAACGGTAATGCGTATATCTAAACCGATTAAAGCGCGCTAGGCAAGGTCCGCGGCTACGGCCGCACCCGCTTACGGCCGCACCCGCTTCCGGTCGCGCGGGAAGAGGCTGGCTTCCTTCACGTTGGGAAGCCCCAGGATCTTCTGAGTCAGCCGTTCGCAGCCGATTGCGAAGCCGCCGTGCGGCGGACAGCCGTACTTGAAGACGGACAGGTAGTCGCCGAGGTCCTCGGCCTTCAGGCCGAACTTGGGGAGGACCTCCAGCAGGGCGGAATATTCGTGGTGCCTCCGTCCTCCTGTGGTGATTTCCAGACCCCGGAACAGGGCGTCGAAGCTCATGGTCCGCGTCGCGTCCAGCGGATAAGTGTAAAAGGGCCGGTGTCGGCGGGGGAATTCGTTGACGAATACGAGTTCGCTTCCCTTCTCCCGGGCCGACCAGGCGCAGAGCAGGCGTTCCACCTCAGGATTTATCTCGAAGGCGCGCGCTGGGCCCTTCTTTCCAGCCACGCCGGCTCCCGCGGCGCCGTCTGGGGAACGGGCTGCTTCCTCGGCGGCGATCGCGAGGGCTTCTTCGTGGCCGATGGTCGGGGAGGCGGCGACCGCTTCGGCGCTCGGCACGCTGGCGCCCCAGAGCGCGAGTTCGGCGGCGTTCTTCTCGGCCACGCGCGCGAAGATATGGGCGAGCAGGCCCTTCTCCAGTTCGATCAAGTCGCGCTCGGAATCGATGAAGGCCATCTCAACGTCCATTGAGACGTATTCGTTCAGGTGCCTCGGCGTGTCGTGCTTTTCAGCGCGGTAGGCGGGAGCGACCTCGAAGACCCGCTCCATGCCGGAGGCGACCATGGTCTGCTTGTAGAACTGGGGCGATTGGGCCAGGTAGACCTTCGTGTCGAAATATTCGACCTCGAACAGGCCGGTGCCGCCCTCGGTGCCGCCGGAGATGAGCTTTGACGTCTTCATCTCGGTGAAGTCCAGACCGCGCAGATGTTCGGAAAAGGCGGCGATGATGGTGGACTGGACCGCGAAGATCGCGCGGATCTTGGGATTGCGCAGGGACAGGGGACGGTTGTCCAGAATCACGTCAAGGCCGATCTTGTCGGGATCGGCGTTCACGGGATACGGCAGGTCGCCCGCGGCGGCGGAGATCGTCGCAAGGCTTGAAGCTCGGAGCTCGGCTCCGCCGGGCGCCTTCGGATTGGGAGCGGGGAGCCCCGTTACGGAAACCACCGATTCCAATGTCAGGTCGGCCTTGCCTTCCACGACTACCTGGACTATGCCCGAGCGGTCGCGCAACATCACGAAGGACACGCCCCCGAGTTCGCGCACGCGATGCACCCAGCCCTTGAGCTCCACCTCCGCTGCAGGGGCGGAGGCGGAGGCGGCGAGAGCGGCGATTTCCTTGGCCAATACGCGCATATTTTTCCTCCAAAATCAGGAAGCAATGAATAAACCGCATTCGCGAATTATTCAATGCTCCATCAGCGAGCGGGCGCCTTCCCGGTCGCCCGCGACGAGCCAGGCGGCCAACAGGCGGGCATACGCGCTCTCGGTGGTGAGAGCGCCCATGGGCACGGCGCCTTCCTTCCATAATTCGTGGGCGGTCACGTAGGTGGAAAAGTCGACGACGCCTTCCTGCTGGCTCGTGCAGTAGAAGGCGGCTCCCCGTTCCCGGCCGAACCGGATGGCCTCGCGCAGCGAATAGGGCGATGAACCGCCGGGGGCGGTCCCGGTATCGTACAGTTCCAGCACGAAATTCGAACAGCCCGCCGACATGAGGGCTTCTATGAACTCGACGCGGAGTCCCGGATAGATCTTGACGACGGCCAGGGACCGCGTCGCGGCCTCGAGGCGCCGACGGATCTCCTCCTCCGGGAGTTCGGCCAGGACGCCGCCGTCCAAAGGAACGGGAAGCTCCGCCAGATGACCCGGATTCCAGGTACGGAAACCGTCGCTTGCCAGACGCTCGAATTTGAGGTTCACCGCGGGATAGGAACGGCCCTCCACAAAGACGGTGACGCCGCCGGAACCCGACAGAGCGCGCAGGGCGGGCGCCTTCAGCGCCGCGGCGGCCGCCTTCAGGGAAGCGGGGGCTTCCATGGAAGCCGCGAATACGAGGGGCAGGCCGGAGGAACCGAAAAGCCAGTGCGCGAGCGGCGCGGTGTACGGCAGGGTGTCCGTCCCGTGGGCGACGACCACCCCTGACTTGGGTACGGCGACGGCGCGGCGGGCCAGGGAGCCGACCAGGACGCTCCATTCGGCGGGGGAGATCTCCTCGGAAAGGAAGCGGCCGAGCGCCTCGGTCTCCACGCGCACGCCGGGACCGATGTCCGCGTCTTCGGCGAAAGCCGAACGCAGGTCCCTCAGCTCGCCGCCGACCACCAATCCCCCTTCGCTCTTGCCGGAGATGGAGCCGCCGAAGGAAATGATGTCCAGTTTGCGCGCCGAGAAGCGGGCCTCCACGAGGCTCCGCGCGATGCCCGGTTCCGCCCTTCCCCCCGTCGCGGCCAATACTTTGCCGACCAGGTAGGCGACCAGGGATTTATAGCGCGCCGGATCGCCCGCGCCGGCCGCATTCACGGCGCCGGCCGCGCTTACTGCGCTCGGGTCCTCGGAAAAGACCTTCTCCACCGCCGCGCCTATCACCGCAGGATCGGTGATCTGTTCCCAACCCCTCTGCTCCACTATCGCTTCGGGATCGGCGTCCTCAGTAAAAACGGCTTCAAGCGTCTGCTTGGCGATCTTGCCTGAAATCCTTCCGGTGGCGATCAGCGCCACCAGGGAGGCAAGGCGCGCGGGCGTCAGGCGCAGGGAGGAAAGGTCGGAGGCATCCAGGCCGTCGCGGTTCATGATGCGCTTCACGTCCGATGACAGCCAGGCGACCGTCCGCTCGGCTGCTTCGGCCTTGCCGAGTCCGCGCGCGACGGCTGAGGAGACCGCTTCCTCGAAGTAGTCGGCCAGGGCCTTCTCCTCGCACACCAGGGCAGCCTGTGCTTCGGTCAGGCCGAACTCGGCCGTCAGGCGTCCCTCCCGGGCGACGGGAAGCTCCACGAGGGAAGCGTCAACGGACGCAAGGAAAGCCGCGTCGCTGGTGAACACGGGGAGGTCGGGTTCAGGAAAATAGCGGTAATCGTGCGCGCTTTCCTTGGAACGCATCGCCTCTGTCTGGTCCCGGTTCTCGTTCCACAACCGGGTTTCCTGCTTCACGGTGCCGCCCTTCTCCAGTATTTCCGTCTGCCGCTTGATCTCGTAATTGAGGCCGAGCTTCACGAAACGGGAGGAATTGAGGTTCTTGATTTCCACTTTCCGGCCGAGGCCGGCGCCGCGGAGGTTGACCGAGACGTTCGCGTCGCAGCGCATCGAACCTTCTTCCATGTTGCCGTCGCAGACGCCCAGGTAGCGCACCGTACGGCGGAGTTGCTGGAGGAAGAGCTCGGCTTCCTCTCCGATTTCGAAATCGGGTTCGGTGACTATCTCCAGCAGGGAGGTCCCCGCGCGGTTGTAATCCAACAGGGACACGTTTCCCGCGTGGACCATCTTGCCCGCGTCTTCCTCCAGATGGCATTCCTTGATGCGGATATGCTTCTTCATCCGGTGGAATTCCAGGTCCACCCAGCCGTCCGTCCCGATGGGGGAGGCGAATTGGGTGATCTGGTAGTTTTTGGGCATGTCCGGATAAAAATACTGCTTCCTTTCGAACCAGGTCTTCTCCGCGATCGAGCAGTTCAGGGCGCGGGCGACCACGGCGGACATGCGCAGGGCTTCCCCGTTGAGAGCCGGGAGGACGCCGGGGTAGCCCATGCAGACGGGACAGACGTTGGTGTTCGGCTCCTCGCCGAAGGCCGCGCGGCAGCCGCAGAAAACCTTGGAGGCGGTGAGCAGGTGGATGTGGACTTCAAGGCCGATGAAGGACTGGTACATTTCTTACCTCCAGAAGGCCTTGTAGGCTTCAGGCCGCACGGTGGGATGGACGGCCTCATAGCCCTCGGCGATGTCGAGCAGGAGCCCTTCCGAGAAGGAGGCGCCGACGAGCTGGACGCCGACCGGAAGGCCACCCTCGATGCCCGCGGGGAAGGCCAGCGCGGGAAGTCCCGCGAGGTTCGCGCAACAGGTGAACAGGTCCGCCGCCTTTTGGGCGAAGGGGGAAAGCCCCGCCTCGCCGCGGGCGAAGGCGCGGGTCGGAAAGACGGGCATGAGGACCGAATCCACGCCGGAAAGCACCCGGTCGAAGTCGCGCCTGATGCCCGCGCGGATGCGCTGGGCACGCAGGTAGTAGCGGTCCTGGAAACCTGAGCGCAGTACGAAGGTGCCGAGCAGGATGCGGAGCTTCACCTCCGCTCCGAAACCGGCTCCCCTGGCCTTGTCGATGAGTTCCTCTGGATTCTCGGCCCAGTCGGGGCGCTTTCCGTAACGTATGCCGTCGAAACGGGCGAGGTTGGCGCTCGCCTCGGCGGTCGCGATCGTGTAATAGGCGGGAACGCCGTACTTCAGGCTCGGGAGCTGCACGTCGAAAAGTTCGTGGCCGAGAGCGCGCAGCTCGGCCTTGGCGCGCTCGAAGGCGCGCGCGACCTCCGGTTCCAGGACGGCGGCCTTCGCGGCCTCCGCACCGGCCTTCAAGGCGCCTTCGCCGTCGACCGCCGAGACTTCCTCCGCGACCGAACCCAGGGATGAGGCGAGGGCCGCGGGCGACAGCACGCCTATCCTGCGCTTCACGCAGGGCTCTCCTCCGAGGGCGCGCAAGGGCGGCGCGCCTGCGGGAGCGGCCACCGTGGTCTGGTCCCGGCCGTCCGTGCCCCGCATGACGGCGAAGGCCGAGCGCGCCCGCGCCGCCGTGTCGGCCACTATGCCGATGGTTTCGAGGCTGGACGCATAGGCCACGAGGCCGAATCGGGAAACCGCGCCGTAGGTCGGCTTCAGACCCACCACGCCGCAGAAGGAGGCGGGCTGGCGGACCGAACCGCCGGTGTCCGAGCCGAGGGCGAAAGGCACCAGGCCCGCCGCGACGGCCGCGGCCGAGCCGCCCGATGAACCGCCGGCGACGAGTTCCTGATTCCAGGGATTGTTCGTCCGCTTCAGGGCGGAAAGGTCGCAGGACGAGCCCATGCCGAACTCGTCCAGGTTCGTCTTGCCGACGACGACGGCCCCGCCTGCCTGCAGACGGGCCACCGCGGTCGCGGTATAGGGGGAGCGCAGGTTCTCCAGGAGCCTGGATCCGCAGCTGAGGCCGAAGCCCTCCACCGCGATATTGTCCTTGACCGCGAAGGGGAGACCGGCGACGCCTGTCGGCGCGCTGGCAGGCGCGCCGGCGGGCCCGGCGGATGAGGTAACCCGCTCAGCTGTGGCCGCAGCCACGGCCGGGTTTCGATCAAATTCGATGAAGGCGCCGATTTTGGCTTCCCATGCGTCAAGATACGCATCGAAGCCGTCGGGAAGGACGGACTGCGGCATTCGGGATTCCTCCGGTCGCGTTAGAGTACGTTGGGGACGACGAGGTAGCGGCCTTCGCGCTCGGGAGACGAGGCGAGCAGGGTTTCGGAGAGCCGGGAGGGGGCGGTATTATCGTCCCGCAGGCTGTTGCCCGCGGGATTGTCCTTGGCGGAAAGCGAGAGTTCCTCGAGGGGGCCGCCAAAGGCGGCTTCGTCCGTATCGGCCGCGCGCATCGCGGCGAAGTAGCCGAGCATGCGCTCGAAGTCGCCCAGAGCGGCCGAGAGCTCGGTTTCGCTCAGATCGAGGTGGGCGAGCCGGGCCGTGGTACGTAGATCGTCCTGAATCATGTGCAGGAGGTTCGCACGGGAGGCGGAGGCAGGTCAAGTATATTTATACGGATTTTCTGCATATAACAGGGTGCAATAGACATATTTATTCGAATTCCTTCGATTTTATTCGACCAGAATCTCCACACTCTCGCTCCGCGAGAGCCCGTCCGACGACCTGGCCTCCACTACATGAAGGCCCCGTTCCAGGGGCCAGCGGGCGGTGAAGGGGAAGGCGGCGACGGCGAAGGTACGGCCGTCCACGAACCATTCGAGAGTCCCCCCCTGCAGGCCCCGGACGGCATTCAATGGAATAGTCTGGAAACGCGCCGGGATGTCCGGGTCCACCAGGAAGCGCGATCCGGACTTCGGCTCGACTACGGAAATGCCCGCAGCGGGGTCCTCGGCGCTTTCGGAGGCGTCCATCCCCCGCGCATGGCCCCAGCGCGCGTATTCGCGGGGAAGTTCAACCAGGGTCTTTATCGAGACCCGGCCGACGGGCGTGCGGGCATCCGCGGGTTTTCCCGTGCGCTCGTCGACGGCGACGCGCTGATGCGAGGGACAATAGTCGCGTGGCTCCTCGTCGGGGGCGAACCATTCCCGCACGGTCACGGGACAGCCTTCCCTCGCCCGCCTCCCGGAAATCGCGCAGACGTCGGCCGGTTCAGAACCCTCCGGAGGAAGGAAGAGCAGTTCGTCGATGCCTTCCTTCTGCAGGGGGTGCAGGCGCTCCATCACCTCGCGGACGTAGACGGCCGCGTTCAGGCCAGCGATATGGTTCATGGGCTGATTTCCCGGATTGCCGATCCAGAACGCCGTCACATATTCCCGGGAGCAGGCGACGGTCCACGCGTCCCGGTACCCCTGGCTCGTCCCGGTCTTCACGGCGACCGGCCAGGGGTACTCAAGGACCGTCAGGCGCGGGAACGAAGGGGCACGGGCCTGGGGATCGGAGAGCCAGAGCAGGACCCGGCGCGCGGCGGCGGGAGACAGCACAGCCTGGCCAACTGCCGACGCGCCGAGTGCCGCCTGACCGGAGGCAGCCTGGCCGGGTGCCGACGGCCCCGGCTCTCCGGCGAAGAACGAAAGTTCGGTCCGGCGACCGTCCCGCGCGAGGGTCGCGTAGGCTGCCGCTAGGTCGGAGAGCGAGACCTCCAGCCCTCCGATGGCGAGCCCGTAGCCGTACCAGGAGGAATCGCGGTTTCCGCGCGCAAGGCCGAGGTCGCGGCAGAGCTGGAGGAAGCGGTCCGGCCCCACCGCCTCCAGCACCCGGATGGCCGGGATGTTCCGGCTGTTCGCGAGGGCACGTCCGTAAAGCATGGGCCCGAGGTAATCTTCGTCAAAATTGCCGACCCGGTATTCCCCGGTCGGACCGAGCACGGAAAAGGGCAGGTCGGCGAGCACGCTGCTCGGTCCGAAGGCGCCCTCGTCCAGGCCGAGCGCGTACAGGAAGGGTTTTAGCGCGCTTCCGGAGGACCGGGGTACGGCCGCGAAGTCCACGGAACCCGAGCGCGACCTGTCGAAGTAATCCGAGGATCCGGCCCACGCGAGGACCTCTCCCGTCGCGACGGAGAGCACGACGCAGGCGGCGTTGCCCGCGAAGCCCGCCGAGAGATCCCGGACTGCTCCGCGGACCACGCCGGCGACGAAGGCCTGGAGCCCGGGGTCGACGGAAGCGCGCACTCGCCTGCCCGCCGCCCTGGAACGGCGGGACTCTTCGATGGCGCGTACGATGAAATGCATGGATTCTTCGGGGCGGGCGTCCCGGTACGGCCTGCGCATGGCCCGCAGCTGGACCGCCGCGGCCGCGCATGCGTCGGCCTCCGCTTTCCCCGATTCCCGGAGGAGGGTCAGCACGAGCAGGGCGCGTTCGCGCGCGGACTCGAAACCATCCTTGTCAAAGAGATTCATGCGTCCGGGAGCCCTGGGCAGTGCCGCCAGGATGCAGGACTCGGCCAGGCTCAGGTCGGCGACCGGTTTGCCGAAATAGCGGCGGGATGCGTATGCGACCCCGTTGATGCGGTTGCCCTGCGGGACGGTGGATAGGTAGCGGGCCAGTACGAAGCGCTTGCCGTACAGAGCGACGGCAGTCAGCGCGGCGACTGCCTCGCGCGCCTTCCTGACGGCCGTCCGCGGCCCCGGATGCGCGATGCGGATAGTCTGCATCGCGATGGTGCTCGCGCCCTGCCGTCGCCCCGAAAGGTTCGATCTCAGGGCCCGGGCTATGGCGATCGGGTCCACCCCGGGATGGAAGGCGAAGCGCCGGTCCTCCACCGCGATCACGGCGGCCGTGAGCAGGGGGTTCTCGTCGGCTTCGACCGGCCAATAGCCGAGCTCCCCCTCGCCACCCGCGTCCTCGCAGAGAAAGCCCCCCAGCCGGTCCTCCAGCAGTATCGTCGGTGCCGGGAGGGGCAGGGGGACGAGGACAGCGCCCGAACAGAAAACCGCGGCCGCGAGGAGGGCGGGCACGGCGAAGCCGAACGCGAAAGGCGAAGCCGCGCGGGGATCGGGAAAACTCATCGAGCCGCGGTATCCCCGATCCTGACCGCGCAGCCGTCGGAGAAGCCGAAGGTCGCGCCATCGTACATCAGTTCCGCCTTCGCCTGGGGAGCCGTATAGCTGCCCGGAAAGCTCGCGCGGGAACGGAAGAAGAAATGGAAGGTGCCCTTCGGCAGGCTGTTGAAGTAATAGACAGTCCTGTCGTCCAGCGTCATCGTCCAGCTCGGCTGGATCGTGTTCCGTCCATAGGGAATCGCATCCGGGCTCGCGCCCGCGAGGCGCGGATCAAGCGGCTCGAAGCCCGCCGCCAGGGGAACATCCAGCGCGACGAAATCGCGTTCCATGAAGTTGGTGAGCGTCACGTGTTCCTCCACGATCTGGTCAAGGGCGAAGGCGGCCGTTTCGCCGGCGCGTGCCTTGATCGCCTTGCCGGGCGGAAGGCCGCCGTCCACCGGGATGAATTCCCTTTCGACCAGGAAGCCCTCGTTCCGCGCCTTCAGCCCGCTCCCCCGGGCCAGCGGATACCAGGTGGTCGTGCAATGGAAGGCGATGGGGGCTTTGCCGGACTTCTTCTTCAGGCTGACGGTTCCGGCAGGGAAATCCTTGAGGTCGAAAGTCGCGATCCGCGCGCCCTTCGTGCTGAAGCGCTCGGTCCTGGAGGGCGAGGCCACCTCGAACTCGACGGTCTCCGCGGGCGTGCTCTCCATCCATGCGGCGAGGGCGCGGGAAGCCGCGACCGTGTCCATGGTGGAGCCCCACCCTGCCGCGCCCGCCTTTTCGAGCAGCCAGTCGGCGAGCATGGGCAGGCGCTTGTCCTTCCGATCCACCGCCGACAGGGCTTCAAGCACGGCCGCGACGGTCCGCGTTTCCGTGACGAGCACGCGGCTTCCGGAGGAAAAATCCTTCACTCCGGCGAGCACCGTCGCCCCTCCCGCCCGCTTGGTCACGAGGCTCGCGACGAGGGATTTTTCCAGCTCGTTGAACTTCGCGCCCCTCCCCTCCCCCCGCGCCTTCAGCAGTCGGTACAGGGTCGCCCGGCTCAGGAGGTCCAGGCTCGCGGATTTTTCCAGGAAGTTGCCCGCGTAGGAAGAATTCCACCGGCCCGCCGCGTCCAGGGCGGAGAGGGCCTGGACGCGCTCGAAGAATTCCCAGTTCAGTTCCCAACGGTAATAGTCCGAACGCAACGAGGCGTCCAGGGCGTCCGCGGCCCGGTCAAAGGATTCCCTGTCGATGCGCAGGCCCGCCTTCTCAGCCGCGGCCAGGAATTCCACGACGTACGCGGTGAGCGCGACGGAGGGTTCGGAATCGGGCCAATACGACAGGAGACCGTTCTCCGCCTGGCAGGTCTGGAGGTAGCGACGGTATTCGGCGAAGGATTGGGTCAGCAGGCCCGCCTCCGTCGCGGCTCCCGCCGACGCGATGAAGTCCTTCAGGGCGACGGACGGGAAGAGCCGGCTGGTCACCTGTTCCAGGCAGCCGTGTGGGTACTCGTCCAGGAAACGGAAGCCCCGCGCGATGACGAGCAGCCGCGGATCGGTCGCGACCAGCAGGGTGCGGTCGATCGTACCCGCGCGCGCCGGAGCCGAAGGAGGCGGAAGGGCCAGTTTGCCGTCGGCCGCGGGAGAAAGGACGGAATATTCGCGGTACTGAGCCGCGTCGCTGCGCACGGGGAGGTCGAGCTCGAAGGCGTCGCGCGCCTTGTCGGAAGCCCGCTCCATCGCGAAGGAGACGGCGGCGGTCGGAGCGCGGGCGGCGTAGTCTCCGGGAAGGCTGAGGGGAAGGAACAGGCGCAGGGCGTCCTTGGCGGGCAGCACGACGCGCCGCGCGCTCTGGAGCTGGGACGCGGTTCCCCCGGGCGTCGTGAAGCCGCCGAGCTTGAAGGCCCAGCTCGCCTCTCCGCCTTCTCCTTCCACGACCCGTGCGGTCGCGCCGGCCTCGAATTCGTCCCAGGGCCTCACGAAACGGGGCAAAATCTGCTGGAGGGCGACGGCCAGCCTCACCGTCAGCTCCGAGCGCGCGGAACCGAAGCGGTCCAGCCCGCTGGTCACCACGACGCGGACGGCGAAGTCGGTGAGGTTGTCGGGCAGGTCGATGTCCACGACAGCCTTTCCGCCGACCACCGGGATGCCCGTCTTGAAGTAGGGGACGGTCTTGAAATTCTTGCGCACCGTCGACCGGTTGAAGAGCTCGCCCATCATGAATTCCTCGGCTCCGTCGCCGCCGGGGACCTCGGAAACGGGAAGGAAGCCGAGCGCCCGGTTGCGCGTGTCCAGGAGGCGCACGGAGCCCCCGAGCCTGTCCAGGAAGGAAACCAGCGGATCCAGGGGCTGCTCCTCCCCGAGGGAGAGCACCGCCTTGTCGACCAGCCAGACCGTCGCCTCGCCGTCCAGCGGCGCCCCGCGCGTATCGCGGGCATTCACCGTCAGCCGGACCGTCTGGGCGGGCGTCGCCTTCGCGACATGATCCAGGCCGACCAGCACCTGGTTCTCCACGGGGGCGACCCGGAGCAGGAGGGAGGAGCCGACCGTCGAGGGCTTGCCGAGGTCGGCGGCCTCGCCCGACGCCGGACGGGCCGCGCCCGCCCTTCCCCGGTACAGGATGGCCTGCACCGGGATGGAGGGCGCCATGTCCGCGCTGATAGGCAGCTCCCAGGTTCCCCGTCCGTCCTTGACCGGAACTACCGAGTAGCGGACGGCGTCGGGAGCCTCGACGGCGAGGAGCACGAAACCGTCGCGGTACGGGCTCTCCACGACCACCTTGGCCGTCTCCCCCGGCTTGTAGGAATTCTTGTCCGTCGTCATCTCGAAGACGCCCGCCCGTTTACGGTCCCAGGAAACGGGTCCCTCGGCCGAAACGAAGAGGTCGGAGCTCGCGATTATCCTGCGGCCGAGGTGGTCGCGGGAGGAGACCTCGAGTATATAGACTCCCGGCTCCTCCACCTCGAAGGAGAGCTTCTTCGCCGCGGGCCCGGAGACGAACGAGGTCTCCGCGACGACCGCGTCGACGGACTCGCTGACGTACTTCGCGTCGCCGGTGGTGAAATCGGTCTCGGCCACATAGCTGTGCCATTGGCGGTGGATGAGCCTGACCGAGAGTTCCCTGTCCGCCAGCGGTTTGGACTTGTGGTCTATCGCGAGGAATTCGCCGCGCACCGTCCTGCCCTCCTTCACGAGGCGGTCGGTCTTCAGGCCGACGGAGAAGGGCGGCAGGGCGTACACGCTGGCGGACCGGGTGACCGTCTGCCGGTCGGCTCCGCGCACGGTACCGGAAATGACGTACCTGCGCGCCTTGCCGTCCCTCTCGTTCCTGGGGTCTATCAGCAGGCGGGCGGCTCCGTCCTGGTCGAGCGTCCCGGTGCGGCTTCCCGTCTCGGCGGATTCCGAGCGCGGGCCCTGGCTGAAGCGCTCGTCGGTGGAAAAGACGAAGCCGGGATATTCGGCGGGCCGGAGGCTCCAGGGGTACTGCTCTATCTCCCAGGAAACCTCTTCCCCGGTGACCCGGCCGCCCGCATAGTAGGTCGCGGTCAGCAACAGCTCGAAGGGCTTGTCCATGGGGACGACCGGATCGGCGTCTATATCCACCTGGAAAAGGGGTATGCGGTAGCTGAGTATCTTGAAGGGTACAGAAGAGAGCACCTGGCCGGTTTCTATCGAAAGGGTCGCGACGTACTCGCCGGTGGGGGCGTCCGCTTCCAGGAAATCGAAGGACAGGGCTCCGGAAGCCAGCGAAGGCTTCAGGTCGAAGGTCCAGCTCCGCCCGTCGGGGCCCGATACCGTAGCGACGAGGGGTTTTCCCGTATACGCGCCTATCTTTCCGAGCCTCCAGTCGCGGACCCAGCCGAAGGCATGGACGCTCTC
>Ga0154418_1032_pt3 | contig 21271 bp, 23 predicted proteins | sample RifGroC1_FD_115922 | JGI IMG/M metagenome (GOLD analysis project Ga0154418, IMG submission 115922) | Treponema sp. GWC1_61_84 | reverse complement strand
CCCTCTTGCGGCGCGGCTCCACCATGAGGCGCGCGTCTTCGGGAATCCGCAGGCCTTCGGCGTCCCTGTCCAGCCTGAGGTAGGGCGTCAGGACCACGCCGGAAGGGGCCGGAGCCGAACGGGCGGCCTGCACGGCGCCCATGATCATCTCGAAGTCCTTGGGGACCCAGATACGGACCCGCAGGAAATGCAGGGACGGCCAGAACAGCAGGGCCGCGTCGAAGCAGGCCAGGGAAAAGCGGCCGTCGACAGGGGAAGATATCAAGGCGAGCAGGAACAGGACGATGGTGCCGGGCAGGCCCGAGCCGCTCCGGTACCAGAAAGGTATGCGGATCTTGCGCGCGGAACGGAAGGCGTCCGCGATCCGGTCCAGTTCCGCCATGCCGGTCGGCTGCCAATCCTCCTCACCGAGGTCCGCGGGCTTGTTCGTCCAGGGTTTGGCGGACAGCAGCGCAAGCGGCAGGGCGATGAGGATGCTGCCGGGAACGAAGCCGCCGGGAAGGAGGAGCTGGACGGCGATGCCGATCGCGGCGGCGGCGGAGAAAACGACAAGGCGGGCATCGGTGCCGAGGCCCGGAATGCGGTAGCGGACCACCACTGGTATCATACGGCTCTCCTCGTGTCTTTGGTTTCGCCGGCGAAACGCCAGTACAAGGGACAGGCGCCTTGGCAGGCCGTGAAAGAAGCGCAGGAACGGCATTCCTCGCCGGCGAAAAGCTTGTTTTTGTAGAAGGCGGCGGCATCGGAAAACCAGACCGAACGGAAGGACGACCGGAGCAGGTTGCCGATCGGTTCGTCCCACGAGGAACAGGGAAGCACCGAACCGTCGGGGGCCACCGAGAGCAGGCCGTCGGCGGCGGCGCAACTCTTGTTTCCCAAGCCCCGCGCGATCGGATTGTAGGAGCAGAAGGGCGTCGGGCTGTACCAATAGAAAACGAGGCCCTGTTCGCGCGCCTCGCGGGCGACGGCATCGACTACCGGGCCGATCCCATCGTAGGCTACGAAGAGGGCATCCTGAACGGCCCCGGGAATGGTCGGGATGAAAAGGTTCATGGCGAAGCGTTCGATGCCGAGGGATTTGAGGAAAGCGGGCATCCGGAGGGCGGCAGCCAAGTTGTCGCGGGTAAGTGTCGTATTGGTCTGCACGGGAATGCCCGCGGTCCTGAGAGCCGCGATGCCCGCGAGAGTCTCGGCGAAGGCGCCGCGCCGGCCCGTAAGCGAATCGTGGAGCGTCGCCTCGTCAGCTTCCACGGACACCTGGGCGCTTCCGATCCCGGCTCGTCGCAGCGACCGCGCGCGGGCACGGTCCGCCAGGGTGCCGTTGGTCACGAGGTTCGTCGATATTCCCCTCTTCCGCGCCCGCTTCGCGATCAGCTCGAGGTCCTCGCGGAGAAGGGGCTCCCCGCCCGTGAAGGAGAAGAAGGGAACGCGCGCCTCGTCGGCGAAAATATCCACGATTCGCAGGAAATCCCGCGTGCCGGTTTCCGGCCGCTTCTCGACCGCAGCGGAGGCGCCGCCGGCTGGACTGCTGTGGGCGCCGCCGGCAGGGGGGGCGCCGGCGGGGGTGCCGGAGGCACCAGCTGGGGCGCTTCCGGGATGGTCGCCGCAACCCGCGTAGCAGAAGCGGCATGCGTTGTTGCAGCGGTAGGTGAGGGCGATTTCCGCGAGAACGGGCAGGCTCGTGAAGCCGAAGCCGAAGGGGACGGAGCCGACAGTGCCGTTCGCCGGCTCGTCGCCGCGGTACAGGGCGGCGAGGTCGCCGAAGAAGGCGGCGACTTCGGTGACGGCCGAGGCTGAAGGAAGTTTGAGGTCGGCGGCCCTGCCTCCCCGTTTCAGGTACATCACGAGGGAAGCCGCAGTCGGATTGGCCTTGTACACGCGGTTGGGCGGAAGGATCAGGACTCCATCCTCGTCGCGGGCGAAGATACGGCCGCCCGCGCGCGCCCAGAAATCGTCTATCCAGTCGAGGTCGCCGGGAATCTTCATGTCAGTGGGCCCCGCCGGAGACGCAGGCGCTGTGGCAAGCCGAATGGCAGGCGCTGTGGCAGGCCGAGTGGCAGGCGCTGTGGCACGCCGAATGGCAGGCGTTGTGGCAGGCGGAATAGCAGGCTTGAACCGAGGAGGCGAGTCCCTTGGGCGCGAAACAACCGGTGAAGCAGGACGCCGAGGACATGAAAGCCGCGTAGGACCCGGAAAATTCCTTGGGCAGGGCGATAGCGGCGTGCCGATCCGCGTGGGCGTTCAGATAGATCCAGGAACGCCAGTACACCCGGGACCGGGGACCGGAGGGAAACGCGCGGTCGTCGTCATAGCCGGCGTCCTCCAGCTTCTTGCGGTAGAAGGCCTTGGTCGCCTCCAGGTCGCAATCCCAGATCCTCTCTTGCAGCCGCTTGAGCGCCGCTTCAAAGAAATCGGCCAGTAGTCCTGAAAGCACCCAGCCATCCGGGTCGAAGGCGCGCAGGAAGAGCTCCTCATAGCTTTCCTTGCCGGCGGCGACCGGTTCAGCGGCCGCCGGATCCTCCCGGCCCAGGATCCCGATGCGGAGGGGAGCCTCCTGGATCACCTTGAGCAATCCGGCTTCAGCAAGGCCGTCAAGCATGATGGCGACGACGCGCGGCAGGGGCAACTCGAATAGCAGGGCTGCTTCCACGGGGTGGAGATTTTCGGCGATCTTCCCCTCGACCGCGTAGCTGCCCTGGTTCAACCGGGGCGGCATCCAGGAATCGCCGGCCCAGGCGATTCCTTCGGCGGCGGCTACCGCCTTCGGGAAGCGCTTTGCCTTCCTGCGGTACGCGAGCGCCGCGGCGGCGATGGTTCCGCCGAAAACGACGAAGGCGAGGAGCGGGGTCCGCCCCCAATCGCGGATGCCCGGGCGCGGATACCCTTCGGGTTCGGCTTGGGCTGATTCGGAGGTCCCCGCGTCGCCGCCTTCGTCCGCCGCCGCATCGGTCCCCGAGTCGCCGCCTTCGTCCACGAGCAGCGGATCGCCGGAGCCCTGCCCCGCGGACAGACGCTCCCGGATCCCGCCGAAGTCAGCGCCGGCAGCTTCCAGCGGCAGATAGAAAAGCAGGGTCTGACCCTGGAAAGCTTCGACGTCCTCCTGATGGAAGCGAAGGGCTAGCCAAGACCTGCCATCTTCGCCTTCCGCGGCGAAAAAGTCGATCTTGTTTTCTTCGTTCACGCTGCTGTCGGTAAGGAAGCCGAGCTCCTGGAGCAGCGGGGAGCGCGTATCCCCCGCGGAACCGGCGGCGATCAGGACCGGCATCACGACCACCGTGGTCCGGTGCTCCAGCGCTTCGTCCCAGCGCGGTGGCGCCCAATGGAAATACAGGTAGCGCGTCCCGTCGTCCGCTTCCGTATCGCCGACCAGTCCGCCGGCCAGGAAGTCGGCTCCGTAGGCGAGGGCCCAAACGGAGGATCCGCTCGTCCGGACGCCGCCCGCCAGCAGGACGTCCCATTTGTCCCCCGCGCGCCGGATATCCAGGGCCGAACGCTTTCCTCCCTGAAGGTCGGCCCAGCAGCGGTCGGCATTCCAGACGAAGGGAGCTTCTTCCCCCTGGAAATAGAAGCCGCCCATGGTTCCGGAAAGGACCTTCCAGGCCGCGCGGTGGACGACGTCCGCCTTGCCGTCGCGCCGGAGGACCACCCAGGTTTCCACGGATTCCAGATCCGCCTGGACCGCATGGAGGGACGGCGGAACGGCGAGGCAGACGGCAAGCGCGCAGAATACGGGTAGGAAACCTGCGGGGCGACGGCGCTTCATTCCAGGTCCTCCCGGGCGGCAAGTCGGTCGGCAGACGCCGAAGCCCCGGCGGAGGCCCCTGATATCCGTTCGATCTCGTCGGCGGCGGCGGTCAGGGTACGTACGGCGAGCTCGGCTGTTGCCCGCTCGGAGGCATCCCGGCCCTCGGCTGCACGCATCCGGCGCGCCGAGGAGGAAGCGTCGATTATCCGTAAATAATCGCCGACGATTTCCACCGATGAGATGACGGCGTCCTCCGCCTCCGGGCTGCGGGGCGCGCCCTTGATGGACGATTCCAGATACAGTCCGGAAGCGAGAACCACCCGGTCCACGGCGGAAGCGACCTCCGCGTCGGCGATCCTCAACAGGGAAAGGCGCTTCCGGGCGGCCGCGACACCCCCGAGTATGCGCGCGTCGCGCTCATCCCGTTCGCGGCCTTTCTCCGCGACCACCGCGTTCGCCCCGAGCCGGGTCTGCAGTATCGCAAGCACCTCGATGACCGCTATAGCCGCGCAGAGCGGCAACGCCGCGATGAAGGGAAGCGTACCCGAAACCGGCAGGAACACCAGAAGGGCCGCGTTGGAAGCGACCACCGCGAGGCCGAGCGGAGTGCGCAGGAAGCGGAACAGATGTTCTTTCATTCGTTCGATTGTAGTACTATGGGCCATGTCGCTCAACTGGAAAGAGATCGATCTGGCGCTTTCGGAGCTGGACCTCGCGGGCGCCCAGATCCAGAAGGTGACGCAGACCGCATATGACGTGATCTGCCTGCATACCTATAAGGAAGGACGCGCGCGGTCCATCCTGGTTGCGCTCACGCCAGGAGCCTGCCGCATCCACGAGACCTTCCGGGCGGTGCCGAAAAGCGACAAGCCCCTGCGTTTCGGCGAATTCCTGAAGTCCCGCGTCAGGAACGCCCGGATCGAAGAAGCCGTCCAGCTCGGCACGGACCGCATCGTGCGCTTCACGCTGAGGCACGATGACGAGAGGCTGCTCCTGTACGTCCGGCTCTGGACGAACGCGGCGAACGTTGTGGTCACGGACGAAGCCGGCCTAGTGCTGGACGCGATGCGCCGCAGTCCCAAGCGCGGAGAGATTTCGGGCGGCCGCTACGCGCCCGTAGACGTCGCGGCCCAAAGCCCCGAAAACAAACCCAAAAAAGAATTCGAAGTCCGTTCCCTTCCCGGGGAAGGGAACTTCAACGAAAGGATCGACGCCTGGTACGCCGAGTTCTCGGGCGCCCTGTCCCTGGAAGTCCTGCGCGAACAGGTCCGCAAGAATTTCGCCGCCCGCTACGTCCGCCTCCAGGCGGCCCTGGAAACCCTGGAAGAGAAGCGGAAGGAATATGCGGACGCGGACGCGCACAAGCGGCGCGGGGAACTCATCCTGGCCAACATCGCCGCCGTCCGTCCGTCCTCCGCCTGGCTGGACGCGGTGGACTACTCCAGCGGCGAAGAACTCCGGATCCGGCTGGATCCCCGGAAATCGGCGAGCGCCAACGCGGAAGCCTGCTTCGATCAGTACCGCAAGGCCAAGCACGGCCTGGCCGAGGTGGAAGCCGAGATCGCCGCGGAGAAGGCCGAAATCGAAGCCCTCCGCGGCTCCGAAAAGATACTTCTGGACGAAGAAAACCCGCTGCGGCTGCTGAAGGCGCTCCGCTCGATGCGCGTCTCCGCCAAGACCACCGCCAAGAAGCGGCCGGGCCTCGCCTTCCGCCGGAACGGATGGCTGATGCTGGTCGGCCGCGGGGCGGAGGAGAATGATGAGCTGCTCCGCCGGCATGTGAAAGGCTCCGACCTCTGGCTGCACGCGCGCGATTTCCCCGGCGCCTACGTGTTCGTGAAGGCGCGGTCGGGCAAGACCTACCCCCTGGATGTGATGCTAGACGCGGGAAACCTCGCGCTCTTCTATTCCAAGGGACGGAACTCCGGCGAGGGCGACCTGTATTATACGCAAGCCAAGTACCTGCGGCGCGCGAAGGACGGCCCGAAAGGCCTGGTGCTGCCGACCCATGAGAAGAACATCCGCGTGAAGCTGGACGAAGCCAGGCTCCGCGCGCTTGAAGCCTGCAAGGAATGACGGGGAAGCGGCGCCGCTGCTTGCGTCCCCGCGAATGCGGGCCTACACTTATGGCATGAACGCTACGGGAACGCGGAAACGCGCAAGCATCATGGCCGATATTTTCTACCCGGAAGATGCTTCGGCGGCGACGGCTGCCCTGGAATCCTACGATTCGGAGGAACAGGGCGCGGCGGTCGCCATCATCGCGCCCCACGCGGGCTGGGATATTTCCGGCCGCGTCACGGGCAGCGCGTTCGGCGCGGCGAGCGGTCGTAAGGTTTCCACTGTGGTCGTCATCGGACCGCTGCACGCAAGCAGGGAGGAGGGGCTCTTCCTCAGCGACTCCGAATGGTTCGAAACCCCGATAGGAGACATCGCGGTGGATCTCGCCCTCTGCGAGGAACTCGCGACCTGCGGGACCAGCTTCGTCTCGAATGACATTCCCCATCTGGAGGAGCATTCGATAGAAATACTCCTGCCCTTCATCAAACGCGCTTTCCCCGAAGCGGCCATCGTCCCCATCCTGATCGGAGGATCGCGACCGTCGGCGGTCAAGGCCCTGTCCCGCAGCCTGGACCTCGTATTCGGCCCCTTGGTCGACGAGACCCTCTTCATCGCCTCCACGAACCTATCCGCCCACATGAAGACCGCGGAAGCCAATCATCACGCCGACGAATTCCTGCGCCTCATCCGGAACATGGACGGAGAAGGAACCCTCGCGGCCCTCTCCGCCGGAAAGATCTCCGCCTGCGGCGCGGCTGCCTGCGCCGCGCTCCTGGGTTGCCGGCTGCTGTCCGGAACGAACGCGCGCGTGGTCTCGGAATCGTCCTCCGACCGCAAAGGCGGGGCGAGCGAGAAGCTCGTACGCTACGCGGCCGTCGCTTTCGAATGACGGAAGCGCCTATCGGCGCAGATAGCGTTTAAGGTTGCGGACGTGGTCCATCGCGAGCACCTTCAGGTCCATGGGAGAATCCTCATCCGCGATCCGCTCCAGAAGCCCGAGGGCGGATTCGATCTCTCCCCTCCGGAGTCGCACCGCGGCCAGGGCGTACAGGGCTTGGTAGTCCCATTCGTTCAATTCGTACGCGCGTTCGATCAAGGCCACGCCGCGTTCGAATTCGCCCAGCCGGTCGTAGACAACGCCGAGGTTACGCAGGATGCCGCCGTCCTCATCGGCGATTTCGTACGCGCGCTCAAGGTAGCGACGGGCGGAGTCGAGGTCGCGGAGGCGGAAATAGGCGCAGCCGAGGGCCTCGTGGGCTTGCGCATCGTCCTCCTTCAGGGCGATGGCGCGATGCAGCGCCTTCAGCGCCTTGGCATGCTCGCCGCTTTCGGTGAAGGCTATGCCCAGGGTGCGCAGCGCTTCCTCCTCGGTCGGGTCCTCGGCGACGAGGCGCTCGAGCAGTGCGATGGCCGCCCCGTAATCGCCGCGCGCGATGAGTTCCCGCGCGCCCAGAAGGTCCTGCGCCGAAATTCCGTCATCCTGATCCGTCATCGCTATAAAGATAAGTCTTTCAGTCCCGGCGGTCGAGCCGCCGGAGCCGCCGGAGCCGCCGGAGCCGCTGGAGCCGCCGGAGCCTCGGGAGCAGGCAGGGAGAGCAGAAGCCCGAGCAAGCGCTTCTCTCTTCCGTATTCTTCCCCCTCCGTAACTTCGGTTACCGACCGGACCTGGGTATTCAACTACACTCGGAACATCGAAGCCCTGAAGGAGAACCTGCCATGAAACGCAAGATCATTGCGATAAACGAAGACCTGTGCGACGGATGCGGATTGTGCGCCAACGGCTGTCCTGAAGGCGCCCTGCGCATAGTGGACGGCAAAGCCCGGCTCGTGGGAGACCTGCTCTGCGACGGGCTGGGTGCCTGCATCGGCACCTGTCCGCGCGGAGCCATACTCGTGGAGGAACGGGAAGCGGTTCCGTACGAAGAGCGCACCGTGATGACGGACAACATACTCCCCAAGGGAGAAGCCACGATCCAAGCCCACCTGGAACACCTGCGCGACCACGGCGAGGACGGCTACCTCTCGATCGCCCTGACAGTGCTGGCCGAAAAAGGCATCGCGCCGCCCGCCGGCTTCGGTTTCTCCGCTCCCGCCGGTAAGGCTTCTCCTGCCCAGGCGCCCGCGGCGGTAGGCGGCTGCCCCGGCTTGAAGGCTTTCTCGTTCAGGAAGGAGCCTGCTTCCGCGGCCCAGGCGGTGCAGGCGCAGGCGCCCAGGGCGCAAGCATCGGGAGCCGATGCTCCCGGCTCCCGGCAGTCGGAGCTCAGGCAGTGGCCCATCCAGCTGCATCTCATCAATCCCCGTAATCCCCAATTCCATGGCGCGAACCTCCTGCTCGCGGCCGATTGCGCAGCCTTCTCCGTCGGCGACTTCCACGAACGTTGGCTCAAGGGCCGCGCCCTTGCGATCGCCTGCCCCAAGCTGGACGAAGGACTGGACCGCTACGCCGACAAGCTCGCGGTCTTGTTCGACGAGGCGAAGATCGATACCCTCACCGTATTGCGCATGCACGTTCCTTGCTGCAACGGCCTGGTGAAGCTGGCGGTCGAAGCCCGCGAAAAAGCCAGGGCAAACGGCATGACGCGCAAGGTTCCCATCAAGATGGTGGTCGTGGATCCGGAGGGATCCGTGATCCAGGAGGAATGGCTATGAACGAAGGTTTGCCGGAGGATCAAGCGAAGCTGGCCGAGCTGAAGCGCATCATCGAACGGCTCCACGACGGTGAAGGCGTCGCCAAGGTCAAGAAGGACTTCGATCTGCTCGTCAAAGACGTGAGCGCCGAGGAGATAGCTTCGATGGAGCAGGCCCTCATGAAGGCGGGCATGCCCGCCGAGGAGATCCAGCGGCTCTGCGAAGTGCACGTCGAAGTGTTCGAAAATTCGCTTGAGAAGACGGGCAAGCCCGACAAAGTGGGCGGGCACCCCGTCCACACTTTCATGGCGGAGAACGACGCCGCCCGCGCTTCCCTGAAGCGGCTGAAGGCCGCCTCCCTCGCCATCGCCCTTTCCTTCGCCCGCAACGACGCCGCGATCGCCGCTCTGGACGCGGCCATCACGGACTTCCGCAAGATCCTCGTCCATTACGCGCGCAAGGAAAACCAGCTCTTCCCCTACCTGGAAGCCGCCGGTTTCGACGCGCCCTCCAAGGTCATGTGGGGAAAGCACGACGAAGTCCGGGCCATTTTCCGCGACCTCGCCGAGGCCCGCGCGGCAGCCGACTGGAAGCGGACGCGGAAGCTGATAGGGAGCCTCGCGGGCAAGGCCGCTCGCATGTTCTTCATGGAGGAACGCATTCTCTTCCCGACCGCGCTCCGGAAACTGGACGAGAAGGCCTGGATCGCGATCAGGCGCGGCGAAGCCGCGATCGGCTACGCGTGGATCCAGCCCGGGGGCGCCTGGGATCCGGACATTGCGGAATCGAAGATTCCGTTCGCGGAAGCCAAGCTTCCGGTGGAAGCCGGGAAACCGGCGGAGGCCCACGAGGACACCGCCGTCGCGCGGGCGGAACCGAGCGCAGAACCGAGCGCCGAAGCAAGGACCGAACCGCGGGATGCGCCGGGAGCGGTCAGGCTAGGCGAAGGCTGGATGACCGGCGAGCAGATCGATCTGATGCTCAAAGCGCTGCCGGTGGACGTCTCCTTCGTGGACGAATTCGACCGTGTTCTCTATTATACGGACGCTGCGGACCGCATCTTCCCGCGAAGTCCGGCCGTCATCGGCCGTGACGTTTCCAACTGCCATCCGCCCAAGAGCGTCGCCATCGTCCACCGCATCCTGGAGGCGTTCAGGAAGAAGGAAAAGACGGAAGCCGAATTCTGGATCGAAATGGGCGGTAAATTCATCCATATCCGCTACTTCCCCGTCTACGGAAGCGGCGGAGAATACAAGGGCGTCGTCGAGGTGAGCCAGGACGTCACCGCTATCCGTGCGCTGCAGGGGCAACGGCGGCTGCTGGATTGGGACTGAAGGGGCATCCAGAGGCGCGGCGTCCGCAGGCGCGCCGGCCGCGCCTGCCGCGCCGGCCGTGTACTTGCGTAGCGGCCTTCCGTCCTGTATCGTAGGCGGAACGATGAGATTCTCCAATCCGGTCCGCCTGGCTTGCGCCTCAGTGTTCCTCTTCGCGGCGCTGTATCCCATCGCGGGCGCAACGATATTGACGAGCGAGGACGTGCGGGCCCGGATGGTGCTGGAATCCTACCGACGCGCCTATCCCGAGAAAATCCGTTCTGTCGAATGGAAGGACGGCGATTGGGCCGCCGTCGTGGACGGAAAAACCTTCTTCTGGGCTCGCGGACGGCTTCTCCCCGCCGAAAAGCGCGACTCCTGGGCGGATTACAAATCCTATGTGTTCTACGCTTATCCGAGCGCGCCGAGCGACCCTTCCACCTTCACGAAAGCCAGGATCGAAGAATTGAGACGCCAGGGCGAAGCGGAAGCCCGCCTCGCAGTCGAGGACCACCATGCCGATTTCCGCGCCGCCCTCTTCGGCGGCGCCAGCCGGGCCTCCGTCGAACGCAAGCTCGTCAAGGCTCCCCTTTTCGGACGCACCGTCTCCGTCCATTCGATGATCGCCCCGGCGATCCGCCGGGTCGACGCGGCGGTCAAACAGGCGGCGGCCTCGGACGCGGAGGTCGCGGCCTTCCTCAAGGGCATCTCCACCCTCGGCGGTTACAACTGGCGGGAGATCCGGGGGACGGCGCGCATGAGCTACCACAGCTGGGGGCTGGCCGTGGACGTCCAGCCAAAGAAACTCGGCAGGAAAGCCATCTATTGGGAATGGGAACGGGAACGGGATCGGGACTGGATGCTCGTCCCCCCCGCCTCGCGCTGGAATCCGCCCGCCGCGGTCGTCAGGGCCTTTGAAAAGGAAGGCTTCGTCTGGGGCGGCAAATGGGACTTCTACGACAACATGCACTTCGAATACCGGCCCGAGCTCCACGAACTTTCCAAGGTCTTCGCCGCCGCAGGCGGATTGGATGCCCGCTTGGCGAGCATGGACAACGAGGCGGCCGGCTCCGGCAAGGAAAACTGAGAGCCTTCGTCGCTTTCTCGGCAGTCTGTTGAACGGTGAAACGACGCTTTGAATTATTCGTCGGATGGCAGGAATTTTCATTCCCGGCGACAACAAAACAGAAAACAGTGAAGGCGAGGGCCTTACTCCGTACGGGATGGGCTTCGGCAAACACAACCATACTATAATCGCCGCGCTGTTCGGCGAGTAGACTGCGTGTCCCGAGGAGACTAAAAGCAATTCCCTTTTTTGATAAAATTCGGGATGGTTATTTCGGCTACGCCGCCTTTTTTTCCTGCGTCGCCGTCGGATTCGCGTTGTTGCGTCTGATCACCAAAAAGGAGATCGGACCCGGCTATTGGGCCCTCGCTTTTCTGTGTAACGGAGCTGGATTCTTGGTCTGGTCCGGAATCCTTCCCTGGCCGCAGATACTCTCCAATTTAATAGGAGAAGCACTTCACGTCAGCGGATCATCCTTGAAGGGTGGCGAGAAAAAACCGTCGGAACCCTCCTCGCCGGCGGCGGGTTGCTGCTGTAGGGCACCTACGGTCTCGCATTCGCCTATGTGCCCATCAATCCTCACGTATACTTCGGCTTACTCGCCAGATTTCAGGTTCTGGCCGCCTTCGGGATGGCGGCTATGGTCCTCAAAAAAGTCCGGATCCGGGCCGAAAAAAGCGAGCAGCACGCCGCGACTTTGGAAGGGATCATACCCATTTGTTCGTACTGAAAATAATCCGCGATGAGCGCAATGACTGGCACCACCTGGAGGCTTACATCGAAGACCGTTCCCGCGCCGAGTTTCCCCGCGGTATCTGCCCCTAGGAGTCTGTCGGCTTTATGGATGAAATCATAGGATCATCCTAAATGTTTCTAGTGTAATAGTTTACGACTGGGAACCGTAAACATAAAACTGGAAAATTACGGAAAACTTACGTTTTTTCAGGCCGGACGCATTCCTCCAATTCAGTTTTGGAGGATACAATGGCGCTTTTTAGAAACATTTTCACCGACGAAGTAGTCGAGCTTGTCCCTTCCATGCTCGCCCCGACCTCATCCTATGGAGGGCCGTCATGGGTGGACCGGCTGGGTACGGATTATGGTCCGTGCCGGTTCGGGTGGCCGCTCGGCCTTGAAATGATCCGGGAGCCTATCGGCGACGAGTCCGAGGCCACAAAATGACCGCCGCCAAACAATCCGAGCTTGGAATCTCACGGGACGATGCGCTGGGAATCCTCGACGCGCTGATAGCCGATGCGGACATCGAGGGGTCCGTCGAGCTTCGCCTCAAGGGTTTGCAGGCGCTCAGGGACGCGATCCGGCATGGCATCCTCAAGCCGGTCCAGCCGACCGAGGCCACAAAATGAAAAAAACCAATCCGACTGTCTATAATATTCATGACGTGAAACATACCAAAATATATATTAGTAAACGGATCAACAAAACCGGCCTGTTCTTTGTTTGCGCCGCCCTTGATCCATTGACCGGCAAGTCCGGCAAGAGCTTCGTCATCCGCCCGGAAACATTCGACGACGGGACGCCGATCCTGCCGCCCTACGGCAAGAAGGTCATAGCGGCCGCCCGGCAGGTCGCGGAACGCCTCGCGCAGGAACATTTAACCACGGTCCCGGACAAGCATACCGATCTTGAAGCCTTCCTCCTCGAATCAGTATGGAAGGAAGATTCGCCGTACTTCAAGAAACGGGCGGATGACGGGCATGTCGTCACGGTTTCCTACGTCCGTATGTGCCGGAGGGTGCTGGAGCTTTACTTCCTGCCGTGGAGCCGGGAGCGCGGCGTCAAGTCGATAGCGCAATTCACGAAACCGCTCGCCGACGAGTGGCGGGCATGGGCACGGACGAAAGCGGAAAAGGCAGGATTCCGATATCATAGCACCGTCAATATGGCGTTCAGCGCCTTGAAGATCGCCTTTGATGATGCAGTCGAGCTTGAGCTTGTCCCGGTCAACGTCATGACCCTCTTCAAGACCCGGCGCATAAAGGAAGCCAAATCGGTCAAGGCGGTTTTTTCCGATGACGAGATCCAGCGGATTCTAGCCGCCAACTGGGAAGATCCACGCGCCGAAGCCGCCTTCATGCTCGCGGTTACCACGGGGATGCGGCTCGCGGAGATAACCGGCCTCCGCCGGGATTGCGTGTTTTCCGAAAAGGGTACCATCGACGTAAAATGGCAATTCGCGGAATCCGACAACCGGCGTTTATGCAAACCAAAATGCGGGAAGGAACGTCTTGACGTGCCGATCCCGGATGAGGTCCTGAAGGCGATGGATAAATTGAAATTCAAAAGGAAATCGCCTTATGTGTTTTATGGAACGAACGATTCGGAGCCGATCAAAGTCAATCTTATCTACAAGTATTTTTATATGGCAATCGAATCGGCAGGCGTCGAACGGGGAAAGCGGACGTTCCATAGTTTACGGCACTACTACGCAAAAAAATTACGGCAGGCGGTCGGCCTTGATTTGGCATCGGCGATCATCGGACACGCCACGGTAGCCATGACCAAGGAATACGACACGGTGGATGCGCGCGACCTTGCGCAGGTACGGGATGCAACCGCGAACATCCTGCAATTCAAAAAGGCGGTCGGATCATGACCGCGTTATTTTTTGGCGGCGCATACAAGTTCCCGGTAGCCAAGCAAGTGAAGGGATGCCGTGAAGCGATCAAGCTCGCATTGGAAGATTCACGGCATCCGCACACCATCGAAATCGGCGACAATCACGGCCTCATCGCCAGGTACGAAAGGAAGATGATTCGCGGCTCATACGTATTCTGCAAAACCGGTTAGAACCGACGTTGACGACGTTCCGGCATGGATACCTGATTCAGCGCCGGAACGTCGTCAACGGGTCGCCTATATGCGTCCTATGACGAAAAAACAATAGGGATTCTAGTACGTTTTTAGATACTCGAATCGGAATAGGTACTTATACGGGCGGACTATTCGCCCTTCACTTTTTCCGCTATATTCCTGAATCTTCTTAGTAATAAAATAAATAATTCATCATCAATCTTTTTGATTTTTTCTTTTTCCAAAGTTCTTAAAGGAACGTAATCATTCAAAATCAAAAGTACAATATCACGGGTACAATGCGCCTGTTCTTCCAAGTAAAATTTTTCTGTTAGCAATGCCGGTCGGCCCATATTATTTCCTATTGAAAAAAGCGGGCATACCGGAAGGGTGGAATATCCGGTATGCCCGCCAACAGGCTCAAAGGCCTATTAATTTTGGTTTGTTCGGCGGACCTGCGCTTCGAAGGCGGACAAATCCGCGCCGTTCAGCCGCGACCGGAATTTATCCATAGGCGACGCTTCCCTTTCCTGATTGCCGGACTTGGGTTTGTAAGAATTATTGGCGAGCATTTCATTTACTTCTTGAAGTTTATTTTTTGTTCCCAGAATTGCCAAATCATTTAACTTTGAATCAAGCGCGGCTTGATCTTTGAACAACGGCAACAGGTCGGAAACAACGCTGAACGGGAGTCCAAGCTCGTACGATTTTTCTATCGCGTGCGCCTGCAGCTCGAATTGACTATCCCTTTCCGCCTTGCCCTTCTCGACTCGATCCAGCCGGGCAGTCAATTGTTGTAGCAGGACATCCGCCGCAGGATGGGTAGCCGAATAATTTTTCACGCCGGTTGTAACGCGGCGGTCAAGCTCGCCCTGCACAATCTTTTGATCATCGGGAGAAAGTGCTTCAATCAATTCCTTGAATGTTTTAGGCATTTTCTTCCTCCGGCTTTTCATCGGCAGGAGGCGGCTCATCGTCCGGCTTTTGATCGGGGTCGATACCTAGATCATTTTCCAATAATTTTAACCTTAGTTCTATTTCTTTGAGAGATTCGGGCGGGCGATCTTCCGGCAACAGGCCGAATCCGTGCCGGTCAAGGAATGCGTTGAAGGAATTCATAGGGCCACCTCCGGATCGGCGACCATCGGACTGAACGCCTCATAAACTTGATTAAATGAAGCCGCAAATGTTTTCCCGCTATCATCGCCCATTCCGACATCCGGCAATTCAAGCATTTTGATTTTTTGGGAAAGTATTTTTGCGTCGTCGGTATTCAACCACGGCGAATCATAATGTTTCAGCCGCGCGGCCGTGGCCATGCCTTCAAGCCCGGATGAATCATCCATGGACCTGAGCTTCATTTCCCCGAAAAGGATATCGACCATCGCCGGATCGTCATAGGTGGATTTATTTTCGATGAAGTCCAGAGCGAGCTTCCGCAGTCCGCTGTCATCCATCGCCAACAATTTCTTTTCAAACAATTTCTGGCGGAAGTCATGGAGGGCAAAATCCTTTTCATAATCTTTTTGGTATTTGTTTTGAAGTTGCGCCAACTGATTTTTATAGGTGACGGTTTCTTCCTGCCGGGACTTCCGGTAATCATTCTGGATTGCGACCTTTCCAAAATCCTCAAGCTGGGATAAATAATAATCGGAAGCACCCTTCGTCCGGGCTTCATCCAATACGCTGAATAGTTTTTCTATTTGTTTCAAAAGATTTTTTGAAGAAACAGTCCTCATGTTTTTTTGATAGAAATCTCTAAGCTTTTTAGTCGAATCTAATATAGCCATAATGTTTTCCTTGCCGCTTGCCGTTCTCTGCCGGTCGCGTCGATTTTATAATAAGTTCCCGAATAATGGATCGCCTGAATCTTCAATGGTACCTGCCCATTAAATATATCGCCGACCGATGAAATTAAATTAACCTCCCGTTTCCAATTAAAATAAAAGAACCCACCTTGCGTAATCGCCGACGGCGCGCAAGGTCGGCGGCTTCATCCCATGATCGTCGAGCGCCGACCATATTTTAATTATAACGCAAAACGCCTTCCCGTACTATAGACCCAAATCGCCCAAGCTATATCCCGGATCATACCAAACGCTATTCCTGTTGTTCCAGATAAACTCACTGCCATAACGAAGCGCCGCAATACCGTCGTCATTTATTTCCACGAAATCTTCCGTTACATTTCCGGCCTTGTCCTCCCGACGTTTGAATAGTTGTATTTCTTTTGCGAGGTTGGGACATTTGCTTTCATGGATATGAATCCGCAATCCCGATAGATATTCAATTCCATAGCGCAATGATCCATCGCCTTTTTTCGCCGGTTCGACCTTGTAGCCGGAATCATTCCATTCTTTTATTTTATCGGGATTGGCGGAATCGGCGGTCATATACATTTCATGCAATTTATCGCCGAAATATTCTTTGGCGTCCCCTATAAACTCTGAATTGGTCCGATGTTTCAAATGCAATTCATCGAAACAATACAATTCCCCGTCCCGGAATCCCACCCTCTCGATTGCCTGCGCATGTTCGAAACCAAAATCCAATCCCTGGAAAACATTCTCAAGATCATTTTCCGTATAGTCGAAATCTTCAATAATGAAATTGGAAAATACTCCGTTGGAAAACAATCCCCATTCTCCTAAAACATATACTTTCATGAAATACGGATCGGTTATCTGCTCCATTCTTTTAATGACCTGCGGCGATAGAAATATATTGTCGCGGTAGTCGGAATGGTGGCATAGGACATCGGGCACCTTATGATCAAAATATTTCAACTTTATCCAATGCTGCGCGCTTATCGGATTGAACGTCAAACCGCCTTGGAAGAAACAATGATCGGGACCGCGAAGCCTTAACGATAGTTGTTCTACGTCGAAAGGGCTCATTTGATCGGCTTCCTCGGCCCAGAACATCGTAGGATTGGTGAAACTTTTTAGTTTATCGACATCATCCAATCCGACGCCCAGAATATCATTTCCGTTTAATTTACAAATAATATTCGATTCAGTATTGTTATAAGTAAAATAATTTTCCATCCGTTGATTGAAAAGAACCTCCCGCATTTGATCATATACGGAATGCTTGACATCTTTTTTAACTTTGCGCACGGCCAAAGCCCGGAAATACTTTTCCGTGAGAGCGTGATAGATAACTTTTTGGGCGTAGGAATATGACTTGCTACTGTTCGCGCCGCCAACAACTACTTGAAGGGCGCTACGGTCATTTACTAACATTTTGAAAGCGGGATTCATACTCTTTCCGAGGTCGATTATTTTATTCATTATTTTATCCTCCGCGCGAACATGCCGTCACCGTCGAAATCTTCCGCGATCCGTTGCCGTATACGCGCTACACGGTCCATCTGTTCCGCTGGTGTTTCCTCATGCGGCATAGGCGGCTTGGGTTCGATAGCATTCTTTTTATTCTTTTTACTTAATGGAACAGGGGAAGGGCCGCGTGCGCTCCATTTCTTCATATCTTTATGGAAGGCATCCATCGCCTCGGCTTCAAGCCGCTTCGTTTTCCTTAAACGCAACAGGACCTTGACCGGATCGCGGGTCATTACCGTATCGAACAGGAAATACTTTTCAACGCGCGATAGGCTGGATATGGTCCGCTCGGATTTATATAAAGCGTCCATTAATTTATTCAAGTGGATATAGGACAAGCCCTCCGATTGATAGGACGCTTCCGGCAAGAGGTCAAGCCCGCCCTTTTCTATTGTTTTGCCGTCATCCCGGAGTACGCATAGCAGGATAGATTCCCGATAGGTCCCTGAACAAATATAATACGTGTATTTTTTCGCTGATATGAGCCCTCGGACCTCTTGAAGGCCGTTCCTGATTTCACTCGTCGAAGCTATCGAATGCGCCATATTTACCTTCTTATCGTAACATTTCGTAATATTAGCCGTAATTTTCCTAGAATCTTTTAGAACATTTAATTGTATTAAAAAGAATTATTCAAAACTTTTATAAACTAATCTATATTATAACTACATTTCTTCGTCATCATTTACTTTCTTCAATCGCCCGCTTTCTTCCAGTTCCTTCTTTATTTGTTCAAGCTCATCCCGGAACGTCAAACGCGCGGTCATACTTATGGCGTCAAACTTTATCCTTAACAAATAGGCCATATTCCGCGCTTTTGCGGGCGCTATTTCATCGGCCCAATAAGACCGGATGATCCGGTTCAAACTTAGATGACAATTCTTTAATGTATTCAATCTTAATTCTTTTGGCAATTTTGTAGATTTTTCTTGTATATCCTTAGTAATATTTCTATCTACGATAGATAGTTCTTTGCATGTTTGTTTTTTTTGAGTAGCGGTTTCCCCTTCGCTTTTAATATCTGTTTCATCATTGTTTATATTCTTTTTCGTATGTTTATTACGGTTTTCGTTAGTATTTTTGATATGCTTCATTTCCCGTATTCCTTTTTTCACATATGGACCTGTTGCATAGTCTCAAAATAGTTCAAAATATAAGTTTCGAGCATTTCAATTTGATTTCCATCTTTTCTATTTTTTATCAGATTATATTTGGGTGCATTGTGATTTACGCTTATCAACGCGCCTTCATCTGTTTCGAATTGAAGGTTCATTAAATTATATTCCCGGAAATTATCCATAACTTTTTCGAGCATTACAGGATTCATTTCTTTTGGATTCATGTTTTTTATCTCCGATATTTTATATTGCGCGGTCAAAAGGGATAATCTTTCCTTTTGGTTCCTTGGTCTCATTCTTATTGTTCAAACCCATTTTAATTTTCTTACTGATTTCGTCCAGATCCATTTTATTTATTTTGGCAAACTTCAAGAAATTATTGGTCTGGATATTTATATCTTGGCGCTGGCATATTCTGGCATTTATCAAATGTTCGAATTTATCTTTTTGATCTTCGTCCAGCGCTTCCCATTCGATAATCTGATTTATAATAGAAGGATTGAATATTATAAATGTTCTTGATCCCCTATTTTTTGTATGTACCCTTTCCGATGTCAATATCAAACTTTTGGGATCATTTTTATAAAGCGGTCTGTTCATTTTTTTTAAGACGGAAAACAATTTTCTTGCGCTCATTCCCCATTCGACCGCTTTTTTTGAAGATACCCAAAAGCCGATATTGTCATACTTCTTTGTATTTATGGTAGTCATTTTCCCGCCGGTTGCCCAAGTCAATAAATTTTTCAGGATCATCAATTCAATCGGATTCAGCGGACCTACCATAGAGGTTTTGAACAATAGCATCGCACTTTGCACTTTTTCTTTTTTTACTTCGGGTATTTTTTCCTTTTTCATAATATTCCGCCGATATTATTGATCGATCAATTTAGTGGAATAAATACCTCTCGGATGTTCTTCGTCATAATTCATTTGTTCGGCGGCGGATCGCGCTTCAAGTTCAAAAAATAATTTGCGCAATTCGGATTTCTCGATATTATCGTCAAGTATTTTCTGGAGGCCCAACCGCAATAGCGTTGCCATGGCAAGGCTGAGGTTCTGGCCAATTTCATCGGCGACATATTCAATTCCGATCATGTCGTGGGGGAACATACTGAACGCGATGACTTTCTTTTTCTTCATGGTAATTCTCCTTTTTGGAATATCTATTAACTATATTATAATTCATTGCATTCGGTTTGTAAAGCGAGTTTGTATTTCGGCAATTAGATACATATTTCGGAAAATAGGAAACTCTAAATCCTAGTACCTTTTTTGGGGTACTGTACCACGGGCGCGTGTAATCACGTCCAAGCACACATAGGTCAAAAAACGCAAGGAAATCTAGGGTATATTTTCGTCATACGCTTTTATAGGGTACAGTCCCGGAGTAGCATATATTACACGGGATGGGATATAATTTATTTTCATAGGTTCATGCTACTTCCTAGAAAAAATATAATTAAATGCTTGATGAAACTTTGAGTAAGGCGCGAAAGCGCCGAAACAAAAAAGTTTCTTATTACCCTTATGTTAATAAGGTAATTTACTATAATTCTTATATCTACTATATGAACTACACAAACACGTCTATGATACCCCAATATCATAGACACAAACAAATCTATGATCGGCCTATCATAGACACAAACACGTATATGATATTCCGTAATGTTTCGTATCGTTTGAATATCTTTTATAATTCAATTAATTGTTTTGAAACATTATGGAGGAAATATATCAAGGTTTCCATTTGTTTCGGCATGGGCAATCGTTCCGCCTCATCGATCGCGGCATCGCTGGAATACAATTCTTCCAAAAAAATAGAATCGTGAGAAAGTAAAACATTCAGCTTTTCCATTTTTATATTCTCCATATATTTATTATAATATAAAAATCGCTTATCGTAAATATACGATGACCTAGCAGCGCATTTCCCGCGCGCGTGTACGGGTTGCGAGCTATCGACTCTTTTAGAAAAAAAAGAGTCGTACAGGTTGCGACTTCATTTTTTACCGCTTTTTTTTCTAAAAGCGCTAAAGCGCATTTCCTACGCGCGTACAGGTTGCGACTCTTCTAACGTTAGAAGAGTTTTTCAAAATAAAAAAGGAGGTGCATTTCCTACGCGCGTACAGGTTGCGACGGTATGCTAAATAATTATTGTGAATGAAAAGAATTAAAAAGCCATTTCCGCGAACCCATGAAATCAAGCGTCTATTCCGGGTTCAAATTTAATAGGTTCGCGCATAGATCATACTTTCGACCTTTCTATGAATGTTTCCAAATCGCTTTCCTTGAACAGAATCTTTTTGGATGGCTGATAACTTTTGAGCCGTTTTAATTTCATCCAGCCGCGAATCGTCGCGGGCTTTACCCGCAAGAAATCTGCCGCTTCCTGAATCGTAAGATAATTATTTTTCATTTTATTTTCTCCCTTAAGCCCCAGAGTTGATATTACTCTGGAGCTTTTTTATTATTTCGCCTCAATTTCTTTCAATATCTCTTTCTGCTTTTCAAGCCATTTTTCCTCTAATAATTCTTTCCATTTTTCGATCTGTTTATCGTGCCATTCTTTTATTATTTCCTCGTGTTGCCTATACCATTTCTCCATTTGTCTTTCTACCCATTTTTCTTGCTGTTTTTCCATCCATTTATTTACTCCATTTTCTTCCATAAATTTCTTGGATTGCTCTCTCAACCATGCTTTCTTTAATTCTTCCTGTTCTTCCAGCCATTTCTCTTTTCGCTCTTCCAACCACTTTTGATTTTCCATGATTTACTCCTTTCCTCTGGTGATAGTTTGGAGCGGCTTTTTTATCGCTCTTACTATTTATATTGTAGATTGAGAATTTCTTTTTATCGTTTGTTTGATATTATTTCACTGTATTTCAAATATATATTTTGGAAACTATATATAAAACAATCAAACTTCTATATATTAAAAAACTTATAAGGTCCATTACGTTTTTTCTTACGTTTTTTCTTGCTTTTTTACGTCCGAAACAATAGGGAAAAGCATCAAATAACACGAAACAATTAGCATAAACTTATACTTTGAAAAGATTTATGCTAATTGTTTTGAAAAAGTGCGATTTTTCGTCATTTTAGGGTAATATTTCTTTACACGGGAAACAATTAGACGTATAATTGTTTTAGTCAATGAGGAACGCGGATCGGACCCTGAAAAA
>Ga0154418_1003_pt1 | contig 22870 bp, 17 predicted proteins | sample RifGroC1_FD_115922 | JGI IMG/M metagenome (GOLD analysis project Ga0154418, IMG submission 115922) | Treponema sp. GWC1_61_84 | reverse complement strand
CAGGCGGGGCTCGGGATGTTGGGGGAGGGAAGGGGCCAGGGCAAGCCGGTATCGGCCCAGCGCATGGACCTGCGCCAGCCTTCCATCTCGACGACTTCCAGTTCGACGGCCGGGAAATATTCGCCCTTAAGGTACAGGGCGAATTCCCCGACGGTCATGCCGTACCGCGGCGCCAGGCCGTAACCGCCGACGAAGCTCGCCGCCGTATCGGGAATCGGCCCTCCTTCGACCCTGTCCCCTCCGATCGGATTGGGCCGGTCCAGGACCACCAGGGGGACTCTGTTCTCCGCACACGCTTCCATCAAATAGGCCAGGGTATAGAGATAGGTATAATACCGGCAGCCGACGTCCTGCATGTCGTAAACGACCGCGTCCAGGCCGCGCAGCATGGCGGGTTCGGGCTTCAGCCGCTTTCCGTACAGGGAATACGAGGGGATGCCGCGGAAGATCTCGTCCTCCACCTGTACCGCGTCCTGGGCTGCGCCGCGGAAACCGTGTTCCGGACCGAACAAGGCCACGGGTCCGAGCCCCGCGTCCATGAACGCGCGCCACGCCGGCCTTCCGTCCCGCATGATCGCCGCCGGATTGGTCGCCAGCGCGAATTTTCCGCCCTTCCTGCTTCCGTCGGCGATGAACAGTTCCAGGCCAGCCACGGTCTTTCCGGCTTTTGCGCGCATGTCATTCCTCCATCGGCTTCCCATTATAGCCTATCCGTTGACGCCCGCCCCCCCCAGCATCCCCATCATAAAGGCGAAAGTCCTGTCGTCGAAGCCAGGAAGGCCTTCGTGGCCGAAATCGGGGTAGAGAACGACCTGTTTCTCCGCGCCGATCCGGTTGTACATCGCGAACTGGGTGGAGGGCGGACACACCGTATCCATGAGGCCGGTGGCCATCAGCGTCTCGCCCCTGATGCGGTCGGACAGAAACTGCAGGTCGATGTAGCCCAGCTTCGTGAATACGGCCTTCTCGCGTTCATGGAGGGGATCGAATTGGCGGAAATAGGTTCTGATTTCCTCGTAGGCTTCCCTGGCCAGATCCATCTCCCAGACCCGTTTGAAATCGCAGAGGAACGGGAACATCGGGGCCAGGCGCCTGATTCGGGGTTCCAGGGCGGCGCAGGCAACGGTGAGCGCGCCGCCCTGGGATCCGCCCATGGCTCCGACTCGGGTCTCGTCCACGTCGGGCATGGCCATGACGATACCGGCCAGTTGCGCGCAGTCCAGGTAGATCTGCCGCATCAGCAGCTTGTCGGGCGCATCGTCCAGCCCCCGGATGATATGTCCGTTGAAGGTCGTGCCTTTGACCCCGCCCGTATCCTCCGAGCTTCCGCCCTGGCCTCTGCAGTCCAGGGCGGCCACCGCGAATCCCGCGGCGGCGTAGGCGAGTTTTCCGGACCAGTCCCCGCAGCTTTCCGTGTAGCCGTGGAACTGCAGTACCGCCGGCATCTTCCCGGTACGATGTTTGGGTCTGAGGAATTTCGCGTGCAACCGGGCGCCCCGGACGCCGGTGAACCAGAGGTCGAAGCAATCGGCGAAGGGGGCCGTGAAACCGGATGGGACCAGGCGGACGTCGGGGTCTGTCCCCCGCATTTCCTTCAGGCCCGCCTCCCAGTAGGATTCGAAATCGTCGGGGCGGGGGTTCCTGCCCCGATAGAGCTTCAATTCATCCGGGGGCATGTCGATCAATGGCATTCTGGTTCTCCTCGATCTTTCGATCATTCTTGGGAATGAATAACTAGTAAAAATATATTCGAGTAAAATGATTACTTCAATCATAAAAAGTGTTCTTTGCGATCATATTTCTTGACAAAGGTATTTTTTCAAGCTTATTATGAATCATTCGACGTAGTTCGTGCATAAGGAGGTCCTATAATCATGTTTTCATATCTGAAGCGTCATCGACTCGTTTCCTTCGTTGTCTTGGCTTTGATCGGGGCGAATGTTTATGGCTCAGGCGGCAAGGAAGCTGCCAAGCCACCGGCTGCCGGCGGTTTGTATACGGTTCCGATCCTGTATAACGGTGCCCTGGCGACCGTCAAGAAGAGCGGGGAGACTGTCATCGGGAAGGTGATCAAGGAAAAATTCGGTATCGAGTTCGAGTTCATTTCCATGACTTCGGATGCCCAGGAACGGATGAACATGATGCTCGCCGCCGGCGATTATCCTGAAATCCTCCGGATCGAAGGCCTCGACATCATCTCCAAGTATATAAAGGCCGGGGCTGCGCTGCCGTTGGACGACTTTGTCGCCAATTCCAGGTATTTCAAGGACCGCTTCAAGGAACAGATTCCCCTCTGGAAACTGACCGGCAACGGAAAGCTGTACAATTGGGATTGGCTCGAACCCCAGCAGTTCGAAGTCGGCCTGGACATCAACGACGTCGGGGTACGGACCGACGTGCTCGAGCAGCAGGGCTGGCCCAACCTACTTTCGGAAGACGACTATGTCGCGTTCTTGAAGAAGGGCCTCGCGGACAATCCGGTGACCAACGGCCAGAAGACCATCGGCATGGTGGTACCCTTCGCCGAATCATGGGGTATGAGCCTGACCAACGTCATGATCGAAAAGGGCGGCGATTACATCGATACGGGCGACAACCTGTCGACCTGCTGGAATCAGGCGGAAGGACGCTTCGAGGACGTATTCCTGAACAGGTACACCCAGGAGAACATCCGATTCTTCAACCGCCTGTACCGCGAAGGCCTGCTCGACAAGGAATGCTTCACCGATTTCGGCACCCAAGTTTCGGAGAAACTGAATTCCGGACGCGCGCTGAGCGTGTTCTACACCCTCTGGCTCGCGGGCGGCGCCAACAGCGAGCTGATCAAGTCCGGAAACCCCGGCATGCAGTACATCAACATGCCCATCCGGACCAATGCGCAAGCCAAGGAGAATACGAAACGGCAGATCCGCGTCGAAATCACCCGTCCCTTCGATTCGTACATCATCACCAAAAACGCGAAGGATCCCAAACGCCTTTTCGAACTGCTTGATTGGGCTTCCTCCGAGGAAGGACAGGTCCTTCTGCAGAGCGGCGTGGAAGGCATCCACTACACCGTCAAGGACGGCAAGCGGGTTCCGACCGAAGCTTTCGTCACCGGGATGGCCTCCGATCCGGAATATGCGGAGAAGAACGGCTTCAACATCTTCAGCTTCCTGGGCGCGGCCAAGACCTTCGCCGCCGACGGCCAGGCCTACAACCTCCTGCTGGACGCGAACTTCAGGGACAAGATCACCCTGACGGAACGCCAGATGGAGGCTTACAAAAAGCTGGGTTGGAAGAACTCCCTTGAATATTGGCTCAAGACCGGCGTCTCCGCTCCCGTGGGCCTTATCGCGCGGGTGGTCATCGACCAGGACAACGAGCTCAGCATGCTCAACCAGAAAGTGACGCAGTTCAGGTACCAGGCGGCCGCCACCCTGATCACCGCGGCTTCCGAAGCCGAGTACAAGAAGCTGCTGGCCGGAATCCTGGAAGATTACAAGAAGCTGAACGCGCAGCGGGTCATCGACGAGTACAACAGGGTGTACAATGAATTGAAAGCCGGACTCAAAAACTAGCGATCCAGCTCAGCATCGACGAAGGGCACGGGAGGATACCTGTGGGCATCTTTCCGTGCCGATCCGGAATAAGGATGGTTACGTGGCGAACGTGGGTTCCGCGGTCAAAAGCCGCAACGGCGTATTCAGACAAATGGCGAATCAGAAGTACCTGATCATGCTGGCGCTTCCAGCGTTCGTTCTGACCCTGGTGTTTTCCTATATTCCCCTGGCCGGATGGTTCATCGCCTTTTCCGATTATCAGCTGGGATTTTCCTTTTTTTCCGGGGAATGGACCGGCCTGAAACAGTTCCGGCTTTTCTTCGGAGAAACCAGCGATGCCTTCAACATAATCAGGAACACCTTCGCCATGAACATCATGAGTCTGGTCGGAGGGCTCGGGATCGCCTTCGTTTTCTCGCTCCTGATCAAGGAGGTCGCAAGCGGGAAAGCGAAGAGACTGATCCAGATAATCACCTTCTTTCCCTATTTCATGTCCTGGGTCATCCTGTACTCGGTCATCTATTCCCTTTTCTCGACCTCCTCCGGTGCGATAAACGTGTTCCTCGTGGATATCGGGATACTGAAGGAAGGCCTGAACATACTCGGGGACAAGAAGTATTCCTGGACCCTCATCGTCCTGGTGAATATCTGGAACACCCTCGGCTACAACAGCGTCATCTTCCTGGCTTCCATCAGCAACGTGCCCGCCGACCTGTACGAGGCGGCCTCCATCGACGGGGCGGGGCGCCTGCAGAAGGCCATCTCCATAACCATTCCCTACATGGTGCCGACCCTGCTGGTGCTTTTCATCATGAACAGCGGATGGATACTGAATTCCGGTTTGGACCAGTATTTCGTCTTCACCAATCCGACGAACCGGCCCACCATGGAAGTGTTCGACATGTACATCTACCGCTACGGCATCAAATTGATGAATTATTCCTACGCGACGGCGGTGGGCATCATCAAGGCGATTGTGAGCATCGTCATCCTGTATGGGGTGAATATGCTTTCCAGGAGGCTGTCTTCGAGGTCCATCATATGAGAAAGGCGCGACCCTTCGAGCTTCTTTTCGATATCTTCAATTCGATCCTCATGTTCGTCGTCGTCCTGATCATGGCCTATCCCTTCCTCTACGTGTTCCTTTATTCCATCAGCGATCCCGCGCACCTGAAGGCCGGCCTGATGCTCTGGCCGGAAAAGATCACCTTTAATTCCTACAAGGTGATATTCGCGAACCCGGTCATCATCAACGGCGTCTACATTTCCATAGCCCGCTCGGTGATCGGAACCGTAAGCATGCTTGTAGTCACCGCCGCGGCGGCGTACGCGATCTCCAAGAAGCACCTCATCGGCGTACGATTCCTCCGCGTCTTTTTCATACTGACCATGTATTTTTCCGGGGGAATCATCCCGGCCTATCTTCTGGTCAAGAGCCTCGGGCTCACCAACAACTTCCTCGTCTACATCATTCCCAATATGGTCAGCGTCTTCAACATGATCCTGATACGGACCTATGTGGAGAGCATCCCCGCGAGCCTGGAGGAATCGGCCCTCATGGTCGGCGCCAACGAGCTCCAGATATTCCTGTATATTGTCATTCCCATGAGCACCCCGGTGCTGGCGGCCGTCGGGTTGTTCACCTTCGTCAACCAATGGAACAGTTTCGTGGACGTTCAGATCTACAATTTCATGAAACCCGACCTCTATCCGCTGCAGTACATACTCTTCAATTACTTGATGTCCCAGTCGCAGTCCATCGAGCAGGCGAAGCGGACTATGAACGTCACCGCCATCTCGCCGCAGTCGCTGAAGACGACGATAACGATCATCACCATCCTTCCGATCTTCTTCATCTATCCTGTTCTGCAAAAGTACTTCGTGAGCGGCCTGATGGTCGGATCGGTCAAGGAATAACGCCATCCCGGGAGAAGCATAATGGATCGAAGATTGAAGATAGGGGTATTCGGCGCCTTCAGGGGCATGTCGATGATAAAGGTCCTGGCCCGGCATCCCCAGGCCGAACTTACGGCGATCTGCGACAAGTCCCGGGAATTGCTGGACGGCTGCGCGAAGGAATCCGTCCTGCACGGCCAGAAGATCGCGCTGTACGAAAGCTTCGACGAATTCCTCGCGCACGACCTGGATGCGGTGGTGCTGGCCAATTATGCCAACGAGCATGCGCCCTTCGCCATCAGGGTGCTGGAGTCCGGGCGCCATGCTCTGAGCGAAGTGCTTCCGGTGGAAACGCTGTCCCAGGCGGTCGCCCTGGTGGAGGCGGTGGAACGGAGCGGGAAGGTCTACGCCTACGCGGAAAACTACTGCTACTTTCCGGCCACCATGGAGATGAAGAAACTGTACCGCTCCGGACGCCTCGGAGAGTTCCTGCACGGCGAAGGGGAATACGTACACGACTGCGAATCCATCTGGCCTTCCATCACCTACGGGGAAAAGGACCATTGGCGGAACAGGCTATATTCCACCTACTACTGCACCCACAGCCTGGGGCCCCTGCTCCATATCACCGGTAACCGTCCGGCGCGCGTCACCGGCTACGAGACGCCCAACGTCCCCAACATGGCGAAGTACGGTTTCCGGGGAGGCACCTCGGGGATGATCGTGATGCAGATGGACAACAAGGCGGTCGTGAAGAGCCTGCACGGTTATCTCAAGCGGGAGCCTTCTTCCATCTGGTACGCGCTGTACGGCACAAAGGGCATGGTGGAGACCGACCGCTGGGACGGAGGCATAGAGCGCCTGCACCTCTATGAGGAAGGTTCGGCGTCCAGCGACGTGGCGTCCAGCTACAAGCCCAAACCCGCGGTCGACTCGGCACTGGCGCGGGAAACCGCCGGGCACGGGGGGAGCGACTTCTATCCGGTGCATTTCTTCCTCAAGAAGATACTGGGCGAGGCGGGGGGCGAGGAATCCATCGATGTCTACCAGGCCCTGGATATGTCGGTTCCCGGAATCCTCGCGTACAAATCCATCCTCGACGGCAACAAGCCCTACGACATGCCCGATTTCAGGAACGCGGCCGACAGGGACGCCTGGCGCGACGATACCTTCTGCACGAATCCGCGGATCGCGGGGGGACAGCTGGCGGACCAGTGTTCCTTCGGGGTTCCCGTGATATCCGACGAGGTCTATGCGGAAGTCAGGAAAAAATGGGAAGGTCGGGACCGGCGGTGACGCGGAGGAGGAAGCGGGCTGCCGAGGCGCGCCGCGTTGCGGATGCGCGCCGCGGCCTCCGTCCCTGACCTCATGCCAGGATGAGCCGGGGAATCCTGGCGGCGATAATTTCACGGAATTCGGCCGAAAGTCCTTCATCCGTTATCAGGGTGTCCACCCTTTCGATGCTTCCGTAGGACACGAAAGACGTCTCGCCTATCTTTCCGGCATCGGCCAGGATGAAGATCTTGGAGACGTTCTTCATCACGATTTCGTTGATGTGGGCGGTGCGCTCGTCCGTGGTCATGAGTCCGTTCGCCAAGTCGAACGCGTCGCAACCGAGGAACGCCTTCTTCATATGCAGGCGCTTCAGGAATTCTTCGGCCAGGAAGCCGCAGGCGTCGCGGCGTTCCGTGCGGATCTCCCCTCCCACAAGGATGACCTTGCAATGTTCCGCCAGCAGGTCGGTCACGATGAGGGAGTTCGTGACGACCCGCAAGCCGGACAGGTCCCCCGCCGTGATGCGGGCAGCCAGGGCCCGGCCCATCGCCATCACGGTCGTTCCCGAATCGAGGAAAACCTGGTCACCCGATTCGACCTCGAGCGCGGCTTTCATGCCGATGGCGGTCTTTTCCCGGGTCTTCTGGCGGTCGGAATTGTTGAAGGAGTACAAGGCCTTGTCGGAGTCGATGCGCTGGATGCCTCCGAAGGTACGGATGACGCGTCCTTCGTCCTCGAGTTTCGAAAAAAGGCGGCGGGCGGTCACTTCGGAAATATCCAGCAGTTCGGTAACCTGGCGCACCGTGAGCTTTCCTTGGGAGTCAAGAGTCTCCACGAGCAGCCTTTTTCCGTCCTCGTTGATTTTCATGTGGGTTCCTTACCGTCCACTGTATAGGGGGAATTGAAAAATGTCTATAAAAAAGATCGTTGCGATCAATATGTGTAGTGATATTACGTCAAAATGATTGACATAGTCATTATTATGATGGAAAATATCAATATGCTTACGGAAGTGAATGATTTGACCATTATAAATACGGAAATGCGGATGCGCAGTCCCCGGCTTTCCCTGGAAGACCTCGCGGGACGGGAGTATCTGGACGCCGTCTGCAGGGCGGCGTCCTTCATATTCGGAAGCTCCTACGGCGAACTCCGGGACGCTTCCGTGCGCAAGGTGGATTTCTATCCGAGGGGGCTGCAGGAACGCCTGGATGCCTTGCTGCAGGAAACCGGCCATGTCGTAGCCGCGGGCCTTGACGGACATGTACCCGGCGCGCCCACTTCTTCCTTCGCGAGCGCCTTCAAGGCGAAGGCCGCTCCCCTTGCCGCGCTCGGATTTTTCCGGGTGGGGGAGGACGGGAAGCTCTACCTCATCTCGAAAAGCGAACACTACCATGCCTCCCTCGGCCACAACATTCCCGCTTTCGGTTTGTTGGAGATCGCGCGCAGCCTGGGCATCACCAACGCCACGCACAACAACACTCGCGGACACCTGGTACGCCTGCTGGAGCGCGAACTGGTCAGGGTGGTCAACGGCATCGGCGCAGGCGACGGGGCGGCGCTGGATGCGGCGATCGCGGCGCAGGACGGAAGGGTACTCAACCGTGTGATCAACCTGCAGTCCGGCAGCGTCGCCGTCGAGGCCGCAGTCAAGATGATGCTTGCCCGCTTCTACCGCCTTGAAGCCCACTCCCCCGCGCCCAAATACGAGGGGCGGATCCCCGTCTTCCTGGTCATGGGCGACGGACAGGGCGGGCGCCAGGCGAATTATCACGGCACCTCGATCACTACCCAAACATTCCGGGGCCTGTGGCCGGAATTGAATTCCACGGTAGAGGCGAGCGGGGCCTACCGGGTCAGGACCGTACGCATCAACGACCTCGATGATTTTTCACGGGTCCTGGCCGAAGAGGAAAAGGACGGCCGCAAGGTCGCCGGGTTCATACACGAAATCATCCTCATGAATTACGGGGGAATAAAACTCGAGCCCGAGTATTTGAAAGGAGCGTACCGCCTGGCCCACGCGGCCGACGTGCCCGTATGCGTCGACGAGATCCAGTCCTGCCTCTGGTACGAAGGCCTGTTCCTTTTCAAGGAATACGGCCTGGATCCGGATTTCGTGTCCGTCGGGAAAGGCTTTTCGGGTGGCCTGTACGCCGCTTCCCGCATCATCACCACCCCCGCAATGGATGATCTGAACCAGTTCGGCGCCCTCGTCACCAACGGGCAGGAGGAATTGGCCGCCCTCTCCTACCTGATCACCATGCGCCTGGCTTCGGAAAACGAGGAATACATCAGGAAAATAGGTGAGTATTATGAAGCGGAGCTGAGGAAGCTGGCGGCTTCCAACGACCGCACGATCCTCAGGATAGAAGGATCCCGCCACCTGTCGGCGGTATTCTTCCGTACTTCCGAAGACGCGATCCGGTTCTGTTCCATCCTTTCCTCCGGGGGCATCGATATCTCCGCGCAGAACTACAAGGCGGATTGTCCCCCTTCCGCGCTGACGAAGCTCCCGCTGACCACGAGCAGGGCCATGGTCGATCTGATCATCCGCCGCATGGCGGAGGCCCTGGAGCTCATGGGACGCGGAATCGCCGGGGACGGAATCGCCGGGGACAGACCCGAATGACCGGCCTGCCCGAAGTCAGGTTCGGCATCATCGGTCTTGGGCTGATGGGCAAGGAATTCGCGGGGGCCGTGGGGCGCTGGGGACACCTTTCCGATCCCGCGGCGGTCCCGGTGATCACCGGCATCTGCGACGGGAACCCGGCCGCGCACCGCTGGTTCCAGGACCGGTTGCCGTCCATCCGCATCGCGACGACGGACTACCGGGTCCTGCTGGAATCGCCTGACATCGACGCCGTCTACTGCGCCGTTCCCCACCACCTGCATGAGGAGATGTACAGCGCCGTCATCAGGTCGGGTAAGCACCTCATGGGAGAAAAGCCCTTCGGCATCGACCGGCAGGCGAACGAGCGGATCCTGGCGGTCGCGGCGGAGCGCCCCGATGTCTTCGTCCGCTGCGCCTCGGAATTCCCCTATTTCCCCGGAGCCCAGCGGGTGTATGATTGGGTCTCGTCTGGACGTCTGGGACGGATCATCGAAGCGCGGTCGGGCTTCAACCATTCCAGCGACATGGATCTGACCAAGCCCATCCATTGGAAGCGCATCGCGGCTCTCAACGGAGCCTACGGATGCCTGGGCGATCTGGGAATCCATACGCAACATCTTCCGTTCCGGATGGGGTGGAAGCCCGGGAAGGTCTTCGGCAGCTTTTCCAAGCTGGTGAAGGAACGCCCGGACGGGGCGGGGGGCATGGCCCCCTGCGATACCTGGGACAATGCGACCCTGCTCTGCGAGGCGGAGGACGGCCTCGGGTTCGCCTTCCCCCTGACCCTGGAGACCAAGCGCATGGAACCCGGATCGACGAACCGCTGGTTCCTGGAGGTCTACGGCATGGACGCGTCGGTGCGGTACACGACGGATGATCCCAACGCCTTCCATTTCCTTGAAACGAGGGGGAAGGAACAGGCCTGGTGCCGCATGGATCTGGGGTACAAGTCCATGCTTCCCACGGCGACGGGGCCCATCTTCCAGTTCGGCTTCGGAGATGCGATCCTGCAGATGTGGGGAGCCTTCATGTCCGAACTGTATGGTCGGCCGGTTCCCTTCGGCTGTTTCACCATGGAGGAGACCCGCCTTTCCCATGCGTTGGCGACGGCTGCCCTTCGGTCGGCAGAAACCGGGGCCATGGAACCGGTTCAGGCATTCTGACCGGATTTTGAGGAGTTTCCTTGTACGTACTCGGGATAGACGTCGGTACCAGCGGCACGAAGGCCCTCGTCGTGGGCGGGGGCGGGCGTATCCTTGCGCGCGGCTATCAAGCCTACCCACTGAAAACGCCCGGTCCCGGCAGGGTGGAACAGGATCCAAAGCTTTGGTGGAAGGCGGTCGTCCATGCCGTGAGGGAAGCCTGCGCCGGGCTCGATGCCGGCCGGATCGGCGCCCTTTCCCTTTCCACCCAGGGCGCCAGTTCCCTGCTCGTCAACGGGGCCGGAAATCCTCTGACCGACGCGATCACCTGGATGGATACGCGGGCCGGGGAAAGCGCGCTCAGCCTTGCCGGCCAGCTCGGCGACGAGGCTGTGTACCGCACGACCGGCTGGCCCGTCGACGCTTCCCTGGACGCTGCGAAACTCCACTGGCTGGTCCGGAACGAAGGCGCCTTGGTCGCCCGCTCATCCAAATTCGTCTCTACCCTTGAATACATCAACCACAAGCTTGTCGGCCGCCATCTGATCGATCCCACGAACGCCGCCATGCGGCAGCTGATGTCCCTCCGGACCCTCGCCTGGGACGGTTCCCTGGTGGCCTTCACGGGAGCTGATCCTGCCCTCCTCCCCGACATCGTCCCCACCGGCGAGTTCATCGGCACCCTCGGCTCGTCCGCGGCCGAGGAGCTGGGGCTGGGCAGCGGCGTCAGGGTATTCAACGGTGCTCATGATCAGTATTGCGCCTGCTTGGGTTCCGACACCCTGCGGCCGGGGGAACTCATGTTGTCCACCGGCACCGCCTGGGTGCTTATGGCGGTCGCCTCCGCCCCCATCTTTTCGGCTTCGCGCCTTTCTCCCGGTCCGCACATCGTGGACGGACTCTGGGGCATCATGGCTTCGTTATCCGCCGCGGGTTCCGCCTTCGATTGGTTCAGGTCCAACTTCACCGGCGAAGGCTATGCCGGCCTCGAGGAAGGGTTGGGCCGGAGCAGGGACAGGCTGAAGGACCTATTCTTCTATCCGATGCTGAACGGCGCGCAGTTTCCTTCCGTGAATCCGAAAGCCCGCGCGGCCTTCATCGGACTCGGATTCGAGCACGGGAAGTACGAGCTGGCCGAAGCGGTCATGGAGGGCGTCGTCTTCCAGATGCGCGCGGCCATGGACGAATACCGCAAGAACGGCTTCGCCATAACCCGGCTCCGGCTGACCGGCGGCGCCGTGCGCAGTCCTTACTGGGCGCGCATGATAGCCTCCAACGTGGCGTGCGAGGTCCAGGCCCTGTCGGAGCCGGATTCCGCCTGCATAGGCGCCGCGGCCATCGCGGGGGTCGGCCTCGGACTGTTTCCCGATCACGGATCCGCCGTCCGGGACATGAATCCGGGGTTGCCGGTCGTGCCCTGGGAAGGGGGACTCCGCGATGCGTACGCGGAAAAATTCGATCGCTATACGGAGGGGCTTCCCGCCCTGTTGTCCTTTTACGGCGGAGTTCCGCCATATACCAGCTGAGGAGAAAGGCGTGAAAAAGAGGACTGCCGGATTGTTGCCCCTGTATCTCGAGCTGTACGACAGGGTGGAGCCGGAAGCGCGGGGACGGATGGAAGCCTTCCTGGGAACCGTGGCCGGGGAACTTCGCAACCGGAACATCGAGGTGCTCGATTTGCCCATCTGCCGGCTGAAGGAAGAATTCGCCCGCGCGGTGGCCCTCTGCGAGGCTTCCGGGGTGGACGCCATCATCACCCTCCACCTGGCGTATTCGCCATCCCTGGAAGCCGCGGAGGTCCTGGCGGCCACGGAATTGCCGCTGATCGTGCTGGACACCACCCCTTCCTACGGTTTCGGCCCCGGCCAGAAATCCTCGGAGATCATGTTCAACCACGGGATCCACGGGGTCCAGGATCTCTGCAACCTCCTGAAACGGAAGGGAAAAAAGTTCTTCATCGAAGCGGGGCACTGGCGCGAATCGGACGTGGTGGACCGGATCGCCTCACGGCTCTCCGGCGCGGCCGCCGCGTCGGCGATGCGCGGCGCCCGGGTCGGCAGCGTCGGCGAACCCTTCCCCGGCATGGGCGATTTCGCTCTGTCCCCCGAGCGCCTGAAGGCCGATCTGGGAATGGAAACGGTTTTTTACGATTTCGCCGCCGGCGAAAAGAGGTTGGCTTTTGTTTCCGATGCGGAGGTGGAGGCCGAGATCGCCAGCATCGGCGATACCGTGCTGGCGGACGGGGTTTCCCCGGCGGCCTTGCGGGAGACCGTCCGGATCGGCTTGGCCCTCCGCGGCTGGATGCTGGAGAACGGCCTGACCGCCTTCACGGTCAATTTCCTGGCCACCGATGCCCAGCCGGCCCTGCCGCGCATGCCCTTCCTGGAAGCGTGCTTTTCCATGGCAAGGGGGATAGGCTACGCGGGGGAGGGGGACGTCATGACCGCGGCCCTGGTCGGCGCCCTGCTGTCCGTGCTTCCGGAAACGACCTTCACCGAGATGTTCTGCCCCGACTGGGAGCACGATGCGGTTTTCCTCAGCCACATGGGGGAGATGAACACCGCCCTCATGGCGGACCTCCCCCGGCTCGCGGAACAGGACTTCACCTATACCCGTTCGGAAAACCCCGTTGCCGCCTACGGTCGCCTGAAGACGGGGGACGCGTGCCTCGTCAACCTCGCGCCCGGCGCCGGGGGGCGCTACTCCCTGATCCTGATTCCGGGCAGCATTCCCGAGACGACGGATGAGGACACGATGGGCGACACGGTGCGCGGCTGGTTCAAATCCGCCCTTCCCCTGCCCGAATTTCTGCAGCGCTACAGCCTGGCAGGAGGAACCCACCACATCGCGCTTTCCTACGGGAAGGTGCTCCGTGAACTGGAAACCTTCGCGGCCTTGATGGGCTGGGACCTCGTGGTCATCGCATGAGGCGGACGGGCGGCGCGGGCGGAAGCGCTTCTTTCGACTACAACGCGGCGGACCGGAAGGTCTACGAGGAGCGCATCCGGGATTTCTTGCCCGACCGCATCGCGGACATCCATACCCATGTCTGGCTCGATGCCCACAAGACCCACGATCCGCGGGAATTCGACCGGGTCGTCTCCTGGCCGACCCTCGTCGCGAAGGACAACCCCATCGAGGATCTCGATGCGTGTTACGCCCTGCTCTTCCCGGGCAAGACCGTGACGCCGCTGATTTTTTCCGAGGTCGGCCCCGGCGACGATATCGACGCCATGAACGCCTACGCGGCGGCCTCCGCACGCTCCCGCGGCTACCCCGCCTTGCTGTTCGCGAGACCCGACTGGACGGGCGGCGAACTGTCGGCCAGGTTGGATGCCGGCGGCTTCGTCGGAGCGAAGGTGTATCTGAGCTTCGCCCCTGCCTACCTGCCCCGGGAAGAGATACGGATCTTCGATTTCCTTCCGCCGGAACAGCTGCACGAGCTTGACCGCAGGAAGGCGATCGTCATGCTCCATATCCCGCGTTCCGGCCGCCTGCGCGATCCGGTCAACATCGCCCAGTTGATGGAGATCGAGGCCAACTTTCCCTCGATCAAGCTCGTCGTGGCCCATGCCGGACGGGCTTATTGCGAGGAAGACCTGGGGGATGCCCCGGAACGGCTGGGCGGGACGAGGAATCTCGTATTCGACTTTTCGGCCAACACAAACGCCGCGGTGTTCGCCCGCCTGCTGCGCGCCTTCGGCCCCGACCGCTGCCTGTTCGGAAGCGACCTGCCCATCACGAGAATGCGTATGCGCCGCATCTGCACGGGCGGTCGCTACGTGAACCTCGTGCCCCGCGGCCGCTACGGCGACGTCTCCGGGGATCCGAACATGGCCGAACTCGACCCGCCCAAAGCCGAAAGCCTGTCGCTCTTCTTGTACGAAGAAATCCTGGCGATACGGACAGCCTGCGAAGCGGTCGGCCTTGACCGCGCGGATGTGGAAAAGATTTTCGAAGGAAACGCGCAACGCTTGATTCCGTAAGCGCTGCGCGCCCAGGCCCGGCGCTCCGCGCCCCGGCCTGGCTTCGGCCGCGGGGTCTGTCCCCGAGCGCTCTGGCCAGGCCGCGCGCCCCGGCCTGGCGTCCCGGCCCCGAAGGCCGGGGCAGGCTCATATCACCGTCAGCCGGGCTTCCTTCAGGTCCCGGTCCCGGCTGGAGCTTCCGACCAGGATGCGGAACCTGCCCGGTTCCACCACCTTGTTTCCCGCCGCGTCGATGATCCAGAGATCTTCGGCCTTCAGTTCGAAGCGTACGCGGGCGGCCTCTCCAGCTTGGAGCTTGACTCGTTTCCACGCCTTGAGTTCCCGCCGCGCCCAGGTCGCGCTGGTCACTTCGTCCTCCACGTAGAGTTGGACGACTTCCACGCCCTCCCTGCCGCCGAGGTTAAGCACCTCCGCTTCCACGGAAACCGCCTCATCCCGGCGGATCGCGTCCCGGTCGAGCCGCGGCTCCCCGGTGGAGAACTCCGAATAGCCCAGGCCGAAACCGAAGGAGAATGCCGGGTCCTGAGGCAGGTCCGCGTAGCCCGCGCCGTGCTGGCCCCTGACCGCGTTGTAGAACACCGGCTGCTGGCCGACATGGCGGGGAAAGCTGATGGGCAGCTTACCCGAAGGATTCAGGAGGCCGAACAGGGCCTCCGCGATGGCCGTTCCGCCTTCCATGCCCGGATTGAATGCCTCGAGCAGGGCGGGCGCCTCCATGAGCACGCGCGGTAGCACCAGGGGCTTACTGTTGATCAGAATACCGACCAGGGGCTTTCCGAGTGCCGCCAGCGATTGGAGCAGCTCGATCTGGCCGTCCTGCAATTCCAGGGTGGCAGTGCTCTTGGTCTCTCCGATGTAGTCCAGCCTGTCGCCGACAACGGCGACTATGAGGTCCGCCGTCTCCGGTTCGACCAGGGTCCATCCCGAGGGAAGCAGCCGTCTGATCCCGTCGAGAACCGTGACCGTTGCCGACCGGGGATGCTCCGATCCGCTGGGACCGGTCATCTGTCCGCTTCCCAGGCTCCAGTCGCCCAGCTGGGCAAGGGGAGAATCTGCGTTGGGGCCGACCAGCGCGAGTTTCCTGGGCCGGGATGGATCGAAGGGAAGCAGAGCCATGCCGTCCTTTCGCTCGTTCCTGAGCAGTACGAGGCTTTCCCGGGCAGCCCTGAGGGCAACTTGCCGATGCGCGACGCATCCGACCCGGGTCCGTATCCTCTCCGGATCGCTGAAGCCCGGATTCTCGAACAGGCCCATGCGGAATTTCAGGTTCAGCACTCGGCGTACCACCGCGTCCAGCTCCGCTACGGACAGCAGCCCGCGCTCCAAGGCCTCCCGGCAACCGTCGAAAAATTCGGGAGTGGCCATGATCAGGTCGTTGCCGGCCTTCAAGGCCACCGCGGCGGCTTCGGCGTAATCGGCGCAGATGCGCTGGTTGTCGACCAGGTGGCCGACGTTGTTCCAGTCGGTGACCAGTATCCCCTTGAAGCCCCATTCCTCCTTGAGGACGGTGGTCAGGAGCCAGCGGCTGGCCGTGCTGGGCACGCCGTCTATGGACTGGTAGCCGGTCATGAAGGTCATCGCACCGGCTTTCGCGGCCCGCTCGAAAGGAGGAAGGAAGGAAGAACGGAGTTTCCGCGTACTCAGTTCGGCCTCCGACGCGTCGCGTCCCCCCAGGGTCTCCGAATAGCCGGCGTAGTGCTTGGCCGTGGCCAGGACGGCGTCGGGGTCGGAAAGACCCCTGCCCTGGTAGCCGCGGATCATGGCAACCGCCAGCTCTCCGATCAGCAGCGGATCTTCGCCGAAGGTCTCCCCGATGCGTCCCCAGCGTAGGTCCCGGGCAAGGCAGAGCACCGGGCTGAAGGTCCATTTGAGGCCCGTCGCCCTCATTTCGACGGCGGTCACCCGGGCGGCTTCTTCAAGGAGTTCCGTATCCCAGCTGCAGGCCATGGCCAACTGGGTCGGAAAAATGGCGGCCCCGGCCCAGAAGGAATGGCCGTGAATACCGTCGTCGGCCAGAAGCACAGGGATGCCCAGCCTGCCGCTCATGGAAGCCTTGAGGGCGGCGTCCGCATCGGACCCGTTGATGTGGAGCAGGGAACCGACATGGTAATCGCGGATGAGTTCGATGTAGCGGCCCCGGCCGTCCAGCTGCATGAGCTGGCCGATCTTTTCTTCGACCGTCATGCGCCCGAGAAGCATTTCTACCTTTTCGGCGGATGACGGGTACGGTTCTGTGGACATGGATGCCTCCGGCTACGGAAGATAGCACGGAGTCCGCTTGATGATAAGCCGAGATCGGCGAAATATTGATCATAAAGAGCAATACTATTGATTGAGAAGGGCGAAATATCTGATTGTTATTGTAGTTATCGATCATTATCCGCTTATTACTTAAGGAATCTCCAGTCATGAAAGGCATATGCGTTTATAATCTGTCGCATATCCGGAGAACCATAAGCAAGGATTACCGCATATTCCCGGCTTGATGGTCATGAACGGAAATGAGGATGCGGGTGGAGACGGCTGGCGCGGACAGCCATCGGAAGGCGGAGGCAATGCATTCGACGGATAAATATCGAACCGATGATCACGACCGCCTGATGCGCAGCAAGTATGTGGGCAACTTCAGGAATATACCCGAAATGTCTGCCGATTAGGACGACATCGCGACCGGAACGATCCAACGGCCAGGCGGATTCGGGCAAGAACCGAACCGCCCTTGCAGGATCCGCCATGAACGCGGCGGGGGCCTGCGGAGACGCCCCCTCAGTCCGCCATCATCGCCAGCAATTTCCTCATAGTATTCAGGTTCCTCGTGGTGCAGGGCACTCCGAGCTTCTTTTGCAGGTAATTGTTCGAAAATCTGGTTTCCCCGTAGCCGTCGGCGCAGTATATGTAAGCGGTATCACCCACCACCGCGATCTTCTCGGCGTCGGTATTGAGGCTCCGAAGCTCGTCGACCCGATCCGCCTCCGGCCGATCGCCCAGCACGGTGATATAGAGCTTCTTCCCACCGTCGTCCCCGAAGGGCAGCGAGTCGAGCATCCTTTCCAGATCCGCCTTCGTCTTCACGAAGGCTTCGATCTCCAGTCCCATCCTGGACCGGATGATATCCTTGATGCGAAGTGCGAGCTCGCGGACGTCGTCCGAATCGCTTTCGAAGATCGCATTTCCGCTCTGAATGTACGTGCGGATCTTTTCGAAACCGAATTCCGCCATCAGGGCCTTCAAGTCGTCCATCTTCAGGACTATGCCGCCCACGTTGATGCCCCTGATCAGAACGAGGTAACGCGTCATGCTCTGCCCTCCGCGGCTTGGGTCCATCAGGTACCGTACCCGTCTTGTCCGGAATCCGCAAGCCGGCAGGACGGCGGCCGAGGAACGGCTTACAGAAAATTTCGAGCTCCGAGCAAATTTCGAGCTCTGACCCCTTCGCGACCACTGTCGCGCTGACCCCTTCGCGTCTACCGCTGAGCCCGGAGCGCTGACCCGGCGCATGCTCCGGCACGTGCTCTGACCCCGGTACGCTGGCGCGACTTCGCGCCTCATGCCCACGTTGTCCGGGCCGCGCCGGCATTGGAGCCCTTTTCCGGGGTAAAAGCTCGTTCGGGGTGCCGGTCGCCTGGCTCGGCGAGATTTATGATCACGCCGGAACTGAATTGGCTACGGAGGGGCTTTATTCTTCATGTAATGCCAAGACCAGGAGGTATAGCGACTTTTTCTTATTAAAAACAGGTATATCCAGTGTGCGTTGGGACAAATGATGAGTACGAGTTGCATTATGCCAAATATTAACGGCGACTTTGCTGGAAATCGATAGTTTTCAGCAACGTCGCTGTTGATTAAATTTCTGCAGCACCTATTTCTCCAACATCAATTCCCAAAGCCCGACGTCCAGCCAACGGCCGAATTTCTTACCCACTTCATGCATGACGCCGACGCGGACGAACCCGCATCTCACGTGCAGCCGTTCGCTCGCCTCATTGCCGGTAACGATGCGGGCAAGTAAGACGTGGAAGCCCGCGCTCCTCGCATGGGCCAATACAGCGTCCATGAGGAGGGTGCCGACCCGGCGGCCGCGCGCGTCGGGTCGGATGTAGAACGAGGTCTCGCCCGTCGCGTCGTAGGCGCAGCGGTCTGACCAGCGCGAGAGGCTCGCCCAGCCGAGAGCGGCGCCGGCGCAGGAAGCGGAGGGAGGGATCCCTTCCTCGCCGACGAGGTCGACGCTTCCCACCCAAGCCGGATCCTCGGCGATGAAGGCGGAAAAGCGTTCATCATGGGTTGCCAGCCAGATGGCCCTGTCGGCGACTGTCTTGGGTTCGGTGTCGAAGGTTGCGGTGGTGGTCCGCACGGCGTCGTCGTAGATCGCGGCGAACGCGAGGGCGTCGTCAGGCATCCCGCGGGTATGCGCTCGGATGCGGCGGATGCGAAGGTCAGGTATGGGTTCCATGTAAGAAATATAGCCTCCAATGACGGAAGGGGACAGACCCCGAAGGTTGCGGTCGCAATGACGGAAGGGGACAGACCCCGAAGGTTGCGGTCGCGTGAGTTAAGGGGAGACTGCTCCCCTTAAGAAGATTTATCGGGGATGGAGACGCGCAGGAGTCGATAAAAGAATCGGGAGCATTCTGGGAATGAGATGGACGGGCACTTTTGGTGCCAGGACTGGCCCGGGCTTCGGAAGGTGTTACATTAAATCAAAAAGAATATAAAGCCTGATCGGATCTATCCCTGTTACGGATGTCAAAAATTGATCGATTGGGCCATAAGTATGGCTTTGGAGAGGCTGTACTTGCTTCAGATTGTACTCAGGTTCAGATCAATAGTAAGATCGAGTGGTCGGGAAGCAGGATATCGAGACCGGGTGGCATCGGATCGACGATATCCGACCTGCCGCATTTTCGATGGAACAAGCCCCCGAAACACCACTCTTTAGGTAAGTTGACTAGATTTGCCCTGACGGGATTCATGTCGATATAGCCGAAGGTATGAAAAAGATCGGATAGATCAGCAAGTACCCGCGAATAGAAACGCCCTCCCCAGAAGCTCCCGGTGATCTGATGGATGCGGTTGTAGGTCATGGCAAAAACACCCTTGATCCATTGCATGATCCTGGAAAGATTGGCGCTCTCGTGGGGTTTGATGATGAAGTGGACATGATTTCCCATGATCGAGAAATTTTCGATGGAGAAGCGGTACCTTCTCTTCGCCTTGGCTACGATGCCAAGGAAGAGGACTTTCGTCCGTCGGCTTTCCAAGGTCATCTCCTTTCGGTGGGTACGCGCGGTTACGTGGTACCGTGCGTCAGCCTTTAATATACGGGGCTTTCTCATACATGAAGAACGGGGCGATGGTGCATGGTGCTTCGATACCAGGAGCAAGAAGGGGTCTGTCCCCGAAGGAAAGGTTGACGGTCTGTCTGTCCCCGAAGGAAACGTTGACGGCCACAGGCGATTACCACTACAATCCTTTCGGATTATCGGGGATGAGGGGATACTTTTTACTCTATGACATCGTATCCATCGTCCTCGGCGTCTCGGCCACCTTCGTCGTGCTGATCCTATATATCAAAACCCGTAATCCCCGGTTAGCCGCATACCTGTGGGTTGACCTTTTTGTTGCTCTCATCGTCCTCGCGGTATCTTTCGATCTCTATTGCGAGATTGCCGGACAAATGACATCCCTTCGGCCGGTCATCTGGCATTCCGTGGAATTCTCGGTCTGCGCGCTATGCTTCTTCATCCCGCGGATGTGCAGGCGGGAGAAGTCGGAGCCATGGGAACTGATGGTCGAACGGGGCTTCGCGGCTAGCGCGATCGTACTTGCGCTATCCTTTGCCGTATTTTTCATCTTCCTGTCCTCCCGGACCTGGATATTTATCTTTCTATATATCCTGGCCTATCTGGATCTGAGCCTCGTTTCCACCTATTTCTTCCTGAGCGTGCTCAAGACCCGGAAGCCAGCCGCCCGTTCATCGAAGCTTCGCCATTACCAGATGGCCGTGCGCTTCACCGGGTGGGCCACCCTGGTTCTGCTTCCCTTCTTCCTGATCACCGATTTTTTCGGATGGTTGCTCCCCTTTTTCAGCACGGTGATACCACCCGGTTTTACCCTACTGCCCGCCTTCTATATCTTCATGAGCCTCGGAATCCTATTCGGATCGGCGCTCGAAATTCTTGAACCGGGAGCGGCGCTCGAGCCGATGACCGCGGACGATGATTTCATCAGAACCTACGGACTCACCAAGCGCGAAGCCGAGATAGCCCCCCTGGTACTTCAATGTTTCAGCTATAAGGAGATCGGGGCGCGCCTCTTCATCTCCCCGGGAACGGTGAGGTCCCATCTTACGCATATCTACGAAAAGACCAGGACGAAAAACCGACTGGAACTTTCAGGCCTCATCCAGGCCGACCGGCGCAACAAAGCCGATCGGCGCAGCCAGGCCGAATAAGGCATCCCGCTTTCCCGGCTCAATTTCGCCATATATACGTTTCGTCAGATGTTCGCCCATCGATCGGGTGGTACCGTAGGCGCATGGACCTGCGTCCGTACTCAGATCGAATGGGGAGAGCCGCTCATGATAAACCCGAAGGTTCCGCTTACACTTCCGATCGCTGCCGCCATACTCTTCGCCTTGTCGTTGACGGCCTGCCCGTCGACCTCCGCCAAACCTGGTCCCGATCCGGACCCGGTGGTCACCGAGAAGAATCTGGTCCTCGAACAGCTCCAGATCGATACTACGCCCGGCGCGCGCCTGAAGAAGGACGGGACCGCGATGACGGAGGCGGACAATCCCCTGGGAAAGGAAGTGACGAACCTACAGAAGATCGATGAGATTTTCGTGGTGTCGGGGGACAATTCCGTCCAGCTCCTCAATCAATCTTCCTCGGGTTCGTACGAAGCCCTGTCGGTCGCATCGTCCGAACTGGCACAGTCTTCCGGCTTGATCAAGCGACCGGTCGCCGCGGATATGGACGGGGACGGCAAGCAGGAAATCGTGACGGCGGTATTCGCGCCGATCGCGGGCACCATCAGCTTCTACCGTATCGCTGACGGAAGCTCCTATTCGATGACCAATATGACCCCGACGCCCATTACTTGGAATAAGAGCAGAACCTACACCGACATGAACGATATCACCAGCTACTCCAGCGATTTGGGCAAAACCCGAATCTGGAACCACACCATCGACATCGCCGCCGCGGATCTTGATGACGACGGGATGGATGAGATCGCGTTGACGTCAGAAGGAAGGCTGTACATTCTCGATCACGATTTTTCCCTGATGGCGACCGAGGATTTTTCGGCAGTTTCGGGATCGAACGCGGAATCTCAGATTCTCCGGGTGGAATGCGGTGACCTCGACGAGGACGGGAAGGCCGAGATAATCGTTTCCAACGGTACCTGCGACGCCTACAAGACAGCCCAGATATCCATTCTCAGGATGGGAAGCGGCACCGCGCTTGCTACGATCCTGGACGGGAGGCCCGCCAGCGCCGCGTCGACCAATCTACGTTCGGCGGAGATCGCCATCGGTGACGTGGACGGGGACGGAAGACCGGAGGCGGTATTCGCCGGCCTGAAGGATGATGCCGGGACCTGCGCCACGATCGTAATGGATATTTCGGTCTCAGGCGGCGTATTGCTGGATTCGTTCCTGAACGTAATCAAAACGGATGATTTGAACAGCGGAGTCCAAGCCTATTGGGGCTTGAACGGGGAATGGATGGGAGCCCGGGATATGGACGCCATGATCCCCATCCTGACCCTGGCCGATCTGGACGGGGATGGCACGGATGAGATCGTAGCCAATGACGATATCCTCCAGTTGACTTATACGGCCGCCTCGTCGACTTATTCGCTCGATTACGCGTTCGGCGCGTCGAGCGACGAAACGCTGCGGAGTGGCCTCGTGACCGTCAATATTCCCGGTTGGGGGAATATCTGGGGCTATCGGGCTCCCGATACCGCCTACTTCAACCAAGCGAAAGCCGGGGACCTGAACGGGGACGGAAAGGAAGAGATCGTCGTACTGGATTACTTGAGGGGCAAGCTACGGCAGTACGGCTACAATCCGAACTCCGACAGTGTGGAGAAGGGCGCCGACATCACGATAACCGGCGCTCAATCCCCCTACCTCTGCCTCGCCGACGTGGACGGCGACGGCGCGGTGGTCCGCTACAAAGGCCATTCCGTGGCCTTCTCCGCGCCGATCGTGATCGGCGTCATCAGCTCCCCGCCGTATTGGGACAAAACGGACGCTTCCGGCAATCCCATCCAGGACACGGGCGATATGGGCACCGTGTTCGGCGTCACGGCAGGCGCCGAGGTGGAAGCGGGGGCGACAGTCGGTTTCGCGGTGGGGGCGACCATCGGGGAAAAGCTGAGGGTTCCCGTCATATCCAACGGCGAGGA
>Ga0154418_1034_pt1 | contig 29164 bp, 24 predicted proteins | sample RifGroC1_FD_115922 | JGI IMG/M metagenome (GOLD analysis project Ga0154418, IMG submission 115922) | Treponema sp. GWC1_61_84 | reverse complement strand
AGTACAGGGAATGGATGATCAGGTGCAGCAGCCTGCTGACCTCGGTCTGGAATTGATGGACGGCCATTTCAGATTACTCCTTGCGAATGAAGAAAGTTGAGGTTTCGTTCGAAGATACTGATTCGGGGCGCCGGAAGGCAAGGGCTATGAGCGCGTCGGCAATATGACCAGTCCGGTCGAACGGAGGACCGGCAGGGCAGCCTTGGCGGCTTCCTCCCCCAAAACGCCGGCCAGCCGCGCGCCGAAAACGTCGGCGCCGAGCCCGTCCGCGGCGGATGCGTCGGCGAGCAGCGCGGCGAGAGCCTCCGCGCGGACGGGCGCGTTTCCGTCCTTCCCGCCGGGAATTTCCAGCGAGCGGGCCTCCAGCCGGAATCGCCAGCCCAGGCGGACGCTTCCGGAGCGCAGGGTTTCCGGAACGGCGCTGCCGCCGAGAAAGACGGCGCGAGGCGCCGGATGCATCCCCCGGTCCGTGCCCCCGGACGCCGCGGGCCCAAGGCCGGCCGCGCGTGCCTTGTCACGGTCCATCGCGTAGCCGTCCAGGATCGATTCGACCAGATCAGGACGGACGGTAGGGGCGGGAACCTTGAACGGGAAGGCCTGCCGGACCGGGCTATCCAGGGCTTCACCCGCCATCCAGGCGGCCATCAGGGCATCCAGGGGGACGGAGAATTTTTCGGACCTCTCCTCGCCGCGGAAACGGAGGTCGTTGTCGGCAAAATCCCACCGGGTCCCGGGCCCGTCGCCCTCCGGGTGGAGCCCGGGATGCCGGCCGCGCGTCCATTCGCCGTATGCGCGGGAATGACGGGTCAGCACGAATTTATGCCAGAACGCCGAGTCCACGAGGCCCGCCTTGAAGATCTGGCGCATGGTCTCCGCCGAGTCGACCGTCTCGCCTTCGTCTTCGTCCCAGAAGCCGAAAATCAGGTACGCGTGGACGAGGACCCCTGCCTCTTTGAAGGCGGCGCAGCAGCGGACGACGTCCGCCAGGCCCAGGCCTTTGCCGAGGCGCTTGAAACCCCGCTCCGAAGCCACCTCGATGCCGGCGGACACTCCGAGCAGACCCCCGGCGGCCAAGGCGGCGGCGACGTCGGCGGTGAAGGCCCTCTCGAAGCGGATGTTGCCCCAGAACGAGAGGGGGAGTCCCGCCGCGCGGTTGAGGTCCGCAAGCCGCAGAAGGGAAGCCGGAGGAGCGGCCTCGTCCACGAGGTGCACGCCCCGGATGCCGGTCGCCTCCGCCTGGGCCACCAGATGGACGAACAGGCGGTCAGGGTCGACTTCCGCATAACCGCGGATGTAGTCCAAAGCGACATCGCAGAAGGCGCAGGCGTGCCAGTAGCAGCCGTGGGCCAGGTAGGCCTTCAGCCAGCGTCCGTCGGACCAGAGCCGGTGCATCGCGTTGGCGTCGTCCACGGGGCGGATGTAACGGGAAAAGTCGGCTTCGCGGTAATCCGGCAGCACGGAGACGGCGCATTCGGCGTCGATCGCCTCGTAGCGGGTCTTGGCGCTTTCGGCCAAAGCGGGAAGCTCCTCGTCGATGCCGCGGACGAGCGAGGCGCCGTCAGCGGCGCGGTAGATGGTGCGGTACAGAGGCTGCCCCCGAGCGCGGCGGCCGCGCGGGCTGTCCGCTCCGGCAAGCGCGCCCTTGGCGCTCCCGGCGCTCCCATCGACAACGTCCTCGGCCAGAATGCCTTCCGCGTCAAGGACCGCGCTCAGGGAACCGTAGCCGCGGTCGAAGCAGAGGTAGTCGAAATAGTCGAAGAAGCGCGCCGACCTGACGGAACGGAGCTCGGTATTGACGTAGCCGCCGCCCGCCAGCGTCCGGACCCTGGAACCGAATCGGGCCTTGGCCGAACGCGCCGCGAAGAGGGCTCCCCCAAGGCAGCCGGGGAAGGGAATGGTGCAGGCCAGAATAAAAGGCTCGCTGACCGTCGGGGCGGCCTCGGCTTCCACCTTATCCCATTCCGCTTCAAGCAGGGGCGCGTAGAAGGCGGACAGTATCCAGCCGGAAGCGGCTTTCTCCGCGGTCGGGAACTCCCGGACGCTCGCCGAAAGAGATTCCGCGTAGCGTACCAAGGCGAAATTGGCATCCAGGGCGGTGGTCACGAAATCCGCGAAGTCGGCGAGCAGGAGGCTCGCGACGACCGGAGCGTCGTCGGTGGAGGGGGAAAAGTCCACGGACTGGAGGAAGCGGTCCAGCCGGGGACCGTCCGGCGTCGCGCCGTTGGCGGCCGCAAGGACGTGCGCGTACTCCGGGTCCTGGCCGCGCAGGTAGGCGACGAGCCGGTCGATCGAGCCGAGCCAGAGACGCTCCTGCGAAAGGAAACGCGAAAGGTTGAAGCGGATCGCCGACTCGGACGCGCCGTCTACTGACGGCGCGCCGCCGCCCGCGGGCGGAGGAGCGGCGAGCCGCGCCAAGGCGGCGGGGCGGGCATCCCCGAATACGCGCCTGAACCCCTCGCGGCAGAATATCCGCTCGAAGAGGCCGATCGAATGGTCCGTGACGCGGTTGCCGATCCCGCGGCCCGCGAGGAAGGAGGAAAGGTACCAAGTGGACGGGTACGGGGAATTCAGCTGGACGAAAGGAGGCTGGAGGAGGAGGACTCGGGGGACGCCCGATGCCCGGGGCGCGGCCGATGCGCGGGGCACGTCCGAAGCCCGGGGCGCGCTCATTTCAGGCCTTCCTTGCGCTGGAAGGAGGGGCAGTGCAGGCCCGTCGCGCGGAAGACTTCGACCGAAGGCAGATGGGCGCTCTTGATCCCGAATACCCCGCAGGAGCGGGGAAAGGCGGGATCCCAAGTCACCTTGAAATGGACGCATTTGAGGCAGTCGGGAGCCCGTCCCGGCGAGGTCGGCATGGATGAACCGTAGCCGCCGCCTGCATTCCCGTCAAGGGCGCGCCTTCGCCCCTGCTTCAAGGGAGCGCCTCCGGCTGGACGGCCGCCGCGGGTCCCCCTATACTGGATTCGTGAACTTCATCGCGACGCTCGGGCACCGGACCATCGACCGCTTCCGCACCTTCGGCTACGCCCTCGGCTTCCTGGGACGGGTGCTGTCGGAGACCCTCCTGTTCTTCAGGCGCAGGCAGGTCGCCTACAAGGTGCTGGTCATGCAGATCCTCTTCACCGGCGTGGAAGCCCTCGGGATCGCCACCATTCTCGCCGTCGGCATCGGCGCGATCATCAACATCGTCGGCATGTCCCTTCTGCCCCAGTTCGGCCAGGGCCAGCTCATGTACACCATCCTCATCGCGATCATCACCCGCGAGCTCGGCCCCCTGCTCACCGCCTTCATCATCACCGCCCGGTCGGGAACCGCGATCGCGACCGAACTCGGCGGCATGGTGGTCTCCCACGAGATAGAAGCCTATGTCTCCATAGGCATCGACCCGATCTCCTACCTTGTGGTCCCCCGCTTCCTCGGCGTCACCATCTCCTGCTTCCTGCTGAACATCTACTTCAACTTCTTCGGCCTGCTCGCCTCCTACGGCGTGCTGATCCTCATCAAGCCCCTGCCCTACGCGGAATACTACCAGGGCATCATCGGGGCGCTGAAGGGAGCGGATCTGGCGACCGGACTGGTCAAAAGCGTCGTCTTCGGCGCCCTCATCTCGATAGTCTCCACTTACCAGGGCTTCTCGGTCGCGCGCGCTTCCACGGAGATCCCCCAGGCGGGCATCAGGGCGGTCGGCCAGGCCTTCACGTCCCTGGTGATCGCAGACGGCGTAATCACGGCCGTTTCGTACCTCGCATGAGCGCCGCCATCGAGCTGACCGAAGTCACCGTAGCCCACGCCGACTACGAGATACTCAGGGAACTCTCGGTCGCCTTCCCCGAAAGGGAGTCCACGCTGATAGTGGGAAAGGCCGGATCGGGCAAGAGCACCCTCCTGAAAACCGCCGCCGGCCTGATGCTGCCCGAGCATGGCCGCGTCCAATTCCGCGGGAAGGATCTGGCGCGCATGAGTCGCGCCGAGGACCTTGCGTTCCGCAGGGCGAGTTCCTTCGCCTTCCAGGACGCGGCGCTCTGGTCGAACCAGACCATATACAACAACCTCTCCCTCCCCCTGGACATCCACGAGGGGAGCCTTCCCAAGGCCGAATCGGACCGCCGGATACTGGAGGCGGCCCGGCGCGTCGGCTACCTAGAAGGCCTCGGCTTCCGGCCCGCCGACCTCTCGGCCGGGGAACAGAAGCTCATTTCGATCGCGCGAGCCCTCCTGCTGGATCCCGACCTGCTGTTCATGGACGAACCGACCGCCTCCATCGACGACGATTCGGTGGACCGGCTCATCGGCATCCTGAAAGAACTCAAGGCCGCGGGGAAAACGCTCCTGATCGTTTCGCACGACGCGCGCTTCATCGCCGAGATCGCCGACAACATCTGCGTCATCGCCGGCGGACGCGTATCCCAGTTCGGCAGCGCGGAAACCGTGGCGCCCATGGTCGGCGGAGAGCTCCACAAGAGAGTCCGCGCGGTCCGTTCTCGGGAAGCTTCTATTGACGGCCCGGGCGTCGGGCCCTAAAGTGAGCAGAAGATGAAATTCCGTATCCGATTCGCGGACCAGGTAGTCGGCGCCTTCGTGATCCTAGCTTTCGCGATGCTTGCCTTCATCGTCGTGGCCGTAGGATCCAAGCAGCGCTGGTTCGCCCGTGACTACGTCTACTTTTCCCGCTTTCCCTCCGGGTCCGGAATCGCCGCGGGCACGCCGATCCTGCTCAAGGGCTTCCAGGTCGGCCGTATCCGTTCCGTGGTCCTGAACGAGAAGAACGAAGTGGAAACCGTTTTCGTCGTCTACGACACCTACGAGGACAAGGTCCGCATGAACTCCCTGCTGGAACTCGTGACGAGCCCGATCGGCCTCGGAAGCCAGCTCCTCTTCCATCCCGGCAAATCGGAGACCAAGGCTGCCGAACGATCCTTCATCCCCTCCTTCGATACGGTCGAAGGCAAGAAGCTGGTCGAGCAGGCTCTCGTGGACCGGCCGCCGAAGGACGATACGATCACGCGCCTGCTCTCCAACGTGAATCCCCTGGTGGAAAACATCAACATGACGGTTATCCAGCTGGAGAAGTCCCTCCAGCTCGTCAACGCGACCCTCGCGGGGACCGGCGGCGGGCCTGTGGCTTCCGCCCTCGACAGCGCCTCCAAGGCGGTCGCGGGCGTCAACGACCTGGTCGCCGGCGTCAATGCGGCGGTCGGGACCACCGGTCCCAGGGTGGACAACATCGTCGCGGGCATAGAGGACTCCCTGCCCCGCCTCCTGGAACGGGCCGAGCAGAGCGCCAAGTCGGTCAAGGAGACGGCCGACTCCATCGCTACGATAGGCGAGAATCTCCGGCAGACGAGCGAGGCCTTCAAGGATCCGACCGGACTCGTGCCGCGGCTGCTGGATCCCCAGGGCTCGCTCAAGACCTTCCTGAACGACGGTGACCGCCTGTTCGATAAAGTAGACGGGTCGCTTGCCCAGATAGAAGGAGCGCTCGGCAACCTCGAAGGGACGACCTCCGTCCTTTCCGACCAGATGCCGCGCATCGCCGCGACCATAGAGGAAGCGCGCTCCGCGATCGTCAAGGCGCAGGACGTCCTGGAGGGACTCAAAAACAACCCGCTGCTCCGAGGCGGCATACCGGAGCGCGTAGAACCGCAGGCCGCCCCGACGAGCCTGCGCACGACGGATTTTTAATCATGGCAACTTCAATGACCACCAAAAATCAAGCGCGCGACCGCGCGCGCCGCCGCACGCCACGCCGCGCCGTCCTCGCCGGACTGGCGCTTGCCCTCTCCGCCGTGCTGGGCGCGGGCATGACCTCATGTTCCACCGCTCCCAAGGCACCGCCCGGCATATACGACGCGCGGAACGAAGCCGCCCGACTCATCCAGCTCGGGGCCAAGGCGTTGCGCGAAGCCTCCGCCAGGTCGGCCGCCGGCTTCTACGCGGAGGCCTACCGGATCTATACCGCCGTTGACGACGCCGAGGGCCGCGTGCGCGCCCTGGACGGTCTGGGTAGGCTCGCCGTTCCCGACGCCGCCGAGACCAAGGAGCTGCTCTGGGAACGGGCCGGGCGGATCGCCGCCGAATCGGGAAACGTACAGATCATCGCCGTCGCGTCCCTGCTCTCCGCGGAACTCATGCTCCAACAGGTAGCGCCCCAGGACGGTGCGGAGGGCGCGCCCAAAGAGGGCGCGCAGGAAGCGTTGCGGCTGGCGGATGCGGCCGCCGTGGCGTTCGCCAAGCGGACCGCCGACAAGGCTCGCGCCCTGCGCATCGCCGCCTCGGCCGCAAAGGCTTTAGGCGACTACCCGGGTGCCCTCCGGCGCCTGGAGGAGGCGGCCGGGATCGACAAAAAGGCGCGCGCCTTCATCGAATACGCCTCCGACCGGTACATAGCGGCCTCGGTCCACTCCAAATCAGGCGATTACGCAAGCGCGGAAGCCGCGCTCAGGGACGCCCTGGACAGCGACCGCCGGGCGGAGCACGCCGCTGGCATAGGCGGAGACTACCTCGCCCTGGCTATCGTCGCCGAAAAGGCGGGCATGAAGGAAGAAGCCCTCGTGTTCTACATGCGTGCGGCCGAAACCTATTCCGCCGCCCGCATGGAAACCGAGGCCGCCAAAGCCGATACTAGGAGAGAAGCCCTGCTGACGCGCTGAAAGCGCGCCGCCTGTTCTTCATGGAAGGGAACGCCGGCTTTGGGAAATACGAGCATCGCGAGACAGCTGGAAGAACTCGGCCGATATATGGCATTCAACGCGGACCTGCTCAGGTCCGCCGTCAGGAAACCGTACCGCATATCGCTTGTCTTCGCCGAAATCGAACAGCTCGGCGTGAATTCGGTCATCGTCATCATGATGACGGGACTCGCGATCGGGATGATCTTCGCCCTCCAGATGGTATCGCTGTTGCAGCCCTTCCAGGCGGAAATAGGGACGGGAGCGGCGGTCGCCGTCGCGATGGGCAGGGAATTCGCCCCGATATTCACGACCCTCATGCTCATCGCCAAGAACGGTTCGGCGATGGCCGCCGAGCTCGGCACCATGCGCGTCACCGAGCAGATCGACGCCCTTGAGTCCATGTCGGTTTCGCCGGTGCAGTATCTGGTCCTCCCCCGCGTCATCGCCTCCATTTTGGTGTTTCCCGCACTTACCATGCTGGCGAACATACTCGGGGTCGCGGGCGCCTACGTGATCTCGACCAAGTTATACGGGATCGACGCGGCCACCTACACTTCCTACATGTTCGACATCCTCAAACCCAAGGACATCTTCATAGGGCTCATCAAATCCGGCATTATGGGTTATATGGTCGCGACGATCTGCTGCTGGTTCGGGCTCAACGCGGGACAGGGCGCCAAGGGAGTCGGAGACGGCGCGACCAAGGCGGTCGTCGCCTCTTCGGTCGCCATCCTCATCGCGGACTACATCCTGGCGACGTTCATTTCGACGGTGATCAAATGAACCCGATAATCCGGATCCGCGATTTGCGGAAAGCCTTCTCGGGCAGGCCGGTACTGGAGGGCGTCGACCTTGACGTGCCCGAAGGGGCGATCTGCGCTGTGGTCGGCCAGAGCGGAACGGGGAAAAGCGTGCTGTTCAAGTGCATCATGGGCATAATGAAACCGGATGCCGGGAGGGTCTGGTACCGCGAATACGAATTGACCGCGATGGAGCATGACGCGCTCATCGACCTGCGCAAGCACTTCGGCTACTCCTTCCAGAACGCCGCCCTCTTCGACTCGATGACCGTGGAGGAGAACATCGCCTTCCCCCTCCGCGAGGCGCTCGGCCTTAAAAACCGGAAACAGATCAAGAAACAGGTGGACGAGATGCTCGAATGGATCGGATTGCCGGAAATCGGCCGTTACACGGTGGATGAACTCTCCGGCGGCATGCGCAAGCGGGTGGGCGTCGCCCGTTCCCTCGTGATGAAGCCGGACGTGCTCTTTTTCGACGAGCCGACCACCGGCCTGGATCCAGTCCTTTCGGAAACCATCGACAACCTGGTCGTCCGCGTCAACGGGGAGCTGGGGGTCAGTTGCATCCTGATCACGCACGACATACCCGCGGCCTTCCGGATCGCCGACAAGATCGCGTTCCTGGACGGCGGCCGGATCGTAGCGGAAGGATCCGCCAAGGAAGTCGCCGCATCCGACAACGAACTGGTGCGCAATTTTCTCCGCATCTCCTTCAGCGAGTTGCCCGTATGAACAACATGACGCGCTACGTGAAGATCGGCCTGTTCTTCCTGTCCCTGGGCATCGCGGGCACGAGCTACGTGGTGGTCTCCGGGGACGGGTTCAACGGCTGGAACACCAAGCTCTATGAGGTCGCCCTCCAGGACGCGTCCGGCCTGTCGACCAATTCAAAAGTCTACCTCGCGGGCGTTCCGGTCGGAAAGATCCGCCAGATCGATCTTGAGGGCGACACCGCGCTCCTCCGCATCGCCTTCCTGAAGGATGTCGTCCTGCGCGCCGATTCGGTCATCACCCGCCAGCCCTCCTCCCTGCTGGGGACCTCGGTACTTTCGCTTTCCCCCGGGACGGAACTCACGCCCATCGTCGAAGAAGGTTCCCGTATCCGATCGGCTCCCTCGGCGGGAGACTACCGGACAGCGCTCACGGAAGCGACGAATATCGGGAAGCAGGTATCGGTCCTGATCGCCGAATTCCAGAGCCGGCAGCTGGAGCTGCTGACGGTTTCGCTGGAAACCTTCAACGCGATCGCGCGCAAGGTCGAGGAGCGGTCGGACGCCGAGCTGGACCGCGTCTCCCGGGTGCTCGAATCCTCGGCCCTCATCGCAGAACGCATGGAAGCCCTCCTGCGCGACAGGCAAGGGGACGTGGACGCCTCGGCGGCCGACATCCGCGCGGCGCTGGAGAACATCCGCGCGATCACGGAGGAAGTGCGCTCAGGCCGCGGCAATGTCGGAAAATCCCTGTACGGCGAGGAATTGTACGACAGCATCATGGTCACCGCCGCCAAGGCCGAGGAAGCCGCGGCCCGGCTCAATTCGGTGCTGGAGGGAGCCGAACGCTTCGCGAACACCGCCGACGGAGCCGCCGCCAACGCCGACAAGGTCATCGCGCAGGCGGGCGCCCTCGTCCAGAAGGCGACCGGACTCGGCGTGCAGGTGGACTCCGGCGCGCGCTGGGACCTCGTCGGCGCCACGGGCCGCGGGGCCGCCTCGCTCCGCCTGGAACCCGCCAAGGGAGACCGCTGGTACCGGATCGGCATCGCCAGTACGGTCGAGGATACCGAGCCCGCCTACGGCACTGCCTTCGACGTCGAACTCGCCCGTCGCTTCGGTCCGCTCACGCTGAGGGGCGGCATGCTGGAGAGCAGCGCGGGCATGGGCCTGGATCTTTCGCCCCTGCCCTGGCTCACGCTGAGCGCCGAGGCCTTCGGCTTCTCCGCGGGCCTCCCGAACGTCCGCTCGACCGTGACGATCCTGCCCTTCTTCGATCCCTATTCGGACAAGCCCTGGAACTGGCTCTACTTCCGCGGCGGCGTCACGAACGCGCTGGACGGTAAACGCGACTTCTTCCTCGGCGGCGGCCTGCGCTTCGCCGACGAGGAAGTCCGCGGCCTGATCGGGCTCGTGCCGCTGTTGGGAAACTGACGCGCGGCCATCGTCCTTCAAGTACAATTATGGATGCCGAATTCTCTGTGGACCCCAGGGATACCCGCCGCTTCTTCGAGGAGAAGGCCCGGAAGCGCGAATGGGATCTCGACCGGCGCTATGAAGCGGCTGTCCTCGATGCCGGGAAAATCATCGGGATACTTGAGCGCGACTTCGCGCCCGAGCGCATCTGGCAATGGGGGTCCCTACTCGACCGGACCCGCTTTTCGGAAATCTCCGACATCGATATTGCCGTTGAGGGCATCCGGGATACCGCAACCTTTTTGAACTCTACGGGAAGGCCCTTGAATTGACGGCTCTCTCATTAGACTTGGTCGAACTGGAACGGATCGATCCGCTACATGCCGACTCCATCCGGACGAAAGGGAGGCTCGATTTTGAGAAGTCTCACGTTGCTGATCGCTGAAATCCGCAAAAACCTTACGGTTCTGCAGCAGATACGCACCTTCATCGAAACGACGGAAAAACGGGAACTGGCGGCTTCGGGCAAGACGCCCGCCACCGCGCTCATGTTGGCCGGCATTAAGCCCTGCGGGATCTGGGCGAACTCCTGAAGTTCCGTCATTTCAAGCGCTATTATTTCGAGTTCGAATACGACTGGGACCGCATCGATTTCCTCCTGAAAAAATTCACGAGGTACATCCGCGGCTGCTTCAGGAGATCGGGGACTTCATCGCGTTCCTGGTACAGGCCGACGAGGAATAGTCGCCGGCAGCGCGGCACCGCGGCACCGCGGCGGCGCGGCAGCGCGGCACCGCGGCAGCGCGGCGCGCGCCTGATCCGGAGCCCCTTGCCGCCGACGCTGATAATCGTTACTCTTTTCGTCTTAAATCAGCTTCAACCTATCCCCCGTAATGGGAATCTGCTGGAGGGCGGATGGAAAGCGGAAGAACAAAAACGATCCTTCTTGTGGAAGACCAATCCATCATCGCCATGGCGACCACCCGGACGCTGGGCAGTTTCGGCTATACTTCCATCACCGCCGACTCGGGCGAAAACGCCGTGCGGATCGCGGCGGAACGGGCGGACGTCGACCTCGTACTCATGGACATCGACCTGGGAAGGGGCATGGACGGCACGGAAGCTGCGCGCCTGATCCTGGAGAAACGCGACCTGCCCGTCGTCTTCCTCTCCTCCCATACCGAGCCGGAAATCGTGGCCAAAACCGAGGACGTCACTTCCTACGGTTACATCGTCAAGAATTCCGGACCGACTATCCTGCATGCGGGCATCAAGATGGCCTTCCGCCTCTTCGCCGCACGCGTGGAGCTGAAGGATCGCGAGGAGCACTTCCGATCCCTGTTCGAAGATGCGATCGGACCCGTTTTTATCGAAGACTATTCGGCCGCCAAGCGTCGCATCGACCAAGCGCGCGCTTCCGGAGTCACGGATTTCCGCGCCTGGCTGAGGGCGAACCCGTCGGAGATGGAGGCGTTCAAGGACCTCATCCAAGTGGTGGACCTGAACCGCGAGGCCTTCAGGGCGCTGGGCCGACCGGTCGGTATGGGCAAGCCGAAGACCCTGAGGGAGTGCCTCGGTCCCGAAGCCGTCTACTTCTTTGAAGACGAACTAGTCGCCATCGCGGAAGGCGCCACCTCATTCGAAGCCGAAATCCCCATCAGGACGGGGGGCGGAGAAACCTCATACTTTTTCCTTCAGCTCAACGCCGTCAAAGGACATGAGGCCGATCTTTCCCGCGTGCACGTGATGCTGATCGATATCAGCGAAACGAAAAGGGTAAAAGGGAAATTACGGCAGAAGTCCCCGGAGGTGCGGCGCGTTTAGTCTGAAGAGCCGCAAGCGGCGAGCCAGCGGTCGATTTGTTCCATATCCGTAGTCGCGCCTCCGCAGACGATGAATACGATATCCTTGTATGGTTTCAGCGCGTCGTTACCGCCGTACGCCAACGCCAAAGCCGCGCCGCAAGCCGGTTCAACCAGAATCCGGTGGTCCGAAAGGAAACTTCTGCACGCGCGCAACGCTTGCTCATCGGTCACGATCGCGCTTGTCACCTTCCTGGTATTTGTCCATTCGAAAGCCCGTCGGCAAACCTGCTTGGCTCCCAGGGACGTCGCGACCGTTGCGATCCGTTCGAGCGCGACCGGTTCGCCTGCCTCCATCGCCCGTCGCAGCGACGCCGCGCCTACGGTCTCCACCGCGATTATCGACCTGTCATGCCAGCCGTTTCGTTCCATGCCCTCAGCCACGCCGCACAGAAGGCCTCCGCCGCCCACGGCCACAACTACGGCATCCGGCTGTATTCCCTGGCCGGCAACTTCATCGATCATCGTGGCATGGCCCCGCCATAAAAGCGGGTCGTCAAAAGGATGGATGAAGGCTTCCGTTTTTCCCACCAGGGACGTAGCCTTTTCATTCGCCTCCTGCCAGCTTGCCCCATATACGATCACGTCCGCGCCTTCCGCCCGGAGCAAGCGTTTTGCCAGCTCCGTCGTCGTTTCCGGAACCACCACGGTTACCGGGAGGCGGAGCCGTCTCCCGGCGTAGGCTACCGCAAGACCCGCATTGCCGCCGGAGGACGAAATGAATCGTTCGGCGCCGGCGTTCGCATAATGCACGCAAGCCTCGCCGACGCCGCGGATCTTGAAAGAGCCCGGTACCTGCAGGGCCTCCATCTTCAACCAGATCCGTTTTCCGGTGATCAGCCCCAGGGGCCTGGATTCGACAAGCGGCGTTTCAATATGCAGCGGCATGCTCGCTCCCCATCCACTCCGTCACGATCGCGATCGTTTCCGCGGCGCGTTCGTCGAAGGGAAAGAGATGGCCGGCTCCGGTCAGCACCCTGGAATCGAAGGAAGCCGCCGCGGGAGTCCGCGGACGCAGCCAGTCTACGACGGAGGCGGGGACCGACTGGTCGGCATCGGCGGCGATCACGAGGATGCGGGAACGCAGGCGCGGAAGGACGCGGCGGGCGGCCAGTTGCGTGCGGCGCAGCTGGGCGGCCTGCACGACGAGGTCGTCCGCCCAGTATTCGGGATGCAGAAGCCGCCGCGTCGGGTCGTTGCGGTCCAGTTCGGAGGGAACGTTGCCTTTCCGGATGACGGGTTTGAAGGGCGCGATCCAGGGAGCGAGGGCGAGGTCCCTGCGGGCCGTGATGAAAGCGGGCGCGAACAGCACCAGGCGGGGCGAGGCGAAGGCCGCGGCGACGGCGGCCGCGAGCAGGCCGCCCATCGAGTGCCCGACGACATGGACGGTGCCGTACCGCGCGCGCAGGTCCATGTACGCATCGAAGGCGCTCCGCGCCCAGTCCATCGCGTCCGTCTTCAAAAAATCGGACCGGCAAGTGCCGTGTCCCGGATAACGGGGAATGGAAATCGCGTACCCCGCGTCCGCCAGCGCCTTGCCGACAGGAACCAGTTCGGCAGGATTTCCGGTGTAGCCGTGCAGCAGGAGCACGGCTTCCGAGGCGCCGGCCGTATCGATGCGGACGGGAAGGGTTGCCGGCAAAGGCCCCGTATCCCCGGCCGACAGGAACAGATCATCAAGTTTGCTCATGATGGGATGATAGGGCGTGGGCGCCCCGCGATCAAGGCCTGAACAGGATGTCCGCCGCCAGGCAGATGCCCGTCGCCGCGCTCCAGAGCAGGAAGACGCGGAGGATGCCTCCCATGTTCGGCCCCTTGGTCGAATGGGAATAGCCGCGCCGGCCCATCGCGCGCAGCTCGGCCGTCGCCGGAACGGCGACGATCGGGACCGCGACGGCTACGGAAACAGGGAGCGTGCCCAGGAGGCCGAGCGCGACCGAAAGCGCGAACCCCGCAGAAACCAGGATCCATGCGACCGCTTCCCCTCCCTTCGCGCCCAGGAGCACGGCCAGGGTCTTCCGGCCGGAACGCCGGTCCCCTTCGATATCGCAGGCGTTGTTGACCGCCAGGATCGCGGCGATCATCAGGGAGCCAGGCAGCGACGCGAGCAGGGCCCCGCTGAAATCCGGAGCGCCGCCCCGGGCAGCCGCGCTGCCGGCGGAGGCCCCGCCGGTGAAGCCGCCCGTGGTCGCGACCCCGTACACCACGAGGAACAGCACCGAGCCGAGGAAGCCTCCGGCAAAGAGCTCCCCGAAGGGCGTGCGGGAGATCGGGAACGGGCCGCCTGAATACAGGAAACCGGCCGCGAGGGAGGGAACGCCGAGCGCGAGTATCCACCAGCCAAGTCGGGCCGCCAGCAGCAGGCCGAGGATGCCCGCGGCGGCGAAAAGCGCGAGGGCGATCAGGAGCGTCGCGAGGGCGCTAACGCCTTCGTGCACCAGAACCTTGTCGCTCTCCCGGTTCAGGGTGCTTTCGTCGGTGCCCCTCCACCAGTCGAAGTACGAATTGAAAGCCGTCGTCCCCATATCCACGCAGAGCACCGCGGCGTAGCAGACGGCAAGGGAAGGCAGGTCCCAGCCTCCCGTCCCGCGCCGGGCGTACAAAGCCGCCAGTGTGAAGGTGGATAAGGAAACAAGTTTGGTCCTGAGCTCGACGACGGCGAGGAACTGGCGGAAGGTCATTCCGCGGGGCTCCGGGGCACCGCTTGGGGCGCCACCTGGGTACCCGCTTGGGGCGCGAAGTCCGCGACCTGGACGTAGGCCCTCCGGTAGGCCGCCGGGGACAGGCCGGTGCACTTCTTGAAAACGCGCGAGAAATGGAAGGGATTCTCAAAGCCGAAAAGCTCCGCAATGGAAGCGACCGGCAGGCGGGAACTGGCCAGGAAGCCGGAGGCGGCCTCCGCTTTCAGGCGCGTGAAATACTGGAAGGGGGTCATGCCCAATTCCGCGCGGAAAATGCGGATGAAATGCTCCTCCGAAAGGTCCAGCAGCGCGGCGAGGTCGCCCACCGACAGCTTGGCCCGCGTGCTCCGCGCCATCCAGTCCAGAGCCTTTTCGATATGCACGCTGCCGGTCCGCCCCGCCGCCGCGGCATCAGCGCGGGGCGCGTACCAGCGGTGGATGAGGCTCAGCAACTGGTAGGAGGCCGCGCGGCCCTGCGCGTCGTCGGGAAGCCGCGACAGCCGGTGCAGTTCTTCGAAGAGGAAGCGGTCCCGCGCCTCCAGCGTGAGGAAACGCGCGCCGGCTTCGGAGGAATGGTCCAGCAGGCGCAGGGCTTCTTCGTCGGCCTTATCCCCCTCCTCCCCTTCGAACAGCACCGCGTAGTAGCTGATCGGGCGGGAAAGGGCTTCCGTCAATATCGAGTGGAACTCGCGGGGACGGGTCAGGAAGAGGCGGTTCCCTTCGATCTCGATGCGGGAACGGTTGGACAGGAACACGCCCTGCCCTTCCAGGAAGTAGTGGAGCTCGTACTCCCGCGCACCGTGGGTATGGTAGCGTCCGTGCCAAGCGAGCCGGTCGCCGCCGACCAGGCGATAGACGAAGACCACGTCCTTGATCCGCATGGGCGAGAATATCAATTTTGGATATGTATCGTCAATAACGCGCATGGCCCGATCGCTCCGCGCGGCCTACCATCAAGCATCGGAGGAAAAGCATGAAGACCGTTTGCGGAATAGATCTCGGCACCCAGAGCTGCAAGGTCGTGGTCTACGATTACGAGAAGAAGAAGACGGTCGCGCGCACCCAGGCCACGCTCGAGCTGACCGCCCGGAACGACGGCAGCCGCGAACAGGAAGCGGGATGGTACGAGGCGGCCCTCCGGACCTGCTTCGCCGCGATCGACCCCGCCGCGCGCGCCTCCATCGTCGCCCTCGGCGTTTCCGGCCAGCAGCACGGCTTCGTTCCCCTGGACGCCGAAGGCAGGCCCGTCCATGTGGTGAAGCTCTGGTGCGACACCTCCACCGCTCCCGAATGCGACGAAATCACCGCGGCCGCCGGCGGAGAGGCCGCCCTGCTGAAGGAGACGGGCCTGCTCATGCTGCCCGGCTACACGGCGCCCAAGATCCTGTGGCTCAAGAAGCACAAGCCGGCCGCCTTCGCCAAGCTCCGCCACGTGCTGCTTCCCCACGACTACCTCAACTTCCTTCTTACCGGCGAATACGTCGCCGAGTACGGCGACGCCTCGGGCACGGCCCTGATGGACGCCCGCGCGCGCCGCTGGTCGTCAAAAATCTGCGCGCTTATCGATCCCGAGCTGGAATCGTACCTCCCCCGCCTCATCGCCGCCGACGCCATCGCGGGCAAGGTTTCCGCCGCCGCGGCCAAGGCCTACGGCATCCCCGAAGGCGCCATCGTCTCCTCGGGCGGAGGCGACAACATGATGGGCGCCATCGGCACCGGCACCGTCCGCGACGGCGTCCTGACGATGAGCCTGGGAACCTCGGGCACCCTGTACGGTTACTCCGATTCGCCCGTCGTGGATCCCGACGGCAAGCTCGCCGCCTTCTGCTCTTCCTCAGGCGGCTGGCTCCCCCTGCTCTGCACGATGAACTGCACCGTCGCCAGCGAACAGCTGCGCGCGCTGCTCGGCCTGGACGTGAAAGCCTTCGACGCGGCGGCCGCCGAAGCCCCTATCGGCGCCGACGGCCTCACGGTGCTGCCCTTCTTCAACGGCGAGCGCATCCCCAACCTCCCGAACGGCCGGGCCAGCCTGAACGGCGCCACCGCCGCCAACTTCACCCGCGCCAACGTGGCCCGCGCCGCCCTGGAATCGGCCATCTTCGGCCTGCGCATCGGCCTGGATTCGTTCAGGGCCCTCGGCTTCAAGGCCCGCGAGATCCGCCTCATCGGCGGCGGCGCCAAAAGCCCGCTGTGGCGCTCCATCGCCGCGAACGTGACGGGCCTGCCCGTGCGCGTCCCCTCGGGCGACGAAGCCGCCGCGATGGGAGGCGCCATCCAGGCCCTCTGGTGCATGGAACGCGCCGCGGGCCTGAAGACCGCCATCGGCGAGCTGGTCGACGCCCACGTCACGCTTGAGGGCGGCGCGACCGCCCAGCCCGACCCCGCCTCGGTGAAGGCCTACGAACTCGCCTACGCCGAATATTCCAAGTACCTGGCGGCCCTCTCGCCGCTGTACCGATAGCAAACAGGAACACAGGAGGCTACCATGGCTGAGTTTTTCAAAGGCGGGAAGGAATACTTCCCCGGAATCGGCAAGATCGCGTACGAAGGTCCGAAAAGCGACAATCCGCTCGCCTTCAAGTACTACGACGCGAACAAGAAAGTGGGCAACAAGGCGATGAAGGACCACCTCCGCTTCGCCATCGCCTACTGGCACAGCTTCTGCAACGAAGGCGGCGACCAGTTCGGCTCCGCCACCCAGAATTTCCCCTGGAAACTGGACGCCAAGACCCCGATGGAAGCCGCCGAGCACAAGCTGGACGCCGCCTTCGAGTTCTTCACCAAGATCGGCGCGGGTTTCTACTGCTTCCACGACCGCGACATCGCCCCCGAAGGCGCCTCCCCGGCCGAAAGCGAGAAGAACCTGATGGCCATCATCGCCAAGGCCAAGGAACGCCAGAAAGCCACCGGGGTCAAGCTCCTGTGGGGCACCGCGAACCTCTTCTCCAATCCGCGCTTCATGAACGGCGCCGCCACCAACCCGGAATTCAAGATCGTCGCCCAGGCGGCCGCCCAGGTGAAGGCCGCCATCGACGCCACCATCGAACTCGGCGGAGCCGGCTACACCTTCTGGGGCGGACGGGAAGGCTACATGAGCCTCCTGAACACCGACCTCAAGCGGGAAAAAGAACACCTGGCCCGCTTCCTGACCATGGCCCGCGACTACGCCCGCGGCCGCGGCTTCAAGGGCACCTTTTACATCGAACCCAAACCGATGGAACCCTCCAAACACCAGTACGACTTCGACGTGGAGACGGTGGCCGGCTTCCTGCGCGCCAACGGCCTGGACAAGGACTTCCGCATGAACATCGAAGCCAACCACGCCGAGCTGGCCGGCCACGACTTCCAGCACGAGCTTGAGACCGCCGCCGCCATGGGCCTGTTCGGCTCCGTGGACGCCAACCGCGGCGACCCCCGCAACGGCTGGGACACCGACCAGTTCCCCAACAGCTACTACGAGACCACCCTGGCCATGCTGACCGTCCTCAAAGTCGGCGGCTTCACCACAGGCGGCCTTAACTTCGACGCCCACATCCGCCGCAACTCCGTTGATCCGGCCGACCTCTTCGAAGCCCACATCGGCGGCATGGATGCCTTCGCCGTCGGCCTTGAAGTCGCCCAGCGCATCGTCGACGACGGCAAGCTCGCCGCCTTCGTGAAGGAACGCTACTCCACCTTCGGCACGGCCCCCGGCAAGAAGTTCGAGAAAGGCACCCTGAAGTTCGAAGAACTCGCCGCCCTCGCCAAGGACTACGGCGCCGCCGGCATCACCAGCGGCAAGCAGGAGAGGCTGGAGAACATGATCAACCAGTACCTGCTCGGCAGGTAGGGGGGACACACCCGCGCGCGGACACGGGAAGCGCGCGGGAGAAGGATATTAGGGGGTCCTGTCAGGGAAAAGCACGAACTCACTAAGTCCTCGTCCATCGGCCTACGGCCGATGGATTGCGGAGTCGTTCGTCCGCGCTTTTCCCTGCCACCCCCCAAGCCTTCACCGGCCGCGCGCTTCCCGTGCCGGGTGGGAGTCCACCCTGCCGGCCGAGGCGACGGTCCCCCCTGGCTGCGAAGTCCTCGCCGCCGCGCCCAGGGATGGGCGCGCACTACTAATGTGCGGAACGCGCGCGTTCCGCTTCGGCTTGGATGCCGGCGGCTCCGGGCTTCTCCGCCACCCCCCGGGCGGGGATGCGGGAAATCGTTTTCATCCTTTCGCTGTTTGAACGGGACCATGTTTAAATACGGAACACATCTCCGCCCAACTGACCGAGCTCACCATAGATAAATCCACGCCCCTGTACGACATCGACATCGTGCCCGAGGACAGCGCCCTTACAGGGAAAGTCCGGCACGTCGGCGGTTACTACACCGGCGACTAAGGCGTCCGTGCCACCATCGTCCTGGCCAAGGCTGGACCGCAAGCGAGGAGCTGAAGACCGAGCTCCAGACCACACCAAGAAAATCGCCGCCCCTTACAAGTTCTCGCGCTTTGTCAACGAGTTCGTTTCCGAGTTATCCAGGACCCTCTCCAGAAAGATACTCCGCGTGCAGATCCGAGAAGGGGACAAGCAGGGCAGAGCGTGTTGTGGCACTGCACACCCCGACCGGGCTTTCCGCTCCACGTCCTCGCGCCCCGGATGAAGATAGGGGGCGGCGTCAAGTTCCCGTCAATAGGCTCAGCTGCATTTTAGGAAAAGGATCAGGAGAAGCCCTAAATCAAACATGAAAACCAAAATCTCCAATATGTAAAGCTATATAAGGAATGGAGAAAACCAGAACAGGTAATGGGCGCGGCATGTTATACTGGTCCGGATATCCAGAGAATGATATGGAAAACAGGAACGGGATAAATCAGCGTTGTACAGATGCGATTTCACGCACCAGCCCTCAGTTTGGTTACTCGCACCGTGCCGTCCGTGGCACGGGGGATTTAATAGATTTGTAAGAAATTGTAGAATGGAATAATAGTCCGACAAAGAGTAGGAATAAACGATGAGCCAGACAAATGAAAACAATAAAAACTGCCTAACGCCAAAAAAAGCATTGAACAAAGCCTACTTAAAGAAAAAGCCTCTGCGAAATGACATCGAGTTGTTTAAAACCAATCTTAAAAAACTTCTAGGCAAGATAAATGAGATAGAAAGAGAAGAAAACCAAAAAAACCATATACGAGATTTCTTACGCGATACTTACTATATCGATACAAACGAAATTAATACCAAAGATTCTATTGATCTTGTTATACACCTTGGCACAAAAGCCTCTGACAATGTTGGTGTAATTATTGAGGCTAAAAGGCCAAGTAATAAATCTGAAATGATTGCCAAAGATGAATTAAATAAAAAAGCCATGCAAGAATTGGTTTTATATTATCTGAGGGAACGTATCATAGGTAAAAATCTCGATATAAAGAACCTGGTGGCAACCAATATAAATGAATGGTATATCTTTGATGCTATCCATTTTGAAAAATATTTTGCTAACAACAAAGAGCTTGTTAGACAATTTATTGATTTTCAAGAAGGCAGAATGTCTGGGACAGATACATCGTTCTTTTATAACAATATAGCCAGTAAATACATAGATGAAATCAAAAATGACATCGGCTTTGTTTTTTTTAATATTCAAGAATATTTTGATGTGCTGAATAACAATAGCATAAAAGACGATACCTCGCTCATTGCACTTTATAAGATATTATCGCCTGAACATTTATTAAAGTTGCCGTTTGAAAATGACTCAAATTCACTAAATAAGAATTTTTATAGCGAACTGCTACATATTATTGGATTAGAAGAAGTAAAAGACGGTTCCAAAAGATTGATTCAAAGAAAAAAAGACGGTAGTCGTAATGGTGGCTCCTTATTGGAATCTACTATTTTTCAAATGGATGAAGATAGTAATGAAGATAGATTATTTGATAATTCTCTTGAACTTGTGATTACGTGGATAAATAGGATACTTTTCTTAAAGTTACTTGAAGCACAACAGATCAAGTACCAAAAAGGCAATCATGATTATGCTTTTCTTAATAAAAATAAAATTAGTGGTTTTGACGAATTAAATAACCTATTTTTTAAGGTTTTAGCTGTTAAACCAGAAAATAGACATCAATATGTAAAAGGAACCTTTGCGTATGTGCCATATTTAAATAGTTCACTTTTTGAAAAATCAGAGATTGAAACTAAATACTTTCCTATTAGCCAGCTAACCGATATTAAATTACCAATCTATTCCGCAAGTGTGCTAAAAGACAATGCAGGTAAGAAAAGCACAGGAGAACTTTCTACTCTTGAATATCTCTTTGAGTTCTTAAATGCATATGACTTTTCTAGTGAAGGTGCCGAGGAAGTACAGGAAAATAATAAAACCTTAATAAATGCCTCAGTACTTGGTTTGATATTTGAAAAACTAAATGGATACAAAGATGGTTCATTTTTTACTCCAGGGTTCATTACAATGTATATGTGTAAGGAGACCATCCAAAAAGCTGTTGTCCAGAAGTTTAATGAAATTAAACAGTGGAACTGTAAAGATTTGGTAGATTTGCATAATAAGATAGAAGACCGAGTAGAAGCCAACTCTATAACTAATAGCTTGCATGTTTGTGACCCAGCTGTAGGTTCTGGACATTTTCTAGTATCAGCACTTAACGAAATTTTATCAGTTAAAAGTTATTTAGGTATTTTATTAGATAAAAAAGGCAAGCGACTAAAAGACTATACGATAGTTTTGGAAAATGATGAAGTGATAATAACCGATGAAGACGGTAGTATTTTTAGCTATAATCCTAATAGTGCAGAGAGCAGACGCATACAAGAAACTTTGTTTAACGAAAAAAGAACAATAATAGAAAATTGCCTTTTTGGTGTCGATATTAACCCAAATTCTGTAAAAATATGCAGGCTTCGCCTATGGATAGAATTGTTAAAAAGTGCCTATTACACCGAAGACAGCAACTATACACAACTTGAGACATTGCCAAATATTGATATTAACATTAAATGTGGCAATAGTTTAATTAGTCGGTTTAACACCAATATTGACATAAAACCAGAATTAAAAAAGTTGCGATACACTGTCCAGCAATATAAAGATGCTGTATTAAAGTATAAAAATGCAACATCAAAAGGTGAAAAGCAGGAACTGGAAACACTCATCCAAAACATTAAAAACAATTTTAGATCAGAAGTCGAAAATAACGACAAGGAATTTAAAGAAAAAAAGAAACTAATGATTGAGCTAGATATTCTTGGTCAAGGTGAATTGTTTGAACTGTCGGAAAAAGAGCTTGCAATTCGTGAAAAAAGAAGAAATGAAATTGATGAACGTATCCGTTCGATAGACATAGCAATAGAAGAAATTCGTAGTAACAAAATCTTTGAACATTCTTTTGAATGGAGGTTTGAGTTTCCTGAGGTTTTAAATGATGATGGTGATTTTGTTGGATTTGATGTGGTGATTGGAAATCCACCATACCTTAATTTTAAAATGTATTCTCATGATGAAAAAACTTTATTTTCCTATGCATATAATGAAATTTTTGACGGTAAAGCGGATATTTACTATTTTTTCTTTGCTAAAGGTATGAGTCTATTAAAATCTTTTGGCAAGCTTTGTTTTATTACATCAAGATATTGGCTCGAAGCAGAATTTGCTGTTCGACTAAGAAAATATTTTTCAAATAAAGCAACAATTCAAAATATCATTGATTTCAAAAACGTTACAATATTTGACGGCATTGGAATAAAAGCATTAATTATCTCTATTGAAAACAATGAACCCTCTGATCAAAGTTTTTTTAGTTATAAATTTACTGATGAAAAACGAATTAATATCGTTGATATATTACATTATGACAATATTGTTATTTTTAACAATAACATAAGAGCAACCAGTAAATGGTTATTGGGCGACTCAATAAAAATATCATTGATAAATAAAATAAAAAACAATTCAGTGTCCTTGGAATCAATTGCTTTTTGTACACAAGGAATTGTAACAGGTTTAGACAAAGCATTTATTACAGAAACAAATGAGTTTATTGCCTTACCTGACCGGTTTGTTAAAACATTTATTAAAGTTGGAGATGTTTTTCAATACATTATCCGACCAGTAAAACAACGAAAATTAGTTTATACAAACAGTATTAAAGATTTAAATTCCTACCCTGATTTGCTAAATAGATTACAGGTATTTAAAAATAAACTTTCTGGACGTCGTGAAGTTAAAAATGGAAAAATAAGATGGTTTGATTTACAATGGGCGCGAAATCCTGAAACATTTGAACAGGAGAAAATTGTATGTCGTTATAAAGCTTCTGTAAATACATTTGCCTTAGATATAAATGGATCATATTCAAGTGCTGATACAACAATTATCACTATCAAGAAAGGGCATGCAGATCAATTTCAATTAAAGTATTTATTAGCTTTATTGAATTCTAAATTATTGGATTATTTTTTTAAAAGTTATGGTAAACTTATGGATTATCGTTTTGAGTATTACCCTGGGCCTGTTGGAAATATTAAAATTAAATATTCTGATTCACAAGAAAAGTTCATTTTCATAATAGATAAAATATTGGAAAAAAAATCAATTGATGCCAATTTCGATACAAGTGATTTAGAAAATCAGATTAATAATTTAGTTTATGAACTCTATAATATTACAGCAGAAGAAATTGAAATAGTAGAAAAAGGATAAAGGCAAAACGCCTTTTGCCGTCCATGGCAAACGGCTCAATAGTAAGTGGCGGGCTTCTGTACAACAACTGCTTCAACCTTACTCACCTTCGGTTCGCAGGTTAAGCAAATGTTCTACGGACGCGAACTAAAGCTCGCGCGCAAATGGGAGGAATATTAGTACCGATCACATCAAATTGGTTCTCTAAATAGAGTAAAGCTCATTTGAATTGACTTTGGAGGTAGTTATGGTGAATATGTTCATCGATTCCAATATTTGGCTTGATCTATATCATTATTCAAATAATGATTTAATAGAGTTCTCAAAATTGCAAGATTCAATTGAAGTTGATTACTGTTTATTTGTAACGGATCAAGTTGTGAATGAAGTGCTTAGAAATCGTGATGCTAAGGTTGCAGACGCATACAAGCAATTCAAGGATATTAAAATAAAAACACCCAATATATGTAAGGGATACGAAGAATACAAAACATTCGAACTGACGCTAAAAACGGTATATACATTGCATAGAGATCTATGCAAGAAACTCGATGAAGACATCTATAATGAAAAACTCCATGCGGATATCATTATTAATGCTCTATTTGTTAAGGCAAGAAGGATTCATTATACTCAAGAAATTATGGAAGCGGCGAAAACAAGGTATTCATTAGGAAATCCACCAGGGAAAAACAATTCAAACGGCGATGCAGTAAATTGGGAATCATTACTTGCAGCTATTCCAAATGGAGAGGATGTATTTTTCATTAGCGAAGACAAAGACTTTATTTCTGCTTTAAATGGACAAAACATATGTTCATATCTTAATAAGGAATGGACATCAAGAAAAGGATCAAAAATATTCTTCTACACCAGCCTCTCTGCCTTCTTTAATGAGCACTTAAAAGCAATCAGCCTGAAGACAGAAGAAGAAAAGAACAGGCAAATTGCCTTGTTGTTTAATGTTGGCAACTTCAGAAACGCACATTCTATAATTGCTAGACTATCTACATATTCGTATTTTTCTGATGAACAAACTAATGTTATTTGCCAAGCAGCAGCATCAACAAATCAAATATGGGGAATTATTTCTGATGATGATATTAATGAATTCTATAGGGGAATATTAAAAGGCCGGGAAGAAATAGTTAGGGATGATGAAACTCTACAATGGTTATACAATAAAATATTTCCGGAAAAGCGCATTAAGATTGATGATGATGAATCTTCGTTCTAATAATAGAACATGACGCGCCCGGAGGGTCTGACCCTGCCTGCAGCGGTGTCAAATAGCCAAAATCAATGGCACTTTGTACGTACAAATGGTGCATAGTCCGTGCATGATGATTGCGCCGTACCAGGCTTTCCCGCGCGAGGGATTGAAGCGGAGACCCCGCAGCCGTTGCGGACCGGAGGTCTGCAATGGCGAGGAGTCGGAGCGGAAAGCCCGACCCGGAGCGAAGCGGAGGGACGCGCCCAAATAGGCATCTGCTGAACACCGACCTGAAGCGCGAGAAGGAGCACCTCGCCCGCTTCCTCACCATGGCCCGCGACTACGGCCGCGCCAACGGCTTCAAGGGCACCTTCTACATCGAGCCCAAGCCGATGGAGCCCACCAAGCACCAGTACGACTTCGACGTGGAGACGGTCGCCGGCTTCCTACGCGCCAACGGCCTGGACAAGGACTTCCGCATGAACATCGAAGCCAACCACGCCGAGCTGGCCGGCCACGACTTCCAGCACGAACTGGAAACCGCCGCCGCCATGGGTCTCTTCGGCTCCGTGGACGCCAACCGCGGCGACCCCCGCAACGGCTGGGACACCGACCAGTTCCCCAACAGCTACTACGAAACCACCCTGGCCATGCTGACCATCTTGAAAGTCGGCTGACGCGCCCGGAGGGTCTGACCCTGCCTGCAGCGGTGTCAAATAGCCAAAATCAATGGCACTTTGTACGTACAAATGGTGCATAGTCCGTGCATGATGATTGCGCCGTACCAGGCTTTCCCGCGCGAGGGATTGAAGCGGAGACCCCGCAGCCGTTGCGGACCGGAGGTCTGCAATGGCGAGGAGTCGGAGCGGAAAGCCCGACCCGGAGCGAAGCGGAGGGACGCGCCCAAATAGGCATCTGCTGAACACCGACCTGAAGCGCGAGAAGGAGCACCTCGCCCGCTTCCTCACCATGGCCCGCGACTACGGCCGCGCCAACGGCTTCAAGGGCACCTTCTACATCGAGCCCAAGCCGATGGAGCCCACCAAGCACCAGTACGACTTCGACGTGGAGACGGTCGCCGGCTTCCTACGCGCCAACGGCCTGGACAAGGACTTCCGCATGAACATCGAAGCCAACCACGCCGAGCTGGCCGGCCACGACTTCCAGCACGAACTGGAAACCGCCGCCGCCATGGGTCTCTTCGGCTCCGTGGACGCCAACCGCGGCGACCCCCGCAACGGCTGGGACACCGACCAGTTCCCCAACAGCTACTACGAAACCACCCTGGCCATGCTGACCATCTTGAAAGTCGGCTGACGCGCCCGGAGGGTCTGACCCTGCAGTGGTGTCACTGTGGACAAAAGGCATAGTATGATATATCATCATACCCAAGGTGGCACAAGCATGGCAGCTTCGAAGATCGCAATAACAATTGAGAGAGATACTTTGACTCGAATTGATCGTTTGGTCCAGGAAAGGCGATATCCCAATCGGAGTCGAGCTATTCAAGAAGCTCTGGACGAAAAAATCGAGAAGCTTCAGAGAAACCGCCTAAGCGAGGAGTTGGATAAGCTCGATCCAGACGAAGAAAAGGCTTTTGCGGAAGAAGGTATGGGAATCGAAGGTTCACAATGGCCCCAATACTGAGAGGCGAGATTCGTTGGGCTGACCTCAACCCGACTATCGGGCATGAGCAGTCCGGTATTCGGCCAGTGCTGATTCTGAGTTCGGACGTCTTTAATGCTAAGTCCGGGACCGTGATAGCGGTCGCCCTGACCAGCCAGAAGCCCAAGGCGGGTTTCCCCCTGACCCTTTCGCTTGGAAAAACCGAGATGCCAAAACAATTATGGGTGAAAATCAGCCAAATCAGAACATTGTCAGTAGATCGGATTACCGGCAAGATTGGGCAAGCAACCGAGGAAATCGTGGCTCAGGTTATTGAGGGGTTGAATGAGATATTAGCCACTCGCTGAGTTGCTGTAGGTAGAATGGCTCCCGTGCCAAGGAATGGCTCGAATACATGTGATCTTGATACTTTTAAAAGTTCTCCTACGGGAGCTTAATTATCTGTTCAGGAGGTACCTATGTCGATTCGGTTGTTTACGATTGGCGATAGTGTTTCTCAAGGCTTCATCCATGGTGGAGCCGCCAGGACAGAGACTGCCTTCAGCACTCTGCTCGCGGAGGCTCTCGGAATCAGCGGGTATCAGTACCTCGATTGGGGTGCGAATAAGCTGAAAGTCGATCTGGAAATAGTCCTGCGATACCTTCAGGAAAAAAGAGGGAATGACATTGCCGGCTTGGAATGGGTTGCCGCTGCGTTTGACATCAATCATGTACTGGACGGCTGGGAAGAATACTTTGAGAGGGGACAAGGGAAACTCGGTCTCCCCATAAGTTCACCGCAACCTTTCTTTCATAATGTGGCGGTGGAAGGGATGACTGTTGCCGATGCATGGTCGGTGACCCCTGAACTGTGCACGCAAATGGTAAACAGTAACCCGGACAGCAAGAAAGATGATCTGGTTGGGGTCGCCTCAGAATCCTTTTACAGAAATGCCTACCGTGTGCTGAATCCTCACGCACTTCCTGCGCACAACACGAAATCGCCGCTGGACTGGCTTTCGTACCATTGTGCGAATGGAGGTGTCGAAAACCTTGTCCTTTGGCTTGGGGCCAACAATGCGCTCGGCACGGTAATCGGCCTCAACGTGAAACAAACCCCGGGGGACGGCACGACAGCCATCAATGCCAACAGGAAGACAAGAGAAACCTGGAATCTCTGGCATCCCCGGGACTTCGAAGCTGAATTCAGTCTCCTCATGGCGAAGGTTGATGAGGCAGTCGGCGAGAATGCGGGCCAGGATTGCCACATTTTCGTCGGAACGGTTCCTTTGGTTACGATAGCGCCTTTGACCAAAGGAATCGGGGAAGCCCGAATTGTTCCCGATCCCAGCGGCCGGACAGACCGCCAATTCCGGTACTATCAGGACTACACCTACTTTTTCCTCTCCGAACCCCTTGCGACCAAGATGAACGCCAAATTGAGCTTTCCCGACGCCCTTTTCATCGACAAGACTATTATCGAATTCAACAATATCATCATTCGACTTACTGAAGCGGCAAACCTGAAAGCCGACAACCCGCGCGTGAAGTATCACATAGTTCCGATTTCCGATTGCCTTACCGATATGGCCTGGAAACGGAACAGCGGTAGCCCGACCTACAAATACCCGCCTGAATTTCAGTGGCTTTATCCTCCCGTTGATTCCAAATACTACGACGTTGACCCGAAAGGCAAGCAAGTGGCAGGAGGCTTGTTCGGTCTTGACGGAGTCCATCCATCCGTCATCGGGCAAGGACTGATCGCACACGAGTTCCTGAAAGCAATGCAGGCCGCAGGGCGAGCCGCCGGCGGCATCGCGATACCCTGGCCGCAGGTTTTCTCAAGCGATTCCTTGCGCACGAATCCGATCCGCGTAATGCATGAACTCTACGAGAATGACGGACTGATCCGTTTTCTCCTCTTTGTATCGTCCCTATTCTCGAAAAATGCGTAGGTCTACGCGACGCGCCCGGAGGGTCTGACCTCTATGACAACGCTATGTCATGATTTTTGCTTTCGCAATACTCGCACCATGTACGCGTTGCAGGTTATTATGCCGTTGGACGGACCTTCCGGGCAGGGGAAATTAGGAGAATTGAATGCCAAATATCGACAAGAAGCGCTTTGCTGGATTTGCTGATCTTTATAGCCTAGTTCGTCCTCAACCGCCTCAAAAGGTTGTGGAAATTGCATTGGGGATCCAAGACAAATTGCGATTTGAACGGGTTGTTGATCTTGGATCTGGAACTGGTTTATCAACAATAATCTGGAAAGCCGTCTCAAACTCGGTTGTCGGTATTGAACCAACCGAAGATATGCGAAATCAGGCAAGACTGGATTTTCCGGACCTAGATTTCTTGGATGGAACCAGTTACCAGACTTCTCTTGAGTCTAGTTCTGCTGATGTTGTTCAATGCTCCCAGGCATTTCACTGGATGGAGCCAAAGACCACGCTCAAAGAGGTGGATCGAATCCTAAAGAAAGATGGAATTTTTATTATTCTTGATTGCCAATGGCCAGTTTGCTGGAACTGGGTTGCAGAGAATGCCTATAATGCTCTGGTTCAGAAAGCAAAAAAAGTTGTAAGGAAATTCCCGGAACTAAGCGAATCATCAACACAGTATCCCAAAGAAAAGCATCTCGAAAACATCAGAAGTTCCGGTTTCTTTGCATACTGTGGTTCAGTACTCTTTGACAATGTGGAAGCGTGTGATGCAAGGAGATTCGAAGGAATAGCTCTCTCACAGGGACTAGTTCAAAGTATTGTCAAGAAAGATATTAGTAAGATTGAAAACGAAATTCAAGAACTTAAAGTTGCATGCTCTCACTCTCATGCTAAGTCAATGCGAGTGAGTTATGTTTTGCATTACGGAGTAAAAAGTGGCACCTAACAAAGTTTTCAACCTGAGTTATTTGGGCGTCACGACCTTTGCGAAGCAAGGCTCGCGCCACTCAAAACGCAGGTTGGAACAGCGTTAGTCTGACTGGAATTTATGAGACAGAGCTAGAATAAGGAACCTATGAAGGAAATACTGAAGAAGCTATTCGGAAGTCGTTCTGGGTGAGCCCTTGGTGGACGACCGCGTCCTGCATGCAAAACCCCGGACACATCTCCGGTTTAGGCAACAAAACGCACGATTTCAACCTCGGCATGCTTTTGAAAGGCCGATTCGGCAATCGCCAGCACGGACTTCAGGACTTCGGAATCCAGCTCGTACTCGACGCACTGCGCGCATACATATCCGGGTACCTTTTTTATCACCACGGTCGATTCGTCACGAATCAGAACCACGGTAACCATACCGGCTTTATATTCGCCGTCCTTGCAAATAACGCATTTCATTTTCAAGTCTTGCTCTTGGTAAAAAAGCCATCCCATTCCAGAGGATCGGGTTGGTAAACAGTAATCACATGAGCAAGCGCTCCGTGCTCAGCATCTTCAATGGAATATACTACATGCCGTGTATACCGGTATTTCGAGGAATACTCCATGAAATCTCCAGTTTGTTCATCATTCGTCTTTCAT
>Ga0154418_1026_pt1 | contig 31138 bp, 25 predicted proteins | sample RifGroC1_FD_115922 | JGI IMG/M metagenome (GOLD analysis project Ga0154418, IMG submission 115922) | Treponema sp. GWC1_61_84 | reverse complement strand
GAACGGAGAGGAAATCCGGTCGGAGGAGCGTGAAGAGACGATAGTTCTGGACTGGCTGCGCCGCGGCCGGAGCCTATCCGGCACCAAGGAAGGCTGCCGTGAAGGCGACTGCGGCGCCTGCCTCGTGTTGCTCGGTGGACCGTCAGCGGGCGCCGGCGCGGGAGCGGGCGCGGGCGTGGGCGCAGGCGTGGGCGCGGGAGCGGGCGCGGGAGCGGGCGCGGGCGCGGGCGTAGCCGCGGATGTCGAATGGCTCGCGGTGCCCTCCTGCCTGCTGGCCCTCGGCGAACTGGACGGACGGCAATTGGTGACGATCGAAGGCCTGGCGACCGCCGGTCCTACGCCCGTGATGCTCGCCCTGCACGGCGAGGGAGCGAGCCAGTGCGGCTTCTGCTCTCCCGGCGTCGTCGTCGCGCTGACAGCCTTCCTCCTCGGTCCGGGGCCCTACGACGCGGCCTCCGCGATGGCCGCGGTGGACGGCAACCTCTGCCGCTGCACCGGCTACGGCTCCATCCGCCGCGCCGCCGCCCTCCTGGCCGCCGACTTCTCCGGACTTCCCGCCGACCTGCCCGCCCGGCTCGCATCCCTTGCCGCGCGCGGCGTCGTGCCGCCCGCCCTCGCCGCGGCCATGGCGCTGGAGGTCCGGCCTGCCTCCGCCCGGAGCGCCGACGCCGCGTCCGCAGCAGGCCTGCCCTCCGTTGTGTCCCCCGCGGCGGCCCGGCCCGCCGACGGTCCTCCAGCCCTGCCGCTCGGCGGCGGCACCGACTATTTTGTGCGCAACACCGAACCCGACGGCATCGCGCCGATTTTCTCCGACCAGGATCCTGCTCTCAGGCGCATCGGGCGGACAAGCTCCAAGTCCGGGGAGCCGCAGCTGGAAATCGGCGCCGCCGTCACGCTCCGGGAATTCTTCGCCTCCTCCCTTATGCGGGAGGCCGTCCCGGGGATACAGGGCTACGAAAACCTCGTGGCCAGCGGACCCATCCGCGCCCGTGCGACCCTCTCGGGTAACATTGCCAACGCATCGCCGGTGGCCGACATGACCGCGATGCTGCTTGCCCTCGGCGCCCGCCTGCGCCTGCGCGGAAAGGCGGGAACGCGCGAGTTGCCACTGGAGCGCTTCTTTCTGGCCTACAAGAAAATAGACCTCGAACAGGAGGAGGCCATCGAGGCCATCCTCATCCCCGCCACGGGCGGGGGGCTGTTCTTTTCCTTCGAGAAGGCATCAAAGCGGGCGCATCTGGATATCGCCGCGGTCAATTCCGCCCTTGCCTGCCGCGTGGACGCGGACGGGACCCTGCGCGGGGTGCGCCTCTCCGCAGGCGGCGCGGGGCCGCTTCCGCTCCTGCTGGAGCGGGCTTCGGCCTATCTGGAAGGCAAACGCGCCGACGCGGCGACAGTCCGGGAAGCCGCCGATCTTGCGGTGGCCGCCTGCGCGCCGCAGTCCGACGTGCGGGGCTCCGCTTCCTACCGCTCGGCGATGCTGAAGCGCTTCGTCTGGGCGCATTTCATGCGTCTTTCGCCGGCTTCCGGCCTGGCAGAGGAGCTTTTCCCATGAACCCCGCCTTCGGATTCCCCAACGGGGACCGGCCCGAGAGCCTGCGCAACCTGTCGGGCGCCACCCAGTACGTCGACGACCTCACCGAGCCGGCGGGCCTGCTCCATGCGGTGCCCGTCCCCAGCCCGAGCGCGCGGGGTCACCGGCTGTCGGTCGACGCGTCGGCGGCCCTTGCCCTGGACCCATCGGTCCGCGTTTTCACGGCCGCCGATATCCCCGGCGAGAACCAGATCGGCAGCGTCCTGCCGGACGAGCCCCTGATTGCCGACGGCGAGTGGACCTTCATTGGCGAGGTCGTCGCCCTGGTGCTGGCGCCCGACCGGGCCCTCGCCCGCCGGGCCGCGGCCCTCGTCCGCGTCTCGGGCCAGGACCTGCCGCCCGTGACGGACGCGCGGGAAGCGTTCCGGAAGGGCGATCTGCTGTTTCCCCCACGGACGATCCGAAGCGGGGACGTGGAGGCGGCGTTCAGGGATGCGGCCTTCATGGCGGAAGGCCGGGTCGAGTCCGGCGGCCAGGAGCACGTGTACCTGGAAACCCAGGCGGCCTTGGCGACGAGCGAGGAGGGCTCCCGTATCCGGGTGGTCTCCAGCACCCAGTCGCCGACCGCGGTCCAGAGGGGAGTGTCACGAACCTTAGGGATACCCTACGGCGCGGTGACGGTGGAGGCGGGACGGCTCGGCGGCGGCTTCGGGGGCAAGGAGGACCAGGCGACGACCTGGGCCTGCCTGGCGGCGCTCGGCGCAGCGCTCACCGGGAAGCCGGTCAAGATCTCGCTCAGGCGCCGCGAGGACCTCCGCCTTACGGGCAAGCGGCATCCCTATTCGTCCGACTTCCGCATCGCCCTGGCGGCCGACGGGACCATACTCGGCTTCCAGGCGGACTATTACCAGAACTCCGGGGCCTGCTGCGACCTGTCCCCGGCCATACTCGGCCGCACCCTCTTCCACGCGACGGGCGCCTACCGCGTCGGCGCGGTGCGGGTGACCGGGTACATGTGCCGCACCAACCTGCCGCCCTTCACCGCCTTCCGCGGCTTCGGCGGCCCCCAGGCCTTCTTCGTGATCGAGTCCGCCATCGCGGCGGCCTCGGCGGCCAGCGGCATCCCCGCCGAAGTCATCCAGCGGAAGAACCTTCTTTCGGAAGGCGACGTCCTCCATTACGGCCAGAGGGCGGATCAATGCCGGACCGGCATCGTATGGGACCTGCTGGTCAAGGCTGCCGGATATCCCGCGCTCCGCGCTTCGATCGAAAAATTCAACGCGGAAAACCGGCTGGTCAGGCGCGGAGCCTGGATAGTGCCGGTGGCCTTCGGCATCTCCTTCACCCGCATCATGATGAACCAGGCGGGCGCCCTCGTGCACGTCTACCAGGACGGTTCCGTCGTCGCGAACACGGCTGCCGTGGAGATGGGCCAGGGCGTCAACCGGAAGATCCTGAGGGTGGTGGAACGAAGCTTGGGCTTGGCGCCGGGCCTCGTGACGGTGGAACGGACGAGCACCGCGGCCGTGGCCAACACGCAGCCTACCGCCGCTTCCACGGGCTCGGACCTGAACGGCATGGCCGCATTCTTCGCCTGCCAGGAGATCAAGGCCCGCCTGCTGGCTTTCGCCGCCGGCGCGCTCGGGGCCAAGGCGGAAGAGCTCGGCATTTCGGACAGCCTCCTGCTCCGCGGCGGAAAGCCGACCGGCTGGGACTGGAAGCGCCTTGTGGCCGAGGCGCTGGAAGCGAGGGTGGACCTCTCGGCCCACGGCTATTACGCCACTCCAGGTATCTTCTACGACGAGGCGGTCGAGCGCGGCTCGCCCTTCGCCTACCACGTTTACGGAGCGGGACTTGTGGTCGCCGAAGTGGACCTGCTGCGCGCTTCGTACAGGGTCGTTTCCGCCCGCATCGTCCATGACGGCGGCGCTTCCCTGGATCCGCTGACCGACCGGGGGCAGATCGAGGGTGCCTTCGCCCAGGGGCTCGGCTGGTCCTTGCTGGAGGAGCTGCGCTACGGGGAGGACGGAAACCTGCTGACCGACACGCTTTCCACCTACAAACTTCCTGACGGCTCCTTCATGGACTTTCCCCTGGATATCGAATACCTGTCCGATCCGCCGAATCCCCATGCGATCCATGGTTCCAAGGCGATCGGCGAGCCGCCCCTTATGTACGGGATAGCCGGCTACTTCGCCGTCCTGGACGCGCTCCGCGCCGCGCGGAAGGACGCGCCCTTCTTCGACCTCCCGATGACCCAGGAGAAGGCGCTCACCTACCTGACCGGGGGCCGCCCGTGATCATCGCCAACGGAAGCGTCGCGCTGCCGCGCTCGGATGCGCCGGCAAGGGCGGATCTCCGCATCATCGACGGCCGCATCGTGGAGATCGGGTCGAATTTGCGCGCCGGGGACGGCGAGCAGGTCGTGGATGCTGGCGGCCTGCTGGTGCTGCCCGGCGCCGTCGACCCCCACGTCCACTTCGACACGCCAGGCTTCGAGTCTCGGGAATCCTTTTTCCGGGGCTCGGCCGAAGCGGCGCGGGGTGGGGTGACCACGGTCATCGACATGCCCTGCACCTCCCTCCCTCCGGTGACCGATGCCGCGGCCCTCGACGCCAAGCTCGCCGTCGTTTCCGGGCAGGCCCTGGTGGACTACGGTTTCTACGGCGGGGTGAGGGGCGGAAGCGCGGGGTCGGAACTGGAAGACGGCATGGCCTCCCTGGCCCCGCGCGTGCTCGGTTTCAAGTGCTACCTCCTTTCCGGCATGGATACTTTCCCGCGGGTGAACCACGAGGAGCTCGGCCGCGCCATCGCGCAAGCCGCCGCCCTCGGCCGCCCCCTCCTGCTGCACGCGGAGGACGCCGACTACTGCGCGGCAGCCCGGATCCGCGTGGAGGCAACCCGGACCGCCCGGGGGGGAGGCAAGCCGACTTGGGACGATTATGTCGACTCGCGTCCCGCTTCGGCCGAGCGCATCGCCTGCGCGGTCGCCTCGGAACTCGCCGCCGAGCGCGGCTGCTCGTCCACCCTGCACGTCGTCCATGTGGGCGTCGCCGCCGCGGCCTCAGCCCTGGCCCGCTCCGGCGCGACCTGCGAGACCTGCGCCCATTACCTGGCCTTCACCCGCGAGGATTTCGCCGTCCACGGCGCCGCGCTGAAGACGGCGCCGCCGGTGAAGGGCGGGGCCGAGCGGGAAAAATTGTGGGCCCTCCTTGCCGACGGGACCATCCCTTTCGTCACGAGCGACCACGCCCCTTCCACGAGGGAGGAGAAGCGCAGCGGTTCGGTCTGGACCGACTACGGCGGCATTCCCGGCACGGGCACTCTCCTGCCGTACCTCCTTTCCGAAGGCTGGCTCGCCGGCCGCCTGACCCTGACTCGTTTCCTGGAGGCGACCTCGGGGGCCGCCGCCGCGCGCTTCGGCCTGGACGACCGCAAGGGTTCTATAGAAGTCGGCAAGGACGCGGATCTGGTTCTGGTGGATCCCGGGGCAAAGACGGTGATCCACGGAGATCGGCTGTATTCCAAGGGACGCGACACTCCCTTTGAAGGCATGGAACTCCGGGGCGCCGTGCGCTCCACCTGGGTCCGCGGCAGGATGGTGTACGACGCCGGACGCGATGCGATGCCTACAGAGGCCTCCCCGGTGCCCGGCATCGTCGCCGAAGCCGGCTGGGGCCGTTTCCTGACAAGCTTGCGGGACAACTCGCCTATGGATTATCTTTGACCGAAAACGCACGATACAAGGGGACGACATGAGCATTGATTCCAAGGACATACTGAAAAAAGCCGCCGCATACCGCGACTATACCGCCGAGAACCTGGGAAAGATCATCCGCGTGCCCGCGTTCAGCTGCACGGAAAAGGAACGGATCGAACTGCTGAAGAAGCTCTGCGCCGAGGCGGGAATGGAAGATCTCCGCGTGGACGGGCTCGGGAGCCTGCTCGGCCGCGTTGGAAAGGGCAAGAAAAACCTGGTTTTCGACGCGCATATCGACACCGTCGGCGTGGGCGATCCCGCCCAGTGGACGACGCCCCCGCATTCGGGCCTGGTCAAGGACGGACTGGTGTACGGACGCGGCGCCTCCGACCAGCTCGGCGGCGCTGCCTCCATGATCACCGCCGCCCGCATCCTGAAAGACCTGAAATACGACGGCGACTACTCCGTCTGGTTCGCCTTCACGGTAATAGAAGAGGACTGCGACGGCCTCTGCTGGAAGTACCTGATCGAAGAGGAGAAATTCAAGCTGGATTTCGCCGTCTCCACCGAGCCCACCAGCTGCCGCCTGTACCGCGGCCACCGCGGACGCATGGAGATCCAGATCGACATCAAGGGCATCTCCTGCCACGGCTCGGCCCCCGAGCGCGGCGAGAGCGCCGCCTACAAGGCCGCGCGCGCAGCCCTGGCCCTGGAGAAGCTCAACACCGAACTGAAACCGGACGACGACGGTTTCCTGGGCAAGGGGACCATCGTCGTGTCCCAGATCAAGGTCCAGGGTCCCTCCCAGTGCGCCGTCCCCGACCAGGCCATGCTGTACTGCGACCGCAGGCTCACCTGGGGCGAGGACGACAAGATCGCCATCGCCCAGGTGGAGAAGGCCCTGGCCGGCGCCGGCGTGGACAAATTCACCGTAAAGATGCCCGAATACTCCCAGCCGGCCTATACCGGCAAGGTCTATCCGCAGGAGCTGTACTTCCCCACCTGGAAGATACCCGCCGACCACGCGCTCGTGCGCTCGGGCGAGGACGCCTATTCGTCCCTGTACGGCGCGGCGCCCACCGTGGACAAATGGACCTTCTCCACCAACGGCGTCGCCATCTGCGGCCGCCACAAGATCCCCTGCATCGGCTTCGGCCCCGGCGACGAGAAGTCCGCCCACGCCCCCAACGAGACCACCCGCGTGGACGACCTGGAGAAGTGCGCCGCCTTCTACGCCGCCCTCCCGACCGCCCTGGAGAACCGCGCTTGAAGTGGAACTACCGCTGTCCAGTTTGTGGGAAGGAGTACGAAATCGAGGGGGGCCGTTACCTCTGTGATCCTTGTTCGGCCGGCAACCTTCCGGGGCATCCCCTGCGCGGCGTGCTGGAATGCGTCTGGACAGGGGAGGTACCGTTCGAAAAGGACGGGCGGACCATTCCCCTGCCGGTCGCTTCCGGATTCTTCCCGCCCATTCCGGTCGGCGATACCCCGCTCTGGGCTCCCGCGCGGTTGCGGGAAGAACTTGGCTTCCCTCGCCTTTTCCTGAAGGACGACACCTGTAACCCCTCCGGCTCCTTCAAGGACCGGGCCAGCTACCTGGTGGCGGCCTTTGCCAAGGAGCGGGGCATCGGGGAGATCGCGCTGGCTTCCACGGGCAACGCGGCATCCTCCATGGCGGCCGTCGGAGCCGCCGCTGGCCTGAAGATCACCGTCTTCCTGCCCGCCGCCGCTCCCGCCGCCAAGCGTATCCAGGTCCTGCAGTACGGCGCCGAGCTGCGCGAAATCCGGGGCAGCTACGACCTCGCCTTCGACACCTCGCTTGAGTACTCGGCCGAAACCGGCGTGCTGTCGCGGAATACCGCCTACAATCCCCTGACGATCGAAGGAAAGAAGACGGCTTCCTTCGAGATCGCTGCCGCTCTGCGCTCGCTCGGCGGGGCGTCCGCTCCCGACCACGTCTTCGTGCCCACGGGCGACGGCGTGATCCTGGCGGGGGTCTACCGCGGCTTCGAGGACTTGATCAAGCTCGGCGCGCTGGAAAAGATGCCGACAGTCTGGGCCGCCCAGGCCGAGGGCTCCGGCGCCATCGCGCGCGCGCTGGCCCGCGACGCCTCGGCCGCCGATCCCTTCAGTCCCGTCGTTCCGGCGACGACCACCGCCGATTCCATCTCGGTGGACGCGCCGCGCAACGGTTACTACGCCCTGGAGAAGCTGAGGAAGTACGGCGGGAAGGCCGTGACGGTGAGCGACGAGGAGATTTTCGCAGCCCAGCGCCTGGTCTCTTCCCGCTCGGGCCTCTTCGCCGAGCCTTCCTCCGCCTGCGCCTTCGCCGGCTTCCTGAAGGTCCGCGCCCAATTGGATCCCGCTTCGACCGTAGTCGTCATGTTGACCGGCTCTGGCCTGAAAGACATCAAGAACGCCGCTCGCGCCGTAGGCGCGGAAGTATAAGGAGAAACCGGATGATCGACCTGAAAATAGACGAGGCCCAGAGGAAGAAGAACATCCAGCGCTGCAAGGAAAAGGGTATCGTGCTGCCCACCTACGCGCAGATGCGGGACCCGACCAGGATCCCCGCTTCGTACAAGCAGGAACTTTCGAAAATCGGGCTCTGGGACACCCACAGCCGCAACCTCTTCCGAGTCACCTGGCACAACGAGCCGAAGGCCCAGGGCGGCGGCTTCGGCGGAGTCAACTACATCGAGCTGCCCTCCTCGATCACCGGCACCAGGGCCCGTGTTATCGGCATCGCCGGTAAGTGGTTCCCCACCGGCGCCCACAAGGTCGGCGCCGCCCTCTCCTGCCTGCTGCCCGAACTCGTGACCGGCCGCTTCGACCCGACCACAAAGAAGGCCGTATGGCCGAGCACCGGCAATTACTGCCGCGGGGGGGCATACATTAGCCGCCTCCTGTCCTGCCCCTCGGTGGCCATCCTGCCCGCGGGCATGTCCAAGGAAAGGTTCGAATGGCTGCGGACCATGGCCGAGGAAGTCATCGCCACCCCCGGCTGCGAGTCCAACGTGAAGGAGATCTTCGACAAGTGCGTGGAGCTGGAGCGGACCCGGCCGGAGGCGGTGATCTTTAACCAGTTCGACCAGCTGCCCAACCACCTCTGGCATTACGCCGTCACCGGTCCCGCCATGGAAGAGGTCTTCAAGGCCATCGCCCGCCCCGGCGACCGCGTGGCGGGCGCCGTGCTCTCCTCCGGCTCCGCCGGCACCCTGGGCGCGGGCTCCTACCTCCGCGACACCTTCCCCGGCGCCAAGGTCGGCGTGGCGGAAGCCCTGCAGTGCCCGACCATCCTGGAGAACGGTTTCGGCGACCACAGGATAGAAGGCATCGGCGACAAGCACATCCCCTGGATACACAACCTTCGTGACACCGACGCCGCGATCGGCGTGGACGACGAACTGCCGATGCGCATCATCCGCCTCTTCAACGAGGGCGCCGGCCGCAGGCTCCTGCAGGAAAACGGCGTTTCAGCCGAACTCATGGCCAAGCTGGACTGGATCGGAATCTCCGGCGTCGGCAACCTCGTCGGCGCGATCAAGATGGCCAAGTACTACGAACTGACCGAGCAGGACGTCGTCTTCACGGTCTTCACCGATTCCATGGAGTTGTACGGAAGCCGGCTCACCGAGCTGACCGCCGAGCGCGGCGCCTACGACCAGCGGCAGGCCGACCGCGACTGGGAGCGGCTCACGAGCCTTTCGGTGGACCACGTGCTTGAGCTCTCCCAGACGGACAAGCGCCGGGTGCACAACCTCAAGTACTTCACCTGGATCGAGCAGCTCGGCAAGGACCTGGGCGAACTGCGCGCCCAGTGGGACGATTACCGCGCGTATTGGGGCGGACTTCGCTCCCAGGTGGGCGCCCTGGACAAGATGATCGAAGAATTCAACGCGGAGGTCCTGAAGTGATACTCCTGAAGGACTGCCGCGTCGTCGCGCGGCCCCACCTTCGCCTGGCTCCCGGGGAACCGGGAACCGGCACCGACCTGCGCGGGGTCGATATCCTCATCCGGGGCAAGCGGATCGTGAAGATCGGCAAGAACCTCGGCTTTCCGCATCCTCCGCCCGCCCCGACCGTGGACGACGACGGCACGCGTCGGACGGTGGACGCCTCCCGCTGCGTGGTCCTGCCGGGCCTCGTGAACACTCACCACCACTTCGTGCAAACCCTCACTCGCGCCGCCCCCGGCGCCCAGGACGCCAAGCTTTTCCACTGGTTGACCTACCTGTACGAAATCTGGAAGGGCATCGACGAGGAGTCCGTCTACTGGTCCAGCCGCCTGGCCCTCGCCGAACTCGCGCTGACCGGGGCCACCTGCTCCACCGACCACCACTACCTGTACCCCCGCGACCGCGCGATCGACATCCCCGCCCTCCAGTTCGCCGCGGCCGCCGAGCTCGGCCTCCGCTTCGCGCCCACCCGCGGCTCCATGTCCATGTCGCGCAAGGACGGCGGCCTGCCCCCCGACTCCGTGGTGCAGGACGAGGACGAAATCCTCGCCGCCACCGAGTCCGCCATCGACCGTTTCCACGACGGCGAGCCCGATTCCATGCGCCGCGTGGCCGTAGGCCCCTGCAGCCCCTTCACCGTCTCCGAGTCGCTCATGCGCGCGAGCGCCGAACTCGGCCGGCGCAAGGGCGTGCGCCTGCACACCCACCTGGCCGAGACCTCAGACGAGGACGAATTCTGCGTCGGCAAGTTCTGCCGCCGTCCCTTGGAACTCATGGAGGACACCGGCTTCATCGGCAAGGACGTCTGGTACGCCCACGGCATCTTCTTCAACGACGAAGAATTGGACACCCTGGCCAGGACCGGCACGGGCGTGGCCCACTGCCCCTCCTCCAACATGCGGCTCGGCTCCGGCATCTGCCGCGTGCGCGATATGCTGGACCGCGGCATCCCCGTCGGCGTCGGGGTGGACGGCTCGGCCTCCAACGACTCCTCCGATCTCCTCGGCGAAATCCGCCAGGCTCTGCTCCTGCAGCGCGTGAAGTACGGTTCCTCCGCCCTCTCCGCGCGGGAAGCCCTGCGCATGGGCAGCGAATTCGGCTCCCGCCTGCTCGGCTTTGACGAAGCCGGCCGGGTGGAGGAAGGCGCCCTCGCCGACCTCGCCCTCTTTGACGTCGACCAGCTCGGATACGCCGGCGCTTCCGCCGACCCCGTCGCGGGCCTCGTGTTCTGCGGCTTCGACCACCGGGCCGAGCACGTGATCGTCAACGGCCGCTTCGTCGTGGACGGGCGGAAACTCGTCGGCATGGACGAGGAGGAGATCCGGTCCAAGGCTGATGCCGAGTCCCGCAAGCTTTTTTCCAAGGCCGGAATTCCGGTTTATTGATTTTTCGAATTCGAACATCGAACAGCACAAGGGAGGCTTCATGGATACCAAGAAAGACATCGCCAATATCAAGACCCTCATCGCCAAGCTCGCCGCGCTCAAAGTCGGCTCTTACGGCGACTTCCTGCTCAGCTGGGACAAATCCCTGGCCGAACTGGACGCTACCTTCGTCACCGCCGACATCCTTCGCGCGATGCGGGAGGCCGACATCTCCCCGCGCCTGTGGGACTCCGGCATCGCCGTCTCCAACTTCCGCGACAACTCCACCCGCACCCGCTTCTCCTTCGCTTCCGCCTGCGACCTCCTTGGCCTGTACGTCCAGGACCTGGACGAAGGCAAGAGCCAGATCGCCCACGGCGAGACCGTGCGCGAGACCGCCAACATGATCTCCTTCCTGTCCGAAGCCATCGGCATCCGCGACGACATGTACCTGGGCGAAGGCGACAAGTACCAGCGCGAAGTCGCCAAGTCCCTGGACGAAGGCGTCGCCGCAGGCCTCCTTCCCAGCCGCCCCGCCGTCGTCAACCTCCAGTCCGACATCGACCACCCCACGCAGGCCATGGCCGACTTCCTCCACCTCGCCCACCACTTCGGCGGCATCGACAAGCTCAAGGGCAAGAAACTGGCCATGACCTGGGCCTATTCGCCCTCCTACGGCAAGCCCCTGTCAGTGCCCCAGGGCGTGATCGGACTGGCCAGCCGCTTCGGCATGAACATCAGCCTGGCCCACCCCGCAGGCTACGACCTCATCCCGGAAGTCGTCGCTCTCTCCAAGAAGCAGGCCGCCGCCTCGGGCGGAAGCTTCTCCCATGTCTCCTCCATGGACGAAGCCTTCCGCGGCGCCGACATCGTCTACCCCAAAAGCTGGGCCCCCTACGACGTCATGCTGGACCGCGTCCCTCTCCTGCACAACGGTGACAGCGCGGGCCTGAAGGACCTGGAAAAAGCTTGCCTCGCCAACAACGCCAAATTTACGGACTGGGAATGCACCGAGGAGAAGATGAAACTCACCGCCGGCGGCAAAGCCCTGTACATGCACTGCCTGCCCGCCGACATCACCGGCGTCTCCTGCAAGCAGGGCGAAGTGGCCGCCTCCGTCTTCGACCGTTACCGCGACGACACCTACCGCGAAGCCGGCTACAAGCCCTACATCATCGCCGCCATGATCCTGCTGGCCAAATTCGCCGACCCCGCCAAGACCCTGGAAGCGGTGCTTGCGCGGGGGACCAAGCGGAGGATCTGAGAGGCGCGGGTGCTGGTACGGTCGCGGTCGTACCGATCGCATTATAAGAATCAGGATTGAAAGTTGGTGTGGGGCGCCCCGGCGCCCCGCGCTTTTTTGGGGGATGTGTTGCTATCCAGCGCTGGGGCGCGGGGCGCCGTCGGGCTCTCCGCGCGGGATTGTAACCGAACAATCCCTGGTGCGTAGACTGAGTAAGATACTTATTCAGATCGACGCTGGGGGGGCGAGAAATTCTGGAGGTAGAGGATGGGCATTTAATCCGAAACCGCCGATGAACGGATAAAAACCGCGTGTTTCGGTGAGGATATATGATGACTAGTCCACCGAATGGCCAAAAATCAATCACAATCGAAAATGACAGTTCATCAAGGGTCTTTCAAATATACCGGCTTTCTCTTGGGAAAAATGGACTGCTTCATCTTGGTCAGGTGCTCGGGCACCGGATGACCGAGGATTCTTCCCAGTTCAGCCTGAAAACGGCTTCTGCTCATTGTTCAGGATAGACTGCCCCTACCGATCCCGCCTTCTTGTTCCAAACAAACCTACGCGGCTTCCGCAACTGGCTGCACAATAGGTTTAAGAATCTTGAGAGCCGCCAGGCAGACGACGGAACTCATGAGAAGGAAGGAAACCTTCTCGAAACCACGGACGAAAATCCGGTTAGGGATGAGCCAATCCTCCGGGTGCGGATTGGCGCGTCCGACCGTCGTCCTTTTCGTGTAGCGCGATTTGTCCTCAGGATCAAATGATCGTTGCTCCGCTCCCTTGCGTTTGTTCGGATCGATGAGCGGAACCCGGTCCTTGGAACGGATATAGTCGTTGATCGGGTTCGCGTCATAAACGGCGTCCATGAGCGAATTGCAATTCTGGACTTTCCTTTCCGCCAGTTTCTCCAGGGGGATCTCGGCTTGGGAATCATGCACGTTTGCGCCGGTCACGATCGCCGTGATCGGGAGCCCGATATCGTCCATGTCGAGATGGAGCTTGTAGCCCTTCCATTACGATACTTTCCCCTGGCTATTCTTCTTGCAGCCCTAGGCGAAGTTCTTTTGTAGTTTGGATAAGGAATTACGCGCACTTTGCACTGCCTGAAGTTCGAGCGTCGTCGGTTCCTTCGGAGGCCGGACCTCATCCTTGCGGGGGTGTCCCTTCTTGTGTTCCACCTTCTGGGGTTTCTCGTCCGCATCCTTGTTGACCGGCGTTTCGCGGGCCGGAATGGCCGTGGAATCGCAGTTGATATGGCCGATGAGTGTACCCTTCCGGTGATCCTCGATCATGTTGTTCAAATTTTCAGTCATGAGCGGACGGGAACAGAACACCGACATCCGCCTTGTTGTCGGTATAAGATCCTAAATCCGCTGTATGTCCTGAAATGATGTGAACTCAATCTCGCTGCTTTTCGGAATGAAGAGTGTGTTATCAAACCGGCACTGTCGGGATACAGTGAAGGAAAGGTCGCATGGGTAGCAAATAGTACTGGACCAAGGGGGAAACCACGATTCCTTGCGAAAAACCTGTCGTTGCCAAAAATCACAGTTCCTACCATCGCCTCGTGCTACGCTGCGACAATTGAGTGACCTACCATTCAATACGCTACAGGTTAGTGGGCTACAGACATCCGAGTCCATGGAGGACTAGAACGTGGCCCCCGATGTAAGCGGTACTATAACGATTCTCCACCTGCGCCGCGCGGCCGAGCGCTAGACGGAGCTGTCGGCGCCCGAGGCCCCCTCCGGAACTGCGGCGGAATCTCACACAAGGGTGGGAAGTAGCCGGAGAATCGAAAAAGATTTCCGGGCAGTACGATGAGCATCTATCGACCGGGAATGGCGGAAGTTGTATCGTATGCGGAATCTCAAGTGTGTCCTTAAGTAAGGAGTAGTGAGTTCATGATTGTGTGTCGGTTTATAACCGTTTCTACTTTTATATTATGCGCCCATGCCCTCGCGTCGCAGGAAACCCTTAGATCGGAACGTGAATTGATAATGGACTTCGCAGCGCTGGAGGGCAGGATCGAGCGCCCTTCCTTGAATTATCGTACTCTTTCCGACTCTACATGGGGGATCGAGGAGCCCTTCCGAGCGTACGGTCCCGAATTATTCTTCAGCTTCAACAGCGCTCTCCCACATGGGGAGAACGACGGAGGGCTATGGCAAGGACGGGGAGCGAACGCGAGCTTGACTGGTGGAGCGCGTGCGCTAGTCGCGGGTTTCGAAATTACTTTGAAACCGACCGTGAATTTTTCACAGAATCTCGCTTTCGACTTGCTGCCTTCCGCGTATTCCGATCCGAGCGGGTACTTCTGGGGCTACGGTTCTGGCTCGGGCGCGGACGCGCCGCAAAGGTTCGGCGACGATCCCTTACTATCCTTCGATTTCGGAGATTCGGAAATCAGGTATACGCTGAGGACGTTCACCGTCGGATTCGGCTCACAAGCCCCTTGGCTCGGACCCGGTAGGATCAATTCCATCATGCATTCGAACAACGCCGTGCCCTACCTGAAAGCGGATGTCGGCTTACGGAGGACGCCGCTGCGGATGCGAGGTCATTATTTCGGAGATGTCGAAGCCAGGTTATGGGCAGGAATGCTCACCGAATCCGATTTCTTCGACGACGAGCCGGATAACGACAAGAACCTAATCAGCGCGCTAGCGATCGCGTACACCCCATCCTTTTTGCCGGGGCTTACTCTTTCCGCCAATCGATCCTTTCTTTCTCCATGGGTTCCGGAGAGTGCCTTCGCGATTCCGAATCTGTTCCGCGTGAATCCGAGCGGCGGCGGCGATCAAGATGTATGGGACCAGCGCGCTTCCCTCGGTTTCGATTGGATCCTCACCGCGGCCAGCTTCGAAACCTATGCGGAGGTCGGACTGAACGACTACGCTCCGAGCTTGGATGGTTACATTAGGTATCCTTTCCGCTCTGCGGTGTACACGGTGGGACTTCGGAAAGCTGTCAACTTCGGCGCATCGGCAGAATTCCGAGGGGAACTGCTTATAGAATGGACCAATATGGAGATGTCGCAAGATTTCCAATTCGATTATCCTGCGACTTTCTACATGCACCACCAAATCGCCCAGGGCTATACCAATGAGGGGCAATGGCTCGGTGCGGGGATAGGAACCGGTGGAAATAGCCAATACGTCGGGTTCACGTTGTACTTCCGCGATCTTGTCGCGCAGGTATTTGCACAACGCGTGAATCCGGATAACGATTATATGTACCGGAAAACGATAAAGACGGGAGCCGATGCCGTCGACTCCGATGATAAAAAGGATTTCCGCGCCGATCTAGAAATCGGGATCCGCGTAGGCGTTCCTGTTCCGCGACTCGGATTCCGCGCGAATGCGGGCTTGATTCTCGTGGAGGTCCACAACCAACTCTACGACGCTGTCGACTGGTATGTAGACCGGAAGACGTATTCCTTTAGGTGCGAGCTTCTATTTTCGTATGGGCTACGCTAAGTCTTGACAGAGCAGTGCAATCTGATCAAAGTAACGGGATTCCCTATAGGAGCGATGAAGCATGGAAGGAACGCGCGGTCGTGCGCAGGAAACAGATTGGACCCTCGTCATCCTGCCCAAGAATCGTTGGCTCGATATAGATATGCGCGAGATAATACGCTACCGCGACCTGGTATGGCTATTCGTCAATCGTGACTTCATTACGGTTTATAAGCAGACGATTCTCGGGCCGATCTGGTTTGTAATCCAGCCGCTCCTTACGACGATCATGTACGCCTTCGTCTTCGGCAACCTCGCGAAAATTGGAACTAACGGTATCCCGTTCCTCCTTTTCTATTACGGCGGATCGATGTTATGGACGTACTTCGAGCAATGTTTCAAATCCTCGTCCGATGCCTTCATCGCGAACGCGGGTTTGTTCGGGAAAGTCTATTTTCCACGTTTGACGGTACCGATCAGCAAAGTTTTCAGCAACATGATATCCCTCGCCATCCAATTCGCGACACTGATGGTTTTCTTTGCCTACTACCTTGCGACCGGCAGTGAAGTCCGCCCGCAATGGAGTATCATTGCCTTCCCCGTGCTCATCGTATGGATCGCGGCGATCGGAACGGGCTTCGGCATGATCGTCTCCGCCTTGACCACGAAGTATCGAGACCTAAGGCAACTTGTCGGTTTCGGCCTCAATCTTTGGATGTACGCGACGCCCATAGTATATCCGTTATCTTCCATCCCCGAGAAATACGCATGGGTCTTCTACGTCAATCCCGTATCCGCGCCGATCGAACTTTTCCGCGTGATGTTCTATGGTTCCGGAATGGTTGGCCCGGCGCACATCGTGACGAGCGTGGCATCGACAATCGTCGTGCTCGTTCTTGGCCTACTGCTTTTCAACCACAATGAACGTACTTTTATCGACGTAGCGTAAGGGGAACCATGAGTACCGCGATCAGCATGGAGCACGTTTCCAAGGAATACCGGCTCGGTGTTATCAACCACGGTATGTTGTACAAGGATATCCAGAGCAAGCTCGCGCGCGTATTGGGACGCCCTGATCCGAACGAGAAGATCGGCGCCCTGCATTACGAAGACGCTCCCGACCGGTTTTGGGCATTGAAGGACGTTTCCTTCGATATCGAGCAAGGCGATAGGGTCGGCATCATCGGCCGAAACGGCGCTGGTAAGAGTACGTTGCTCAAAATTCTTTCCCGGATTACTGCGCCTACGGAAGGCCGCATCAGGATTCGGGGTCGCGTCGCGAGTCTTCTTGAAGTGGGTACCGGCTTCCACCCCGAGCTCACCGGACGTGAGAACATCTTTCTAAACGGCGCTATCCTGGGCATGAAGCGGCAGCAGGTCGCCCGCAGGCTCGACGAGATCATCGCTTTCAGCGAAATCGAGAAATTCATCGATACTCCCGTGAAGCGGTATTCGAGCGGCATGTACGTGCGCTTGGCGTTTGCCGTCGCAGCTCATCTCGACAGCGATATCCTGCTCGCGGACGAGGTTCTCGCGGTGGGGGATGCGAGCTTCCAGAAGAAATCACTCGGAAAGTTGGAGGACGTGAGCAAGAATCAGGGGAAGACGGTCATTTTCGTCAGCCATAACCTCGGTGCCGTCAAGGGACTCTGCACAAGCATCGCCCTCCTCCGTTCCGGGGAGCTCGTCGGATACTCCAGGGGCCATTCGCTTATCGCAACTTATCTTCAAAACTCCACTAACGACAAGCTTTTCACCGAGTGGACTGAAACGGAAGCGCCCAGGACTAGCTATTGCCGAGTTTCGCGCATCGCTGCCGTCGATGCCGCAGGTAAGGATCTGAGGGCTATCGGCGTCGGGGATCCGTTCTATATCGAGACTTCCTTCGAGGTTTCGAAGGACCATACCGTCGTCGGCCTGACTCTTCTCTTCATTGACGACGAGGGGCGGATCGTTTTCTCCACGATGGGGAACACAGCGGGAAATCTCTTCGGGACGCCCCTCTCCGCGGGTCCGTACCGGAGCCGCTGCGCCATTCCTGGTGATCTTCTGAATGCGATAACGTACCGGGTTTCTCTCATTGTATATACGAGCAATTTCGCCGAGTCCTTGCAGGCGGACGACATTCTGGCGTTCGACGTCGGTGAAGGGGGAACAGTGAGGCATGGATTTTGGGGAGAGATCAAGGGCGTGTTACGCCCGAGCTTCGAATGGACGATGCGGAAGGCCGAATAGGACTATTTCGTACCATTCGGAAGCGCTGAAACGGAGGATTCTGTGTTCAACGGCAAAGTCTTAATGATAACGGGTGGAACGGGATCCTTCGGGAACGCGGTATTGCGCCGCTTCCTCGATTCCGGCATTTCGGAGATACGGATCCTATCCCGCGACGAAAAAAAGCAGGACGAGATGCGGAAGCGCTACGAAAACCATAAGATTAAGTTTTATATTGGTGACGTGCGCGACTACGGTTCTATCAAGGACGCCTTTCACTGCGTGGATTACGTATTCCACGCTGCCGCTCTGAAGCAGGTGCCGTCCTGCGAGTTTTTCCCGATGGAGGCTGTCAAGACGAACGTCGTGGGCAGCGACAACGTAATGAGCGCGTGTGTCGTATCGGGAGTGAAGCGTGCCGTATTCCTGAGTACGGACAAGGCCGCGTACCCGATCAACGCGATGGGGATGAGCAAGGCGCTCATGGAAAAGAACGTCGTGGCGCGAAGCCGGAGCGTGGATCCGAAGACTGGCCCTGTTTTCTGCATTACGCGGTACGGTAACGTCATGGCTTCACGTGGATCGGTTATACCTCTATTCTCGGAGCAGATCGACTTGGGACGGCCGATTACGATCACTGATCCGAATATGACCCGCTTTCTCATGACGCTCGACGACGCCGTGGATTTGGTCGTTTACGCATTCCTGAACGGGAATGCGGGGGACCTCTTCATTCAGAAGGCCCCTGCCTCAACGATAGCGGACTTGGCTGATGCTGTCATGGAATACAAAGGCAAGAACACGGACAAACGCGTCATCGGAACCCGGCATGGAGAGAAACTTTTCGAAACCCTCGTAACCCGCGAAGAGATGTCGAGGGCGACGGATCATGGGGATTATTATCGGATTGCCCCCGACGGACGAGACCTCAATTATGACAAGTATTTTTCGGAAGGAGACAGTCGTATCGAGTCGGTCGAAGAGTATACTTCCCACAATACGAAACGTCTCGATGTGAAGGGCGTAGTCGAATTGCTCCGAAAACTGGGTGGTTTAGGAGAGCAATGTTGAAGGATCGTGGGGTTCTGGTCCTCGGCTCGTCCGGTATGGCTGGCCATGCGCTCGCGGCTTATATACGTGAATCCGGTGGGTTCGACGTCTCGGACGTGGGCCCCCGGTCGCGAGCCTTTGAGTCAACCATTCTCGCTGATATCCTTACCAACGAAGGCTTGGAACGGCGGATCGACGAAATAGCTCCTGGCTGCGTCGTGAATTGCGTCGGGATGCTAGTGAAAGCTTGCGAGGAGCGGAAAAGGGAGGCGATCTATATCAACGCCTACCTGCCCCGTTTACTATCGGAGATTTGCGCTTCTCGAGCGATAAGGCTAATCCATTTAAGTACTGATTGTGTATTCTCCGGAGCGAACGGCCCTTATGACGAGGACGCGACCCGCGACGGGGACTCCTTCTACGATCGGACCAAGGCGCTCGGCGAGATCGTAGACGGCGGGGATTTGACCATCCGGACTTCGATCATCGGTCCTGAACTTCGCGAGGATGGAACTGGGCTCTTTGATTGGTTCGTACGACAGGAGGGCGAAACGTATGGTTTTCGTAGTGCTCTTTGGTCGGGAGTAACGACGATCGAATTGGCTAAATTCATTCACCACGTGATTTTACGGAAACCGGATCTCGCGGGTCTCGTACATTACTCGGTATCGGGCGGCATCTCGAAATTCGATCTGCTTGGCTTGATCAGGGAAGAGTTCGGAACCAAGAGCCGCGTCGTGCCCGTAGACGAACCGCGGATAGATAAGAGGCTCATCTGTACGCGCACCGATCTAGGGATGGCGCCCGTGCCGTACTCGTTGCAGATTGCGGAAATGCGTGACTGGATCCGCTCGCATTCGGATTTGTACCCGCGGTTTAGGGAGTTGGCATGAGGATCATGGTAGTGGTCGGGACGAGGCCGGAGCTCATCCGGCTCTCGCGCATCGTGTCTTTGCTCCGGGAGACGACGGAATGCGTCCTCGTGCATACCGGACAGAATTTCTCCTATGAGCTCGGTGAAATATTCTATGGCGATCTTGGGATGGAGCCGCCGGATCTGTACCTCGGCGCCGTGGGCTCGACTTTAGCCGAGACGATCGGCGCCATCATCGTCAAATGTGACGAGGCGATGGCGAAGGTGAATCCCGACGCCCTCCTCGTGCTGGGTGATACTAACAGCGCTCTTTCCGTGATCCCAGCTAAGAGGCGCAAGATTCCGGTTTTCCACTACGAGGCGGGGAACCGTTGCTTCGATCAACGAGTTCCGGAGGAGATTAACCGGAGAATTGTGGACCATACCTCCGATGTGAATCTCGCGTATAGCGAGATCGCCAAACAAAACCTCCTTCGCGAGGGCTTGCCAATGGATAGGACTTTTAATATAGGAAGTCCGATGCTGGAAGTTCTCGAGCATTACGCCGACAAGATCGCCCGATCCGACGTCGTCTCCCACTTCGGATTGCAGGAAGGCAAGTACTTCGTTCTCAGCTCCCACCGGGAAGAGAACGTCGACGAGAAAGGCCACTTGGAAAAGCTCGCCCGCGCGATCGGAAGGATACTCGGGGAGTACCCGTTTCCAATTTTATTCTCCGTTCATCCACGTACCGAGAAGAGGCTGGAGGAATTCGGCGTTCGATTCGACGAGAGGGTAATCAAATCTAAACCTCTCAGCTTCACCGACTATATCGCATTGCAGAAATCTGCCTATTGTGTCCTTTCCGATAGCGGGACGATCACGGAGGAATCGGCGATACTCGGCTTCCCTGCCATCAATATTAGGGAAACCCATGAGCGGCTTGAAGGCATGGAGAAGACGGCCGTCGTACTGACCGGATTCTCGGACGACGCTATCCTCGCAGGCATCACAGTCGCGCGGAGGCAGAAAGATGCTTATGGTGTTATCCTCAACGAGGTGCCTGACTACTTCCAAAGAGGCATTTCGGAAAAAATTCTCAGGATCGTCTTGAGCTACACTGACTACGTGAATCGTGTCGTTTGGAGGAAACAGTCATGAGTTCGGAGGCTGACGAGGGAGACGGCACCTCCGTAAGCATCGTAATGACATACTTTGAGCGTCCCGACCAGCTTAGGGTGACGCTCGAAAGCTTCCGGTACCACGGGTACGGATCCGATGTAGAGGTCGTTATCGTCGACGACGGCTCTATCGACAAACCGGCCCAAGAGGTCGTGGGGAAATATCCGTTCCGGGTCACTGTCGTCAATATGGATCCCGCGAAAAAACAGTATGTCAATCCGTGCGTCCCATTCAACGAGGGATTCCGCGCAGCGAAGGGGACGATCGTCGTCATCCAGAATGCGGAGTGTTTCCATTACGATGACATCCTGTCGTACGTCCGGTGGAACCTGGACAATCGTTCCTACCTGTCTTTCGCTTGCTTCTCGCTCGATAAGGTCCATACTGAGGCTGCCTTCGTCGCGGATGGCTTTTCGACTCTTCGCGAATCGGTGCGCTTCGTCGATCGGGCGTGCGGTTCAGACGGCGAGGAAGGCTGGTACAACCATTCTCTGCATCGTCCTTGCGCCTACCATTTCTGTTCGGCGATTTTCGCCCGGACTCTCGCGGAGATCGGCGGATTCGACGAGAGGTATGCAATGGGAGTCGGCTTCGATGATGATAGCCTCGTACGCGCAGCGCATGATGCGAAACTGAAAATAAGGATCGTCGACGAGGCGGTCGTAGTCCATCAATGGCATTATTCCGACAGGGCTCCGAACGCTCGGCGTGATCGCCTCATTTTCAGGAATAAACAACTGTATACCTTGGTCACACGCGCCAAATGGCCATATCCCCTCTTTGAGGTTTTATATGCCCTCTCCTCTTCGATGGGCATAGAGAGGAACGTCTTTTCCTTCGTCGCGGCCTCTCGTCGGATCGTGAAGGGACTACGAAAAAGGGTGTTCCTCCCTTCATACCGTTTTTTCGTCGACTGGATTCTCGAGATCCTACGAAGGATTATGCCTCTTCCCGATTGGCGCGATGTGCCCGTTATCATAAACAACAGGAACCGGTTCTCGACGACCCGTGGCATGATCGAGTGGCTGCTTCCGGTTGGTTGTCGGCGCGTTGTCGTACTCGACAACGATTCCACGTATCCACCTCTCCTGGAATATTACCGATCACTGGCGGGCGAACCCCGAGTGGAGGTGAAGTTTCTCGGGAAGAACCAGGGTGCGTACGCGCTCTGGGAATGCGGTTCACTTCGACAACTCATTCGGGGCTACTACGTGTATACCGATTCAGATCTTCTACCCGCCGTGGGATGTCCCGATGATTTTATGCAACGGTTCCTTGAAACACTTCGTCAGCATCCTGAAGTCCAGAAGGTCGGTTTCGGCTTGTTGATCGATGATATTCCAGATGATTTCGAGAAGAAAAGGACCGTGGTGATAACGGAAAGCGCGTACTGGAAGCGACCGCTTCCGGAAGGCGGATTTTTCGAAGCCCCCATCGATACGACTTTCGCTCTATACGCTCCATTCCAAAAAGGGGGCCCCGGTTTGCGCGCTCTTCGTTCCGATTATCCTTATTTGCTTCGCCACCTTCCTTGGTATGTCGAGCGTGGGCGCGAGGATGATGAGGAACGGTACTATCGTGAGCACGCAAATAGCTTTTCCTCTTCAAATGTGAATTTCGCCTTGAAGGATTAGGTTCGAAATCATGGGTAATTAATCTTGAACCTTACTATCGTAGCAGAGTTCAAACGAAAGACGCGATCCCTTCGATTGCTGGCGCAAAGGCGCATTCGGTCCTTCGTTTCGTTTCTCCGCGATGAAGTTCTCTTTTTCAATACCACTAAAAAGCTCGATCCAGCAAATTGCGCGCTATTTCACAGTAATACGCGTACTTTTTCCCCTGAGCGTCCTTTCTGCGCGCTCGCGCATTACTCACCCGACGGAACGATCAACGCCGATCTCCTCACTTATATGGACTGTTTTGTTGAATGCGGCGCTGACCTCGTCCTCGTGAGTGCGAGCGGAGAATTGCGTCCTGACGCCCTCGCGGCGGCCTTGGAGCGTTGCCCCCTAGTCGTGGTACGTCCGAATGTGGGATACGACTTCTATTCTTGGAAGACCGCCTGTGAGGCGTATCCGAGTTTCGCGGATCGTGATTGCATTATCTGGACAAACGATAGCGTGATAGTGGAACCGCACGGCGCGGCTCGATTTCTACATGCCTTGATGCGGGCTGACGGCGACTTTGTTGGAGCCACGGACTGCCTCCGTTACGGGCGGCACCTCCAGTCGTATTTATTGAAATTTTCCCGCGGTGCCGCGAACAGCAAGGAATTCCATGATTTCCTGCGAAGCATGAATGTCCATCGCCACAAGGGAACCATTATACGGCGCCTCGAGGTGGGATTATCGAAAGCGCTCGGCGGTCGCTTCGGAGTGATGGCTATGATCGAATCATCGTCGTTTTCCGCACGCGAATATGGAAGACGACGTAGGACGTTGAATCCGACCATCGATGCTTGGGCCGATCTGATCGCGAAACGAGGTTTTCCTTTCGTAAAGCGGGAACTCATAACGAAAAGGGGGGTCGAGAGGGAGCGGATCGAAGAACTTTTCTCGAAAATCTCCGAGAGTGCCCAAAGCGACAAACCGGGCGGGATTGCTAGCGTATCGGTTGCGATGACGACCTTCAACGGCGAGCGCTTCCTCCGCGAACAGTTGGAATCTCTGCTCTTTCAATCGTATCCAATTTTCGAAATCGTCATTTCAGACGACGGATCAACAGACGGAACAATGGAAATTCTCTTAGAATTCTCCGCAAGGGATAGTAGGTTCCGAATCCTGAAGAATAGCGAAAGGCTCGGGTACGTCAAGAATTTCGAACATGCGATCCGCGCTTGTCGAGGTTCAATAATTTTCTTGTCGGATCAAGACGACATTTGGGTTCCGTCGAAAACGTCGGCTCTCGTCGATGCTCTGCCGGGTAGGCTCCTCGTATACTCGGACGCTGAGCTGATCGATTCGACTGGTGCCACGCTATTGGCCTCCTTCGACCAAGCGAAGGGCTTAGGACGCGCCGAACCGGGCATCCTCGCCATACTCAATGGAAATTTCGTTACCGGATGCACCATAGCTTTCGATAGAAGGTTACTCGGGTATGCGTTACCGTTTCCGGACTGTATCCCCCATGATCGATGGCTTTCGCTTGTCGCAGCCGCCTGCGGAGGACTGTACCGCTCAACCTCTATCCTGACGAGGTACCGTCAGCATGGGAACAATGTACTGGGAGCTGGTTTATCCCTATTGAATCGGTTTGAACGGGCAGAAGTCGAACCGAAAGCGGCCGTCCGCAATAGGCTCGATTTCTGCCGTAGAAGAGCCTCTTTTATCCACTACGCGACCGTTGCGCTCGGTAGGCTATTGGATTCGCGTGACCTGGAGGACGCAGGACGTTTGGAACGCTTTTATTCTTCTTACGAAAATGCGTTCGTTCGGCCGGCATCAACCTTTTTCGTCTTATCAAGGGGAAGACGCGCATTCCCGACGAACAGCGGTGCGCGATTGATCCGAAAAGCCCTTCGCTCGTTCATCGGATATCGTCTTGACCGGCATTTCATGTCGGAGCGTTAAATGCAGAATGTAGACCGCCGACCTCTCGTCACGATCATGATTCCGACCTTCAACCAGAGCCAGGTACTACACAAAGCGATTGGAAGCGCGTTGGCGCAGGATTACGAAAATATCGAGGTCGTAGTCGCGGATGACGCGTCGCAGGAGGATACCGCCTCTGTGGTCGAATCGTTCGCCGATCCGCGCGTACGTTATTTCCGGAATCGGACGAATATCGGGCGTGTCGCGAATTACCGGCGTACATTATACGAGTACGCTCGCGGCGACTACGCCCTGAATTTGGACGGAGACGACTTCCTACTTTATTCGGGTTTCGTTCGAGAATGCGTCTCCACGATCCTGGATACTCCCGGTTGCGCTCTTGTATTCGGCGACTTTCTTCAATTGCAGGATGGTGACGAACCCGGTTTTCCCGCCAATAATTTGGGAGAGCTGCGGACAGAGGTCATGGACGGGAATGAATTTCTTTTATCCATGCCCGGCAACAAAAGTAGTCTGCAGCACTTGACCTGTCTATATGATCGGAAACTCGCGATGACCATCGGCTTTTATGAAGCCGATATCATCAGCTCTGACTACGACTCACTTTTTCGGTTTATTGTTAACCGTCGAATTTCTCATGTCAATCGCACGGGTGGCGTATGGGTAAAACACGCCGGTAATTTCTCTTCCGAGAGGAATATCCGGGCATGGGTCGATAATTTGGACCTGTACACTAGCGTCTTCTCTTTCGCGTGGAGCGAGATGCGTCCTCGTCGTTCGGCGGATCTCGTGTGTTGGCTTATCCGCAACTATTCGCGCTACGTAAGGCGAATAACCGTCCGCGCGATCCGGACGGGGAGCCTCGATGTTCTGCTCCCAGTCCTAAAGGGAACGTGGCGAAAAGGGGTCGGTTTATTCGTCGTTTCGGTCTTGCATCCATTCTTCATCATTGCAACCGTCTCAGCATGCATCGATTTATTCAGATTAAAAGTGCAGAAAAGACCGCAATGAAAGTATATTGAACCCCGCCAAGCTCGGTTGCCGGTATTGATGGGAAGGTGCCAATATGGGATGAAGTAGGTTGACCGGGAAGTTTTCCCTTCTTCGACAAAACGGGAAGCCACCCCACTTGTTTAGCCGACATCGGCGTGGCTTTCCTAAAAAACCAATTACGGTATAGTATCACCATTCATTTCAGCCTGTCCGACTTCATTGCCCAAATATACCGCAATCCGGGGGTTGAGCCCTGCTTCCTCTGCAATACGATCCACCTGATGTCCATCCACTCCCATCCCGATTTAAAATACCGTGATCCGGAGACCGGACCGAATTGCAGGATGTCGGTAGTCTGCGTGAGCTACGCCGTCACGTTCGCACGCGGACGGCAATATACCAAGCGTCGTTTCCCTGATTTCCTAGTATGCGGCTGCATTATCAGGCTGGACGCGACCTTTGTAGCCATCGAGGCGGGGACCGGTACAACCGCACTAATCGAGGCGGCCTGCGTCCTGATGGGATGTGTCGATGACCGAACGGTAAAACGTCATGTGGCTCTCGCGTCTGCCACCGTCCGTCTGGTCAACCTCCGCAAGAGAGAAATAATTGCAGAAAATCCTGAAACGGCGGCAAAACCCGACATTACGCCGGACATGAGTACCGGCGAAACCTTGCGGCTTCTCCCCGCGGCAATTGTGCTCGGTTGGGCAGGAAAGGACTTCGAGGCCGGACACCGACGGAACTCGGCCTCGCGCATGAATCCTGGCGACGGGAAAGACCGTGGAAATCAACGGCTTATGTCTCCCGGAGCCGGAGTCATTCTGGTAAAAATCGATGAACATTAAAGGCGAATTCCATGATTGAGCGTTCTGACTGGTCGAAGATGACCGAACCCCGATTCGAGGCGTACCAACAACGGATTTCCCAGGATGAATCCCTTCTGGATGATGCTATTACGGAATGGGACAGGATACGTATGCGCGATGATAATCGGATACGGACCGGAATCGTGGAGCGGACCCTGCGCAATTGGCTGCGCTGGTACCGCAAGGAAGGACCCGAGCAGCTTACCTTCCAACGATCCTTCGGGCCGGTACCTCCCATCGCCGACTTCACTCTTGCCGCTTCTATTCTGAAGCTGATCTAGGAACGACCCCTGCGGACCGTCCCCAGCTCCGGCGACTACCGAAAGTGGGAAGCGATAACGCGGTGGCTGTCGCGCTCGACTCGGAGCGGACCATTTATCGCTTCCTCTTATCACTTAAATTTGTGGGGTTTTTGTATCCCCAGCTCTTCCTCTACCTGAATGGTTTCAAGCGGAAGTGTCCACCGCATCCAAGATGATCGGATATAGGATCAGCATTGGACGCCTATTGTACCGCTACACCGCCGTTGGCGTGAATGAGCTCTATTTGGAAAAGCTGTCTCTTTCGCTTATATTTAACCACGACCCATGAACACTGCCGAAGCGGACTTGGGGAAGCCCGCCGGGATCGGGGAATTTGCTCCGGTTTCAGGAAGTATCTGTATCAGCGAGTGGCGGAAGTCACATGAGGCAGAAAGTTAGGTTTTGGGAAGGCTGAAGGGAGGTACAATTATGGAAAAGGCGCTTCGTGACGATTTTCTCAAGACCTTGAAGGATCGTTTCACAAAAAACCCGCGTCGCCACACCGGAATCGACTGGAATTCGGTGCAAGCCAAATTGGAAGCGAGCCCCGAAAAACTCCAGGCGCTCTACGAAATGGAACGTACCGGAGGCGAGCCGGATGTCGTCGGCGATGACAAGGGGAACGGAACCTTCCTTTTCTGCGACTGTTCGCCTGAAAGCCCGATGGGCCGGCGCAGCCTTTGCTATGACCGCGCTGCCCTCGATTCCAGAAAGGAAAACAAGCCAAGCAGTAGCGCCCTTGAAATGGCGTCAACGATGGGTATCGAAATACTCACGGAACAGCAATACCGGGAACTGCAGGAGTTGGGAGAATTCGACAAGAAGACCTCCAGCTGGGTGGCAACGCCCGCCAAGATGAGGGACCTCGGCGGCGCGCTCTTCTGCGATCGCCGCTATGACCATGTTTTCGCCTACCACAACGGCGCCGATTCGTACTACGCCGCCAGGGGATTCCGTGGCCGGCTCAAGGTGTAGGTAGCCTGAATGGGTAAATTGATTAATCCGCGATCACACCGATTGACCGGCTGGCTCCCGAATGCAGAATCGGGTATTGTCGCTTCAACCTGAACCATGCACCGCAGGAGGAGCCAGCCATGATCCGGAAAATCATCTTTGCCTTTTCGACATCCTTCATTTTGTTCTTTTTAGGCCAGACCTTGAGCGCGGAAACCACCGGTCCGAAGGCCATCCAGAATATTGTCAACGCGCCCCTTCCGCAGACCGAACTGACGGACATCGAACTGAAATCCGACAAGATTCGCCTGCTCGCGGCCAGTTCGACCCTTCCGCCCGATAAATCGGCCAATTATGAAGTCAGCAACCTTCTGGACGATAACGAAGGCACAGCCTGGGTGGAAGGCGACGCGGCCGCCGGCATGGGCGAGAAACTGATATTCGTCATGGATCCGGATGCGAAGTTCAACTTTTTCGGGATCAGGAACGGCTATTGCGGGACTGCCGACCTCTGGCAGAAGAACGGAAGGGTGAAGTCCCTCGCAGTGGAATTGGTCTACGAAAGCGGCCGGATCGAGCGCAAGAAGTTCAGCCTGGACGACAGCCGGGAGGAACAGTTTTTTCTCTTCGACGAATTGGACAACATCAAAATTTCCAGGCTGGATCCGATCGCCGTCGTCACGCTGGCGATCGCGGAGACTTACAAGGGATCCAGGTACAACGACACTTGCCTGTCCGCCCTGGTGCCCGGATACTTGTATTACGCGCCGCGGACCATAGAGTAACAGAAATTCCGGATATCGCGAAGCTGAAATGGAATCTCCTCTTTTCCCGAATCGAGAATTCTCCGGTCGTATACGACCTGTGGCTGGACAAGTATATGTCCATGTTCTCTGAATCCGATCTTCCCGTGCTGGACCTGGGCTGCGGATCCGGGAATAATACGAAGTACTTGGATGAGAGGGGCGTCAAGGTAATTTCCAGCGACTATTCCGAGGCTGCATTGGGTAAGGTATCAAAGGACGTGCCGACCGCAAGGATTGTTCTCCATGACATGCGGAATCCATTGCCGTTTTCCGATGGATGCACGAAGTGCGTAATCGCGGATTTATCCTTGCATTATTTTCCGATGGAGCTCACAAGAAAAATCCTGAATGAAATTGATAGGATTTTGATTCCCGGTGGGCTTTTCATTTTCAGGGTCAATTCGATCCATGACAAGAATTACGGGGCGGGGGTGGGGAAGGAATTGGAGAAAAACTATTTCCTTCATCAAGGCGCAAGGAAGCGCTTCTTCGACGAAGAAACCCTGGATTCGATAATCGACGGGAGATGGGAAACCGTCAATCGCCTTGAGACGGAAGTGAATCGGTACGGGAAACCGAAGATCGCTTGGGAAGTCGCGTTAAGAAAGAAATGTTGATCAAGAATATCCTGATGGCGGTGACCTTTAGGGCTAAATATAGGATGCCACGACATTCTTCACCGTGGCGTCAGGATTGCCGACGGCCTTCCCGTAGCGCGTCCCGAGTCCATCATTCATTCATTTTTAGTCCAGGCCTCACTGCGTTTCCTTCAATCATCTTATTCCAAATCTGATAATTTTCTTCTTTGAATAATTCATCATGGTTTTTGATATTGATTATCATATTTTTGTACATCGAGATTATGTTGTTCTGATGAGTTTCTTCATCCCAGCAACAATCTTTTACCATGCAAGTCCAATAACCTAATTGAATGCCGTGCATCATTGTCAGATGGACACAAACCGATGTACTAAAACCAGTAATGAACAGGAATTTTTTATCCTTGCTTTTGAGGTATGAATTCAGTTCCGTATTTATGAATGCATCAAGGGTTTGCTTGTATATTACTTTTTCATTGTTCAATTCATTTACGTATTTTTCATGTTCGAAACCGGTTGTTCCCTCAACTAATACCGGATGATTGTTGTATTGAAGGAAATTTAGCCAATCCGACTTATCTTTTTTGTACTTTCCCCTTATGTAAATTATTTCAATATTTCTATTCCTGCAATCAGTCATCAACCGTGTCAATCTCTTTTCATAATCCATCTTCTCGATAGGATTCTCTATATCATTCGTGAAATCGTTTTGCACATCGATTACTAAAAGAACATATTGATTCCAATTCATCGCCTTCTCCTTTTATGTTTTCTTGTCTTCCGTGCGTGAACTTACGCGGAACGCTGAGGTCGGCCGCAACCATGACCAATTAGTACTTATTGTAAGATGTAACTTGATGTTGGATGCTCCTTCGCCTATGGCTCCCGGAATATTATGCCTCCGTAAGTTTATGGGATAGGTCCGCAATACGCAATATAGCGCGACGAAATTTCAAGGCTATTGAAAAGGAAAGGTGCGAGTGCTTTTGTTTTCTCCCGCAAGTATTTCAAGGTTCATCTTGACCAGTTTTAACGCGTTGATTTGGTGAAATGTCTCTATGACCCCGCTGATAATCAAAATGATATACAAAGATTCGCTAACTCGTGTATAATTTATGAAAATTGCTCCAGGATGTGTGGAATTTTCTGCCCATCCTGGGTGCAGTTTATAGCCATTTCGCTCATCTCACCTTAAGTCCCGGTTACGATTCGTTATTCCACCGCTTTCTTCACTCTTGCCGAAAGCGTCACGGTAAATACTCCGGTTTTTCTCTCCAGTTCGTTGAACCGTTTCGGGCCATCCACTCTGAAACGGAAATGTGCCGCTTCTCGTCTCCAAAGGCGCAGGATGGCTCAATGTCCACGAACAAGAGCATTGACAGATCGTCCTGCTGAATGCGTTTACTATTATTTACACTAAAATATGCCTCTATGCATAATGCAGAATTCAACTTGGGTGCAATCCGCTGAGATCTTGAGCTTCCTAGGCATCGCGTCATAATAACTTGACTGATTACTGGGATGTGCTATAATGAAATATGCGAAATCAAGCCGCCGAGGAACAAATAATATTTAAATACAATACTCTCGCTCCATTAATGGATGAGCGCATGCGTCGGCAGTGGGCGGCAACTGAGGCGAAATCATATGGGCGGGGCGGCTTGCATGCCGTCAGTATTGCAATACAAATGTCACCGAATACAATACGCAAAGGTATTCAAGAACTAGCCCAAAGAGAGAAAAATCCTAAACATGTAATTGATAGTCGCGTTCGTCGTTCTGGTGGGGGGCGAAAAAAAAGTGTTGATGCTGATCCGGGATTGAATCAAGAACTTAAAAGGTTAGTTGAACCGATGACGAGGGGTGATCCCATGTCGCCGCTGCTCTGCTCTGGACTTGTTTAAGTACTACAAATCTTGCTGATGCCCTGACTCAGCAAGGTCATTCTGTCAGCCCACGAACGGTTGGCCGACTATTAAATGAAGAGGGGTACAGTTTACAAAGCAACCGGAAAACCAAGGAAGGAACCTCTCATCCTGATCGAAATGAACAGTTTGAATATATCAATGCTATGGTCAAGAAATTCCAGCGCAATGGTCAACCAGTTATATCTGTTGATACGAAAAAGAAGGAAATAATTGGTGAATTCAGGAATGTAGGCAAGGAATGGCGACCCAAAGGGGAACCGGAATCAGTACAAGTACATGATTTCATCGATAAAGAGCTGGGGAAAGTCATTCCGTATGGCGTTTTTGATCTGAGTGAAAACAAGGGATGGGTGAGTGTTGGGATCGATCACGACACCGCTCACTTTGCTGCTGAAGCTATCCGACGTTGGTGGAAGAAGATGGGCATAAAACGATACCGAAACGCCAAACAATTATTGATTACCGCTGATGGTGGCGGTAGTAACGGCAGTCGAAGCCGACTCTGGAAAATTGCTTTACAGGAACTGGCAACACAACTCAGAATTCCAATTCATGTGTGCCACTTTCCTCCGG
>Ga0154418_1107_pt1 | contig 37100 bp, 31 predicted proteins | sample RifGroC1_FD_115922 | JGI IMG/M metagenome (GOLD analysis project Ga0154418, IMG submission 115922) | Treponema sp. GWC1_61_84 | reverse complement strand
ACAAGTAGGTAGTATTCAAGAAACCGCCGTATACGGAACCGTACGTACGGTGGTGTGAGAGGACGGGGACCGCGAGGTCCCCTCCTACTCGATTCCGGACACCAGGAACGGGGGCAAACGGATGAAAGAGAAATTCTATTCGGAGGGCTTGCGTTTTTCCTGCGAGCGTTGTTCCGCATGCTGTCGGCACGATCCTGGTTTCGTATTCCTGTCCCGTCGCGATGCCGAGTTGCTGGCGCAGCACCGCCAAATGAGCTATATTGACTTCGTCGCGACCTATTGCAGATGGATTCCCGTCGGCGACGGCATCGATCGTTTGTCCCTCAAGGAATTGTCCAATTACGACTGCGTTTTTTGGAAGACGGGCGGCTGCACGGTCTATAGCTCGCGGCCGCAGCAGTGTCGCACTTTTCCGTTCTGGAACTCCGTCGTATCATGCGCGGAATCGTGGGAAGCGACCGCGCTCGATTGTCCCGGCATGGAAAAGGGAGAGTTGCACGGAGCCGACGAGATCGAAGGACTTCTCGCCCTGCGCGTGAACGATCCGGTCGAGACTCGTCGGGTACGTTGAAAGCACGAGGAGCCTGAATGCGTGTCCGCTTCTGGGGAGTCCGCGGATCGTTGCCCACCCCGCTATCGTCAGCCCAACTCCGCAGCAAAATTTCCGCAATCCTGGAACGGATTTCCCCCGACGACCTGGAAAGTCCCCGAACCCGAGAACGTTTCCTCGCGGAACTGCCGCCCTGGCTCTTCGGCGTGGTAGGCGGCAACACTCCCTGCGTCGAGGTCCGGACCGAAGGCAACGAGGTGTTGATATTCGATGCGGGGACAGGCATACGGGAATTGGGGGTCGCCGTCGCGAAAGAGCGGCCCAAGCCTTCGCGATACCGGATGTTCTTTTCCCATCTCCACTGGGACCATATCCAGGGCTTGCCCTTTTTCGGCCCCGCCTACGATCCGTCCGTCAGCATCGATTTCCATGCGCCGTTCGACGGTCTTGAAGCTGTGCTGCGGGACCAAATGTGCGCCCCGCGCTTTCCTGTCGGTCTTGACGTCATGGGCGCCCAGAAACGCTTCGTGAAGCTGAATGAACCCCTTTGCGTCGGCGACGCCCAAATTTCATGGCGAAGGATGAACCATCCCGGAGCTTCCTATTCATATGCGGTGACCGAAGGAGTCAAGCGTATCGTTTACGCTACGGATACCGAACTTTCGTCGGACGATTTCCTCCGCGACGACGAGAACGCGGCCTTCTTCGGCGGCGCCGACCTCATCGTCATCGATGCACAGTACACGCTCGGCGAGGCGATCGAAAAATACAGCTGGGGTCATAGCGCCTTCAGCCTCGCGGCGGATTTCGCCTCCAACTGGGGCATCCGCAAGCTCGTGCTTTTCCACCACGACCCCACCTACGACGACAAGAAGCTGTACGGAATCCTGCAATCGGCGCGCTGGTACATCGACCATATGTCGATCAAGGGAGTAGAAGTGATGCTCGCGACCGAAGGTACGGAGATACGCATTTGAACCGGAACGATGGAATGGTCAGTTTCGACCTCAAGGAAGCTTCGACGCTGTACGTTCGGCTGAAAAACCAGGAAGATACCCTGGATCAACCGGAGCGGTCGGTCCTCCGCAAGCTGGAAGGTTTCGTCTACGACAGCCTTTCGATCGCCGAAGCGGAAAACCTTCTCACGGATAAGCGGAACGCGCGATGAGATCCAGTTCCTTGCGGCGTATTCCGGTCGGCGCGATCGCGGTCTACGTTTTTTTCTTCGCGGTGGTTTCAGCCTCGGCCCAACAGGGCGAGCTCTCGGCCGCCGGGCGCTTTTCCGCCATCGGCGCGCTCGAAGGCCTCGATTATCCGTCGGGTTCCAGGCTGTTCGCTGCCGAACCCCGCTCGACCGCCTGGAATCCCGCGGGCGAGGCCGACCGGGAACTGCCCGCCTTCGCCTTCGACGCGGCCCTCGCGTTTCCGTCCGACCCGAAGGCCGGAAGCGGCGCAGGGGGCTTCACTTCCTTCTCCGCGGCGATCCCCACGCCCTTCGCCGTCGCCTGGTTCATCGCAGACGAGACTTTCGGGGCACCCGATCTGCCATCCTGGGCGACGCCTGCGGGGGTATCCCTCCTGGCCGGGGCGAGCAAGCGAGTTTCCGACTACGTGTCCCTCGGCCTCGGATTCGGCGCATCCATCGCCGACGTGCCGGAGCGGACCTGGAACGCGGCTTTTTCGGTCGGCCTGGAATTCGACCTGCCCGCATTGACTCCGGCGGGCAGCGTCCTTTCGCTTTCCGTTCTCGGTATCGGAAGCGGACTTGGAAGCGAGTCGGCGCCCCTGACCGCTCCGATGCCGATGGCCGCTTTCGAGTCCCGATTCCTGGATTCCGGACCTTTCGAACTGGCTCTATCGGGCGCCATCGCAGCTCCCGATTTCAAGGATTTCGCCGCAACCCTCGGCGCGAGCCTCGGCATCGGCGGTTCGCTGTTCTTCGACCTGGGTTGGTCTTGGTCGCAAGACGGGTTCCAGGCGTTGCCTTCCATAGGCCTCCGTTTCGTCGCCGACGAGGTCCTGCGCATCGGCGGTTTCGGTGCCAAAGCCGCGGCGATCGCCCGTCCGCTTTCGGCCGAAAGCCTTTCGATCGGAACTTCCGCGATTTTTTCCCGTGGGGAAGCCGATACGGAAGGACCCGCCGTCATTATCGGAATTCCCGTTCCCGCCAACGTTTCGCCGCGCCGCGACGATTCCGTCGAAGTTCCTCTTTCGGTCCATGACGATTCACCGGTAACCGCTTTTGAGCTGGGTGCGTATGACGGCGCGGGACGCAGAATCTTCATGCTCGCCGGGAATGCCGCCGAAGGCGGGGGCGAGGGTTTCTTCGCGCGGCTTTTCCGTGTGGAAAAGGCCGTCGACGTTCCTTCCTCCGTCAGGATTCCCGTGGATCCGGCCTTGGCCGACGGCGCCTACCGGCTCCGCGCCTCCGCGCGGGATGCGCGCGGAAACGAAGGATCAGCGGCGGAAGGAAGCTTCGTCGTCGACGGAACTCCCCCCACCGCATCGGCAGAAATTGTAGGCATGGCCGTCCTGACCCCCGACGGCGATGGAAACAACGACTCGCTCCATATAAGCCAATCGGGTTCAATTGAAGCTCGGTGGACGGGGGGTTTCATATCCGCGGAAGGAATCCGTATCCGGTCCTTCGCATGGACCGACGGCAGTCCCGAGTCATTTTCCTGGGACGGGCGCGACGATGAGGGAAGGTTCGCCGCCGACGGCAAGTATTCCTACTTGCTTGAGGCGGAGGACGCTGCAGGCAACCGGGGGGAGGCGCACCTGGCGAACCTCGTCCTTGATACGGAAGCCACTCCGCTCGCGATATCCATCGGTTCTTTCGTGCTTTCAACCGATCCCGACGCGGCTTCCCCGCCTGTGGTCGCCATAATAAAAGCGCCGAGGCTCCGGGGGCTGCAGTCCTGGTCGATCAAAGTGATCTCCGATTCAGAACGCACGGTGCGGGAGTGGCGCGGATCAACCCAAGGGCTAGCCCTGCTACCTTCCAGCGTTGCGTTCGACGGCAGGGACATCGAGGGCGAAAGCGTCCCGGACGGGAAATACTTCTTCCGGGCGCAGACGACCTACTCAAACGGAAACGCGCCCGCGGCTTCCAGTCCGGCCTTCGTCGTCGACTCCAAGCGGCCCTCCGGCCGTGCCCGCCCGGACCGAACCGTGATGATCCTCGGGAGGGACGCGGCTACCATTTACCATGACTTGTCCCGGTTCTCCACATGGCGCGGATTCGTCGCCGATGCGGGCGGTACGGTCGTGCGCGTCCTCCCGCTCGGCTCCTCCCCCGAAATCGCCGTTGAATGGAACGGATTCGGAGACGACCGTTCTCCCGTGGCGGACGGAGAATATACATACGTCGCAGAGGGCCGGAGCGCTGTCGGCTTGATCGGCAGGACGGCGCCGTTCACGATCCGGGTCGAATCGGACAAGGCCGAAGTCGAACTCGTGGCCGAAAGCCGAATCTTTTCCCCGAATCTGAACGACGGCAAACTGCGCCTCATCCCGCGCCTTGAAAAGCGGGAACGGGTAGTCTCCTGGGAACTCGCCGTGTCGGACCTGGGCGGCGGAGCGGCTGTCCGTACCTTCACGGGAATACCGCCCGTGCCGGCCGCAGTCGCCTGGGACGGCCTGGACGATTTCGGCGCTCCCGTCCGGGACGGCGAATATCGGGCGGTCATCAGCGTTCTGTTCGACGGAGGCGCCCGCGGCAGGTCCAGCCCGGTTCCCTTCGCACTGGACGGTACCCCACCTCGAGCCGGAGTCCGCATAGCGGCAGACCTATTCTCCCCGAACGGTGACGGACGGCTGGACACCATCCGGATCAGCCAGGACGGGGGACGCGAAAGCGAGTGGCTGGGGACGATCATGGATGAGGCCGGGAACGAAGTCCGCACCTACGTCTGGAAAGGCTCACCCGCGGGTTTCCTTGAATGGGACGGCCGGAACGACGACAAGGCCTTGGTCCCCGACGGACGCTACCGCTACCGTCTCTCGGCTTCGGATGAGGCAGGCAATGCGGGCTTTACGGAATCCCCGTTCTTCATGCTGGATTCCCGCAGGCCAGCCCTGTACATAGCGGCCGATAAAAGCGCCTTCTCCCCGAACGGAGACGGCTACGCCGATTCGATCGCGGTACGTGTCGTGCCGTCCTTCCTGGACGGTCTTGAGAGCGCTTCCCTCCTTATTAAGGATGCTTCCGGAAAAACGGTCCGCGCCCTTTCACGCACGAAGATCCTCGCGGGCGAAATCGGCTGGGACGGGCGCGACGATGGCGGGAGGCCCGCCGCAAGCGGATCGTACCGGGCGGTCGCCGAGCTGGGTTACCTGAAGGGGGATGTCGTCGCATCCGAAAGCGCCTTTTTCGTGCTCGATGCCGATCCGCCACGGATTTCCGCGTCATTCTCCTCCTTGCCGTTTTCGCCCGACGGAGACGGAGAGAACGACGAATTGTCCATAGCGCTGCGCGCGGAGGACATGAGCCCCCTCGCCGGGTGGCAGCTCTCCATCATGGACCCGTACGGCTACCTCTTCACGAGTTTCTCAGGCAAGGAATTACCTTCAGGTCCTTTCGGCTGGGACGGAATGGACTTGGACGGGAACCTCGTGGAGGCGGCGCAAGACTATTCATGGGAATTCCTCGTCCGCGACACGCTCGGCAATATGGGCAAATCGTCGGGCATCATTCCGATCGACGTCTTCGTTCTCCGTGACGGCGACAGGTTGAAGATCCGGATTTCATCGATTACTTTCGCCCCTTCCTCCGCGCTGCTCGAGACCGGAACGAAAGAGACCGACGAGAACAATATGCGCGTGCTCGACCGTATCGCCGCGACGCTCGCCAAATTCCCTTCGTATCGGATCGTCGTGGAAGGCCATGCCGCGAATATTTCCGGGACGGAGAGGGAAGAGCGTTCGGAACTCGAGCCCCTGTCCCTCGGACGCGCCCGATCGGTTCTGGAAGCCTTGGTCGCCCGGGGCGTAGACCGGGCTCGACTGGAAGCGCGCGGGCTCGGCGGCCGCGAACCGGTAGTTCCGCATGGCGATGAACAAACGCGCTGGCGGAATCGAAGAGTCGAATTCGTATTGATGAGGTGACGATGCCGCGCATTCTTTCCGTAATCTTTCGTGTCCTGGCCACCGTTGCCGTCGCTTTCCTCTGTATGGCGGGCATCGCGCTCGGCGTCCTGCATCTGATCGGCAGGGCGCCCGACCCGTCAAGTGCCTTGGCCGCCCCGGAAAAGGGTGAAATGCTCCCGCCGGGAATCGTCCGTGAACAGGACGGCTCGGTCTCCTTCGAAATCCTGCAAGGAGAATCGGCCCGGTCAGTGGGGGAGCGGTTGCAGCGCGCAGACTTGATCCGCTCCTCCTTGCTGTGGACCCTCGTTGCCCGGTTGGATTCCGAACCGCTGAAAGCCGGACTATTCCGTATCCTGCCGCCCCTATCCATGCTATCCATCCGCGAGTTGCTGGTCTCGGATGATCAGTTGCTATTCCGCGTCACCGTGCCGGAAGGGTTCACCCTCTCCAAGACGGCCCGGCTTCTGGAAGCGAACGGAATCTGCGCGGCCGCGGATTTCCTCGCCGCGACGGAAGCGAAAGACACGCTGGAAGCCTTCGGCATTCCGGCCGCTACTATGGAAGGTTACCTGTATCCCGACACTTATCTATTGCCCAAAGGCTATCCCGCAGACAAGGTGGTTAGCTTGATGGCCGACACCTTCCGGGCGAGGGTGGCGGATCTCGCTCCGGAGTCCGCCGCATTATCCTCCGAGGAGACTTTCAGACGCATCGTCATCGCCTCCATCGTGGAACGGGAATATCGTGCGAGCGACGAGGCCCCTTTGATGGCGGGCGTCTTTTTCAACCGTCTCAGGATCGGCATGGCCCTGCAATCCTGCGCCACCGTCGAGTACGTGATCACCGAAAAACTCGGAAAGCCGCATCCTGAGATCCTCAGCTTCACGGATATCGCCATCGCGGACCCGTACAACACCTACATCCGCGCAGGCCTTCCGCCCGGGCCCATCTGCGCGCCGGGCGCGGTCGCGCTGGCCGCCGCGTTCCGTCCGGCCGCAAGCGACTATCTGTATTTCAGGCTCGTGGATCCGGCGGAAGGCAGGCACCGTTTTTCCAGGACGCTCGGAGAGCATGCCGCCGCTTCCGTCATTTTCGTCAAGCGGAGCGCATCCGGCTCATGAATTCAATCTCGAAGGCCACCATCCAGGCGGCGAATTCGACCGCGGACGCCTTGTCCGTCGTCGGGGAGTTCGTTCGCCTGGAAAAAAAAGGCGGACGATATTGGGGACTCTGTCCCTTCCACAACGAGAAAACCCCTTCTTTCACCGTCAATCCCGACCAGAAACGCTATTATTGTTTCGGTTGCGGCAAGGGCGGCGACCTCGTGGACTTCCTCATGGAGGTGGAGAAGTTTACGTTTGTCGAGGCTGTCGAGCACCTGGCCAGGAAGGCCGGCATCGAAATCGTCTATGAAGGTGGGGGCGCTCAGCCGGCGGACGACGGAAAGGCCGAACGGAACAAGCAGATCGCCGAACTCTACGACCGGGTCGCAGGCAGTTTCCGCCATGTTTTGTTGCGCACTGACCAGGGAGCTTTCGCCCTCGACTACCTGAAATCACGCGCGGTGGACGCGGCTACCGCCGAACGCTTCAGACTCGGTTATGCGCCCGCCGATCGGCGGTGGCTGCACCGATTCCTTTCCGCCAAAGGCTATTCCGCTGCCTTCCTCGCCGAAAGCGGTCTTTTTTCCAGGAACTACCCTGAAAGCGCTTTCTTCTCCGATCGGCTCATGTTCCCGATCGCTGACCGTCGGAGCCGCACCGTCGCCTTCGGAGCGCGCCTGCTGAGGGGCGAAGGACCGAAATACCTCAATTCATCCGAATCCGAACTTTTCAGGAAAGGCGAGAACCTGTTCGCCCTGGATCTTGCCAATCAGGAAATCAGGCGACTCAAGACGGCCATCGTTTGCGAAGGCTATATGGACGTGATCGCCCTGCACCAGTCGGGAGTAGTGAACGCGGTGGCTCCCCTTGGAACGGCGTTCACCGAAGGCCAGGCCGCGATCCTGCGACGGGGGGCGGAGCGCGTCCTAATGGCATTCGATTCGGACGAGGCGGGACGGAACGCGGCGGTCAAGGGTATCCTGACCTGCCGCAAGCTCGGATTGGCCTGCGGAATCGTTGAAATCAAGGGCGGCAAGGACCCCGCGGATATTTTGAAAGACGCGGGCGCCGAGGCGTTGCAAAACGCGATGAAATACTTTATAAATGACTTCGATTATCTGGTGGACCGAGCGCGCGCCCTTTACGACATAACCGATTCCGAAGGAAAGGCCAAAGCGGTCGCCTTCATGTTCCCGTATTTGGAAACCCTCGATTCGGCGGTTTCCCGGGATGCTTGCGCCGGAGCACTATCCGACGCTTTCGGCGTCGACAGGGCTGCGGTCGCCAACGATTACGCCGGACGTTCCGAACCCCGTCGCGAGACGCGCGCCGGAGCGGCAGTCCTTACCGGGACGGCAGTCAGGATGAACGATGAGCTTTTTCTGATGCTGGCGGTGATGGCGAATCGGGACTTGTACAGGAAGCTCCGATCCTCCCTTTCTCCGGAGGATCTGGACGACCAGAGGGCGAAGGAGCTTTTCATCGTTCTTGAGGAATGCTTCAGGACCGATTCCATCGATTTCGACGGGCTGGCCGCCCGGATCGGCGACGAAAGCCTGAAAGCTTTCGTACTGGAAAAGGGCGCCTCGGATGAATTCTCCGTCAATCCGGAGCGTCTCGTTTCCGACGGGATCGCGAGGATTAAGCGGAGGATACTCGAGCGGAGACGATCCGAGCTGTTGATTCGGATGCGGATGGCAAAAAACGGCGGTAAGGACGCCGAAAACCTGATCGACGAGCTACTTTCCGAGACCATGCATATCGATGAAGAATTAGCCAGGTTGAAGGATGTCCACGAATGACGGATTTGCAGCTAGATCCTGCTGTCGTAAAATTGATCGAATACGCGAAAGGGAAAAAAATACTCTCCTATGATGAGCTCTCGGATTTTTTGCCTGAGCATATCGTCAATACGGACAAGATGGACGGCGTTCTTGCCCTCCTCGAAGCGAACAACGTCCAGCTCATCGAGGAGGAGCCGTCCGGCGACGACGAGAGCGAGCCGGAACCCCGCAAGGTCAAGGAACCCGAGAAGAAGCGCCTGGTCTACAGCGACAAGGAAGCCTCCGTGGACGACCCGATCCGCCTGTACCTCAGGGAGATCGGAAAAGAAAACCTGCTAACCGCCGAGCAGGAAGTCGAACTCTCCAAACAGATGGAGGAGGGCGAGAACATCATCAAGCGCGTGATCAAGAAGTCGGGGATGATCATCCCCGAATTCTATTCCATCGCGCAGCGGGCGTTTTCCAAGAAAGATCCCCGGGAACTCAACCTCTCCAAGAAAGAAATTACCGAATACATGGCCGAGCGCCGCCGGCTCAACACCTTCTATAAGGATACCCTCCGCGACGTCGGTCCGGATCTGAAGCTCTATATCGACGCCAAGCGCAAGCTGATCACCCGGGGCGGGGATATTTTCGAGGACGCCGAAGTCGTCGCTCTGAGGGAGAAGATACTTCCCCAGCTGCGCGAAGCCGAGATTCATCCGGAGGAAATCGCCGGTTTTTCCGAAAAATTCGTACAGGCGTCCAAAAAGATCAAAAAGTACAAAAAGGAACAGGAAAAGATCGAAAAACGTCTGCGCGTCGAGACGGTTAAGGAACTCCGCGCCCTCGGCCGCGGCCTGACGGTCAAGGACGAGCGCGAGCGGATCGAAGAGGAACTGGCGCTTCCATCGGACGAAATCAAGGAAAAGATCCGCCACATCCAGGTGAACGAAAAAAAACTCCGTCAGATGGAGATGGAGTTCGAAGAAGGCATCGACGAGATCAACAAGATGGCCAAGGAGATCAACCGCGGCCGGATCATGATGAAGAGCGCGAAAGACCGGCTCATCAAAGCGAACCTCCGATTGGTCGTCTCGATCGCCAAGAAGTACACGAACCGCGGCCTGCATTTTTTCGATCTCGTCCAGGAAGGCAACATCGGCCTCATCAAGGCCGTCGAAAAATTCGAGTACCGCAAGGGTTACAAGTTTTCGACCTACGCCACTTGGTGGATACGGCAGGCCATTACCCGTTCCATTTCCGACCAGGCGCGGACCATCCGCGTTCCCGTCCACATGATCGAACAGATCAACAAGGTGGTCAGGGAATCACGGCAGCTGATGCAGGTACTCGGACGGGAGCCGACTGATGACGAGGTCGCCGAACGTCTCGGATGGACCACCCAGCGGGTCAAGTCGGTTAAAAACGTCGCGCGCGAACCTATATCGCTGGAAACGCCTATCGGCGAGGAAGAGGATTCCCTGCTCGGCGATTTTATCGAAGATAAGGATGTGGAGAATCCCGCCAACCAGACCGCCTTCAAGCTCCTGCAGGAGCAACTGCGAACCGTCCTGGCGACCCTGCCTCCCCGCGAGCAGGAAGTGCTGAAAATGCGGTTCGGCCTCGACGACGGGTATTCCCTGACGCTGGAGGAAGTGGGATTGTATTTCAACGTCACTCGGGAACGGATCAGGCAGATCGAGGCGAAGGCGTTGCGAAGGCTCCGCCATCCCAAGCGGAGCCGCAAGTTGAAGGATTATCTTGACCACTGATCGGGCGCAGGCACGGCGCCGCGTTTTTTCATATAATCGAACCGTTAAGGGGATGCCGGCATGGTGATGGAAGAAGTATTCAAGAAGCTGCACGCGTTGCAGGAAGTGCTCTCCGAGAAGATCGCGCTCGAACGCGAAATTGAGGATATTCCGAAGATGCTCCTGACGCAGGAAGAGTTGCTCTCCCGGCTCAAGAAATCCTTCATCGAGAAGAATCAGGAATACGAGACCGTCAGGTCGAATGCGAACATGCTGCGCGGCCAGCTCGCCGAAGCCGAGTCGGCCCGGGAAAAGGCCGAAAAGCACATGGATTCCATCACGACGCAACGCGAATACGAAGCGCTCGACAAGGAAATTCGCGACGCGTCCGAACGGGAGCAACAGCACCGCAAGGATCTGCAGAAGGAGGACCGGCTTTTTTCCGAGCTGGACGAACAGCAGAAGCGCGACGCCGCGCTCATCGATCAGCAGGAGAAGGAGCTGGCCGAAAAGCGTTCCGGCGTGGAAGCGGAGATCTCCGCCAGGAAGTCGGAGAGCGAAGCCCTCGCGGACAAGGAAAAGGACATCACTCCCGGTCTCGATCCCGATATCCTTTTCAAATTCGACCGCATCATCCGCAGCAAGCTCGGGCTCGGTATCGTCGCGATCAAAGGCGGCGTCTGCAACGGTTGCCACATGATCCTTCCCGCCGAGTTCGCCAATATGGTCCGCAGCGGTGAGGAAATCGTCTTCTGCCCCTACTGTTCGCGCATCCTGTTCTACCAGGAAGCCGACCAGGGCGAGCAGGACTTCTTCGATGAGGAGGACGCCGGCAGCCTCTCCGATCTGGACGACCTTGATTCTGAGGAAGACGAAGAGTACGAGGACGAGGAGACGGAGGAGGGCGGGGAGGAGAAGAGCGAAATGGGGTACGAAGAGTAGAATCGCGGCAGCGAATCCGATCGTCGCGGCGCGTCCGGGTACGGACGCGTCGAGGAAAGTCCGGGCTCCATAGGGCATGATGCCGGGTAACTCCCGGGCGTGGCGTACTTCCATATGTCCCTTCGGGTCATAAGGAAGTACGTTACGACAGACAGCGCAACAGAAAGCAAACCGCCGGCGCGACGGATTTTTCGCTACTGCGGAAAATCCGCAACGTCGGTAAGGGTGAAAGGGTGGGGTAAGAGCCCACCGCGCGTCCGGCGACGGACGTGGCACGGCAAGCCTCATCAGGAGCAAAGCCGAGCAGCGGGATGGATCGCCCGTCCGTTACCCCGCGGGTTGGCTGCGTAGACGTCGCCGGCGACGGCGACGCCAGATAGATGACGATAGCGGCGTTCCGGGCAACCGGGGCGCCGGACAGAACCCGGCTTATGGATTCGCTGCCTTTTTTCCCGGTCCGCCGATCCCTTCAATATAGAGATCCTTTTCCGTTGACTTTTTACACCGGAAAGGCTTAAATCAACTCCATCGTCATGACCGGTAAAGTGCGCTCCAACTATGGCGCGATAATCCAACGGAAGCGGGCGCTCAAATCCTTGGCCCTCCTCTTGGTTTTCGTCCTCGCGGTTTCCTCCGTAGTAGCTTCGGTTTTCGCGTGGCGGAATCGGGGCAACGGGATAAACAGGTCCACCGTCGACGTGCTCTGGCGGAACAGCGAATACGAGTCCGTCTTCGGCTTGAGCTCGGAGGCGCTTGCGGCCAAGCCGCTGGATCCATACTGGCTCGTGCTCAATGGTTTTTCAGCCTACCAGCTGGCCGCGGCCCAGACCGGAGCGGAACAGGAAGCCGCCTACATTGACGCGTGCATCCGGAGCCTGCGCAAGGCGATGCTCGTCGGAGCGGGACGGAACGAGGCGGGCGTGCGCTATGTCCTGGGCAAGGCGTACTACCAGAAAGGGGAGGCTTACGCGGAGCTCGCGGTGGACCAGTTCGAACTGGCGAGGTCAGTTTCGTACCGACCTGCGGATCTGGACGAGTACCTCGGCCTTTCGTACGCCGCTCTCGGAAAATATCGGGAAAGCGTTATCGCATTCTCGAGGGCTCTCGGCGACGATCCGTCCGACCTGCTCATACTCGCCATCGCGCGCTCCTATACCGAGCTCGGCGAGAACGACGCGGCGAAGGCGTACCTCGTCAGGTTAATTGAAAATTCGAAGGATATCGCCATCATCATCAAATCGCGGACCTTATTGGGCAGGCTTTTCCTGGCGGCGGGCGAACTTGATGCCGCCGAGCTCCACTTCCTGGCCGCTCTGGAGGCGGATGATTCCAATGCTGACGCCCATCTTTCGCTGGGCGATCTTTTTGACAAGAAAGGCGATGCGATCAAGGCCCGCGCGGAGTGGCGCAAAAGCATACGTATTGACCCTGCAAATGAAAATGCCCGTTCGAGGCTCAGTTCATAAGGAATCGGAGGACGAAGATGTTTCGCGGAAAATTTTTTGATGGGATGTCTTCGGATATCGGAATCGACCTCGGCACCTGCAATACCCTCATCTACGTACGCGGAAAGGGCATAGTCATCAATGAGCCTTCGGTCGTCGCCGTGGAGCGGGGAACCAAGAAGGTCGTCGCCGTCGGATCCGAGGCGAAACGGATGCTTTGGAAGACCCCCGGCGATATCATCGCGATCCGCCCTCTGCGGGACGGAGTAATCGCGGATTTGGAGACCACGGAGAAGATGATCCGCTACTTCATCTCCAAGGTCCTTCCGCGCCATTGGTTCATCAAGCCCAGAATGGTCATCGGCGTCCCTTCATGCATCACTGAAGTGGAACGGCGGGCCGTGGAGGAAAGCGCCTACAAGGCAGGTGCGCGCGACGTGAAAGTGATCGAGGAAAGCCTCGCGGCGGCCATCGGCGCGGATATCCCCATTTTCGAACCCGCGGGACACATGATCTGCGATATCGGCGGCGGAACCACCGAGATTTCCGTCATTTCGCTCGGCGGTATGGTCGTCACCAATGCAATCCGCCTGGGCGGCGACGAATTCGACCAAGCCATCATCAAGCATGTCCGAAGCGTCCATAACCTGATCATCGGCGAGCAGACCGCGGAGCGGCTCAAGATGGAAATAGGAAACGCCTCGCCGGACAAGACCATCGAGAAGGTCGAGATCAAGGGCACCGACGCCATTACCGGTCTGCCGCGCCGGCTTGAAATAGACTCCGTCGAAGTACGCGAGGCTTTGAAGGATCCCATCACCCAGATAATCGACGAGATCAAACGTACCCTCGGCCAGACGCCACCTGAGCTCGCGTCGGACATCGTGGAGCGCGGAATCGTGATGACTGGCGGCGGATCCCTGCTGAAAGGCTTGCCCAAGCTCATCGCGAAGGAGACGGGAGTCCCCGTCATCCTCGCCGAGCGTCCGCTCGATTGCGTCGCCCTGGGGGCGGGCAAGTATTTCGAGCATGCGCGCGGCTTCGACAATACCCGCAGCATCTACGATAGCCTGAACGGCTGAGAAACGACGTGCGTCAAGACGAACGCGACGTTCGAGGAAAACGTCGGCAAAACGAGGCGGTATCTTTTTTTGCTCTTGTTTTCATTTCGTTCGCTATGTTGTTCCTCTCCACGAGGAGTTTTATCGTGAATTTCCGGGAACTCGGGCTTTCCGCGTTCTCGGGGGCGCGTGGCGCCGTCCATTCGGTCTATTCCTTCTTCGACCGATCCTTCGATTCCATACGTGAGCTCGCGGATTTGAGGCGCCAGTACGACGCCCTGGCGTTGCGATTGCAGCGTTTCGAGGAGCTTCAGAGGGATTCAGCCGACATTCGGAAGGAGAATTTCAAGCTCAGGGAATTATTGGGCTTTTCCACGACAACGATCGTCAAGCACACCCCTGCGGAGATAATCGGAAAAGATCCGGATAACTTGTTTTCCGCTTATCTCGTGAACAAGGGATCGAAGCACGGCCTGAAGAAGAATATGCCGGTGATCGCGTTCCAGGACGGAAATCAAGGACTTGTCGGCAAAATAGTGCAGGTGGGCCTGACCGAAAGCCTGATGATGCCGGTTTTCGATGGAAATTCCTTCGCGGCCGTCCGCTTCGACGAATCCCGGTATGAGGGAATCGCCGAAGGGGAGGGGAGCCAGGACAAACCCCTGCTGGTGCGTTATATCAAGAAGCGCGCAAAGGACGAACTGAAGTTCGGGGACATCGTCTCCACGAGCGGCCTCGGCGGAGTCTACCCCAAGGACATCATGGTCGGGCGGGTATCCAAGATCCTCGTCCAGGAATACCAAACGTCCATCGAAGTCGAGCTTGAACCGATTATCGATTTTTCCCGTCTGGAATACGTCTTCGTGATCGAGAACGCCGCGGAAGGAGTAGCGAATGTTCGGTAGCATCGCCTGGGCCACCGTGATCGCCTCGGTAGCGGCCCTTCTGCAATCTACCCTCCTCGTAAAATTCGCGGTATTCCATGCCGTTCCCGATCTGGCTCTCGGGGTGCTGGTCTATTCCGCCTACATCAACGGAACTCCGGTTGGCCAGACAGTCGGCTTCGCTTCCGGTCTCGTCATCGATTTCATGTCGGCCGCCCCGCTCGGTTTCAACGCTCTGCTGCGCACCCTGATCGGAGCGGGGGCGGGCCTCATCAAGGGTACGTTTTTCCTGGACCGGTTCGTTCTCCCCGTCGTGCTTTGCATCGTCGCCACGGTACTCAAAGCGGTCGTCGTCGCGCTATTGCACTTCCTGTTCGCCGGCGCGGTTCCCTCGTACGACCTGGGCACGCTTGTGCTTCCCGCCGAAATAGCGTTGAACGCGATTACCGCGCCTTTCCTGTTTGCTTTCCTCAATCTTTTCAGTCGCGCCCTCCGACCCCGGATGGATTCGTAATGCTGGATTATCGCAAGCGGGTAGGGGAGGAACGTCCCGTTTTCCGCATCAACGCGCTCCAGTACGGTTACCTCGCCATCTTCATCATTTACGGCATAAAGCTTTTTTCCATGCAGATCATGAGCGGGGATTTCTACAAGGACAAGGCGAAAAACATCGCAAGGCGCATGACCGTCACTCCGGCCCAACGGGGCGAAATCTTCGACCGGAACTACAATCTTCCGATGGTGCTCAATATCGATTCATTCGCCGTGAACATTATCCCGGCCGAAATTCCCGATGAGAAGAAAGGCGAGGTATTCGCGAGTCTCTCGGAACTACTGAACATCGGCATACAGCAGATCGAGCGGAAGGTTCCAAAATCCTCATACCATCTGTACCAGGCGATAGAAGTCGTTTCCAGCGTTCCCATCGACACGATCGCCCGGATTTCGGAACGCATCGACGAATTGCCCGGCGTCGCCTGGAAATCCAAACCTGTCCGGAACTACGTGGAAACAGGCAGCTTTTCGCATATCATCGGATACGTCGGCGACATCACCAAAGAAGAATTGAAAGTCATGTACAACCGCGGATACGCGTCCGGCGACGTGATAGGCAAAACCGGAATAGAGAGGCAGTACGACGATATCCTGCGCGGAAAGGACGGCAACGAAATAAAAGTCGTGGACGTCAGGGGGCGCAGCATCTCGGGAGATGAGCAGACCATCGAGACCTCTCCCGTCATGGGAAAGAACCTGGTTCTTACGATCGATCGATCGATCCAGCTGCTTGCCGAGAAGGCGCTCGGAGAACGCATGGGTGCGGTTGTCGTGACCCGTCCTTCCACCGGAGAGGTGCTTGCGATGGTCTCGTACCCCTACTACGATCCCAATGTATTCAATAGTACATCCGGGGGCTCCGCCTATCAAACCCTGCTGGAAGATCCGAACAAGCCATTCCTGAACCGGGCGATCCAATCGCATTACCCGCCAGCGTCCACCTTCAAGGTGGTGATGACGACGGGCATCCTCGCGGAGAAATCGTTCCCGCCGGAAAAAACGATTGATTGCGACGGAGAATTGCTGTACGGCGACCGGATCTTCCGTTGCCATATACGCAGGCCGGGCCATGGCCCGCTGAACCTTCAGGAAGCCCTCGGCGAATCCTGCGACGTGTACTTCTGGACCACGGGGCGCGATTTCCTGGGAGTCGAACGCATAGTATCCTATGCGAAGGATTTCGGATTCGGTCAAGCCACGGGCATCGACCTTCCCGGCGAGATCGCGGGCTTCGTTCCCACTCCCCAATGGAAAGAAAGGAAATTCCACGAAAAATGGCTCGGCGGCGATACCATGAATATGTCCATAGGCCAGGGCTATACGCTCGTGACGCCGTTGCAGATGGCTGATATGGTGGCGATGGTCGTCAACGACGGCGTCATCTATCAACCCCACATACTCAAGGAAATCCGCGATCCTGTCTCCGGCGCCATCATCAAGTCCGCGAAACCGGTAGTCCTGCACAAGTCCGATATCGACAGCGCGCTCTTCGAAACCGTCCGCGAGAACATGCGCTACGTCGTCAAGGAAGGAACCGCCGAATTCCCCGTGAACATCAAGTCGGTCGAGATAGCGGGAAAAACAGGCACCGGCGAAGTCGGCTTGGCCGATCGTTGGCATTCCTGGTTCACCGCCTTCGCTCCTTACGAAACCGACGTTCCCGAAGAACGCGTCGTCGTTTCGATCATCGTCGAGGCATCCAATCAATGGGAGTGGTGGGCGCCCTATGCCTCGGCCATCATTTTTCAGGGAATCTTCGCCCAGCAATCCTACGAGGACGCGGTAAAGACCCTGGGATTCCAGTACCTGATGCCTGCGCGGGAGCGAAGAGAATGAAGGCGAACCGGATACTCGAAATCGACCTGACCATGGTGCTCATCGTCACGGTCCTGGTTTTTTTCGGGATTCTTTTCATATATTCCTCGGGAGTCACCACTTCCGGAGTCTTGGTCTCTTCCGAATATCGCAAACAGATAATGTGGGGCGTGTTCGGGTTGGCCATCGCGCTGTTTGTCGGCATTTCCGATTATCGCAGGATGTTCGACCTCTCCGGCTACATCTACGGATCCATGTTGCTGATCCTCGTCTACACCCGGATCTTCGGAAAGGTAGTCAATGGGGCGCAGTCATGGGTCGGCATCGGAACTTTCGGAATACAGCCTTCCGAGTTCGCCAAGCTCTCCACTATCCTATACCTGGCCCACTATCTCGCGTCGTCCGTATTGAACCAGGATCCGTTGAAACGTTTCCTGATTTCCTGCGGCATAGTATTCCTTCCGGTCGTCCTTATCCTGTCGCAGCCCGACCTCGGTACTTCGCTCGTGTTCTTTCCTATACTGATGATGATGACCTACATCGCCGGGCTGCCCTTCAGCTATATCGCCTTTCTTTTCCTTTTCATCGCGATCACCGGCTTCCTGACAATACTTCCGCTCTGGCAGCAATTCATAATGAGGGGATCGTATCCTTCATTGGCGGCCTTCGCGGGTCCCCGATCCGTCCTTATTTTCGCCGTGGCTTTCCTCGGAATCGCGATCGTCGCGGTTTTCGGGTATCGACGCTACCAAAAAAGATACTTTCATTGGATCGGTTATTTTTCTTCAGTTATCGCGATCTCGATGTTTTCCTCATTGGCGGCCAGGGTGGTGCTCAAGGATTATCAGATCATGCGTCTCATCGTTTTCCTTGATCCGAACGTAGATCCGCGCGGGTCCGGCTGGAACATCATACAATCGATCACCGCCATCGGATCGGGCGGGCTTTGGGGGAAGGGTTTCCTGCAAGGCACCCAGAGCCATTACCGATTTCTCCCTCAACAAAGCACGGATTTCATCTTTTCCATATTCTCCGAGGAATGGGGTTTCCTCGGCGGCGTGACGGTATTTACCCTGTACGCGATCCTTTCGTTGCGCATGGTTCGGATAATGAAGACGACATCCGATCCCTTCGGCGCGTACATCGCCACCGGGTTGTCGGCCATCTTCGTTTTCCATTTTCTCGTTAACGTCGGCATGGCCATGGGAGTCATGCCCATCACGGGCATTCCCCTCATCTTCATGTCCTACGGCGGATCCTCGTTGCTATCGGCGATGACCGGAATCGGCATACTCCTGAGCATCTACATGAGAAGGTTCGAACATTGATTCCAGACAAAAGAACGGTCGATCCCGTGAGGGATCTCGGCGCCTTCCTCATGAATGCGGAAAAACCGGCTCGCTATATCGGCGGTGAATACGGCGAGATCCGGAAGGAGACCGCGGCCCTATCGATCGCGATCGCCTTTCCTGACCTTTACGAGATCGGCATGTCCAATACCGCCTTGCGGATTTTGTACAACCGCCTGAACGCTATCCATGGCTTGCGCTGCGAGCGGGTGTTCGCGCCCGCTCCCGATTTTGAAGCGATCCTGCGCGAGCGGGGAGTGCCGCTCTTCTCCCTGGAAAGCGGAATCGTCCTCTCCGAATTCGACATCATTGCCGTTACCTTCGGCTACGAGCTGGGCATAACCGGACTTCTCTCGATCCTGAGCGCCGGCGGGGTTCCGATCCTGAACACGGACAGGTCGCCGACCGATCCCATCGTCATGATGGGCGGCCCGGCATGTTCCAACCCCGCGCCTTACTCCCGTTTCGTTGACGCGTTCTGGATAGGGGAGGCCGAAGCGGGCTTCTTCGACTTGATGGCCGAGTCGAAGAACATGAAGGAGCGGGGCGCCGGCCGTTCCGAAATCCTCGCCTTCATTTCTTCCAGCCGTCATGTATGGATTCCGGGAAAGAAGGCCGTCAGGGCTGTCCATGCCGATTTCGGCAAGGCGGACGAGGCGCGCAACATCTTTCCGATTCCGAACATCAAAGTTATTCAGGACCATGGAGTAGTGGAGATCATGAGGGGTTGCCCCAACGGCTGCCGCTTCTGCCATGCGGGAGTCTGGTACCGGCCTATGCGTCAGAAAAGCGCCGATCTGGTCATCGCCGAGGTCCGGTCCCTCGTGGAGGTCGGAGGATACCGGGAAATCTCTTTTTCTTCCCTTTCCTCCGGAGACTACAACCATATCTTCGAATTAATTTCCTATTGCACCGCCCGGTATAAAAGCCGTAACGTCTCCTTCCAGTTGCCCTCGCTGAAGATTTCCTCGTTTTTTCTGCCCCTGCTCGACTCGCTTTCGGAGGTCCGCCGCAGCGGTCTCACTTTCGCCGTCGAGACGCCGGTGGACGCCTGGCAACTGGCGATCAACAAGGAGGTCGCCTACGCCAACGTCGTATCCATCCTCAAGGAAGCCAAGTTGCGCGGCTGGAGCCAGGCCAAGTTCTATTTCATGATCGGTCTTCCCGTCGAGACCGAGGGATCCACCGAAGAGGACCGCATCGTCGATTTCCTCGCCAGCGTCTCCCGCGAAACGAAGATGAAGATCAACGCGAACATCGGCAGCTTCATCCCCAAACCGCATACGCCTTACCAGTGGATACGGCAGATCGGCGAAGGGGAGTCCGCACGGAAGATGAATTCCATCAGGCACTCCCTGGAGCGCTACAACATAAAGGTGAGCACCCATGATCCCTTTACCTCCGCCGTAGAAGGCATCATGTCCCGGGGTGGGGCGGACGTTTCCGGAATAATCGAGGATGCCTTCGTTTCCGGAGCCAGGCTGGACGCATGGAATGAACTCTTCCGTCCTGAGCTCTGGAGGGAATCGATCGCGTCCCATGCGGAGGCGGCCGCCTCCGCCCTGGGAGAGAAGCCGACAAATGCGAAGCTGCCTTGGCACGAGATCAATCCGGGCGTATCGGAATCTTTCCTCCGCAAGGAATACGAGCTCTCCAAGGCGCAGCTGATGACCGATCGCTGTTCGGACGATTGCTCGCACAAGTGCGGATCCTGCAACGACGAGAGCTCCCTCGTTTCGAACCAATCGCTATGCGAGGATGACGCCGCTTCCGCGCCCGCCTTCGATTTACCCTCATTGCCTGAGGATGGGTCAACGGCTCCCGATTCGGTTTCCAGAATCGAACGCGAGACCTACCGGATGGTGCTATCGTTCGCCAAGACGGGGAAATCGGTGTTCCTCCCGCATCTCGGACTCATGGAGCTTTTCTGCAAGGCTTTCAACCGGACGGACCTGCCGATCAAGTATACCGAAGGATTCAACCCCCTGCCGAAACTGGATTTCGCTTCACCCTTGTCGTTGGGCATCGCTTCCCTTGAGGAGATCGCCACCGTCGACCTATATGACGCCGTTACGGCTGAACGCTTTGTCGAAAGCATGAATCGGGCCTTGCCGACGTTCATACGCGTTACGCGCGCGGAGCGTTACTTGATACCCGTCGGCACCAAGAAACACTCGGCCGCGTCCATGCTCTGGGGACATTCGTACAGGACGGCCCAAGGAGATCGACCGGTGGCGAGTTCCCAGGAAAAAGGCTTCAGGGCGGAGATAATCGGCGACGACGAAGGGAGGAAGTTGGACATCCTGATCGTCTCGACGCTCGCGCGTGGCGATGAAGGAACGGAGGGGATTTCCTATTTCACGGCTTACTCTAACCTGTATGGAATATAATACAGATTAGGGGGATTGGCTTGAAGTGGGGTGATTTGAAGATTATGCGGTTGGAATGTTTTAGGAATATCAGTAAGTAGACAGAATATACATTATAGTAAGTAGGGAAACGGGCTCTTTTTGAGGTCTTTCAGCTCCACCCGCAAGGTTTCTCGAGGTGCCGTGCCGCGGAGTACGATCTGTTTTCGTGTTCCACGGCACCGACGGGAACCGCTGGAGTTGACCCGTCGTTACTTTTCAACTCCGAGTACGTCCTTGATCGCTTTTTCCAGCGTGGCCTTGGGAAGCGCGCCCATGGCGGCTCGGGGTTCGCCTTGCATCGGGACGAACAGGATGGTCGGTATGCTCTGTATTCCGAAGGCCGCGGAAAGTTCCTGCTCCTCGTCCGTGTTCACCTTGAATACACGGAGCTTCCCCTCATAGTCCTTCGATAGCTGGTCGAGCACCGGCGACACCATCTTGCAAGGTCCGCACCAGTCGGCATAGAAATCGACGATGGCCGGAAGATCGCCGGAAAATTTCCATTCCTTGCTTAATTCATAATTGAAGATATCATTCTTGAAGCGCTGGGCGTCGATCTTTTCCGACATTGTCTTCTCCTTAAGAGGTTCGTTTATTAAGCAATGATAATATATAAAAAACTCTATATAACGTCAACCTCAAGTTTTAAAAATGATGGAAAATATTCTCGGATGATCATGCATTGCGGATTGCACGACTGCCGTCTGTTCGGGCCTATTCGAGGGGCGGGAAATACCCGGTGGCGTCGCGTCCGGAACGGTCCAGTATGTAGGCCTCCGCTTCCACCGGCAGGTAGGCGCGGCCGAAGTCGGTGGGGAGCGAGGAGACGTATTTTAGCGCGTAGGTTGATGACGGCTTGTCGCGCAGAGCGCGGACAATCGGAGCGAGGCCTTCGTCGCGGAAGGCTCGCAGGACCATACCGCCGGTTTGTGAACAGAGGTACTCCAGTTCGCGGTCCGCGCGCCCGTTGCCGACGACCGCTGCGTAAAAAGCGATTCCGTTGTTCGCCAAGTAGGAGGCCAGCTCGGCCAGGCCGTAACGTTCGAAAGCGCGCTCGCCGAGGCTTCCCGTAGTGACGAAGAATACGGCGCGCTTCTTTTCTCCCGGAAGGAGTTCTGTGGCCGCGAGCCTGAGTCCCAGGTCGAATTTCCAGCGAGGTCCGTAGAGGGCCGCGCTCCCGCGGGCTGCCTCGGCGATCCGAGCCGCCGAACCGAGCCGCTCCATGACCGGCTGCTCCCCTGCCGAGACCAGGGCTGCGACGCGGTCCGCACCTCCTGCGATATCGACGGCCGCGGCGGACAGATCCGAGGCGAGGGCGGAGGCTCCGATCGAACGCTCCATGAGGATGGCGATGTCGGCCTTCCTTGAGAGGTAACCCGCGCCAAGGAATTCCTGTTCGGCGACCGGTCTGCCGCCTTCCGATAACATGAAGTTGAGCTCGCCGAGCCCGACGACGGGCCGGCGGCGACGGTCCTGGACGCGGAGTTCCACGATGATTTCCGGGAACTTGTCCGCGACGACGCGTTCGATCTGGACGAAGAGGCCCGAAGCGAGGTCGTCCATGCGCGCCATCACCGAGACTTCTCCGGCCGCGAAGTTCGCGACCACGATGTTTCCGTTCGCGTCCACGTCCGCCCCGACGATGCGTACCTGCGCGTTGCCGAGGCTGCCGAGCTCACGGACGGCGGAGGTGGCCGGATCCACAAGGAGCACGCGGCTCGTATCGGCTACCACGAGCCGCCCGTCCGCGTCGAAGCGGAGGCTTTCCGGGTATCTGAAGGCTCCCTCGGCGAGGACGCCCAGGTAATTGCCGCTGCGGTCGAAACGGACGATGCGATTGGTCGCCGCGTCCGCGACGAACACCTGGCCGCCGAGCGCGGCTATTCCCGTCGGAGCCCTCAATCCAGCGAAAGCCCCGTCCTTGCCTCCGAAGGAAAGCACGAATTCGCCATCGCTTCCGAACTTGCAGACGCGGCGGTTGCCGAAGTCAACCGCGTACAGGTAGCCTTCCTGGTCCACAGTGAGGTTTTGGGGACCGATGAACTGGCCCGCTCCCCTTCCCCGCTCACCGATATTCGAAAGCCATTTTCCGTTCGCGTCCAGGACGCTGATCCGGTCTCCCTTGTATTCGGAAACGAAGAGCCTGCCGTCGGCCGCGCGGGCGACGTCGTAGGGCCGATCGAAGCCGTTAAGGGGTCCGCGGACCCGGTCGCGGATGATACCGTTGGGTCCGATACGGACGAGTTCGTTGGAACCGTAGGCGACGACCCATACCGAGCCGTCGCTCTCGGCCAGGATGGCGGTCGGCTGGCGGTAGAGCACGATTTCCCCGTTCTTGCCGGGGTAGCGGCCGGATTCCACATAACGCTCGTTCTCGTCGAGCTCCGGATACAGGCTGCGGCGGTTGCGTACCGTTTCGATGCGGCTTGACACGAGCAGGCCTTCCGCGCCGGTCGGTTCATAGAACGACAGGGCCGATTGCCATTGGCGGAGAGCGGTGTCCTCGATGCCCGAGCGGTAGTAGGCGCGACCGAGCCATTCCAGTAGCAGGGGCTCGGACGGCTTGTGTGAAAGCGCCTTCTCCAGCGAGAGGATGGCTTCGTTGAACCCGAAGCGGTTGTAGGACTGGACGCCGCGGCGGAATTCCTCCCGGGCGAGAACCGCCGCGCGATCGGCGACCTCCTGCCCGAACGCGGGAGCAGGCAAGGAAAGGAGGGCGAGGACGGCGGCGAGCGCTCCGCGGATCATGAGGGTATCTCCCCTACGACCACGCGCATGTGATTTACGATCTCTTCACGGCGCGGCGCCAGATCCAGGGCTCTCCGCAGCCAGGTCCGCGCTTCCGGGATGCCGCCGTTCTTATAATGGGCCCACCCGAGCGAATCGAGGTAGGCGGGATTCTGGGGCTTTCGCTCGACGGCCATCTTGCAGAAGACGAGGCCCCGGCGGGGATCGGAGTCCGAGTCCACCAGCACGAAGCCGAGGCCGTTGAGCGCATTGGCGTTCTCGGCATCGATTCCGTGGGCTTTCCGGTAGTATTCGATCGAAGGATCGACCCGCTTCTGCTGCCAGGCGGCGAAGCCGAGGGAAGAGTAGATCTGGACCGATTCGAAGCCTTTTTCGATCAGCTTTTTGAGCTCGAATTCGGCCAGCCTCGAACGGCCGGTGAGCATGTAGACATAAGCCAGAGCCATCCGGCACTGATGCGCACGGAGGGGATCGGTGCCGGAAGTGACCACCTGTTCCAGATACAGAAGCGCGTCGTCGTAGCGGCCCAGTTTGGTGAAACAGAGGCCGAGGTAGTAAGCGATATCGGCATTTTCCTCATTGTCTGCGCCTTCCGTGGCCAGGAATTCGGCGAGAGCCAGTTCCCAGCGCTTGGACCGGTACAGCCTAATGCCTTCCTTGAGTCTGGACGCCATGGCGCTCTCCTAGCTTCCGTCCCGTCCGGGAACGGCGAGCGGACGCGCCGAGGCGGCCGCATGGTCGGGCACGTCGACGCAGGCATCGCGGCGGACCACAGGGTGAATGAATACCGGGCTCACGGAAGCGTAGCCGCGTAACACCGCGTCCCAGTCGGAGCCGGTCTCGGGTTCGGTGACGATCCCGCCTCCGTTGATGAAACAATATTCATTTCCGTCGGGCGCGCGGAAGACTTCGAGGCTGTCGTTGTAGAGCCTGCGCGATGGAAACGTCCGCAGGATGCCTTTCGGCCCTTCCCTGAGGTTGGGAATGTTCACGTTCACGAAGATGTCGCTCATCCAGACTGCGGCGAAATTTTCCAGGTTATCCGCGATGTAGACGGCGGCCGTCTCCCATTCGAAGACACCTTCAGTCGCCGCGAGGGAAAGCGCGATAGCGGGTATGCCATGGAGCGAAGCCTGGCGGGCCGCCGCCGCCGTGCCGGAATAGACAAGGTCGGTTCCGACGTTCGGCCCCACGTTGATGCCGGAAAGCACGAGGTCGGGTTTCATAGGCAGTCCCCCGAGGGCCGCGACGATGGCGCAGTCGGCGGGAGTGCCGGAACAGGACCAGGCGCGCTCGGAGCGCTTGACTATGCGGATGGGACCGCGGAGTGTGATCGAATGGGAAACGCCCGAGCGGTTGCCGTCCGGCGCCAGGATGTAGATCTCGTGACCGCCCTTCCGCTGGAGGGCGGCGGCGAGCGCGACGAGGCCTTCGCAATCGATGCCGTCGTCGTTGGTGAGAAGGATCTTCATGCTACTCCTGGACGATCCGCGCCGAGCGCGCGACGGAGATTTCATGAATGAGGGGACGGAAGCCGAAAATCCGCTCGTAGTCCTCCAGCCGCCGCCGGTATTCCGCAACGGCTCCTTCTGCGACTATCGAATAGGTGCAACCGCCGAAACCCTGACCCGTCATCCGTGAGCAGAGCACCCCTTCGATTTCCTGCGCCCGTTTCACGAGCCAGTCTATTTCCGGACAGGAGACCTCATAAAGGTCGCGCAGGCTTTCATGGGAATGGTAGACGATCTTCGCGAGCGACGGCAGGTCGCCCTTTTTCAGGGCTTCCTCGGCTTCCAGTACCCGCTGGGTTTCTTTCACCACGTGAAGGCTTCTTCGCCTCAGCTGCTCCGGCAGGGAGCCCATCGACTCGATCAGATCCTCCACCGCATAATCGCGCAGGCTCGCGCCGTCCTGCTTGCGGGAAAGAAGCTCCAAGCCCCTCTTGATGTCAGCCCTGCGTTGCTTGAGCTCTCCGTCCACTCCGAAGCGCGGGACGCGGGAATCGGTAAGGATGATGCGGTAACCGGCGAAAGGGAGCTCCACGGGCCTCACGGACAGGTCTCGGGCATCCACGACGAGAAAACGGTCTTTAAGGGCCGAGAGAAGGACCAGATGGTCGACGGAACCACGCGCGCGGCCGAAAAAGCCGACGGAGGCTTCGGAGAGGACTTCTATTAGTTCGGAATCGTCCATTTCGGGGGCGAAATGGGCGCGGAGGACGACGGCGGCCGCCACCTCGATGGCCGAAGAAGAAGCGAGTCCGACCTGCTGGGGGATGTCGCCGGAGAGCGTGAAGTTGAGTCCCTTGATCGGATAATCGCGTTCTGCGAAACCATGCACGGCAAGCTTGATGAAGTTGGCCCAGCGATCTTCCCGCTTGTATTTGAGGTTGATCAGGGTCGTGCGCTTGCGTTCGCCGAGGTCGGCGGCGAAAAAACGGAGCGAACTGTCCTTGCGGGCGGTCATCGCGACGCGGACCGAGCGGTCTATGCCGGCGGAAAGCAACAATCCGCCGCTCGGATCCCCATGCTCTCCGAGCAGGTGTATACGCCCGGGCGCTTCGGAAATATATAAGGTTTCGGTACGATCGGAGTCGGTCTCGTATTCCTCACGATGGATCGGCCCGATATCCTTCATACGCTACGCCCCCGGTGCTACTTTTTTCCTCTCCATGATAAATTAAATATAGTTATTATTCAATCGAAATAATTTACTACCAGGAAAATCGCTTCATGCGAAAATTTTGAAAATCATCTTATTCCAATTACTATAAAGAGTTGTTACCACTTTTCGTCTTTCGGGATTTTAAACGAATCGCGGGGATGGTCGCGCCTTCGTCCGCTTCAGCAAAGCTCGATTCGCATTGCAAAGGTGAGGCCGGAGATTGCTGTACAGTCTGGAGTTTATGGAGTAAACTTGGCATGCTTTCCTGCCAATGAAATAAACTTGACATATAAAATCTGTTTTGAGCGGTGAGGGAGCGTTTTTGTGAATTTTAAGCGAAAGGTATTCCTCGTCATCCTCGGCGGGATGGCGATAATGGTCACCTCGATTCTGCTGCTAAGCCAAGCCGCATACCGCATGACCGAGAATTTTATCGCCCGCAAGGAAGTACTGCAAACTTTCAACCATGCCAGAGCTCTCCTGGCCAAGGAACTTGACCATCTGCGTATAGTGAACGCCGATTGGAGCGTGTGGGATGATACCTTCCTGTACATGAAGCACAGGGATTCTGAATTCGAGACGGCGAATTTGCAGGATGACACCTTCCGGACGCTTCAGCTGTCCGCTTTCTCGATCTTCGATTCGGACGATCACCTGGTTTTCGCGTATCCGCCCGGTCCAGCTTCCCTGAACGAATCGACGGTCATTGCAGGGATGCGTGCGGCAGCTTTCAGGGACGGCGCGTCCGCCGGTTTCGTGGTGGAGGACGGGGCGTTCTTCCTCGTCGCAGCCCACAGGATCATGAGAAGCGATGATACCGGTCCCTCCTTGGGAACCCTGGTCATGTCAAGGAGTGCGGATCGGAGCACGCTGTCCGACATGATGTCTATTCTGGGCTCGGAAATTTCGCTGGAAGAATCGGACGGTACCGAATCCTCGCGGATGGCGCGGGTCGTAGTCTCCGGGACGGGAGGGCTTGAAGCGGTTGGATCTTTAGGATCCGATGCCCCCGCCTCGAACATCAACGTCCGCGTGCGCCCTGAGACACGGACGATATTATTCGATAAGCAGGCCTTCATCGGTTTCATCGCCATCGGAATCCTCATCATTTTCGTTATAACCGGATTGATACTCTTGCTGCTGGACAGATACGTCATCCGCCGCATGATGCGCATAAGCCAGGAGCTCGAGGGCGTCGCCGTTTCCGGCAGGCATGACCGCCGGGTAACGGTGGACGGCACCGACGAGGTGAGCCGGCTCGGCTCCGTACTTAACCGAACCTTCGAATCGCTGGAAAAATCTTATGAGGAAATTGAAAGGGGGAAAATCTCCCTGGAACATAGTCTGGACGAGCGTGAAAGCATGTTCCAGGAAATCCGGCATCGGGTGAAGAACAATCTGCAGGTGGTGGCGAGCATGCTCAGCCTTCAGGCGGATGAGGCGGAAGACGCAGCACTCGCCGAAGCTTTCATGAACAGCAGGCGCCGGGTCATCGCCATGGCCTTCGTCCATGAAGAATTGTATTGTTCGGATTCCCTCAATTCGATCGCGCTCCGCGACTATTTGGATCACCTATCCGCGCTTCTGCGGGTCGATCTCGATCCGGATTCCCGGATCGGGTTCGACTCAGAAATTGCGGATTTAGGGCTCTCAATAGAAAAAGCCATACCTTTCGCGCTTATAGCGAATGAGGTTCTTTCGAATGCCTTCATTCATGCTTTCCATGATGACGGCTGGACAAAATACCCGGAGAAGCGGATTTCCCTCGTCTTGCGGGAAAACGGAGAGGGCGAATACGTGTTGCACGTAACGGATAATGGATGCGGTATCGGTTCATTTCCCTCCAGCAAAGGCAAGCTGGGATTGACGCTGGTTTCCGCTCTTTCGTCCCAGTTGAATGCCTACTCCTCCTATAAAAAACGGACCAAAGGCGGAACGGAATATTCTCTGACATTCAAGCCTGGATCGCAGGGGTGCTGATTGAGCGTTATTAATCCGGCGGTTCATGTATGCTTAATATCCAGTTATTGCGGTAATACCATTTTGAAATATTAAACTTATGACTATGCCAATGCCTTTATTCTATTATTCATTTGTGCACTATCCTGATTTACATAAATCCTGTTTCTTCCGCTATTCTTTGCATGGTATAAAGCTGAATCGGCTTTTTTCAATAATTCGTCTATATCAATATTTTCATTATTTGAATTGCAGGAAATTCCAATGCTGACGGAGATCTTGATCGTTGCGCAACCATCATGAATCATTTCAAACTCGGAAATCCCTTTCCTCAACTTTTCCGCAATAGTGATTCCATCGTCGATGTCTGTTTTTGGCAAGGCTACAACGAATTCTTCTCCGCCTATTCGACCAACGATGTCACTTTTGCGAATATTTTCTATAACATATTTACCGATATTCTTAAGAACAAAATCGCCGACATCGTGTCCAAACGTATCATTCACCTTTTTAAAATGATCAATATCAATGTATAAAGCCGTAAGCGGCAACTTTTCCCGCTTCAATAAATTCAGGATGCTCGCAGAAATGGAAAAGAAAGAATTCCTGTTATATGCACCCGTCAGATGGTCATAGGTTGCTAATAAACGCATTTCTTGTTCAAGTACGCTTATTTTCAATAATAATCCAATGAACCACCAAGATAAAAATGGAGTAATAAGTATGGGCGATGCCAAAGAAGCAATGCGCCCTGAAAGCGGGATTTCCGCATCAGTAAATTTATAGATCAAATATGTAATAACCTGTGATATCACCGAGACGATAAGCGTTGTCACAAATGTGCTATTTAGTCTGCCGATTTTCTGTATTTGCTTAATCATTATAACTCCAGAAAGATAACCCGTAGTTCATTGCGATTTTTGGCCGAAGGGTCTGCCCAATCTGCGCTTCACTTGTAGTACATGCGGTCTTTATTAGCCTTAAGCATTATCTTGATGGTATGAAACAATAGACCACAGGTCATTCCCTCGGCCCGGCATCGATTCCCGAATCTACATCAGCATGCGCTTCTTTGTCGATTTGGTGGACTTGGATGAAATATTGGCCCTAAGAGCGCTTTTCTCCGTAGAGGGTTTCGCCGGTTTTCTTTCAAGGATGTTCAGCAGATCTGCGAGATCGATTGCGATGACCGGTTTGCCGTCGGCGAGCCTGATCTCAAGTTCGAATGTTTTGGAAGGTGCTTCAATCATAAGAAACGTTCGCATAATCAACTCCTTTTCTCAAAAAGTCCAGCCTTTCAAGAGTGCTTCCCTATCGTAATGCTGATACTGTACACCCGATTCCGTCAGCCTGGAAGTTATTTTTGGAAACCTGTCCCTCCCTCCCCCCCCCCAGTTTCGGGCTGCCCATTGATCCTTGTACCGAGGCCTGCCTGTAGAAGGGTGACAGGGTTATTTGCTAGAATGGGATTCATGATTTTAATCGCTTCCGCGGTTTCGGCCCTTCTGCTCGCGTTCTCCCTTCCGAACGAAGCGGCCCTATTCGGGATCCCCCTGCTCGGCTTCTTCTGCCTGTCCCCCTTATTCGCCGCCCTTGCCCGAACCAAGTCCGATTTGCATGCGGCCATCGCCGGCGCGGTCTTCGGGGCGGTCGCCCATGCCTCCTCAAGTTACTGGCTCTACTTTTTCCAGGACTTCGCGATCTGGACCATCGGCGCCACGACGGTCGCCTATTCCTTGCTGTACGCGTTTCTGGGAGTTTTCCTGAGGCGCTTCTCGCGCATGCCGGGCGCAAGCGAAGCGCTCAGACCGTTTCTGATGGCTGCCGCCTGGACGGTATGGGAATGGCAAAAATCGATAGGTTTCCTGGGCTATCCCTGGGGACTCGTCGCTTATTCCGTCAACGAAGTATCCATCCTCACCCAGATCGCCGATTCTACGGGTATCTACGGACTGACCTTCCTCCTCGCGCTTTCCAGCGCCCTGGTGGCCGAAGTCGTTCGCAAGTTTTCACGTCCCATGCTCCGCTCTTTCGTAGTTTTCGCTTCGATCTTGATCTGGTTCGGCGCCTACGGCGTCTTCAGGCTTTCCTCCCCCACGCCCGTCGTCGACAAGGTCCCCCTTCTGCTGGTTCAGCACAACGCGGATTCCTGGGAGTCCGGGGGCGAAATGAGGGCGCTTTCCCGAAGCCAAGAGCTGACCAGGGAGGGTTTACGCAAGATGCGGACGGGGGGCGCCGCCTTGGCAGGCGGCGAAGCCATCCCGCAGCCCGCCTTGGTCGCTTGGTCGGAGACGGTTTTGAGGAGGCCATACGAGGACTACCTCCCCTTCTTCCGCAAGAACCCCGTAGCCGATCCCTTCGTTCCCTTCCTTTCCAGGATCGGGGTACCCCTCCTGACCGGCGCGCCCGTGGTCCTGGATTGGGAAAAATATGATGCGACGAACTCGGCCATCCTGCTCGGACCGGATGGAGGGCTGAGGTATTCCTACGCAAAGCGCCATCCCGTTCCCTTCGCCGAATCCATCCCCTTCTGGGAATACCAGTGGATGCGCGATTTCATGAAGCGCGTCGTCGGACTGGAGGGAGGCTGGGTCATGGGCAGTGAAGCGACGGTTATGACGGTACCGACGCCTTCAGGGCGCGACCTTCGCTTCGGTGTTCCAATCTGCTTCGAGGATGCCTTCCCCGATGTCTGCGCGGATTTTTTCCGTGGCGGGGCGGACATCCTGATCAACATCACCAACGATTCCTGGTCGCGCATGGCCTCATCCGAGACGCAACACTTCGCGGCCGCACGCTTCCGCGCGATCGAGAACCGCCGCGTCCTGGTCCGTTCGACCAACGGCGGCTACACGGTCGTCGTGGATGCCGAAGGCCGCGTCGCGGCCGATCTTCCCCTCTTCGAGGCAGCGACCCTCCCCGTCCTCGTCTCCGTCCAGCGTTCCGAACGACAGACTACCTATTTCCTGCTCGGCGACTGGTTGCCGCTGCTGCTCGCAATCGTCCTCGGGTTCTCGTTGTTGCACGGCGCACTCTTCGAATTCGCCGAAGCGAATGCCATGCGGACGAAATCCCTGCCGGCGCTGCAGTTCGTTTCGGATGAGGACGAGGCTTCGATCGAATAATACCTTGCGCGAATCTCTCCTCGATTGACTTTGATGGCCTTCTTGTGTTAACTACAGAATATACATGGTTAACGAACCAATCGGCAAACAATCCACCAAGGCTCTCCTCCTCTCCCGTTTGCGCGCCCTGGGAGGAGAACGAGTGTCGGGGGAAACTCTTGCCGGCGACATCGGCCTGTCGCGGGTGGCCGTATGGAAAGCGGCGGAGAGCCTCCGGACGGCGGGCTATCCCATCGATGCCGACGAGCAGGGTTACCGGCTGGATCCTGCGGCCGGCGATGATTTCCTGTTTCCTTGGGAGTTCGGCCCGCGGGAGGGACGTTTCCGGCACTGGACCGAGACTTCGAGCACGATGGACCGCGCGCGGGAGCTTGCCGAGCAGCGGGGTTCCGGACCGGGCATCGTCGTCGTGGCCGAGCGGCAAAGCGCGGGACGCGGAAGGGCCGGCAGGCACTGGGAATCGGCTGACGGCGGTTTGTTCTTCTCGCTCCTGCTCCCGGGCGGCATGCCCATCCAGCGCTACGCGCTCACGGGGATGGCGGTGCAGCTCGCCGTCGCCTCGGCGTTGTCCGCGCTGCTGGGATCGCGCGTTTCCGTGCGCTGGCCGAACGACGTTTATGTCGGCGGGCGGAAGATCGCGGGAGTTCTGACCGAGTTGCGGGGCGAGGCGGATCGGGTGGCCTGGATAGCCGCGGGGGTCGGCGTTAATGTTAACAATGCGGTTCCCGCGGACCATGCCGTCTCCTGCCGGGAGCTGGCCGGCCGCCCGCTTTCAAGGCGGAGCGTGCTGCTCTCCATCCTCGACGAGCTTGAAGGCAGGGAGCATGCGGACTTGGCCGCGGCGTGGAATGCGGCGGCGGACGGGATCGGCGAGCGGGTCGAGCTCATCGACGCGGGGCACGGCGATTGGGAGAAGCGGGGTTCGAACGGAGAAGTCCGGACTTCCGGTATTTTCCTCGGTATCGACTGCTATGGACGCTCGCTCGTGCGTACCGGAAACGGAATCATGAAAGTAGAGGCCGGAACGGCTTCTTTGGTTCATATTTGCCGACAAAAAGATACACCTCAAGGAGTTGCATGATGAGCGAAGAGAAATTGTTGCCCGGTTCCCGGAAAGGCCTGATGCGGACGACTTTTGTGGCGCTTTTCGCCGCGCTTACGGCCGCGGGGACTTTCATCGCCATTCCCGTCCCGTTGTCGCCGGTACCGGTAGTGCTCCAGAACCTGTTTGCCCTTCTTTCGGGGCTCATACTCGGTCCGCTGCTCGGAGCGGCCGCGGTGGGTTCCTACCTTCTCGTCGGTGCGATCGGCGCGCCGGTCTTCGCCGGCGCCAAGGGCGGAATCGCCCATTTTTTCGGGCCGACGGGGGGCTATCTATTCGGCTATCTGCTGTGCGCCATCGTCGCCGGTCTTGTAGCCGGGAAACCCAAGGCGGAAACCAAGACGGCGCTTTGGCGCATCGCCCTTGCGGCAGTACTCGGTATCGCGGCGGTCTACGTTCCCGGGCTCCTGCGCCTTTCAGTCAAGCTCGGGGGGGATTGGAACAAGACCGTCTCGGCGGGCCTGCTTCCCTTCCTCGTCGGCGATGCGGCCAAGATAATCGTGGCGGCGGCCGTTGCTCCCCGGCTCAGGCGCGTAGCGGCGGACCGGCTCGATGGCTGAACGCGCGGCCGCACGGCTCTTCGAGATCCGCGGCCTGCGCAAACTTTTTCCCGACGGGACCGAGGCGCTGGCGGGCGTGGACCTGGATATCGAAGCGGACGAATGCCTCGTGATTGCGGGTTCGAACGGTTCGGGCAAGACCCTGCTCATGCGCACCCTCGTAGGCCTGACCGATTCCAGCGAGGGAAGCGCCTTGTTCAGGGGCGTGCCGGTGGCGAAAGACCCCGGGGCGGTTCGCCGCGCGGTGGGGCTGGTGTTCCAGGACGCGGACGCGCAACTGGTCGGCGAGACGGTCGAAGAAGATATCGCCTTCGGTCCGCGCAATCTGCGTCTGCCCCAGGCGGAAATAACCGCTCGGGTCGCGGCGGCCCTTGAGGCGGTCGGTTTATCGGACAAGCGGAAGGCGCCTCCCCGACGGCTTTCGGGAGGGGAAAAGCGCCGCCTCGCGATCGCCGGCGTACTGGCCATGGGTTGCGAGGCCATCATCATGGACGAGCCTTTCGCGAACCTCGATTGGCCCGGCGTGGAGCAGGTGCTGAGGGCGGTCTCGGATTTGCGCTCGACGGGGCATGCCGTCGTCGTATTGACCCATGAACTGGAAAAGATCCTCGCCCATGCCGACCGGCTTGCGATCCTGGACCGCGGTTCGATCCGCGATTGCGGCAAGCCTGCGGAAGTGCTGGGGCGGGGCGTCGCGGCGTTCGGAGTCCGCGACCCGCGGCAAAGATACGATTCCGTGGAGGATTGCACGTGGCTCGAGTGACGCCCTACGCCTATGTCGCTTCCGGAAGCCCGGTCCACGCGCTCGGCGCGGGGCCGAAGCTCGCTTCTCTTTTCGTCTTTTCCTTCATTGCCCTTTCCGGCGGCGCGGCCGGGCTGTCGGCGTCCGCCGCGTTCGTGTTCCTCGGCGCGGCCTTCGCGCGGCTGCGGCCGATGAGGCTTTTGGCCGGTTCCTCGGCGCTCGTCTGGACCACCTTGGCGGTGGTCGCGCTCCGCGCCCTGGATGTTTCCGCGTTCGCCCGATCGGGCGGTGACTTGGCTCGGATCATCGACCGGGAGGGACTCGGCGAAGGGTTGCTGTTTTCGGGGGGCGTCCTTGTCGCCTTTGCCGCGGGTTCCCTGTTGTTCGCCACGACAACGATGACGGAGTTGAGGGGGGCGGTCGCGCGGGGACAGCGCGCAGTGACGGAGCCGCTCGCGCGCCTGCTGCGGGCGCCGGGGTTCCTTGCGTTACGGAGGGCGGCGCGGACTATCGAAAACTTCGACCTGTCCCTCGTGATCGCCCTCACGCTGGGCTTCATGCCCCGGGTTTTCGATGCGTGGGAAGCCGCAGCCGACGCTCGCAAGGCCCGCTGCGGATCGACGGGCGTCTTCGGAACCGCGGCCATGATACCCCTTGTCGCGGAACGGCTGATGGACCTTGCTGCGGAGACGGCTACGGCTCTGGAAGCTCGCGGCTACGACTATCAGGTGAAGAAGTAGGGCGTCCGGACGAGGAAGCGGCGGATACGCGCGAATAGCGTATGCTTCGTCTTCCTGCGGCCCGCCGCCGCCTGATCGTAGACCGCGAGCAGGGCATCCGTCATTCTTCCGACCGTCCAGCGCTTGCTGAATTCGAGAGCCTCGGCCGATTTCCGGGCGCGCAGGGCTGGATCGCCCAGCAGCTGGAGCACCCTGGCCGTGAACTCGTCCGTATCGTCGCGGACCATGAACCCGCCGTTGTCCCCGGCCATCACATCGGCGGTGCCCATCTCGCCGATGGCGACCACCGGCGTGCCGCAGAGCATGGCCTCAATCGTGACGAGACCCTGGGTTTCGGTCTTGGAAGGGAACACGAACACGTCGGCCATCGCATACACCGACGGCAGGTCTTCCCGGGCAAGATACCCGGAAAAAACGCAGAGATCGCCGACGCCTTGCTCCACGGTCATTTTTTCCAGATGTGTACGGGCGGGACCGTCGCCGACAAGAACCAACTTCGCGTTGCTGCCGGCTTCGCGGATCTTTTTCATGACGGAAAAAAGGAAAGACACGTTCTTTTCCTGGCCGACGCGCCCGACGAACAGGAGGAGGGGGCAATCGCGTATGGCCGGGAAGCGTTCGGTGAGATAGCGCCTCACGCGCAGATCGCGATCCGCGTCGACCGCGAAGGTGTTCTCGTCCACGCCCGTCGGGATCATGAAGAATTTGCCGTTGACCCCGTAGCCGCGCAGCACGCGCTCGATCTGCCGCGCCGGAACGATGACCGCGTCGTCGCCGCGGTACATGCCGCGCATGCTCGCGCGCGTGAGCGCCCTGCCGAGGCGCGGGGGCAGGCCCGGGAAATAATGTTCGAAGTATTGCTCGTAGTGGGTGTGGCAAGTGGAGATGATCGGATATCCGCGCGATCGGCAATAGCGCCGGCCGAGCATTCCGATGGAAAATTCCGTCTGCATGTGGACGACGTCCGCTCCGAAGGCGTCGAAGCGTTCGAAGAGGTCCGGAACCACCATCGGGACCGAGATGCGGTCTTCCTTGGAAAAGAAGAAGCCCACGGACGGGATGCGGAATACGCCCTCCGCCTCCGCCTTGGTGCCCATGAACCTTTCCCGGGGATATTCGGGACAGACGATAAGGACCTCGTGGCCGAGCCGCCTGAGCGCATCGGAAAAGGTCTGGATGGAAACGGTGACTCCGTTTACCCTCGGCCAGTACACATCGGTAAAATAGATGATCTTCATAGTTGTTCCATTGGAGCGATGCAAGATGGATTCGGTTGCGCAAATACTATACCCGGGTCGCCTCCGACTTCCAAGGCCTGGGAGCCGGCCTTCGTGACTGTCGACGAAGAGGCCGGAAACAGGCATACTGGACGCATGAAATCATTCGCGGATATCGGCGTATTTTCCCGCATAACGGAAAAACTTGCGGAACGCTCCATAATCGAGCCGACCGAAGTGCAGGCTTCGGTCATCCCCCTCCTCTCCGCGGGAAGGGATCTCGCCTTCAGATCGGCTACCGGAACCGGCAAGACCTTCGCCTACCTCGTTCCCGTCCTGCAGGGCATCGAGGACGCGCGCGCCTCCGGCTCGTTCGGCCGCGGACCGCTCGCGGTCATCTGCGCTCCGACCTTCGAGCTTTGCGCCCAGATCAAGGGCGAAGCGGAATTCCTCGGCGCCGCCTTCGATCCGCGCGTCAAGGTCGCCCTGCTCACCGGAGACGCCAACATCGCGCGCCAGATCGACAAGCTCAAGGCGGACAAGCCGCAGATCGTCGTGGGCGCCCCGGGCCGGTTGGTGCAACTGGAGAAGATGGGAAAACTCGTGCTGGAGCGGGTGCGCTGGCTCGTGCTGGACGAAGCTGACCGGCTCGTCTCCGACGAGATGATCGACCTGACTCGGACCTTCGTGGACAGGCTCCCGCCGGAGCGCGTCACCGCGGCTTGTTCGGCAACCCTGACCCCCCGTTCGCGCGTACGCTTCGCGCCCTTCCTCCGCGGGGACGCGCTCAGCGAGGATATCGATGACGCCGTGATGCTGAAGACCATGATAGAGCACTGGGCTTTCTTCAGCGAAGGAAGGCGGAAGATCGCGACCCTGCGCTCCTTCCTGTTTGCCGCCAAGGGGGCGAAGACCCTCGTCTTTTCCGATCGCGGCGGCCAGGTGGAGAATATCTATTCCCAGCTCCGGCATCACGGCATCGCCGTATCGGCCCTTTTCGGCGATATGGACAAGGTGGAACGGAAAAAGTCGATGGACGATTTCCGCGCGGGCCGATCCGACGTTCTCGTGACGAGCGATTTGGCCGCGCGAGGCTTGGACGTGCCGGATCTGACTCACGTGGTCCAGATGGACGTTCCCGAAACCCCCGAAGGCTACGCCCACCGCGCAGGCCGCACCGCGCGCGCAGGCCGCAAGGGCGTGATGGCGACCATCGGCGACGAGATCGAGCTTCCCCGGCTGGCTTCCCTTGAAAAGAAGCTCGGAATCGTAATCTATCCGAAGGTGCTTTTCGGCGGGGTGATCCGCGCGCCCGACCCGATCGAAGATGGAGAGGCGGAGGAAGCGGATGTCCGCGAGGGGCATCCGCCCCGCCTCCCGTTGCGCGGCGGGCATCCGCGCGTTGGACATCCGAGCGGTGGGCATCTGAGCGGCGGGCATCCGAGCGGCGGCAGCCACCCGCGAGGCGGCGGCAGGCGTGGCTGACCTCTCCGCTGCCATCGCGAAGATCGCGCCGAGAC